>ERZ1026870.677-NODE-677-length-18438-cov-143.017407_pt1 | contig 18438 bp, 12 predicted proteins | sample MGYA00380165_ERZ1026870 | MGnify/ENA primary metagenome ERZ1026870 (study PRJEB33269, sample SAMEA4719801) | human gut metagenome | biome: human-associated habitat; feature: organic feature; material: feces | place: Cameroon | collected 2013-10 ...
CCGCATTTTCTCATTCAACTTCTCCTGCATCTTGTCCAGAAAATAGGTGCGACTATAGTTCTTACGTCTTCTGATGTCGGTGTAGAAACGATAGCAGTCCTTGGCTTTGATGCCAAAGAACTGGTACATGGCTTGCGCCAAGTCCTTGAACTTCACATCGCCATCGTTCACGCTTCCCATTACGCAGATGCCATATACCATTTCTACAAGGTCAACGGCATTGCCAGTCCATTTTACTAATGGCTTTGATTCTGATGATACTGGCGGAGAGGCTTCTGAAGTGGATGTGGTCACATGAAGATGATATGTTGCTGCCACATGTTCTTGCATCCTTCGGACAAATGCAATAGCCTTGCGCACATACAAGCCTACGGTTCCCAAACAATCCTTTATATGGGGCATTGACAGATGAAAGTCAAGCTCGGTCTCTGCGTATGACAGTGCAAAGACCGCTTGCTTCACGTTGGTGCTGCATAAATCAACCACAACCTTGATAAACTCACGATATGAGTTCTCCAAAGCGTTACCACCTTTGTTCTTATGACCTGCATTCAGCAAGTTGAAAAAATCAGTCTCTATCAATATGTTGTATTCCATGTTGCTGTCTCTTTTATGGGTTTGTACTAATTTGATGTTTCTGTGCGCACATCATTTATTAGTCCAATACCTATGCCATTCCAAGACAGACTAAACAATAGGATGATGATATTTCCTGATAATCAGCAACTTTATCAAGAGAATAAGATTTTCACGAGGAAATTGCAAGCAGAAATAGTGTAAGGAAAACCGGACACTCGTCCAATCTTCCTTACACGGTTCTTATACCGTTACAACTTGTTAGTAGGAATACCATACTCTTTCATACGGGCATAGAATGTAGTATGGCTCATTTCCAACATTTTTGCCGCATCACGCTTGATGCCATTGCATTGCTTCAAAGCCCACAAGATACGCTCTCGATTGATCTTGCGTTCTTGTTCATCAAAGTCCAAAGCCTCTTCTGTCAATGTCGATTGTGACAACTGCAAGTCCTCGACATCTATTATCTCATTCTCGCATAACAGCATAGCTCGCATGATACATGATTTCAACTCACGCACATTACCTGGCCATGTATGGCTTACAAGTGCCCTTTGCGCTTCCTTACTGATACATTTTATTTCTTTGTCCGTATGCCTATCATATAGTTTCAGGAAGAAGTTAGCTAATGGCATAATATCTTCCTTGCAATCCCGCAACCGTGGAATCTCAATAACCGCTTCGTGAAGTCGATAATACAGGTCGCTTCTGAATCGTCCTTCCCGAACTGCCTCTTGCAGGTTCTCGTTGGTGGCGGCAATAATGCGCACATCAGCCACTTTGTCTTTTATAGCTCCCAATGGTCGGTAGCTCTTGGATTGCAACACACGCAGCAGCATCGCCTGTACGTCTTTCGGCAGGTTGCCTATCTCGTCCAAGAACAGCGTACCTCCAGCAGCCAATTCAAAGTAACCTTTTCTTGCTGCGTCCGCACTTGTGAATGCACCTTTCTCATGTCCGAAGAGAGCGGAAACGGCAAGTTCCGCAGAAAGTGTACCGCAATCTACTACCTCAAAAGGTTTGTCGGCTCTTTTGCTTTGCAGATGTATCTTTTCCGCTATATGTTCTTTGCCAGTTCCGTTGTCGCCCAATATCATAACAGCCATGTCGCTTTTGGCAAACAATTCAGCCATTTTGTATATACGGCGAAACTTCTCACTTTTGCGGTAAACAATCTTGTTATTCAACTCTACGAGTCGTTTCTGCTTGTCTATGATTTCTTCCAAACGTTCATAAACCACATCAAGCAACAATTTCTTCGGTATATAGTCTTCCGCTCCCAATTTCATAGTCCTCACGGCACTCATGCTTTCATCGTAAGATGTCATGATGATAAATGGATTCTGATAGCCGTTACTACGCATCCATTCCAACAGGTCGATACCGTTTTCATTCCCCAAGCGCATATCCGAAATGACAACATCCCATTCAGAGGATTCCCTCACAGCTTTCAGACCATCTCTGTAATTGTAGCATAAGATTGTTTTCCAGCCCTTTGCCTCCAACTTCTTGCCCAACATATTGCAAAATGTCGGGCTGTCTTCAATGATTATTACTTTCTTCATGCTGTTACCTCCTCTATTTTCTTTTGTGCGGCTTTGATGATTTCCTCACCATGTGCGAAAACATCCTCAACCGCTTGGTTGATAACGTCGTCTGATGATGTAGAATCTTCTATCAGGTCAAAAAGATAGTTCAAAGACTCGTCAGATTGTACCATCATCCACGAGCTTCTTGCGTGGTGCATGGCATCGGACATTTTCTTGCGGTTCTCCTCTTGGGCTGCATTACGGATACTGCCCAATGTATCAGTCATTTCCTTTACGAAATTCTCCAAAGTCTCTTTTTCATTGCCGTAGGTCAGCAACATAGAAAAGTCTATTTGTTTTTCTGCTATCTTACCGTTCACACACTTTCTTGCAGTGTTTATCAAATCCTTGTCAGACATCGGCTTGAACAGGCAAGCGACAAATCCTGCGTCAAGCAGTTCTTGCTCACTCACATTTGGTGCTGCTGTCATAACAACAACAGGAATGGTCTTGGAGTTACGCACGTTCACCATACGCATCATTTCCAGAATCTCGATACCATTCACTTCAGCCATCTTCAAATCCGTTATCAGCAGATCATAAGATTTTTTGCGCATCATATCCAATAAATCCGTGGCATTATTACAAGTGTCACATACGATGCCGTTTGATGCAAACGCCTCACGAATGGTACTCAGTTGCACATGGCTATCATCAATGGCAATGACAGTAAACGAATCTTGTCGTTTCGGTCTATACTGAGTTGGTTCCACATTCTGCTTTTCGGCTGCAGCCATAGGAAGACTAATGGTAAAGATACTTCCAAGCCCTTGGTGACTGGACACATCGATTTTTCCTTTCATCAGTGAAACGAGGTTCTTGACAATGGAAAGCCCCAAGCCAAATCCCGGTTGGGTGACCGCATTTCCCAATCTTGCAAATTCCTTGAAGATTTGTTTTTGTTGCTTGTCGTCCAATCCTGTTCCTGTATCCTTAACCATTAGCATGAATACACCGTTTTTATAGGTTGTGGACAATACAATCTCACCTTTTCCCGTATATTTGATGGCATTGGAAAGCAGATTGCGTCCTATTGTAAGCACCTTTTCCTTATCTCCATTGACAACACCATCTGCCTTATTGCTGACGCTCAATTCCAGTTGCTTCTTCGCAGCAAAGGGTTCATACTCCATCTTTAATTGCTCGGCAATGTCTATCATACGGAAAGGGCGTTCCTTGACGGTCGCCTTTCCATTCGCTAATTTGGAGTAAACCAGGAAACTGTCTATCATAGAAGTCAAGCCTTTCGATGTGTCAACAATCAAGTCGGCATATCGTTTGCTTTCATCCGTAGCATCTTCAAGTCCGCTAATCTTGCGAGCATAATCCTTGATGGCAGACAAAGGACTGCGCATCTCATGTGTTACTGTCAGCATCACCTTTCTTGTTTCTTCCTTGCTCTTACGTGTCTTGAATGCGAATCGCCATACCAATAGGAATAATACGAAAAACACCAATATCAACAGTCCTATCATCCCTATATAATAATAGGTATAATTGCCTTCCAAGTCTGCGATTTGTCGCTCACGAACTTTTATGCCTTTATCCACATTCTCATCAGCTATGCTGATTACTCTTTGCAACTGCTTATTGATACTTTCATTTCTGTTTCCAAGACTATCCAATATCTCCACTACCTTACGGCTTTGCTGGTGATGTTTAGCAACAACCGTTTGGTTTAGGTTGGTGAGCATCTTTTCAGTTTGGGTTAAACGGTTGCCTGTTGTTACTGCATTTTCTTTCTTGCCGAACAATCTGCTGAAGAAACCTCGCTTCTTTGGCTCTGCCTGCTGTGGCATAGCTGAAAGTCTTTTGCTTTCAGTCTTATTCTGCTCTACAATTCTTGGAACTTCTGCGGTCAGCTTTTCTTGAGTGGCATTCAGTTCCTGCATGGCATCCTTTATATCCAGAAAGAGCTGTTCCTTTTCTGCAAGAAGACGGCAGATCGTATCAGAATCTTCTTTCGGACAAATACCTGCGATGCCTTCAAGCATACTGTCCACTTCCAATCGAAGCGAATGATACTCATTTACATCTGTTGAATCCCAATCCGCAACCATTTCACCAAGCAGTGACAATTCCGTTATGTGCAAGTTTAAGTCATGCACATTCTTTCGCCACTGATGCAGTTCTGCATTTCTACACTCAATCTCCTTTCTGTCGCGCCATTCAAATAGGCCGATTACAATGGTACATCCTACGATGACGATGGCAGTTATGATGCCTAAAGCCATCCATCTACAGATATGCCCGGTCTGTTCTTTGCGTTCCATGTTGTTTACTTTTTACGTTTCTATTACTTCATTATTGCTTTGCACTAATATTTTAATTGGCAAAGATAATGGCAGGAAGTATCAAAGACGAATATTTATATATATTATAACAACTTTTATGTAATTTCTTGGTAAAAACAGCATATTGTTAGAGAAATAACTATTATTGAATAATAACAATGGACAATAAAGCCAAAAGCTGACAAAGTGTAGATTGTGAGACTTAATCGAAAAAGGATGGCAAGAGTTTCCTACTTGTTGATACAGACATTCAAAGAAAAGCAGAACGAGCGGGAAAAGTTAAGAGGTACCTTCCAAGTGCTTGATGGCAATATCTTGATGCTTGTGCATCCTTCGAGTGGAGACAATATATTCTATTAAGGTGAGAGATGCCAATAGTATTATTCTGATAGACTCGTTTGGCAACGAACCTAAAAAAGAGGATAGAAAGAACTATACTCTGAATAAGAAAGGATAAAATGGGGAGTATAAAAGTACCAAAATAAGCTGTGTTTAGCTATAACCCTTATAACTAAACACAGCCTTATTTACAAATAATCAATATTTTAGAAGCTCTCTTATTGCACAACTATAATCGCTTTTATCGAAAATTAATTTACCCTTGTTGTCAGGAAATCCTCCCCTTCTTGTATAAATATATGGTGTAATGATAATTTGTTCTGACGCAAGAGAAAAACTAATTATTTTATAAGTTTTATACAATACGTTCCAACTTTTAAGATGAAATTCCTTTAGAACTAATTTAGCGGAATCTTCATTTGCCAATTCTCCAGAATTGCTATATTTTATAGCATTGTTGACAATATTCTCCACACCGTAAAGGTCATTTGATGAAATAACGAAACATGGAGGATGTGCTATCCACAAACCTATTTCATTTTTAGATTCGGGATAGATTTTCAGCTCTGTTCCCAATTTACAAATTGTTATCTGTTTGTCTATTCTCATATTTCTCATTTTATAATTGAAATTGTTATTTGCCGTCAGTCTAAAGACTTATGGCAAATAACAATTTTGATTTATTTATTGAATAACATGTATGTTTACTTGTACTCCATTATTTTTGCCGTATTCAATAGCTTTTTGTATAGCTTCTACTTGTGATTTTGATGCACCTTGCGGAATTGCAACATCCAAAGCTCTTTTAGTTATGTCTTCTTCTTGAATAGTAACTCCATTCCAACGTTGTCCTTTGAATTTAGCAACCTGATTAATATATCCTTTTAATCTGGAATATAAAGCATTTGCATTTTGATAACTTTTTGCCTTAAGGTCTATGCTTTTTATACTAGTTGCAACGCCATTAAGAAATTTATCAATTGTAGGAAAATTTCCCTTTAGATTTTTTCCAAGTTGCTCTTCAATTATTAAACCACGTTCTAACCATGGAAGAGACCAGACACTATTTCGACCAGCTTTAAAAGCATTAAGAATCACTTTTCCTAATTTGCCGACCGTAGAAAGACCAACTATCATTGCCCCTTGAGAAACAAATTCATTGTTAAATGATTCTTCAGCATGGCTATATGGTTTCTTTTCTACAAACTTATCATTACCCAAAATAGTATTTCCTATAGATGCAAAAATATTACTTGTATACTTATGATAATATTGCCCTCTTATCTTTTCCAAGATTTGATATCTTGACACATTTGAAGGAAGAACATTACCAGCATAGCTAAACCCTGGTACATAATTAGACATAGACCAAACATAGAAATTTTGGTCGTTAACAAACCAATCATTACCATCTGGATCAATATATTTGATAGGATTGTTATTTGTATAACAATAGCTATTTATATTTGGATGCTTTTCACGCAAAGGGTCTGTTGAAATCCAAAGACTCAGTTTCGAATCATAATATCTCGCCCCATAATAATACAACCCCGTTTCCTCATCGAATTCCTTCGCATTGAAAAGATAAGGTGTATTCCAAATGTTGTTGCGCTCCTCAACGAATACTTCACCGAAAGGTACATACTCGATATGCTGCACTACCTCACCATCAAGATTGGTGATGTAACTACTGCTACCCAAATGGTCTGGGTGATAGTAGAACTGCATCTTCTCGTATGAGTCGCCCTCTTGGAAGTTATTCTTCATTGCTCTTGCCATTACACGTGCCTGCGCAGCCTCCAAGCTGCCGTCATTGCAGCAGAAACCCTTGCCATCGACATAGTCGTTGTTGTCCTCGCCATTGTACGGCACTGCAAAGGTTGCATAATTATCCTTGATAACCTGCAACTGCTGAGTATATTTAACCTTATAATCAACAGACAAGCCATCAGTCTCACTACCTGCATACTGGATGCGGCGTGGATCTGAGCCGTAAGAGTCGAAGTCACCAATCTTGGAAACGACACGCTGGCTACCGATATAGATATGCTTGGTGTAACGTCCGCCTTGGTTGGCAACGAGGTAAGGGGATACATAGAGTGAGAACTTGGCAGTATTCGTGCGACCTCCAGCAAACTCGGAGTTCACATAGACTTGGTCGCTCTCACCCGATGTCTTCACCGTGCGCTCACCATCAGCATCATACCAATAGTTGGTCACAAAGCCATTGTCATCAGAAGCAAGGAGACGGTTCTCCTCATCCCATTTGAGTTTGCGTTCCGTGGTCTTCTCGTCAGCCACGCCATCCTTCTTGGTACGGCTTGTGTTGACATAAACAAGATTACCGTTGGCATCATACTCATAGGCATGATTGTTGTTCACATTCTCGCTTTCTGAAGGTGTCTCCTCCGTTCGGTAGTTCACATCCTTCACATTGGCGAGTTGGAACTTCTTGCCTGTCTCTGTTCCATAGGTGTATGACAAATCATAACCTGCATTCAACGTACCGTTGAACTGCACATTGTTCTGCGTGAGAATCTGACGCTTCGATGTGATACGGTGCATGTTGTCGTAACCCATCGCAAGAGTGTAGCTTGCGGTCTTGTTGTCCGCACCTGTATATGTACCAGTTGCACTAACAAGACGATAGAGGGCATCGTAAGTATAGTTATGCGCCATCTGTCCACCAGCCTTGCCACTCTGTGGCACTGACGCACCATTCACCACGCTGAGCACATTGCTCACCGCATCGTAAGTGTAGGCATTGTCCATGATGGTGTTGCCACCACTATTCACCGTGAGGTTCTGCAATCTACGACGCTGTGGGTCGTAGGTGTAGAACGTCTCAGCACCGTTGCAATACTTCAAAGAAGTAAAATGTGAATATTTTTTGCCTCTTCCTGTTGATTTTACAGGAGGTTTATATCCTTGTCTTGATGATACATACATATGTTCTTATTTGGGTGTTATAATAAAAGAACGAAGATAGATAAAGTTTATTGCTTAGGATTACATCATTTTACAAACGAAAACACCATATGCTTGTGTCGGAAAGGTATATATGAACTGATGGTAGAGTCGTCATCAACAACAATGGCCCTGATTTGATAAACTCAGCAGGAATACTTGCTATTCATTTTTTATGATGGGGTTATGTCCGCAAGCGAGTTTACACTCGACATAACAATCCCGAAGAACCGAAGATTCTATGTGTCGGCAACAATCCCGACCGTCAGAATATTTATGGTGCTGCACTCGGCTTGTACAACAGCCGCATCGTGAAACTCATCAACAAGAAGGGACAACTCAAATCATCCGTTATCATTGACGAGTTGCCGACCATCTATTTCAAAGGCTTGGATAACCTGATTGCCACAGCCCGAAGCAACAAGGTCGCCGTGTGCTTGGGTTTTCAGGACTTTTCGCAGCTTACCCGTGACTATGGCGACAAGGAGAGCAAGGTAATCCAGAACACTGTAGGCAATGTGTTTAGCGGTCAAGTTGTGGGCGAAACTGCCAAGACACTTAGCGAACGCTTCGGAAAGGTGCTACAGCAACGGCAGTCCATGACCATCAACCGCAACGACAAATCCACCTCCATTTCCACGCAAATGGATAGCCTTATCCCGGCAAGCAAGATTTCCAACCTCACACAAGGTATATTCGTGGGTGCGGTGTCCGATAACTTCGACGAACGCATCGACCAAAAGATTTTCCATGCGGAGATAGTGGTGGATAGCGTCAAGGTGTCGGCAGAAATGAAAGCATACCAGCCTATCCCAGTGATAGTGGAATTCAAAAACGAAGATGGCTCCGATAATCTCAAAGAGACTATCGAAGCCAACTATCGTAAGGTAAAACAAGAGATACTGACGCTGGTTGATTCGGAGATTCAAAGGATAAAAAACACCCCTGCCTTGTCCCATCTCATTCCAGACAAGTAGTGCAAACACGGATTGGGTATTGTGGTTGCGGTGTTATGATTACGGACCGTAGCTATACCCACAGGTAAATCCTTATGATAGCTGTTAGCACTGATAAACTGCGGCTGTAACAAATCGTTTTCGGTTCAGTCGTTTCAGGTGGATACGAAGTGTAAGATTGTGCCACTCGATATGGTTGGTAGAACGGAAAACGGTACGGTGTATTTTTCAGCTGATGAGATAACTGTATTTTTTCAGTTTATCGGTGTAAATCATTTTGGCTTTGGACAGAAAAAGACTTTGAAGCACAACAGACAGAGTACGGTTGGTACGTCTGCCCACTTTAAAAGCCACAACCTTGCGAGTTTCTCTATCCAAGGCGTACACTAACCAGCGCGGATGATTTTTTTACCGATAAAAATGCGCATCTCATCCACTTCGTAGGTCTTGCCTACAGAGGTAGGTGGCTGCTTGATATTGCTTACTATCTGCAAAATCTTCTTAAGCAAGGTGGTAATGAAATTCCCAATATTCGTGCCGTACTGCGAATACCCAATCCCTCTTTGGTCAGTTGAGTGATTTTGGTGTCAGAGTTAGGAAGATAGGCTTTGTATGTGTAGTCAGTAATAAAACGCTTCTGGCAATGTTTGCATCGGTAGCGTTGTTTACCTGTACTACTTTTACCACTTTTGATAATATTGTTTGAGTAGCAATGTGGACATTGAAGCTCGACTCCCAATCTGGAGCATAAAGTGCCGAAGCGTTCTCGTATATTCATTTTCTTTGTTTTGGGTTACAAATATAGCAAAAGGCAGAGAATCTTTCCCTGCCTTTACGCCTAATCTTTTAAAAATCACATTGATAATCAGATGATTATTACAACAACTCCCGATTTGAAGCATTACCCATCTTATTCCATATTTAATTCCGCCAACGGGTAATGTTTTTTTTATTTTCGTAATCCTTTCAAAATAACAGTTCTTTCGCTTACTGGAATTTCTTTACGTCTTTTGGCCATTACCGCATTATCTAAATTTTAAATATGATGTTACGCTCATTCCATCCGTCATTTTATATTTCCCAAAATTGGTAAACTCAATGGTATCAATCTTGTTATCTTTTAATTTTAATATGATCATTGTTATATCACAGTGACTTAACTGCTTCAATGATTGGATATATTGTTTATCTACCCAAAGAGAGCGAACCGCTTCTGGATGTATGACGCACATTACCTTATACTCTGTTAAGGTTTCAAGTGGGATTATTCCCTCTATCCCCACTTTTCTATTTAGCACTTTGATAGGCATACCCACATATATGGGGAGACCAATTAACCTATTTGTCTTCAATATACCCTTGGACAATTGATACGGAGCAGATTTTATTGGTATTTTTTCATAAATAAGAGTATCTGATGAAGATGTGGCATAAAATCTTATTGGAAGATCATTGTCAAAATTAAGATTGTACCTTGAATATACCTTCCTTGCTCTACTTTTTGATCTTATTGATAATATATTCGCCCCAAAAAATATTGGGTTATCGGATATAACTACCAACGTATCATTAATCCCTAACACAAGATACAACCTGTTTTCTACACTTTTCTGGTAGTATTCTTCGTCTTGGGGCCAAATCCGGATACCATAATATGTTACATTGCTCTGAGAAAAATTAGTTGTTATAGAATCTGTTAGTTCATTATCTTCAGAATTTAGAGGACTACAGATTGGCGACTTTACTTCTAGTGCGTCTGTTGATTCATCATTTTTATAATTCAATGAGACTCTCGAAGAGCCAAGACAACAGCTGCACATAAATACATACAATATCAAAGATAAGGACTTCTTCATTTTTAGAGTGTTCAAAAGTTAATTAAAGGTCTGTAAATAACTAAAGAGAGGCTTGCTGGTAACCTTTAGGTCATTTGAAGCCCTCTTTAGTTTATTTTACACTCTCTGGAAATCAAACTTCTTTAGTTCCAATTTTCTTTAGCAAGGAACTGATTCGTGAATCTTTAATTGTAAGACAGTATTCTATAAAAGAAGAAACACTGGGAGCTTGCCATTTTAGGCAAGCTTTTACTAATCCGAATTTTGGATCTAATATTCCTTTGTCCACGTTCTCACCAAAATGCCAAAAATGCAGTATTATTAACTCTTGTTCTTCTATATTAGGAGTCATATTGTCCTCGCCCAAAACATTTAAAAAACCTTCTCCAATAGAAAAGCCAATGTTTCCAAAAGATTTTATGATAGGAGATACATCTCTCATATTCAATCTAACAATTCTGAAATATGCAGCAGCAGCTTCCATCGTTACCATATCATGCTCCATATTTTTTTTTACTATTTGTTCTAACAAAGGTAAGGCTTTAACCAAATGCTGTTTACCTATTATTTTAATTGCCTCAACTTGTACTTCCCATGATATATTTCTTTTATATCTTTCTTCGAAAATATCAACTACTGTATTCCCAAATTCAGGGAAATAATTGCGTTGAAGTTTTTTTAAAGCCTTTAACAAATCTGCCGCTTTTTTACTTGCAAGCAATTTTTTTAATTGTACTATCGTTTCTGTTTTATCCATTATTTGAAATTTTAGAAACTTGCCAATGTTATTTATGGCATTGGCAAGTTTTTGGTTAATGTAATCTATGTTCTTACAATTTATATAGGCTGAAATAATTGGAGAATACCATAGATAATAAGCCCTATACTTAAAATCCAACCGCTACAATGCATTATGTATGCGGTTGTAAAACGACGAGCATTCCAATACTTTTCTTGTTGATACATTTTCGGAAGTAGGAAACACCCAAAAAGCAAAGCATTAATTGGTATAGCCGATTTCACATATAATGCAATGAACCCAGATATAATTAGGATGAGTCCTTCCCCAAAAGAAATCTTATCTTTTAGAGAAAGGGGGAGTCTATTATAAATAGCTCTTAATTTTTGAGACACTAAATAGCCTCCCACTACAATTGAAATAACGCAAAAGAACATATCTTCAATCATCTGTTAATCTATTAGATTTTTTTATAATATCTTCTTTTTCCATATCTATTTCATTTATGTAAATTCCATGCCACTCTGAAAATGAAGAGAGTGGTATGGAATTTTTTACTTCGTCTTTACTACAATTCAATAACTCCTCCATCTCCGTCGGAAGATGAGCTTCCGCCAGACGTAGAGCCACCACTTGAAGAAGAGCCTGTTCCAGATGAAGAACCGCCACCGCTTGGTGTGCTGCTACTCCCCGAATCTACAGTCGAGCTACCCGAAGTAGAAGGAGCGGAAGCCTTTTGGTTAAGCACCTCACGCTTGTAATGGGTAATCTCGGTATTTGCATAATCAATGAAGGCGGTGTAATCCTTTTCGCCATAAACGAGGGCAAGGGCATTTACCATCTTCACCAATGCACGATAGGCATCATCACTTGCTGTGCGAGCTGCCTTCAATGCACCAACAGTTACGCCCATTTTCTCGTTGGTACGCTGCAATGTAAGCGTTCTTACACGCTCGTTGGCTTCCTTCATGTTGGTAACAAAAGCGGTTAAGCCTAACTTAGCAACTTGTACAGAGTACTTGTCTTCAAGGTCTGTAATGAAATTAACTAAAAGACCAGTCTCCTTATCGAGTTGGCCAGCGGTGTTAATCTTGTAGTCCTTGATGTGCTGTGCGAGAACCTTTGCAGCCTGTGCCATGTCAGCGATAGGCATAGCAAGGAATGCTTCAACGGCTTTCTTGTAGCCAGCATAGAGAGCGTCACGGTCGATGTCAGCCTTAGCAATATCATCAGTCAAGAGACTTTTCTGTGAAATTTTCAAGGCTTCGTCCTCTGCTGCAACGGCAACCTTGAAATTACTGACGAGTTCTGAAGCCTTGCCCTTGACGGCTGTATCGGCTTCTGCACGTGCAAGAATGTTACTTACAAACGTGAAATGCGCACCGTTATTCATGCGCTGAATGTTGATGTCGTAAATCTCTTTCATGATGTTAAGGATTTAAATTTGACAAATCGTTTTGTGCATCGTTGGATTTCTCCAGTTGCGATTGCTAAGATATAAAAATAAACGAGAAAACCGCAACCTTATTGCAAAAAAATGACAGCAGGATGATAAAAAGATGGTTTTTGCCCGTAAAAATAGCTTTTGATTCTGATTTCTTGTAATTCTTAACACAAAAGTTGAAAGAAACAGCAATCAACAGATGTTTTCACATTTTGTGGACAGAAGAAACTTGAATCAAAACTACTAACGGCTCTTAAAAGTAACCATTGATTGCAATCAGCAGCCCCAATGACACATAAAAATAGGTCTTGACTGCAATCAATGGCTATAACGAACCTAAAAGTGCCTGTTGATTACAATCTACACCTCCAACGAACATCGAAAGCAGAAATATTTTCTAATCAATACCTCCACCAAGCCCCAAAATGACTATTGATTGTAATCAACACTTCCTTTTTGTTCTTGATAAAATAAATAAAATAGCGACATAAAGCTATCTATTGCTAATTGCCGCTATTTTCTAATTTCAGATTTTCACCTTTGAAAAATGCTGATGTTTATTGCGAATATCAGCATTAGCAACAACCTCTACATTGTCCGTATTCTTTTCCTCTTCTTTGCATTCTTTCTCGGTCGGTGGTGCAAGTTCAAGCTGTATTTTCCTATCCAACGCCGCCAGTTCCGCTTTAAGACCTTTCAGTTCTTCCTCTTTCTTCCAAGTCTTGCCAGCTATCTCTTCCAGTTGCGGTATTTCCTTTTCCAAAGCCTTGCATCTTGAATCATACTGCTCAATGTAGCTTGGTATCTTCTGTAAGGCATTCAGAAAGTTGTTTGCCGCTGCTATCGGGTCCGACTTGGCAATGTGACCGTAGTTGTACTGGTACTTGTAATTGCCCTCGACAAAAAAGCGGTTGTCAACAAATGGAAGACCATTGCATAAAACAGGCTGCGCCTCGGCAATTTCAAGCGAGCTTGATTGCGCTCGGCTTGCACTGTTTTTCTCGAAACTTGTCTCGCTGACAATCTTGACAGGGAATCCGTAGATTTCTCCAATCCGCTTGTATTGACCGCCAGTTGTCTCTTTCTCCGCCAACATTTGCAGATGCTTTCCTATAACCTCTAAGTTCGTGGACTCCACACCATCAAGAGTGATGAGGTTGAGGATGTTGCCGTCCTTGTCTTTCTTGGCTTTGCCCATAAACTTGCCGTAGTCCTCGGTCATTCCCTTGAGAGAGGCTTTGCTATTGCCCAGCTCTGACGTCTTTGACTGCAATTTTGTTTCTGAGTCACGCTTGCCCTTGTTAAACGATTTGCGCTCACCCTCCAGAGAAGCAATCTTCTTCTCCAGCTTCGCCTTGTCAAGCAAGTCGGTATTTCCGGAGAGAATAGCCATATACTCGGAAAAATTCATGCCCGATTTCTCGTCCATCGCTCCCTCGTCAATGGTTCTCGCTCCCAAGGCTCCGCTTTTCAACTGCGAGATAAAAGTCTGCTTGCAGTGCAGGAGGTTGAACTTGTACGAGTCAAGCGACTTTTCCACCGCATAGATGATGACATCCACCTTGTTGTCGGCATACAGTTTGGCAATCTCGTTGCCGGCACGCACACCTCGACCGTCACGCTGTGCCAAGTCGGACGGTCGCCACGGTGTGTCCAAATGATGAATAGCAACACACCTTTTTTGTGCATTTACACCTGTACCTAACATGGATGTGGAGCCGAACAATACTCGTACCGAACCCTCGTTCATGGCTGCTATCACCGCCTTTCTTGCCCTCTCGTTCTTGCATTCCTGAATGAAGCGGATTTCAGATGAAGGTATTCCATAATCCTCTATCAGCTTACGCTTGATTTCTGAATACACGTTCCATTCGCCCGGTCGGTATGTTCCCAGATCTGAGAATACGAACTGCGTGCCCTTATGACCGTCGTAACGGTGATAGTAGTCGGCTATCATCTTGGCACAATGGCTCGCCTTGTTGTCGGGATGGTCCTCACAAGTCGGGTCTATCATGCGCATGTCGAGCGCCATCTTTCGGGCATAGTCTGTGGCTATGAGCATCTTTGCCTTCTCCTCCGTCTCCGATAGGGGTAATCTGCCGAGGATGGTGGCATCACCCGTCTTGGCAAACTCCATCAGCTTTTGGATGAAGTCTTCCTGCTCGGGTGTCGGCGGTATGTTATGAAGGATCTCGTTCTTCTCCGGTCTGTCCACGCCAACCGCCTCCGCCGTGCGATAGTCGGTTATCTCGTTGTAGAAGGCAGCAAGCTCCGGCACCTTGATAAAGTATCTGAAACGTTCCTTCTGCACGATGTTGTTGGTGACGTTAAACTCGAAGTCGGTAGTCTTCTTGGCGAAGATTGCCGCCCACGCATCGAAACAGCGGATGTCCTGACGCTCCAGTTCCTTGGGGCGCAGGTACTTGAAGAGCAGATACAACTCTGTCAGTGAGTTACTGATAGTTGTTCCCGACAGGAATGTCGCTCCCAGATCTCTGCCTGTCCGCTCCTGTATGGTACGGATAGCAAAGAGCATGTTGAGTGCCTTCTGGCTTCCCTCGCTGTTGCCGAGTCCTGCCACACGGTCGTGACGGGTGTTGAACATAAGGTTCTTGAACTGGTGGCTCTCGTCCACAAACAAGTGGTCGATGCCCATCATGCGGAAATCCACCACATCATCGGTGCGCTGCTCGATGCTGTAGGCTATCTTCTGCAACTTTGCCTCCAAGTTGAACTTTCGCTTTTCCAGTCCTTTGAGCATTCCCCGTGACACGTCTTTGCCCTGCGTGCGTATCACTTCCAAGTTTTCCTCCACGGTATCAAGCTCAGCCTGCAATATCTGCCGTTGGAGTTCTGGCGATTGCGGTATCTTCCCGAACTGGTCATGCGACATGATTACGCAGTCATAGTCATTGTTCTTGATGTTGTTGAAGAAACTGACACGGTTCTTGGTGGAAAAATCCTTCTCCGAGGCATAGAGTATCCTCGCATGGGGATAAGCTGTCTGATAGGTGGCAGCTATCTCCGCGACATTGGCTTTTAGTCCGATAATCATCGGCTTGTGAGCCATACCGAGACGTTTCATCTCATGCGCAGCCATGCACATGATAAGGGTTTTTCCAGTGCCAATGGCTAAGCACAATGCGCCTTTCTTCCCTTTATGGAAGCAGGTTTCAATGTACTCGCCGCCGAACCGTACGTACTCGTCTCCAAGTATACGGCTCTCCGTGGTTATTGTCAGTCTATTTATTTCCATGAATTTTGTTATAACATTTCTCGCAAACTGCGATTGTTTTTCTTTGTCGGGCAATCATGAGTTTCTCCCATGCTTCTTTGCCTTTCAAATCTTTGAGCTTGCGGACGTGTATCATTTTCAGATTGTCCTCAGCTCCACAATATTCACATTTATGGGCTTTCAAGCGAGCCATAAGGCTTGTACTCTCCATTCCATAGTAATTGGGCATAATGTGTGCATTGTCAATGCGCGCTTCCTTGTTCAACCTAAATCCACCATGATATAAGGTACGTTCTAACCATTCACCTTTTTTGTTTTGGTATCTTACCGTGAAAATCTTGTCCTTACAATACTTGTTGGCAATCTTTCTTACGGTAGATTCGTACTTTGACGAGAATGTCTTGTACATACTCTCTTTCATGATTCCATAGAAACTGTTGAGAATGTTGACATTGTTAGCAATACAATAGTAGTTGTAGATACCTCTGATTTCTGAATTGTAACGGTTCAGAATTTCAAGGTCGTCATTACTACGAAGATAGGGACGAGAAGTTGACTCCCATACTTCCTTGCCATCTTTGATTACAATGCGCATGGCATCGTAGTCCAGCAGTTTCTTTCTCATTGCCTCAAATGGCAACAATAAGACAACCTTATGGTCAAGGGAGCGAATCGGGATCCCTCTGTAATCCTTTTTCGTTTTGTTTGTACTGCGGACAGTGACTTCAAATCCAAGAAATTTTGCTGTATCATGAGCATTTGTGATAAGTGTCTTCTCGTCTGAAAGTTGAAGTTTCAGCTGTTCCTGCAAGAAGTTTTTAATATCTTCTTTTGCATTTTGGCAATCAGCCTTGCTTCCAATAACACAAATCAGAAAATCGTCTGCATACCGTACGTATTTCATCCTCTTGAAGTTTTCATCCATGTCAAGAGTTGCAGGAAGTCGTTGCATTTCACGATGCAGGGATGCTATCTCTGAACGTAAAACACCTTTCTTCTGCTCGTCCTGTTCATTCTTCAGTTTCTTTACTCGTTTGTCTTTACGATTGGCAACCCTCTTGTATTCAGGGTTGCGTTGCCGTGCTTTACCCTTGTTAAATGTCTCGATATATCTCAACATGAATTTGTCGAGCTTGTCCAAATAGACATTCGCCAAGATAGGACTGATGATACCGCCTTGTGGAGTGCCGATATAGGAGTTTTTGTATTCCCACTGTTCCAAGTAACCCGCTTTCAAGAATTTTCGTATCAGTCGCAAAAACCTCTCATCGTGGATGCGTTCACTAAGAATGCTTATGAGAACATCATGGTTGATGTTGTCAAAGAATCCCTTGATGTCACCCTCTATGAACCATCTTGTTCCCGAACCTCCCTTTTGCAAGGAAGCCATAGCAGTATGACACCCTCTGTGTGGTCTAAAACCATGCGAGCAATCCTCAAAGTGTCCCTCGTAAATTGCTTCGAGTATCATTCTTACTACTTCTTGAACGAGCTTGTCCTTGAAAGAAGGGATACCCAACGGACGAAGTTTTCCATTCTTTTTGGGTATGTATATTCTTCTTGCAGGACAAGGACGATAGCTTTCATCCTTTAGTTGTTCTATGAGGTCACGGATGCGCTTTATGCTTGTTCCGTCTATTGTCTGTCCGTCAGTTCCTTTTGTGCTGTTGCCTGGATTTCGGGACAACCGCTGATAGGCTTCTGCAAACAGATTCTCATTGAACAACAGTCTGTAAAGTCTTTCAAACTTGTAGCTTAGGTCTTGGCTATGCCCAGCCAGACTGTTTAATACATTTTCTGAATTTCTCATAATGTCTCACACATCATTCTTTTAACATATTAAAAATAACACACTGTCTCCCTTCGCCATGTACAAGGCTTTCCCTTGCTCGGACTACTACGGAGACTCTGTTACCTTGCCGAATTTTCAAAGAACCCACTTCCTATAGCCATTTGTTGGCACTTCGGTTTAGGTAATCCCCATTTAAGCAATACTGTAACTATTGGCTTGATGAATTGTCGGATGCGATTTTCGTCCTTTTCCGCTTATTGCGGCTGACCTGCAATCGGTTTTCTGCTCTCGCACTCGAAGTCGGAAAGTGGAAGTATTGCAGACAGACCTTTATAACTATCTTAGGTCTGTGTTTACCAACTAACGTCTTGGACTGTCGTTCAAACAGTATAGTCTTCATCCTCGTATTCATCGTTTCATCTTGACATTCAGTAGCGGCATGATAGTTAGCCGACTTATGCCGTTTCCAACATGCTACACTCCCCACCGCTTTTCAGCTAAGTGGATAAGTTGGCTGATGACCAGCGTAGAAAACCCTTGCTGGGTAGGTTGCCAAACCTACATTTACAGTATGCCCTTATGGGCGCAGGACCTCATGGTCACATATCCCGCCGCCGTTCTGCAAAAGCATCCATACACAGTCCTTCTGACTTGGGTACACACTCTTGA
>ERZ1026870.679-NODE-679-length-18392-cov-6.051153_pt1 | contig 18392 bp, 13 predicted proteins | sample MGYA00380165_ERZ1026870 | MGnify/ENA primary metagenome ERZ1026870 (study PRJEB33269, sample SAMEA4719801) | human gut metagenome | biome: human-associated habitat; feature: organic feature; material: feces | place: Cameroon | collected 2013-10 ...
CGCTAAAAATAGGAGTTTTTGCGACCCACGTAACATTCTGGTGGAAATTCACGTTTTCGCCATAGGCATATTTGTTTGGATCGGTTGCTTCGTTATCTGGTGTATCCTGCTGCTGCACTGGCCGGGAGACAATGTCCAGAGTCCTGCGCCTGAGCTCTACTATCTGTGGGCGTTCAAGACTTCTCTGGCTACGGTTGTTTTGTTGGTTATCGGCTTGGGGCTGATGCGGTTTGCATTGAGATGCTATGGGCACCATCATTTGCAGGAGTCTCGCAAGGAAAGCTCTGAAAACGACACCCTCATGATGGCAGTACTCAAGCAAACGTTGCGGGACGGCATGAAGAATTGGCCTGGGCAATAAGGAACAGGTCTGTGGGGGAGCGGGAGCTCCCCGCTCCGGGAGTCAAGCGGGCAGAGTGGCGCTTCTGAAATTCGGACTGCGCTGATAGAGTGCTGCCGCACGATTGCGGAACGTTTCCCATTGCCTTCAACCAGGGTGTCCCCTCCATTTTTCATCGATTTCGCCTTCGGTCGAGACTCGCCCTCAAGAGCGCACAGGACAGCCGATTGTTTATGCCTCAGTGTTGATGTCCATCAACTGTACCTAGGTACGGAGCCTGATTGAATAGTTGGCAGAGCAAGACTCTCTTTGCTCGCATCCAATACATCGGAGGCTCATATGAAACGACGGACTTTCCTTACGATCGGTGCTTCTCTGGCGGCTGCTGCGCCCGCGATGGCGGTTCCTGTGCCCATGCCGCAGAAGTGGGATGAAACGTACGACGTCGTCATCGTCGGTGCGGGCGGCGCTGGGCTGGCGGCCGCAACTCAAGCAGTTCAGTCGAAGCTTTCGGCGGTCGTCCTCGAAAAAGAAGCGGTCTACGGCGGCTCCTCCGCGATCTGCGGCGGTCAATGGGCGGTCGGCGGATCCGATTTGCAGAAGGAGCGCGGCATTCAGGACAGCGAAGAGCTCTTCTTCAACGACATGATGACCACGGGCAAAAACCAGAACGACCCGGACGTCGTTCGCGCCTATGTGAAGGAAAGCAAAGCGCTCTATGATTGGATCACCAAGGAACGCGGCGTGAAGCCCGTGTCGGTGACGTTGTCGGGCGGTATGAGCGTTCCGAGAGCACATACGTTCAAGCCGGCGGAAGTGCTCTTGAGCTACAAGACCTATGCCGAAGACCACGGTGTCAAGATCATGACGCGCACGAAGGCCGAACGGCTCATATGGGACGATCAGGCCAAGTGCATTGCAGGCGTACGCGTTTCTCGTCGCGGAAAGGAAATGTTCATTCGCGCGCGAAAGGGCGTGATTCTGGCGGCGGGCGGCTTTTCACGCAATCCCAAGATGCTCAAGAAGTATGCGCCGCTCCTTGAAAATGCGGCCGTGATCGCGGGGCTCGGCACTCAGGGCGACGGCATCCTGATGGCTCAGGCTTACGGTGCCGACATGATGGACACCAACTACATCAAGGCGTCCTACGGCTTTACGCTCAAGCCCTCGACCATCAAGGACATGGCGCTCACCCAGTTCAAAGGGGCCATCCTCATCAACAAGACGGGCAGGCGCTTCATCGACGAATCAGTCTCCTACAAGGTTCAGGCCGATGTGGCCTTTGCGCAGCCCGAAGGCAAGTCTTGGATGGTGTTCGACGACAAGATCCGCCGCAAGGCAATGGAAATGGATCCGCTTCAGGACGGCATTCTCTGGAAACCGATTGACGAAGGCAAGTGCCCGCCCTATGTGTTCATGGGCGATACGATCGAAGAGGCGGCTCAGAAGGCCGGACTCGATCCGAAGGCCGTGGCTGAAACCGTTGCCCGATACAACAAGGCCGTTGAAACGGGTGAGGATAAGGAATTCGGCCGAAAGGGCCTGGCTTCCGGGAAGGGGGCCTTGGTCAAGATCGACAAGGCGCCGTTCTTTGTCTTCCCGTCGGTGGGCGCCATGATCGGCACATACTGCGGCATCAAGATTACGCCGAAGGCCGAAGTGGTCGACGTTTTCGGCGAAACGATACCCAACCTCTACGCCGCAGGCGAGATGACCGGTGGCGTTCATGGAGCGTCCTATATGACGGGCACGGCATTCTCAAAGGCCATGGCGTTCGGGCGCATTGCGGTGCGAAGCATAGCCGAGAAGTAATGCCTGCACTTGAGTTGACGCTTAGTTGACCCATAATGGAGTTGCAGTCTCTCTCCTCGGCTGCAGCTCCATTCTTTTTGAGGTGCCGAATGTATCGACGATCGCTTATCCAGTGCGGCCTTCTTCAAGGCCTGGGTCTGCCAAGTCTTGCGCGCGCTGCGCCAGACAATGCTTCCGACGTCTGCGACGTCGTCATTATCGGCGCCGGCATCAGCGGCCTTACGGCGGCCGCGCTGCTCGCGCAGGCCGGGATCAATCGCGTTGTCGTGCTGGAGAGCGAACCCACCATCGGCGGAACGAGCCTGATTTCAGGCGGCTTCTGGGCGGTTTCGGAGACGGACCTTCAGAAGCAGTTCAAGGTGGCGGACAGCGACGAGATTTTCGAGGAGGACATTTTTCGAGTCGGTCGACATGCGAATCGCCCGGACGTTGTTCAGGCCTTCATTCGCCACAACCGCGAGCACTATGAATGGGTGCGCACAACATTGGGAGTCGAGCCTCGGGCCCTGGTGCCGGGAGCCGGCGTTCGTCGCTCGCATGCGTTTGACCCCCGTCAGTTAATTGCTTCGCTCTATCGTTATGTCACGGCAAAAGGCATTGCCGTTCTGACGAACAGGCGCGCCGCGGAGCTCCTGCTTGAGTCGGGGCACGTAGTGGGTTGCAGAGCCATGCATCAGAATCGCCCGTCCATTTTTCGGGCGAGACTCGGAACCTTGGTCGCTACGGGAGGATTCAGCCGGAATCGAGCTCTGCTGGCGGCCTTGTCTCCCCGCATGCAGTTTGTCTCGACCATTGCTCACCAAGGCTCGCGCGGCGACGGCCTCTACATGATGCGGGCGCTCGGAGCCGGACTCGCCGACGTCGATTATTTGGAGGCTTCGTACGCCTTCACGCTCAATCCCACGACCATCAACGACATGTCCTTGCTTCCCTACTATGGGGGCATCGTTGTGAACCTCCATTCGAAGCGTTTCGTCGACGAGTCGCTTCCCTACAAGCAGCTCGCCTCAGCCGTGATTGCACAGCCGAGCGGCAAAAGCTGGATCGTGTTTGATGAGAGGATTCGCCGGATTGCGCTCGGGCAAAAGCTCGACCGCCGCTTATGGGCTCCCATATCCGAGGGGCGCACGCCGCCCTATGTCCATCAGGGCAAGACGCTTGAAGAGGTTGCTGCGAAAGCGGGGCTCGACCCAATCGAATTCCAAAGGACGGTGGACAAGTACAACGAGGACATTCGCGCTGGAGCTAAGCCTCGTGGGCCTATTTCGGTCGGCAGCGGCGACTTGATGCCGATCGCCTCCCAGCCGTTTTTCATCATGCCCGCCACCGTGTGCCTTTTGGGCACGTACGGAGGCGTCGCCATCAATGGTCGCGCTCAGGTGCTGGATGTTCACGGGAAGCCCATTGCGGGGCTCTACGCCGCGGGGGAGGTGACGGGCGGCTTGCACGGAGCTTCATTCATCATGGGAACTGCGTTCGGGAAGGCCAACACGTTCGGCAGGATCGCAGCGCTCTCTTTGCTGGAAGACTCTTTGCTGGAAGACTTGTCATGAAGCCCCTGTGTTTCTGTGTGCTCTTGAGCGTCATGATGAGTTCGGCATGGGCGGCTCCGGCTGAACTGATTCGCATCGGCATCGCCGAGGATGCCCTCAATGCCGTCAACGCGCCGGCCATCGAGCGCACGGTCGATCATTTGACGACAGAGCTCTCAAAGTCATATGAGCTGACGGTGGAACGCATTCCGTCGGGGAAGGTGTTGGCCGAAGTTCAGCGAAATCGCTTCGACGTGTTCCTGATGTCGAGCGCCGACTATCGAAAATCGCTTCGGAGCGGAACTCGAGACATCGCCGTGCTTCGTGCCACGAACAAGAGCAATCCCAATCGCGCGGAAGGGGCGGCTGTTTTTGTTGATCTTATGGATCAGAGGCATATGACGCTCGGCGATCTTCAGGGAAAGCGCGCAGGGTTTGTAGGACGCTTCACGTCGACGACGCACATGAGCGTGAACGGAGCCGTGCTGCGTGCGGCAGGAGAACATCGGAATCGCTTTTTCAGCATAGTCGAGCATTTCGAGAACCTCGCTGATGCCGTCAAGGCTCTGACGGACGCCCGGGTGGACGCTTTGGTCATGCCGACATGCTTTCTGGAAATGGAGAGCGGCATCGGAGACTTTTCGACGGAACGCTTGACTCTGCTTGACGCCAAGCAAGATCCTGATCTTGCCTGCCTCCATTCCACGGAGCTCTATCCGGGATCGGGCTTTGTCGCCATGCCGTCGCTGTCGCCCGTGGCGTACAACGCCGTTTTGATGCTGCTTCTCAAGGCCAATGACAGGGACTTGTCAGGGCGATGGGCCATCGCGACGAATTTTTCGGAAGCGGACCGAACGCTTCAGGATCTCAATGACGATGCCTGGGCTTCATTGCGCCATCCGAACTGGCGAGCGCTGTGGGCGCGCCATTGGCCGTGGGCGGCCGGATTTTTGGGCCTCCTTTTGATGCTGGGCGGCCATCATCTCCTGCTTGGACGTCTGGTGCGGCGTCGGACGTTCGAGCTCCAGAGCGCTCTCAACGAGCAAAGGCGACTGCGGTTGGAGGCGGATCGCACGCGCGATCGGCTCGATAAAATGCGCAGGCTTCAAACCATCGGGCAGCTCGCCGGCTTGTTCGCACATGAATTGCGCCAGCCGCTCAATGCGCTGACGTGTTATGCATACGGCATCCGAAAGGCCGTGACGGATGCTCCGCAGGAGATCCAAAGCCAAACCCTCATCGGCATCAATGGCCTTGACGAGCAGATCCGCCGAGCCAATGCCATCGTGGAGCGCGTGCGGGACTACGTTCGTTCGCAGTCGTCGCGTGAAAAAGCGCATCCGTTGGTCGACATCGTGAGAACGGCCGTTGCTCATTTTCAAACTTCGACGCTTGGCAATCTCCCCTTCGATCTGAAGGTTGAGAGAGCGGACGAAACCGTCATCCGTTGCGACGCCATGGAAATGGAGCTTCTGGTCGTCAATCTCCTGAGAAATGCTGCGCAGGCTCAGCAGGGCGTGCCCCATCCTCGCATTCGCCTCAGGGTGACGGGCGGCGAAGTCGTTCGCCTGATCGTCAGCGACGAGGGCCCTGCGCTTACGGCTCAAGCCTTCGAGAACATTTCATCCTTGGGAGAGTCGACAAAGCCCGAAGGCTTGGGGCTCGGACTCTCGATTGTCCGCGATCTGACCGAAGCCCATCACGGCCGACTGACGTTCAGTCTCACGCCCAAAGGCTCGCTGCAGGTGGAGGTCGCTCTGCCGTCCATCAACAGTACTCTGATTCTATGACCGAGAAGCCGCTGATTCGAATCATCGACGACGATGCGTCGGTATGCGACGCGTTGGCCTACATGCTCCGCATGGAAGGCTGGGAGGTCGTCGTCTTTTACGATGCGTCCTCCTTTCTCCGCGGCGACGTGCCCTCGCGGCACGGTGCCGCCATTCTGGACGTTCGCATGCCGGGCATGTCGGGGATTGAGCTTCAGGAAGAGCTGATCGCGCGCCGATATCCTCACCCGCTCGTCTTTCTTTCGGGGCACGGAGATATTGCCATGGCGGTTTCGACAGTCAAGAAGGGTGCCGTCAACTTCCTGCAAAAGCCGGTCAATCCTGTGGAATTGGTGGAGGTGCTCAAGGAATGTCTTGAGGCAGACAAGCATGCGGAAGAGCCGAGGAATCAGGCACCGGCAAGACCGTACGAAAGCTTCACCCGTCGCGAGCGGCAGGTGGTTCAAAGCTTGGCCGCCGGCCTCTCCAATGCCGACATTGCAGATCGATTCGGCATTTCCGTCAGGACGGTCGAACACTACCGCGAATCGGCTTACCGGAAAATGGGCGTGAACTCCCTTGACGCACTCTTGAAACGCATGGGCAGCGAGCATTTGTGACGGGAGTTGCCCGAATCCCCGTTTGTTCTTGGAACTGAACCCTCGCGTCGGCAGCGCTCGTTCAGACCGAGGCGCAATGCGGTTCGCAGTTCTGTTGTTTCTGTTGCAACATAATAGTAGAAGAAAGTCTAATTAAGAGATTCAGTCTGGCTCATGATTTTTGAGGGGTGTACGACAAAATAATAAGCTTCCCTTCTGCAAGGGCGGTCTTTCTCTTTTCCCGTCCCTTGCAAAGGAGAAGATATGCCAAACAAAATTCACAACCTCCCGATCACGGGCATTGCCAGCTTTGCCAAGTATCCCATCTGCACGGATCTTGACAATCTTGATGATGCGGACGTCTGCGTCATGGGCATTCCGTACGACATGGGCGCGCCGTATCTGTCCGGCGCGAAGTTCGGTCCCCGCCGCATCCGCGAGGTCTCGTGCCACTATGGTCGCGGCGATGCCGGCTTCTGGGATCCTGAACGTCTCGAACAGTATCTCGCCGCGCCTGTGAAGGTTGTGGACGCGGGCGACGTCGACATGGATCCGATGGAGTATCGCAATACCTTTGCCAACATCGAAGAGGCGGTCCGCAAGATCATTGCCAAGGGGGCATTGCCCGTCATGATGGGGGGCGACCATTCCGTGACGATTCCGATCGCGCGAGCGCTCGACATGTACGACGATCTCTGCATTGTGCAGTTCGATGCGCATCTTGACTTCGGACAGCGCACCAATACCAACGGCAGCCCGATGCGGCTGGTTTCCCAGATGCCGCATTTCACGAAGATGTGCCAGATCGGCATGCGGGGGCTCGGCTCGAACACCCGCGAGGACTTCCAGGCGGCCTATGACTACGGTTCCGTCGTCATCCCGGCGCGAAAGGCGCTCGAAATGGGTGCTCAAGAAGTGCTCAAGCTTATCCCGAAGGCAAAGCACTACTACGTCACGATCGACATCGACGGCTACGACATGAATACGGCGCCCGGCGTTGGATCCCCGTCGCCCGGCGGCCTCAACTACGTCTTTGAAACGGATGTCCTCGAAGGCATCGCCAAGATGGGCGACGTCGTCGGCTTCGACCTCGTCGAGGTTGCGCCGCAGTACGATCCGACGGGTATCACGCCGCGTCTTGCGGCCATGACGATGCTCGCCTTCATGGGCTTCATCGCAAAAGAGCGCGAAAAGAAGAGCCTTCTCAAGGCACAGCAGGCTTGATGCCTCGCCGCGCAAGGAGCGGTCGAGAAAACCCCGTCTCGGCCGCTTCTCCCCGTTGAGACAATCCGTCTCACTGCTCAAATCATTCAACCAAGGAGAACCCTGACATGTTTTGGTTGGAGCTCATTACCGTTTTGGCTGCATTGGCTCTGGGCGCCCGCTTGGGCGGCATATTCCTCGGCATTGCCGGCGGCCTCGGACTGGCGTTTCTTGTCTTCGTCTTCGGTCTGGCGCCGTCGGCGCCGCCCATTGACGTGATGCTCATCATCACGGCTGTGATCGTGGCGGCAAGCGTGCTGCAGGTGGCGGGCGGCATGGACTACCTCGTCTCGGTTGCGGAACGCATCCTTCGGTCGAACCCGAAGTACATCACCTTCCTCGCGCCGATGGTTTGCTATCTCTTCACCTTTATGGCGGGGACGGGCAACATTGCATTTGCGCTGCTTCCCGTCATTGCCGAAGTGTCGCGAGAAACGGGCGTGCGTCCGGAGCGGCCGATGAGCATTTCCGTTGTTGCTTCTCAGCAGGCCATTACTGCGAGTCCCGTTTCTGCGGCCATGGCTGCGCTTGTGGCCTTGCTCTCTCCGCTGGGCGTCGGCATGGGAGAAATCATGCTGGTATGCGTCCCTGCTACGCTGATCGGCTGCTTCCTTGGCGCATTGTCGGTCTGCAAACACGGCGTTGAGCTCGACAAGGATCCCGAATATCAGCGCCGCCTCGCTGAAGGCGCGATCAAGACTTCCAAGTCCCAGAATTCGGTGTACGTGCCGAAGAAGGGCGCAAAGCTTTCCGTGGCGATCTTCGTGCTGGGCGCTGTTCTGATCGTCCTGTTCGGCACGATTCCGTCGCTTCGTCCGACCTTCATGACGGACGGCAAGCTTGTGACGCTTTCGATGACCCACATCATCGAAATCATCATGCTGGTTGTTGCGGGCGTTGTTTCGCTGCTCTGCAAGCCCAACATTGACGATGTGGCCAAGAGTTCGGTCTTTCAGGCCGGGATGACCGGCGTCATCTGCATCTTCGGTCTGGCTTGGATGGGAGATACGCTCATCACCGCCTACCTGCCCGAAATCAAGACCATGACGCAGGAATTCGTGCAGACCTATCCCTGGACCTTTGCGATCGGCCTGATGTGCGTGGCATCCGTTGTGCTCTCCCAGGCGGCGACGACGCGTCTTCTCTATCCGCTTGCCATCGCGCTCGGGCTTTCGCCCATTGCCTTGGTTGCTTCTTGGCCTGCGACGGGTTGCCTCTACATCATCCCGACCTATGCCACGATCGTTGCGGGGTGTGCCTTTGATTCGACGGGCACCACGAGAATCGGCAAGTTCGTCATCAACCACAGCTACTTGATTCCGGGACTTGTGACGACGTGTTCAAGCGTTGCGATCGGTTTCGCGATTGCAGGCGTCGTTCTTTGACGAAGCGGCGGATTCATCGCGGCAGAGGGGCCTTCGGATTTCGAAGGCCCTTTTTGTCGTTGTGAGAATTCCTCAGGGCTCGACGAGCGCAAGGGACGATTGCGTCCACGGCATGGCATCGGCGATGGGCGGGATGACGTCTTCCCGAATGCAGTCTCGGCAGGCTTCGCCGATGAGGTCCATCAGGCTCACGGGGGTGGACTTCTTGCGAACGAGAAAAAGCTCTCTATCAGCACAGGGCTGCGGTGCGGGCATGATCGTGCAGGCGCTGATGAAGTCGTGAGCGCGCAGAAGTGCCAGCGGCTGCGTCAAAGACCAGCCCATGCCGGCATTGACGAGCGAGAAGACCGTGAGATTGTCGTCGACAGCGAAGGTGGCCGGCAAGTCGAGGTGCGCCTGAGCCAAAACCATTTCGGCCTGCAGGCCTGAGGCCGTATTGGATGTGTAGCGAATGAGCGGAATGCCGCAGAACTGCAGATCCTCCCATTGCCAGCTGTTCCGGCGTTGAGCCACTTCCGTGGGAAGCAGAATGACATGCGGTTCTCTGAAAAGCAGACGCTGGTCCAGTGATTCGGATGCGCGGAATTGACCGGTAGCGACGATGACATCCAGCTCGTCGAGCAGCAGTCTGCGGTAGAGGATGTCGGAGGTGCCTGAATGAAGCGTCAGACGGCAGCTTCGCTCAAAGCGCTTCATGAAGCGGGAGCCGATCGTTCGGGCAAGAGATTCGACGAGGCCGACGCGAATGAAGGGGCGGGCGAAGTTGTTGCTCTGCAGATTCTGAAGGACGTCTCTTAGGTCTGTTTGACGCTTGGCCAGCTCCGCAAAGAGAATGCCGGCTTCTTTGGTCGGCGTGAGCGGGCGGGTTTTGCGATCGAAGAGATCGAATCCGAGCTGTTGTTCAAACGCAGCGATGTTCTGGCTCATAGCTGACTGCGTTACGCCAAGTTCGGCGGCGGCCTTCGAGAAGCTGCGATGGCGAAATACGGCGAGAAAGCCGGAGGCGGACGGGGTAAAGAATGGGTCTGTCGGCATGAAATTGGGAAGAGGGGGGAAAACGGTCGATTCTGGAGCAGGGGCTCTGCGCCATATTTTGCCTCATGTGCTCGATCTTGCGCCTAAAAGCATTTCATCTCCTCGTGTTGTCATATTCAATTCCCCTTATTGTGAGAATAATTTTTTGGAAGATTGATGGAGTCTCTGTCGAGTCGTCGGCATGATTTTTTCAGTAGCAGAAGACTTGCCCATAAGCGTCTTCTTTCGACAATTTGTAAGAGGTGGAATATGGCACAGGCAATTGAACGCGGACGATTGAAGGAACCCCCTGCTCGAGAAGTAACGGACATCATGGTGGCTCCTACGCTGACAGGCGAAGAAGTCGAGCGTTCCTACCAATCCTACATTGACGTCAACAAGGCACACGTATTGATGTTGGCCAAACAGGGCATCATCCGCGAAGATGTCGCTGCCAAGATTCTCGCCGTCAATCGTGAAATGGGTGCAATGGGGAATAAGCCGACTTTTGAAATCACCCCCGAACTCGAAGAGATGTATTTCAATCTTGAAAACTATCTCATCAAGCAAGTCGGCATGGAGATTGGGGGCCAACAGCATACGGCTCGTTCTCGCAACGATCTTCACGCGACAGTCGATCGCATGGTGACGAGAACTGCTGTTCTTCGCCTCGGCAAGCTAATCAATCGATTCCGCCACACCCTGCTTGATTTGGCACGCCGCAACGAAGATGCAGTCATGTCCGGCTACACGCATCTGCAACCCTCTGAACCCATTACGTTTGCGCACTATCTCTCTGCCGTATCCGCCGCTCTGACTCGCGACTACCGACGCCTGGCCCGCACTTGGGATGCCATCAACATCAACCCCTTGGGCGGCGGTTCAATGGGCTCGACAACGTGGAATATCGATCGCGAATATACGGCGCGGCTGCTTGGTTTTGACGGCCTTGTTCAAAATTCCATCGATTGCGTTTGCTCGCGCGACTATTTGCTCGAAGTCATGTCTGCGATCTCAATCCTGGCCAGCACAATCGTTCGCATGACTACCGACATGCGCATCTGGGCCACGCCTGACTTTGGCTATGTCGAAGTAGCCGACAAGGTTGCAGTCTGCTCTTCGATCATGCCGCAAAAGAAGAACCCGTGGACATTTGAGTCCTCAGCCAGTTTTTGTGCCCGCATCAAGGGGTACGCCGATGCGGCATGGATGACCTACAAAGGCGTGCCATACGCATTTACGATGGAATCCATGGATCTCATCGTCAACTTCTGGCCCTGCCTTAAGGATATTGAGGGAGTCCTCAAGCTGATGGACGTCACCATGAAGGACGTCAAGATCCACAAGGAACGCGCTCGTGCTACAGCTGCCGCGAACTTTTCGACTGTCACCGAACTGGCCAATACCCTCGTTCGCGTCGAAGGCATTTCCTTCCGTGCCGCGCATGAAATTGTCGCTCATGTGGTGGGGTACCTTACCGAAACAGGTCGAAAAGCCACCGACATTGACCGGAAGGTGCTTGAGTCAATCAGTCTCGAACTCTTCGGAAAATCGCTAAAAATCTCGGATGAACAGATTCAGGAAGCACTTGACCCTGTCAAGAATGCCGCATCGAAAAAGGCCATGGGCGGCACCGCTCCTGCTGAAGTCGAACGCCAGCTGGACATTATTGAAGCTCAGCTTCTTCTGGATGAAGAAGAAATTGCCAGCCGCGAACAGGCACTTGCCAAAGCGCGCGATGAATTAAACCGGGCGACTGACAGATGCATCGCTCGCGTTCTGTGATCACTGCTTTCTGGCTTGGTGAAGCCTGCTCCCTCAACAACGGGGAGCAGGCTTAGGCTCGTCATTGGAATACTCTTCATGCAAACCGCTGTCATTGTCGTTATGGCACTTTTTCTCTGCATTGGCGCTTTGGACAAGGCGCTGTTCGACGGGAAGTACGGGTACGGCAAAGAATTTGAAAAAGGCCTTAATGCCATGGGACCGCTGACGATTATGATGGTCGGCATGATGTGCGCCGCCCCGTCGATTGGAAAGTATGCCAGTCCCGCGCTGGCGCCCCTCTTCGTTTCCATCGGATCCGATCCATCCATGACTGCGGGCATGCTTCTCGGCATTGACGCAGGCGGGTTGCCGCTTGCCAAGGCACTGGCATGCAGTCCCGAAGCACTGATGCTGTCGGGCGTTGCGCTCAGCTCTACGCTTAGCTGCGTCCTAACCTTTTCCATACCCTTGTCCCTCTCCATGGCCTCGCCGGAAGCCCGCCCCGCTGTTGCGAAGGGGTTGGCGGCTGCAATAATCGCTTCTCCTCTAAGTCTTGTCGCCACAGGTGTTGTCTGCGGCTACGATCCGATTCTTGTTCTCAAGCTAGGTTTTCCGGCATTCGCCGTAGCAATATTTCTTGCGCTTTGCTTGATTTTCTTCCGTGATGCTACTGTGCGTTTGTTCATCCTTTTTGGGCGGGTGTTGATTAGCATTTTCGTTATTTTGTTGGCAATCTCCGCTATTGAACATTATTTCGATTTTGTTATTATTCCATACACGGATCCAATTGAACCGCAATTCACCATCATCGGTGAAATAGGCATCATGCTTGCGGGGGCCTATCCATTGGTCTTGTTCGTAAAAAAAACGTGTACAAAACCGCTTGAAATCCTGGCAAAGGCATTAGGAATCAATGCTGATGCAACATTGGGAATGGTTGTCTCAGCAGCTAATCCACTTCCGATGTATGGAATGCTCAATAGCATGAGTAACCGAGGACGCGTCCTTTGCTCTGCCTTTTCTGGCCCAATTCTTTGTCTTTTGGGAGATCATCTTGGCTTTATATCGGCAGCATGGCCCGAAGCCATGATTCCAATGCTGTGCGGCAAGCTGTTTGCAGCCTTCTGCGCGCTAGGACTGGCAATTCTGTTCGAAAGGATCTCACCTGTCGATATCATAGCGCCTTGTGGAAAAAGTCTTGAAAGTTAGAAAAAACTGAAGCATTCGATTTGCAGAGTCAAAAACTAAGGAGGCTGAGAACTTATTCATGAAAAACTTATATCCTGAAATTTCTACGCTTCGAGCATTTTTATTGACTGCGCGGGAAGGGAGCACTGCTGGTGCTGCAAAGCTATTGGATGTTTCTCAGCCTGCCGTTTCAACCTCAATCCAACGCCTGGAAAAAATCGTTGGGATGCCGCTGTTTGATCGAAGTTCTCGACCAATGCAATTGACCGTTGCTGGCCGGGCGTTGAAGAATCGTGTCGAACCAATAGTCGCTGAACTTGACATCGTTTCAAAGGAGATGCGCAATATTGTCAGCAGCAATGAGATTGATCTTCGAGTAGGATTTTCCGATTCTTTTAGCGGATGTTTTTCCCCGCTTCTACTGCACAGGCTTCTTCCGAAAATCAAGAATCTTCAGGCATATGGTCAGTCAACTCCAAAAATTTTGCAGAAGTTTCTTTCCGACAAGGTCGACATAGCAGTTGCGACTAAATACCCGAATGAAAATCCAGATGTCAATTCGATGCCGTTGTTTTCGGAATCTTTCCTTATCGTAACACCAAAAGCTTTGGAGGGACGCATTCACAGTGTGCATGATGTTTCTTATTTGCCACGTGAATTGCCGGTGATTCGGTTTAATGACGAAAGCCTTGACAGCATTCAAATCGAACGGGTGTTAAGGCAATGCAATATCAAGGGAGGAAGAGTCATTGCAGCTGATAGCAATTCATCTGTTTTGGGTTTGGTTAAAAATGGTGCGGGTTGGACAGTAATGACTCCGCTCAGCCTTTTTATGGCCAGAGGCCAGATGGAGAATGTTGCCTTTCATGAAGTTGATAATCTTCATGCATCACGTACTTTTTATGTGATGTACAAACATGGCATTCACGCCCCGCTTGCGCAGACGATAAGAAGGGAGTCTCTGAACATTCTCAATGACGACATTATTCCTGCTATTCGACAGTATTCGACATTTCTGTCAAAGCATATATCTCCCGCTGTTCTATGAGGTGTCTAATTTAGAATCCACAGTTGATGAACAGAATCAAAATATCTTATTTAATGTGAGAAAAATGGAGCGAAGGCTGATACTTGGTTTTGAGCCGCAGCGCGGAATTCCAAGTCAGTGCGGATGCACTCATTTATGGAGATAGTTATATGTCTGAAAAAATTCACCGCGGTAAGATTAAGACGCCGCCCGATCCGCTTGTCGTGAAATATCTGATTGAACCGGGTATTAAAAATGACATTAAGTATCGTTATCAAGCCTTCCTTGATTGTAATAAGGCACACGTGCTGATGCTTGCCAAGCAGAAGATCATTGCGCGTGAAACAGCCGCTGCCATTCTTCGCTGCAACAACGAGATGGCTGCAATGGGAGACGGTCCGCAGTTTCCGGTTGACCCAGGACGCGAAGACTTCTACTTCAATATTGAGGCATACCTCATTGAGCAGGTAGGCATCGAGATCGGCGGACAGCAGCATACAGCCCGTTCTCGCAACGATCTTTATGCCACGTGTGCCCGACTAGCGGTTCGCAAGGCCTACTTCGACATCTGCCGCGTTTACAATCGCATGCGCAGGGCGATTCTAGAAGTGGCGCGCGCCAATACGGATGCCGTGTTCGCTGGCTATACCCATATGCAGCCCTCGGAACCCATCACGTTTGCGCACTACTGTTCAGCGATTCTGAATGCGATGGAGCGTGACTTCCGTCGTATCTCTCACTGCTTCGAAGGCCTGAATGTATGTCCGCTCGGCGGGGGCTCCATGGGCTCGACTACTTGGAATATCGATCGCGAATATACGGCCGACCTTCTTGGTTTTTCCGGACCAATCGATAATTCAATCGATTGTGTTGCGTCTCGCGATTTTGCAACTGATATTCTTGCGGCTCTTTCGATTTCTGCCAATACCATCAGCCGCTTCTGTCAGGATCTTTATGTCTGGGCTACGCCAGACTACGGTTATGTTGAAGTTAGCGACAGTTGTGCCGTATGTTCGTCCATCATGCCCCAGAAGAAGAATCCTTGGGTGCTTGAACATATAAAGGCCAAAGCTGCTCATGTTGAAGGTTGCTTCATCAGCTCCATCAACGTCATGAAGAACGTCATCTATTCGCACTGTGAAGATATGTGCGGCGAAGCAGCCAACTATCTTTTCCCGGGCATCGAAGAAATGAAGGTGATGTGCGAGCTTATGGAAGTCAGCATCCGCGGTATTTCTGTGAAGAAAGATCGGATGATTGAAACCGCTCGCGGTAATTTCTGTACGGTGACCGAACTGGCCAACTATCTTGTCCGTCACGATGGTATTTCCTTCCGCATGGCTCACGACATTGTTGCCGACGTTGTCGCTTATATGATTGAGCACAAGAAGAAGGCTGACGAGATTGGAACGGATGTGGTCAATCCGATCTTTATGAAACTTTTTGGTCGCACGACGACGATGACCGATGAAGAAGTCCGGGCGGCGCTCGATCCACGAAAGATTGCTTACGCGAAGACCTGTATCGGCGGTACTGCTCCTGAAGAAGTTGAACGTCAGCTTAGCAAGCGCGAAGCTGATCTCGAACGCGATGAAGCAGAGCTTGCGGGTCGGGAAGCTGCAGTGGCCGACGCCAAGCGTCGCCTAGAAGAGGCTGTTGCCGCCTTGATCGCTTGATAAGGCTTAAAATTTGTGAGGACGAAGGCTCCGGCAGTTTTTCATGCTGCCGGAGCCTTCTTTTGCTCCACGGGCATGCGTACGGCTGCGAAGACCTCAGCCCGTTCCCGAAAAGCTATAACTCGCTCCCGGGAGAAGGGGTGTTTGAAAGTTTCCTCAAGGTGCCGTTTTGAACGTTTACGGGGTGAAATGCCAATGCTGCAAAAATGTTAACGTGAAGTGGGTATTATAAATTCAGACCAGGGGCAACGGTTTGGGAAGCAAATCGAATTAAAGCGGAATGCCATTCAGAAGGGCGCCCGCCGAAAATGCCTAGGAATTTAGCCTTGGGAACGTTCCATACTTCGGCTCTTCCTGCCGCGGCGGCAATGGCAGCCTTTCTTTCGGAGGAATGCACAAACGAGTCGTCACCGGGATAGATCAAGAGCAATGGCGCTTTCACGCGTGAAAGCGCTTCTGCCGGTTCGACTGCTTTACACTCAATTTGCGAAGCCGCTGCATGGCCGATGACTGGTCCCCATCTGTCCTTAATCCAACCGCGGCGAGTGGCATAGCAGGATTCGAGCATAATGGCGGCAGTCTTGTCAGGATGCTTGTCGGCGACCTGCAGCGCCGCATCGCATCCTTCCCCTTGCGCAAAGAATATGTACCCATCCTGTTTCCATGGAGACTGATCCAGAAAATCAATCACAGCCTCACCGTCCGGCAGAAGATTGTCAAGTGAGGCATTGCCGGTACTTTGACCAAAACCGCTGTAGTCGAAAAGAACAACATTAAAACCGGCTTCAGCCAGGAATATTGGCTGAATCAGATGATATTCGCGATTCATGGTCCCGGCATGGAAAAAAAGCACAGTTCCTTTGACTGTCTTCACGTGAGCGGGAATCACAATGCCAGACAGTTGGTTGCCAACAGAAGTCAGGCATGAAAAAGACTCGCTGGCCAATCCGTAATGGGTAGGGTGCCAGTATGTTCGGCTGTCCGGGTTAAAGAAGAAACTCTCAACAAATGCGGTGATAAAAGCCATGATTCGAAATCCTTGTTCAATAAAGGGGAACCAGCTGATGAGCCGATTCCCCTTATGGTTGTGAGGCAGATGCGGACGTCAGGCCGCGACTAGAATCAATAGCCAATCACTTGCACAATGCCGCAAGCAGTAGCGACCGAGATGACGACCATCAGAAGGCCTGGAAGCTGCATCGAATGGTTGAATACGAACTTGCCGATCTTCGTCGTGCCAGAGAGGTCCATGCCGACAGCGGCCAGAGCCGGACCTGTGGTCGGAAGGATGAACAGGCAGTTGACGGCGGGAAACATCGCGATCAGCATCATCGGGTGAATGCCGAGGGCGAAGCCAAGCGGCATGATGGCGCGAGTCGTAGCGCCCTGACTGGCGAGCAGTGCAGACATCAACGCAAGCACGAAGGCAAAGAGGATCGGAGCTGACTGAGCAAGCTGGCCGCAGAAGTCCATGAAGAACTGGCGGTTGGCAGCAATGAAGGAGTCTGCCATCCAAGCGATACCGAACACAGCTGCGATTGCAATGACACCAGCCTGAAGAACTGGGCTCTTGGCAACTTTGCTGACGTTCGGTTTGCAGAAGGCACACATGGCGGCGCCGGCGGTAAGCATCACGCATTCGATGACGAGTGACATGCCGACGCCTGTGGTCTGTCCCGGAAGGACACGAAGTTCAGGGAAGAATCCAGCGCAAACGATGATGACGATCGCGAGGAAGAAGATAAGGACAGAGCGACCGGCTTCCTTCGGAAGAGGCTTGTTGTCAATCGGAGCCGGAGCTTTGACAAGACCGGCCGCGAGGTGAGCCTGATATTCTGCGTCGTCTTTTAGTTCCTTGCCGCGGCGCATGAGAAGGATTGAAGCCACAACAACCCCGGTGAGGCAGGCCGGGAAAGTGACCATCAAAATGCTGCCCAAACCAAGTTCTGCGTGACCATTGGCGGCAAGAAGGCCGATCATGGCAGCGGTTGCAGCGGCAATCGGACTGGCGGTAATGCCAACCTGACCGGCAACAGCAGCGCCGGCCATGGCGCGTTCTGGACGCACGCCTGCGTTGTACGACACTTCGTAGATCACGGGGTAGATCGCGTATACGGCATTGCCCGTACCGGCAAAGAACGTGAGGAAGAAGCTGACAATTGGGGCTATGACCGCAACATACTTCGGATTGGAGCGGATGACGCGCGCAGCGAAACGCACGAGAATGTCCAGACCGCCGACGGCTTCCATGCAGGCAGCGCACATGCAAACCGACAGAATGATAAGCATCACGTCAACCGGTGGCGAAGTCGGCATAACGCCGAAAACAACGGAAAGGATGAACAAACCGGCGCCGCCCCAGAAACCCAAGGCAATGCCGCCAAAGCGGACGCCCAACAAAATCGCACCGAACAGGATGATGAATTCGATAAGTGTGATCATAAGAAAGCCAGAGATTCATTCACGTGAAACGTGAAAGAATCTGCTGTTCCATACTTGGTTAGACAGACGCTCACTTTTTTGTGAGTCCTTCGGATTCAAGCCGTCGTGTTCTCTCGGATACTCGAATACGGCGGAAGATTCCTTCGCCTTTTTCCCTGCTTTTATCCGACCGTTGCCAAACGTCAAGTAAACCGCATCAGATTCGTTTGCACCTGCTAGTGATAACTCTGTGCTTGCAAATCAGATTTACTTATGATTGGAAAAAGACAGGAATTTTTTTATGGCTTGAAACTATTCTCACAATCGGAACCCAAACATCACAGCAACATAACTTCAATTTATTTCATCGGAAAGAAGACGTAATGAATCATGCGTAAATACCTCGAAAGAGGTATATCGGGCTTGTGTGAACGATGAAGAAAAACCGCCCGAGCACATGCCCGGGCGGTTTGTGTTGTGGCTAAGAAGAGGCGAGATCAACCCGCCTTGCGGTCAGGCGGGCGGCTTTTGCCGAAACGCTTTTAGAAGCGATACTGCGCGTTGAGCATCAGCTTCGTGGCCGAACGCTCTTCGTTGCC
>ERZ1026870.680-NODE-680-length-18386-cov-4.868092_pt1 | contig 18386 bp, 13 predicted proteins | sample MGYA00380165_ERZ1026870 | MGnify/ENA primary metagenome ERZ1026870 (study PRJEB33269, sample SAMEA4719801) | human gut metagenome | biome: human-associated habitat; feature: organic feature; material: feces | place: Cameroon | collected 2013-10 ...
GAAGTGACGTCGAACGTGTAGTCCGGATGCGCATCGCGAAAAAGCTTGATGTTTCGAACCACAAAGGGGAGCAGTCCGGAAGCGCAGCGGATCTTCATCAGCACGTCGCCCGTTGTGGCCTTCACGGCCCGGGTCGCAACTTCCAATCGTCGCTCGATGTCCGCAACATACGGATGCATGCGCGCGAGCAGGGCATGGGCTTCATGTGTCGGACGGCACAGACGCGTCGTCCTTTCAAAGAGTTTGGCGCCGACCGATTGTTCGAGCGAAGCAATGCGCCGGCTCACGAGCGAGGGCTCATAACCCATTTCCTTGGCAACGCGGCTCATGTTCCCCAAGCGCATCAACTCCACGAAAATCTGCCAGGTCTCGAACTCTGCAAAGCGTCCCTTCATGCCCCAGCCTCCTCTGTACTCGATGTTGACTCACATCGATTATTGCATGAATGCAAAGCACTATTGCAACAATTCTAAAGCCTCTTACGTAGAATGAATGTGAAGCCTGTCGCAAGTGCGCATGTCCTACGCTGAGCCCGAATGCCAAAGAGGCGTTCAGCTCTGTTCCCCGCGTCTACGGCGCACGGTATCTCCTCCTTGGCAGGCCTCCCTTCTTCGAAAGACTGCATCTTCTCGCAGAAGACTTATGGCGTGTCCGGATTAGCATCGGTCACGCCATTTTTTTGCCTCCGGAAAATGGACTGAGCATAGTTGATAACTTTTTCGATTATCGTCGAAATAATACAGGTGTTATGAAACGTCTGCGGTATAGGCGGTTCGCTAAATTTCGCTATCTATCAGACAAATTGCAAAGGTTTGGAATAGTGTTTTTAAAATGCGACAGCGGATTAACGTTCAGCATTAGACAAGCTAATTCTTTGTGTAATAATTGACTGCCCCGGGTTATTGGGTTGGCCTAGAGAGAGCCAGTCAATTAGCCTGTCTTATGATTGCATGCTGATAAACGCCCGATACCCAGGCGTTTCATTCATGTCGCTTTTTAGGAGTTCGTAATGAACTTTACCCGCACCTCCGTTGCGCTGATTGTCTCTTCTCTGTTTGTGTCTGTTGCTTTTGCACAAGAGGTGAAAGAGGAACCTATTCAAAATTCGAATGAATTTGATATCGCCGGTACAGTATCCGTTGCCGAACAAGGGATTAAACTCAACTATTTTGGCACCGAAGACAACGCCCATACTGCGAACATCAAGAGTGATGCCGACACGTTCAACGGTTGGATGATTTTCCAAGTTATCGGGAAGTCCAGTGACGTCACCTTCAACTTCAACGCTACGGACTTTAAGTTTGGGGTTGAAAATAAAGATCAAAACAAGGCTCTCCTGACTCTGGATATGGGTAAGACTCAGGAAGGGCTGTCGGATTCTGCGGGCCGTACCACCTATAACCTCAAGTTTGCCGGCAACTCTGCCATCTACGCCGACATCCGTAACAACGACAATCTTGACCCGGCTTGGCCGGTTCGTGCGTCGGGAAACGATACAACCATCACCCTTGAAGGCGAAGCCAAGTGGTTTGGTGACTTGTATATCTCCCATACCGGCACAATTGATGACAAGTTGGAGCCGGTAGAAAATGACACCCAGAACAAGATCGAACTGAAGGGAAAGTCAGAATGGACGGGCGACGTTCGCAATGAAGGCAAGGGTACGAATGAAGTTGTCGTGTCCGACGCCTCCTCCTGGACCATCACGCAGTACTCGATGGTCAACAAGCTGACGTCTACCGGTACCGTGTCTATTGATAACAATGCCAGACTTGGTTTCTTCGCTAAGCTCGACGACGGTGCCCAGAGCAGTCTCGAAAGCTTGAAGTTTGGTGAAGGCAGCTACATTCAGATGATGGAAGGCGCCGACGTCAAGATTGAAAAGACTGTTGGCGCCGCCAAGGTCTACTACGAATCCCTTGACAACAAGCTTGAAATTGCCGAGGCTGATGCCGTCAAGGGTGTCGCTCTGATTGTTGACGGCTCCCTCAACACCACGGGTGACACGGTCGCAAAACTTCAGAAAGCCTACACGGGCGCCAAGGCTGACTTCACGATTGGTCAGGGTCTCATCACCGACGGCAGCACCGGCACGATCGAAGGCGACAAGGTCACCGTCACCGGCACGACCCGCAACACGAACCTCGTCAACATCGCCGACACGACCGCCATCTCGATGATGCTCTGGCGCGCCGAAGCCGATGACCTGAATCAGCGCATGGGCGACCTTCGCGACAGCTCCGCCAACAACGGTCTTTGGGTACGCACCCACGGCGGCAAGATGGAAGCGACGTCCGTCGACAATGAATTCGTCGGCTTCCAGTTCGGCTATGACCACAATGTTTCGGAAGGCGCTCAGAAGCAGTTCGTGGGCGGAGCCATTTCCTACACGTCGGGCGACGCCACCTTTGCCAACGGATCCGGCGACAACTATGCGCTCGGCATCACGGGCTACAGCACCTGGCTCTTCGAAAACGGCTCCTACCTTGACGTTTCCGCCAAGTACGGTACGCTCAACAACAAGTTCGGCATCAACGCTGGCGACCTCGGCAAGTTGAGCGGCGACTACTCCACGCATGGTCTCGCCTTCAACGTTGAAACCGGCCACCGTTTCCCGGTCGCGAACCTCTTCTATGTTGAGCCGCAGCTCGCCTTCACGGCTTCGCACATTTTCGGCGAAGACTATGGTGCCGGTCAGGGCGTCTCCGTCAGCCAGGATTCCTTTGACTCCTATGTCGCGCGCGCGGGCATCGCCACCGGCATCAAGTGCCCGGACAACATGGGTTCCGTCTGGATGAAGGCTTCCTACCTTTACGACTTCGACGGCGAAACCTCGACGACTGCTAAGAACGGCACCGTCTCCAACAAGTTCGATCAGGACTTCGGCGGCAGCTGGTATGAACTCGGCATCGGCGCCACGGTGAACTTCACGAAGAATCTCCACGGCTACGCCGACTTCGAATATGCCGCAGGGGCGGAAATCGAAACCCCGTACAAGTGGAATGTCGGCGCCCGCTACGTCTGGTAATCGACCTCACTGCTTGACAGCATAAGAAGACGGGGCTGCTCACATCAGGTGATCGGCCCCGTCTTTATTTCATAATATGCGAACGGGACCTCAATTCCCAATACCTATCATTAGTGAAGAATCCAGGCTTATCGCGCCGCGCGTTGCGGAAACAATCGTTTTCTCAAAAAATTAAAGCCTCCGGTGCTGCACATTGGCGCAACACCAAGAGGCTTTCAAGCTGCCGATTTTGACTTGGATTAGTCGACGGCGAGCATGACGTTGGAGGCCTTGATCACGGCGTAGGCCTTGGATCCAACCTTGAGGCCGAGGGCCTTGGCGGAAGCCGTCGTGATGGAGGAAACGATGCGTTCGCCGGCCGGCGTTTCGATCGTGACTTCGGTGGAAACCGGGCCTTCGGTAATGGCGACAACGGTACCTTCGAGGCAGTTGCGAGCGGAAATCTTCATGGTAATACTCCAAAGAATAATGAGTTGCTGAGGAACGTTGACTCAGTACGTTTTTTCATTCATAAATGAGTAGTGATTATACGACATTAGGAAAACATCGGCAAATCAGGCAGAATTTCAGTATTGTGACAAATGTGTCTCTTTTTGCCTAATGAAAAAAGAATCATCGCTCTTTGAAATGATTATTCCGGCAGAGTCAATTGTCAAACTTGCAACGGTTAACACCGGACCAATAAAACTATGAAGCAACAGCTCGGTGTTCGCGCACTTCGGCGAAAAGGAAGGTTGCAATCCCGCTCCAAATGAATAGGAGGGGAAAAAGTTCAGACCAGCCGAACGCTTCGTCGAAAAAGACGATCCCAAGGAGAAGCGTCAAGATGGGTGAAATGTACTGGCAGAATCCGAGCACGTTCATCGGCAGGTTGACCGCTGCGATCGTAAAAAAGATGAGCGGAAGAGACGCGACGATGCCGGTGCCGGCGAGGCATGCGGAAAGTGCGGGCATGCCGGTCGGCATGAAATGATTTTCGCCGATCGATGAAAGCCAAAACACATAGCCGAGTGCAAAAGGCATCATCATGAGGGCTTCGAGCAAAATGCTCACCCAAGCATCGAGCATGAGCTTTTTCTTCAAGGCGCCGTAAATCCCCCAGGTAGCGGAGACGCCGAGCGAAATCCACGGGAAGTGCCCGAAGGAAAAAATCATGATGAGGACGCCGATGAAGGCGAGCATCACGCCGGCGGATTTCAAACGCGAAAGACGTTCCCGGAAAAAGAGAACGCCGCAGCTGACCGAAATGAGCGGCGTGAGAAAAGTCCCGATGCCGAGTTCAACAACGTGTTCGCTCAAAACGGCGATGACATTGATCCACCAGTTCAAGCCGGCAAAGCCGGCAGCGGCGGCGAGGAGGAGGGCGGTCTTGGGAGAATAAAGAATCGACTTGATGTCCGACCATGCGGAGAGGAGCTTTCCTCGAACCGCCATCACGAGCGGGATGAAAAGCAGCGACCAGAGAATTCGATGAGCGATGACTTCCACGGAACCGGCGCCTTCGAGCAGGTTCCAGTAGATGGGCATCAGTCCCCAACTGAGATAGGAGACAATCGCCCCGGTCAATCCGAGTCTGAAGTTCGGCTCAAGTCGTTCGGTCATTTACGCTTGGACGGATGCCTCGAGATGAGAGAGTCCGTACTTCTCCAAAATGTCGCGGGCTCGATCGAGCCCCTTGTCGGAAATCCAGACCGCCTGCTTGTCGCAGCCCGAAAGGTCGTTCGACTTCAAAAGGTCGTCGAGGGTATTCCAATCAAAAGCCCGCAGGCTCGCGCGCGCCGTGTGATCTGACTTGTGCCATTTGAAGCGCTTCAAGTAAAGAAGCGCGAGGGTCAATTCTTCGATGCCCGCTTCAAGGGCACCAGGCGTCTGTTCATCAGCTTGAGTTTCTTTTTCTTTCATGGACGCTTTCCAACGATATTTTTTTCAGGCCATATTCTACCCGCTGCGGAGGATCCATGCCGAAAAGCGCTCAAAAGTCGCTTTAAGGCTGCAGTTTGGTCGCTTTTAAGCGCCGTCTTTAGGCGAATATCAGGCTGCATCGCCTGCGGCACAGCAGGTCAGCGATTTCGCGGCGAACATTAGGCGCAAATAAATCGCCTCTTTTGTTTTGATGGCACCATTCCCTCATGTCAAACCTTCAAAATGCGCCGAAATACCTCGCTTTTTGACCCTCAAAAACGGGCTTCAAAAGGCAACGTTGGCCCGAACTGAGTCCCGGCTGGTCGGTGAACTCGTCCCCTAAGGGCATATATCGATTCTTCGAACCTGATATAATGCGTTAATGTCGTAGAAGGTTCATTCTCGTGCATTATCCGGAAGGCGTCGTCTTTGGGCGACCCGACCCGTCTTTTCCTTCTCCAACAAGGGGTTTATCCATGCCTAGCGTGTATGAAGTGTTGCCGGCCAAAGGTGCCGAGAGCGTTGGAGCTGCCGGCGGCGGCATTCTCCAGGTGCCCGGGGCTGCCGAATCCGGCCCTATGAATGCGGCGCTTGCCTATCTCGCAACGCTTCACTCGCCGCAATCGCGCAAATCGATGGCCTCCAAACTGAACGTTTTTGCTCGCTGGACCGGCGCAACGGATCTTCGCGATTGTCCCTGGGGCGAGATGAAAACCGAACACGTTTTAGCTTTTTTGGCCAAACAAGAAAAGGATGGAATATCCGGCTCCACCTCCAACTGTTATCTCGCGGCATTGAAGGGCGTCGCTCAAGCCGCTTGGTTGGCGAGGTCCATGGAACACGAAGATTATCTGCGCATCAAATCGCTCAAGCAAAGACGCTGCTACCGATTGCCGACAGGCCGCGCCTTGTCCTTTGACGAATCAAGAAATCTGCTCGGCGATTGTGATGTTGAAACCGCGATCGGCGCCCGGGATCGTGCGGTCATTGCCTTGATGCTCGGCTGCGGCCTTCGCCGAGGTGAAATTCCGGGGCTTCAGATTGAGCGACTCGATCTTGTGAATCGTACCTTGACGCTGATCGGTAAAGGCGACAAGGAGAGGAGGGTGTTTTTGCCGGCGCCCGTCGCACAGGTGGTGGAAACCTGGGTTCGCCGTTGGCTCGGCACGAACTCCGGACTTTTGTTCGGGCGCATTTTCAAGAACGGCCGTATTTCAATTGAAGATCCGCTCGATCCGAGTTCGGTGGGCAGAATCACCAAACGCCGGATGGAAGCTGCCAATCATGAATCCGCCACGGCGCATGATTTGAGACGAACCTTCGCTACGCGGCTTTTCGCCAACAATGTGGACATCGTGACGGTGAAAAACATGATGGGTCACTCGAACATCGCCACCACCGCCATGTACGACCGCCGCGGCGACGATGCCATGAGAAGAGCTGCGGAAAATGCAGTGCTCTGAACTCCGCCTCCTGGGTGAGTTCTTAGACGCATTCGCGCATTCGGCGCCATGACATGCAAGGTAGATGTGAAAAAGGACGGATTGGCTCAAATGACCAATCCGTCCTTGTTTTTTTTATCAATGCCGCAAAACCCCAGGCGCACAGAATAAAAAATGCCTCTGAATTCGTGAGTCTGGGGTTTTGTGTGGCAGTCAGTTACTTAGCGTACCGGGCGTACAGGTTCTTGAAGTATTCCCCGGACACGCCGAAGACGCGGCCGAAGCGTTCGGCGTCATCGTCCGTGAGCGGGCGTTCGTCCTTGATGAGGGCTTCGAGATCGGCAACCGAGATCCCGGAGGCGGAGGCAAGCTGCAAAAGCGTCATGCCGTTGCGTTCGATGAAGTCGCCCTGAAAGATCTTGCCAAACGATTCAAAAGAGGCGGCGGTATTGGTCATTGTTATTCTCCAAAAGACGAGCGCCCGACGGGTCGGCGTGAGCAGGGCTCAAACGCTTCTTGGTCTCGGGCGCAGGATTTTGTGCCGGCGTTGGCGGGCATTCAGTAGAAACAAAAAGCATAGCAACTTTTGCGGCAAAAGTGTTGATTCTGACGCCTTTTTCTCTGAATGCATCCTAACCATCGTTCTAACCATTCTACCCGGTAATTGGTTAGAATGGTGGAAATTCGCAACGGTCTTTTAGGAGCCAACAAGATGATTTTTCAGGTCCGGGACACGGTCGCCCTGAAGCCGTCCTTGATTGAAGACGTTTACAGGCAAATCATCGCCTTCGCCAATACAGACGGAGGAGAACTCATCATCGGCGTACATGAGAACGGTACCGTCATCGGCGTCGAGGATCCTGATGAGATTGGATTGGCAATTCGCCGTATTGTTCGTGAAGACATCAATCCGGATCTGACCCCATTCCTCCATTTCAAAGCTTTGTGTGAAGATGGAAAACAAATCCTGGTTCTGAAAGTAGAACCGGGGACGGGACGTCCATATTATTTGAAAAAGAATGGATTGACGCCTTTAGGTGTTTTTGTTCGCAAAGGGACTTCAACCCTGCCTGCTTCGAAAAATGAAATATGCAGAATGATTGATGAAACGGACGGGGATAATTTTGAGGAGATCCGTTCACTTGAGCAAAATCTGACATTTGAAGCTGCTTCAAAAGAATTCTTCAAACATCGTCTTACATTTGGACAAGCCGAAATGAAAGCGATGGGCATTATGACTCTACACGGCGTATTTACCAATCATGGGCGCCTGTTGTCGGATCAATGTGTTCACACAATTCAAGTTTCCGTTTTTGAAGGCACGACATCGAATATTATTAAAGACAAGAAAGTATTTGCCGGTTCCGTTCTCAAGCAAATGAATGATGTCTTCGAATATATTTCGTCCGAGACCCAATCCGCCTGTTGCACAGGGGAGTCAAACTACCCGACAACGGCTGTAAGAGAAGCCATCCTGAACCTCGTACTTCATCGTAATTATTCCCTCACCGCGGAGTCCAACATCAAACTGTATAAAGACAGAATTGAGATTTGTTCAATTGGCGGGATCCCCTACGGATTAACGATGAGCGACGTAATGATGGGCATTTCAGTCTGTCGCAATAAACGTTTGGCGCATATTTGCTCAAAACTTGAACTCGCCTCGGCTTTTGGCACCGGATTTTCCAGGATTAAAAACGCTTATTCAGATTTCACTGTGAAACCTCAATTTCGAGCAACCGAGAACACCTTCATGGTCATTTTGCCGAACATTAGTAAAAATGAATCCTGTGCAATTTATGAAGATGCATCAACATTAACCTGTGAAGAGCGAAAGATTATTACCTATGCCTCAAAGGTGGAGGCGTTCACGAGAAAGGATGTTGAGAAGGAGTTGGAAATCAGTCAATCAGGATCCGGCCGATTCATTCGAAAGTTGTTGGAGAGAAAAATCATTTGTTTGGTGGGAAAAGGGAAGAATACCCATTACAGGCTCTGCCGAACCTCGGAATGATGACCGCGGCGGAGAGGCCATGCCGAAGATGATCTTCCTTGATCCTTCGCGCAAAGTTCAGCATGACGCTTGGGACCGGCAGGCGTAAAGAACTCTCAGCCTCATGCAGTAGAACAGATTCTCTACAGACCGTCCTTGTCGCGACCTTCGGTCAGTGCTACTTTTCTCGAGAGGCAATCACCGGATTGCCGGATCGAACCTCGGACCACAAGGAGAATGGGAGAAAGCCCATGACCAACTTCAACCTTTCCCGCCGCGCCGTACTGGGTGCGGCAACCGCAATGCTTGTCCCTGCAGCAGCTTGCGCTTCTGCTGCCGGCACCACCGCTCGCCGTTACGATGAAACAACCGACGTGCTCGTCGTCGGCTCTGGTTTTGCCGGCATGGCGGCTGCCCTTGCCGCAGCCGAAGCCGGCGCCAAGGTACTCGTGATCGACAAGATGGCCTTCCTCGGCGGCAACTCGTCCATTTCGGGCGGCATGCTCGCTGTTCCCGGCTCCAGCGTTCAGAAGCAGCAGGGAATCGAAGATTCGCCCGAAAAGCTGATGGCTGACATGGCCCGAATCGGGCAGGGACTCGGCAACCCGGAGCACATTCGCTTTGTCTGTGAAAACGCAGCCGACACCTTTGAATGGACCCGCAAGGTGATGGGCGTCGAATGGAACACGCATCTCACGGGCAAGGGCGGCCACTCGGCAGCGCGCTGCATGGTGACGAAACAGGGCACCGGCCAAGGCATTCTCGGTCCGTGCGCTGCCAAGCTCAAGGCTATGGGCGTTGAGCTGCGCACGCGCGTCTACATGGAAAAAATCTTCCGCGAGGAGGACGGCCGCGTAACAGGCGTGCAGGTGCGGGAAGGCTGGACCTTCGGAAAGCCCGAATCAGGCAAGGTGAAAACCATCGGCGTCACCCGTGGCATCGTGCTCGCGTTCGGCGGCTTCGGTGCGGACGTCAAATATAGAAAGCGCCTTGACCCGAAGTTGGGCGAAGCTTTCCTCACCACGAATCATCCGGGCGCCACGGCCGAAGGCCTTCGCATGGCAAGCCGCATCGGCGCCAACATCATTCAGGCCGACTGGATCCAGTGCCTGCCGTCCTGCTCGCCGGTTGAAAAAGGGATGGGTCTCGCGAGCCACTTCGCAACGATCTCGGGCAGCCTCTTCGGTGTTTGGATCGACTCCAAGACCGGCCGCCGTTTCGTCGACGAATTCGGCGACCGCAAGGTGTGCACGGATGCCATTCTCGGCGTGATCAACGGCGGCGGCAAGGCGCTCGCAGTGTCGGATCAAAACGGTATCGATGAACTCGAAGTCGTTCGCCCGGGCCTCACTGAGAAAATACTCAAGTCCGGCGCCTTACGCAAGTTCGACTCCCTTGAGGCGCTTTCCAAAGGCTGCGGCGTGGAGGTCACAACGCTCAAGGAAACGTTCGGACGCTACAACGAACTGCTCGCGAGCGGCAGGGACGCCGACTATGGGCGCCGCTTCGACAAGCGTGCCAAGCCTCTAGGGAGAGCTCCCTTCTACGTGTCGGAAATGAGCCCGAAGGTTCACCACTGCATGGGCGGCATGGCCACGAACGTGACGACGGCCGTGCTTGACGTTGAGACCGACGAACCGATTCCCGGGCTCTTTGCCGCGGGAGAGTGCGTGGGCGGCATTCACGGCGCCGTGCGCATCGGCGCCTGCGCCGTCATGGACTGCCTCGTGAACGGTCGTCAGGCGGGAAGGGCGGCAGCGCAGAACAAGCTGTAACGCTCACTCGACCGGGATGGCGACATGATCCGCATGCCGCTTTGCCGGTCCGGACGACGGTCTAAATCCGCCGCCTACAACTCGAGAAAGGGCAGCTCCGTGACTTCCGCCCGCCATTTGCGGCACGCTGCCCTGATGTCTTCGCGCCAACGGCCCATGAACGCATGTTCGGCGTCCGTCGCGAAAACCGGAGGCACAACAGTCTCGAGGGCGGCTTCGACTGCCTGGACAATCTTCGAAAGGCGTTCCAACACAATATCCTTACCGAGCCCGATGTTGTCGGCCTCCCGGAGCACCTGCAGGGCATGGACCTTGTCGAACTCGAATGCCTCGCCGATCGACATGGCCAGAGTTTGATCAATGCCGTCGCAAACTCGGATGTTGATGATGTCGTACCGCGGCGCGAGGGCAAAACCGTTCGCATGACGCACAAACGAAATGTTTTTCCCATGCGCATCGGCGTTCCCGACCAAGAGGTTGAGGATCATCCAGTCGAGCAATGCACTCGGTAGACGCCGGCGTTTTCCATTGAATCGGCCAAGGAGGCCAATTTCAAGAACGACACGCCGTCGTTGTAGTACTTGGCGAACCCTTGCTATGGTCGAGGAAGCTGCGCTTAGGCGTCGGCCCGGGTCATCTCCTCGAAAGAGACGAGATGGGCGGACGGGAAGCTCTTTGCTCTTTCGACGCACCCGTCTGTGAAACCGCTTTTCGAGAAGATGTAGAGGTGACGGTTCTGGTACTGGAAAAGGCGCCGGCTGAGATCATCCAACTTCTCCAAGACTTTTGCGTCAACCTTTTCGTTCGTCCATTTGCACTCGGCAAAAATCGCATTGTCGCGATCCTGCTCGGCGACAAGGTCGATTTCAACCTCGGTCTTGTTCAAGGGATCATTGCCCCACCATCGACCGATGGAGCCAAAGAACACGGGAAGCTTTTCCTGCACAAGTTGGCGTATCAAATATTGCTTGCAGATGTCTTCAAATACGCTTCCCATGTAATTCGGGAGAAGAGGCTGTATGCAATCCCAAATGATGTCGCCGCCCTCGTTGTGAATGAGCGCGGCATTTGGATTAAGAATTTCGAACCAAAACCTGTACATGTTGTCCGAAATTCGATAAATCCCCCGCGAACTGAATGATTCGTTATAAGGATGCTTATTTTCGACAATTCCCAATGAAATCAGCAAATCCAATGCGTTCAGAACCGAATTGGTTTCCTTTTTTGTTTTTTGACTGATGTCGTTGAGTTTACTTGCGCCTTCCGCGAGGGCCTTGAGCACATCAAAGTAGAGTGCGGGCGAACGAACCTCCTGCTTGAGAAAGTTGATCGGCGCGTCCAAGAAGAAGCTGCCGTGGCTGAACCAGGTACTTTCGAATTTGTCCTTCAGCGGTTCGGGGCCGGAGAGTTTCTGCAGATAGAGGGGCATGCCGCCGACCGCGCCGTAAATGAGCGCCTGCTCAACAGGATCTTCCGTACCGAGCAAAGCTCGGGAATCGAAAAAATCGATGGGACCGATCCGAAGTTGGCCGGTACGCCTGCCGTATAGCGGGGACCTGTAGGCCAACACTTCGTCAAACATGTAATCAATCGGGGAGCCGCAAAGAATCAGCATCAGCTTTGAATTCTCTTGATGCCGGTCAATCAAAAGCTGCAGAGTCGAAGGAAATGAAATGTCTGTCTTCGCGACATTCGGATAATCGTCAACCACCATTATCAGGCGTCGGTCTTGGCTATTGAGAAAAACATGCTCAAAGGCCTCCTGATAGGAGGAAAATGCATCAGCTGGGTTTTCGCCCAATGCATATCGAATGGACCGACTCAGGTTTTGGAGGTTGGCAGCATATCCGCCGACGAGGCCGGCAACATAAATGCATGGCCTGTTTTTCACAAACTCCTTGATGAGCGTGGTTTTACCCACTCGACGATGGCCGTACAAGACGAAGCATTCGAATGCGTTTGAGCGGAAACGCCGTTCGAGCGCTTCCAGCTCTTTCTTTCGACCCTCAAACATCGGGGAGACCTCCTACGCTGGAAATTCCTTTCAGTCAAGACTTGGGACGTTGGCCAATCTTCGTCTAGTTCTAGACGAACTTAGACGAGCTTTAGCCGAAGTTTAGACGAACTCTAGACGTGATAAGACCTCATGTTGACGAGAAATGACTGAACAGCAATGGTTTTGAGTATTCTCTACACAGATGTTCGCGGTTTGTCTTGAGGAACTTAGGGACGAACCTAGACGAACCCGCAGTTTGATTCGCATGGAACACAGGATGGCAGAGGTCTGATATTCCTGATCGGTGACGTCTAAAGAAGCTTGACTGTATCGAAGTGCGACTACGGCTGACTGCCGACAAACGGAATCGCTCCGAATCTCCCCTGAAGGTATGCCTTGCGAACCATTTCGCCTTGTCTCGGCTCGAATGCGGCGAGAGCATACAGATCGGTCACGAAACCGTCCTCCTTCCTTTCAACGAACCAGATTTGGTCCCTGCGCAAAAGCGGCATGTCCATCAACCCGGCGTCGTGCGTTGAAAACATCAGCTGCGCACCGTTAACGTTGACCTTTGGATCCTGGAACCATGACACAAGATGGCGAGTCAGCAGCGGATGCAGTCCGGCCTCAATGTCATCGACGACCAACAGCGCGCCTTCTTCGAGTGCGCGCAACCAGTCTGCGGCTTTTTGGACGAAGCTTCGCGTGCCCGAAGAATCCCGGTCAAGGTCGATTTGAACATATTCGTCGGGGCCGTCTCCCCTGCGGATTCGATGCAGGACTGCAAGGACCGGCGCATCGCGGGGACCCTGCTTGAGGACAAGGTCCACAATCCCGAAATCCGCTTCCGACAGCGCCTTCAATACCTGAGCTTTTCTATCGACAATCCATTGCGGCGGCGTTTTCGCCGTCAGAGATCCTTTATCGAAAGAGAAAATGCATTTCTCGAAGAACCAACGATAGGGTATTTCAGTTTGCGGCAAATTCCAATCATTGGACGCCGCCAAATAAAGCTTGTTGTCGGGCGTGCGTTTTCCGAGAATAGTTTGCTCGCGAACATTTTCGCCAAATACAAATTCTCTGCCGTCTCTGGCAAAAATCAGCGATTTTCGACCGTTTTTCCAAGAATAAAGATATTCAGAAACAATGCGGGTCGAGTCGTATGCGAATCCATATTCAAACCGCAATCCGCCGTGCACGAACAGGACGTCGAAGCGCGTTGGGTCTTCGCTTCTCCCACAAGCCTCCCAACCCAACCTTTCTCCCTTTTGGATCTTTGATGCATTGCCGACAATCATTTCCCTCATGGTCATCCACGCATGCAGAATATTGGATTTGCCGGCGCCATTTGCGCCGTAAATCGCGAGAGCGGGCAAAACCTTCTTCTTATCCCAAGAAAGCAGTCGTTCTTCAAATGTCTTGTCTTTTGAAGCCGCGAAACTGATGACCACCATGTTTTTGATGGATCTGAAATTTTCAACTGAAAATTGGATGAGCATAAATGTATTTTTTTCACGCATGAGGCCATGATTCGACGATCAATACGCATTTTATTCATTGCGAGGAGAAAAGCGCAACAAGCAGAATAACAGTCGAAACCCGGCATCCCTGTTTCGATGCCTAGATTCAACGAAACACGCGTTTCGCCCGGAATGCAAGAAGCCCTCCGGGCGTGACGCGCCTGCCGCCGTCGGATGTCCGGTTCGAACAAGAGGCTGTCCACGGTTGAGTTTCAATTCACATCTTGAGCATGACGGGATAGGGATCGAGTGCCGTCGTTTTTTGAAGGGCGATGCGTCTGTAGACGGCAGCCTTGTTGTCGATGGCAAGACTTTTCGTTTGCCATGCATTCGCGGCTTTCGGAAACTCCTGCGCAATCTCAACGAGGAGTTCCGGTTCATGCGCCGCGACGGATACGGCAAGGCGGTCAAGCAGCGGTTGAAGTGCTGTGACTGTTCTGACAAGGATTCGATCTTCTTTCCGGATATGGAAGAAGCCGGCATTCTCGACCAGGCGCTGGACACGCTCCAAGGCCTCTTTGCCTTCGTTCCCAGGCTCTCCGTTCATGACCATGCTGTAGACCGGCCGCTTTGACCACAGCCAGTCAGGATCGATGTTGCGAGCCTTGCACCAGGATTCGATTTGTCCGTCCAAATCCGCGGTTGGGATGTGCCGTTCGAATTGGCGACGCAGTTCGGCCAGCTCGGCAGCAGTCCTTGAGGTGCTCTCCGAATCTTCCGACTCGCCGCGGGTTTCGGTGAGCCAAGTTAGAACCATGGCATGGACGATTTGCGAGATGGATGCGGAGGGCGACTGATGTTCGAACGGATCGGCGAAGACGGCGAGGGCCGATTCCGCCATGATGAGCTCGTGCGGCTCCAGGCAACCACGGGGCCCGCGGATATTGGCGTCAAGGCGTTCGAGGAAGGGCGCTACCATGCCTGCCAAGATGACGCTTTCCGATTGATGTCTGTCGAAGAGCGCGAGACCAACCTTCTGTGCGAAGGCAAAGTCGAGCGGAGAGAGCTTTCCGCGAAGCATCTCAAGCACGAGACCGTAGCGTTCGCTGAAGATTGCCGTGAAGCCTTGCTTGGAATCCGAGTCAAAATGCGAAATGATCATAGACGTCCTCACAAAAAGGAGACCGGGGTCGGCACCTGCCCATCCCTACAGCCTCATTATCGAACCCTTGGCGACAGTATTTGACGTAGCTTTGTCCCGGCTTATCAGCTCGTTCATCAGCCTGTTCGGACGCTTGCCCAACATCGATTCTGGCCGGCCGGTCCGTTTGGTCTACGCCATTTCCGATGATTGATCCAACTTGTAGAAGCGGAAGCTCCCGACCGTTCGGCAGCAGTAGTAGCCGTATTTCGCTTCGATGCGATCGGCCAGAAGGGAGTAGAGGGGAAGCCGGCTGGGTTCAAGGCCGGTGGAGAACCAAAAGGTCTTCAGGCGGCGACTGAAGATGATGTTGAGCGCCATTTTGAAGACGCATCGGTAAACCCTGGAGCCGATGACCGGATCGACTTCACGGTAGCTGTCGAGCGGCATCGTGTCGCCCCAAATGTTTGTTTGGCAGCTGCGGTTTTCCAAAACAAACTGGAAGTCGCGGGTCAAAACCAGGCGAAACGGCAGGCCGCACACATCGAACTCGTCATTCACGAGAAATTCTGGCTTCATGTCACTTTCACCCCTCTTCTGACATGGAAAATGTAAGACATGCTACGTCAAAGCTTGACGCATGCGGCGGCTTGGAATAATGACCGAAATCACCAAGGTTGTCGATCAAGGTGCACATTTCGCGAAAATAAGCCTGGATCCGAACTCTGAGGTTGCGCTCGACCTCCGCCTTTTTGAAGGGAACGGGGAAGGCCTCGAGCGGCAAAACCAGTACGCGACGATGTGGTCAGCCATGCCCTCGAAGTGTTCATCCGTAATGCCGAGCTCGGAGAGGCCGGCCGGAATGCCGATCGTCTTGTAGAAGGCCTCGAGCGCCGCGCTATCTCAATGCCTACAAGGTGGTCGACGACGATACGGCGGGTTCTGGGGGAACCAAAACCTTGGCCGTTTCGTGAACGACCAGACGCCGGGCAACCTCGATCCGGACTACAAGGCCAATAGCAACAACTGCGCGCGGATCTGCGCGCTCATCTCGACAAGAAGTTCGGTCTCAAATAAGAACCGCAAGAGCAGGGCGCAGTGTTGCGGACCTGGAACACGCCGGCCGGTGAGCGCCGACGGCGCATGTACTTGAAAACGCCGCCGCGTCATCACAACCGCGGCGGCGTTCCCGTCTCTATGGCCCATTCCTGACGTGAGTGGTTCACGTCGAGCTTCCTTCAATCACGACCGTCGAAAAAACTCCGACAACCCGAAGGCAGTCGGAGCAGGGGAATCTCCGCCGCCCGGGAAAGGAGGGTAGAGGCGGCGGAGAAGGTAGACGATCGGTATCAGAAGAGATACTTCACGTTGATTTGACCGTAGAACTCGCGATGGTCGTTGTCGCCGAAGGCGCCGCCGATCTGGCCGCCGATGGCGAGGGCGTCCTTGCGGGCTTCAAGACCAAAGCCCAATCGGCCGACGTTCTCGCTCCAGACGTCGAGATTGGTGTTGATGGCGGCAGCGCCGAAGCGCGTGGTCGCATCAACGTCCGTGTCACCGAACGTGTGGACATAGGCCACGTCGACGGTAGGACGGAGGGTCCAGCCGGAGGCGAGGTCCATGTTGCCCGAGAAGGCCACGCCGATCGGCATGTTCACGAGGTTCTGGTCGATGTCACCCACGGAGAAGCCCTTAGCGGTGTTGTAGCCGTCAGTGGTAACGCGAAGGTAGTTGAGGCCAATGTACGGAACAGCCTGGCAGGACTTGCTGAGCTCAAAGGCCATTTCACCGCGGGTACCGATCGTGAAGACCGTGGCGTCGATGTCGGCGGAGTCTCCGTCTGCGGAGGTGACGTCGTTCTTCGTCATCATGAAGCCCATTTGGCCGACGAGGTTGAACTGGCCCATACGCTTGGCGGCATAGCCCTGAATGCCGTAGTAGTCCACATCATTTTCGGCACCGTTGTTGTCGCCTTCGCCTTCAACGTCGCCGGTACCAAAGTTGCCCATGACACCGAACGTCATGTCGCCCATCGTGTACTCACCGCCGACGGTGATGCCGCCAAGCTCGGTCTTGGTCTCTAGAGCGCCAGAGTCACCACCCATCTTGAGGGAGGAACCCGTCACTTCAGCGAAGCCCGTCCAACCGTCCGTGAAAACGTTGGTGAGCGCGGCGCGCTTCGTAGCTTGGTCGATGCCCAACGTGGCGGCCTGAATGCCGGCCGTCTGGACGCCGCCGGCCGCGGCGATGTTGAGAGCGCCGTTGATGCGGGCCTCTCGCTGACTACCAGACGTGATGGCGGTGTTGCCCTGATCAAGGAGCGAACCGATTACTTCGTTGTCAGCCATGCCGATGAGCGCATCGCCGTCAAAGCCTTCAAGGCCCGTGCCGGCGAGGTCGGAACCCGTGGCGCGTTCAAAGGTGAACTGATTTACACCGTTTTCTACTTCAACGACCTTGAAGAGCAGGTTGTCCACCGTCGTCGCTACCTTGCCGTCAACGTCGATCGTCACGATGCCTTGGTCAGCGACGTTCACATAGTGAAGCGTCGAACCTTCAGCAGCGTTGATAGTGCCCGTCACGGTGGTGGCGGGAGCATCTTCCGTAGAAGCCGTGGCGTCAACGACGAGCGATCCGTTGGAGCCGAGATTCACACCAGTGGTGGCTTCGGCATTGCCAATGTTGATCGTGGTTTGGGAAAGATCTGCCTGTCCACTCAGGTAGAGACCTGCCGTTTCGTTGTACTTGCCGAGGCTTTCGCGGGCGTCTGCTGTGTTGGCACTCGTACCAAGCGCGAGAACGCCTTCCTTCACAACAAACTTGTTGGTGGGAGCAACAGTCGACTGAACGGCCAGAGCGCCGCCTTCCTCGACGGTCATCGTCTGCGTATTTGCTGCATTGAGGATTGCACCAAACTCGTAATTGCCGGTGACCAAGACATTATTCTTGCCACCCATGTCATAGTCCGCGCCGGTGACGAGGTCGCCGGATTCAAGCTTGTCAAAGCCCGTGATCACGATGCGGTTGTCGGCAAGCAGCGCAACTTCAGAGGTCTCGGCCTTGGAGAAGTCGTAGCCGTTGATGAAGTTGAGCGTGGCCTTGGCTGCACCGGAGCCGTCGATCACAGCGTCGTCCTTCAGGAACTTGAAGTCCTTGTAGATGCTGAGCGTGCCCATACCGACAGTTGCCTTGGCAACGCCCTTGGCTGTGGCGCCGTCTTCGAGCACGCGACCGCCGAGGTAGACGTTACCCTTGAGGCTGCCGGCACCCAAGGTGATGTTGGTAGTGTCAACGGCGGAGAGGGCGTTGTTGTAACTGCTGTCCTTGTAGTTGCCGCCGATGGAGAGGCCACCGCCATAGATGTCACCATAAATCGTACCGCCGGCGACCTTGATGTTGGACGTACCGACCCAAGTGGTGCCACCCGTGGAGGCGACGCCGCCGCCATAGATGTTGCCTTCCATGCCGGCCTTGTCTTCACCGACGACGACGTCACCGGCGATGTTGATGTTGGCCGTGTCCACACGGGCACCAGCGACATCCTTGGCCGAGGTCCCTTCGGCGATCGCAGCGCTGTTGCCGGCAGCCATGCCTCCGCCCACGATGGCGACCTTGCCGTCCTGAATGGCCTTGAGGCCGGCCTTAAGAT
>ERZ1026870.681-NODE-681-length-18384-cov-4.544329_pt1 | contig 18384 bp, 16 predicted proteins | sample MGYA00380165_ERZ1026870 | MGnify/ENA primary metagenome ERZ1026870 (study PRJEB33269, sample SAMEA4719801) | human gut metagenome | biome: human-associated habitat; feature: organic feature; material: feces | place: Cameroon | collected 2013-10 ...
GAGGTGCTGATCCAGCTTGCCGGTCTCTACCATACCAGTACCGATTATATTCTCGGCCTTACGGACGACAGCGCCCCGCCCATCCCCCGCAAAGCGTAAAACTGCCCCCAAAGCAGCGCGATTTGATGCGAGCTACTTTGGGGGCAGTCTGTTTGATATAAAAATATTTCACTATGGCCCCGCATGGAAAGGTTCTTGTAAACGCGTCCATACGGCATCGTCTATGCAAGAATGATTCCTCTCACCTCTCCAAAGCTTCCAGAAAGCAGAGCAAAAAGAAAGTCCGACAATCATTCGAATCAACGAACATTTCTGAGATTTTCAATGTCTCCAGCGGGGGCAACCCCATACTCTGTCTTCAGAAAAGGATTTTAAGTCCCTCGTGTCTGCCAGCCTTCGGCAAAGTCGTTTTTTGTTCGTTGTATCGTTTCATTTCTCATTGCGAGAGAGATTTTTCCTTTGCGAGCGAGAGGGATTCGCACTTTTTTGACAAGATAATATTACCACCTTTTTCGCTCCATGTCAATCATGTAAAATTGTTTCATCTTGTCATGCTTGATCTTCGGAGCGTCCGGGACCCGGGGCTGCCGCCGGGGGCGTTCGCCCTGCCCAGATGCGCTCCTCAGGGTGGTGCGATGAGGAGTTGGATGATGGGTTGATGGGTGTATTGATGGGCGAAATTGAGTGATGGGTTATTGCTGATTTTTGAAGGTTACTATTGAAGTGATTGAAGGTGTTTTGATACGCAGATTGCCTTGATTATTTCTTATCGTGCTATTCATTGCTATTTATTTGCTCAGTCCCTACCTTGCCTGTGCTCTCCCCTGCTGTTCTTTTGCTAAAATTTCACCGGATGTAATTTGGGACTATGGAATAAAAAACAGGTATATTATTGTTCGATATGGAACAATTTATCTATTATAAAACCGCGTGGATGGGATTTTGTAGCCACACCCACACGGTCTGAGGTCTAAAAAGATTATTTCAGCTTTGCGAGGATCTCGTCTGCGCTTACACCGCTTGCCAACAGCTTTTTCAGCACGTCCTCTGCTTCAGCTTTCTTTGCGGATTCCGCTGCTTTGGTTTCAGCTTTGACCTTTTTGGCTTCGATTCTGGCGATTTCCTTGTCGATAGATTTCAGCGCAGCTTTCTTGGTTTTCAGGTCAGCTTTCAGCGCATCGATGTTCGCGGTAATGGATGCAATCTCAGCAGTGACAGCTTCCTTTGCAGCCTGCTTTTCAGTGATCTGTGCAGCGAAGTCAACGGTTGCTTTTACGGTCTTGGGCTTGTTCTTGCTTCCTTTGGGACGGGGCATAAGGGACACCTCCAATGTTTTTGATGGCTTCAGTATAACACTCGTCTTTTATGTTCGCAAGAGGTGCAGTTTGCAGAATAAAAATATATTTTGCTTGAAACAATAAATCGGTTTGGAAATATGAATATTTGAGCCGTTTTTACAGCCAGAACACTTCTCTTAGCTCTTCAATCTCATCATACGGAAAACATTCGGCAGTGCCTTCGATCTCTTCCAGATACTTCACGATTTGCTTTGCAAGTTCGATGCCCTGATTGCTGTGCCGCACACCGCCATCTTCTTTTTGTACGGTGCCTCTAATTTTCTTGTTGCCCACACTTAGTCGTAGATTTCCAGTTGCGAGATAACTTTTCCGACATGGAACAATAGGCGGATTCATTCTTCTCTGTTGAATAGCCGAGTGTGCTATGCAGCGAATATAGTTGCCACATAATAATGTCGGCATTCAGATCCATCGGCACATAGATCCTCACATTGTCGTCCGGGAGGATTCCACCATTTAACTTTTTCCTTCCGATGAGGGCTTTGTCCATATCCTGTTTTGTTTCGTAGGGTGTTTTTCCAGCCAGCGACAGTTCATTGACATAGAGCACGTCTGTCGGGAAGGGATGGATACCTAACTTGTGGTGCATACAGAACGCACTCCTTATTGAGTAGCTTTTCTCATCAGATCTACTTTCTCAGTATATTTTTTTGAATTCTTCGCTGCTGAACACAGGTAAATAGCACCGAAGAATGTTTGAGTCAAGCAACAAAGGGTATAGCTTTTGCATTATGTTTATAGAGGGATGTTCTGTTTATCTCACTGCCCTTTTCGTCGAACTCAACAAGTTCTGCTCTTGTAAGATGTCCTTTGGGACTTACCCAAAATTGGACGGCTCCATATTTCTTCTGTGAGCCAGCGTAATTATATTGTTTGCATTTATTCCTTATTTCGCTTGACTCCAATACTTTTCCTGCTCCAGAATTGTATAATTGAATGACCGCTGTATCGCTGTGTAATTCGGGTTGCCAAAGACCGTGACCATATTTAACTCTGTGAACTTTCATATCCGGGATTTCTGTCGTTTCTGTGAATCCGGCATATACCGCACCAGTATCACTGTGTCTCCGACCAGTATAGTATAATTCATCATAAAGATCTGGATAGTCTAAGTTTATTTTTTGATTGCGGTCTTCTATTCTGTCGCACTGCTTTGTTAAGATGCTGACAATAGCCTCGATTTGCTCGTCTGTGAGCCACACCTTATTATCCATTGTTTATCCTACTTATCTCGTCAATATTTCACCTGTTAATGTGCAGAAAGTAAAAGGATCCGTACTATCTATTATCCATTAGAAGGTTTAGATATTATATAATGCACTCCCTAATAGGACCTATCGGTTCAGCGTAATTTTTATCAAACAACACCAAATTCTTTCCTCCGGAATACCGCGTGCTTTTATATATTATTCCGATATATCCTTTTTTCTTAAAATACTGCGCCATCGTTTGGAACGGTGCGTACATAATATCACCGTTCCCAGATTTGACTGGCTTAAATATATAGTCTGATAAAATTTTACAATATGTATCAATCAAAAGTTTTTCCAAATCCCTTTTTACGGCGCTTTTTGTTCTGCAGGATAGTTCATGTATGGTAGTATCTACGAGTTCATCCAGCTGTTCATATGTGCTATTATCTGCAACTGTCAAATCTATTACCTTTCGGTAATTAATACTATCACTAAGTTTAAACGGACAATACGAAAAGTGGTTACCTGCAGCAGCATTGACTTCAGCCTTAGTTGTCTCAACTACAGCTGCCTCATCCGTGCCGATTGCCAAATAAAGCCACTCTATACCTTCCGGACTAAAACGATTTGATGATTTTATATACTGTCTATCTGGAATAAACCGATTAAGCGTTGCAGTTTCTCCGCTTCTAAGAATCGCTGCACGCCCTAAAGTGAAATCACGCAACTGCATGAAAGTCTTATTAACTTCTCTTTGGCATCCCGACAGTTCGAGATGGGAGTTGAAAATTTTTAGAAAACTATATTGTAGCGCTTTCTCTGTTTCATAATAATATAACTGTTTGCTGTTAAGAGCTTCTCTTAACTCCGCCCAGTCATTTTGTATTATCTGCACACAACTGCGACGATTTTCAAAATTATTGTTATCTATGAAATATCGAACTGTGCTCATTTTACAATTTCCTTTCAATCGTTGTTGTTGCGTATCGATAAAGAATTGTTCATCTCATCGTTTTAAATTGACGGAAGAGATTCGTATTTATCCGGCATCGTGATTAGCATCAGCATCTAACTACAACGCTAAGATGAAAAGAAAAGAAAAGAAAAGAAACGCCCCACTTTATATGCGTGGTCGGCAGTCAAAGTGATGCCAGCTTTACCGCGGAAGCCATCAGTCCCAAAATACTTTCCCATTCTTGATTACCTCGATTCCAAAAGCGAATTTTTTAATATACATTTAATTCTTTTCCATCAGAATGCTGTCATCTATATCAGAAAATATTTTAGTAGCATATCTTTTTTTGCAATACAAGTAAAAAATCAGACCCAAACCACCCCAGCTAATCATTATTATGACCTCTGGAAAAGAAAGCGTACAACTTGTTCCGGGTACTATATAAAGGCCAGCCATTAGCCCTGACAAAAACACAGCAAGGCCACCAACAATTTTATAATGTTTTACTTCATATGGTCTCTCCAGTGCCTTGTATTTTTTTCGCATCATTAAGAAAGAAACTGAGACAATACAGTATGCTACACAACAAGAAAAATTGCCGGCATCCACAAACCATGTTAGAATCGCTTTGCCAAAAAAGGCTGATATAATGGAAATTAACCCAATAAATGAAATTGAATAAACTGGTACGCCAGTCTTTTTACTTGTCACTCCAAAAAAGGAGGGGAGCATATTTGACGCAGACAATGAACACAACGCACGACTCCCACCTATCAGGAATGAATTCCAGCTTGTGAGAATTCCGCACATCCCTCCAATAATAACGATCTTTGCCATGTTTACGCTATTGAACGCTTTTGCCATGGCATCCGCTGTCACCAATCCCGTATGCTCCATGGAATATAGGATTTCCGTCTTGCTCAAAATGAATCCGACACTAAAAACAACAAGTACATAGAAAGCCACTGCAAGTACGATTGACATCATCATCAACTTTCCTATTTTTTTCATCGGAATCTTTATTTCTTCTGCAATCTGCGGAATAACATCAAATCCAAACAAAAAGAATGGCGTCAAGATAGAAATTTTCGCGATACCTTCAATAGCTTCACTTTCGGTCGTACCCAGAAAAAGCTGATTGTCCAGATTTTGTACATTTCCTGAAAAAACAGCACCTGCGATTAAAAGAACGCCAACACCTGCTATTGCCAGTGTCATTATTTTTTGAAATCTAGCGGCAGTCTTTGTGCCAACAAGATTCATAACCGTAACCGCTAGAGCCATAATGACTGATACTAATGTCCAGCTGATGTAAATGTCCGCTCCCAAAATCGTATACATTCTTCCTATGGAGAAATTCGGAAAAATATACTGAAGAACGGTAGGAAATGAAACCACCTCAAAACACACAACGGAAATATAGCTCAAAATGATAGCCCATGTGCACACAAATGACGCCTTTTCTCCAAGAGCTAGGTAGCTGAACACCTTTATTCCACCACTTTGAGGAATTGATGTTGTCAGTTCAGCATAACAAAGCCCCACAAAATATATCATGAAACCACCAATGAGAAAGCCGATTGCAGTTCCGATTATTCCTCCGGTTACGATCCACTGTCCAGAAAGGACAACCCATCCCCAGCCTATCATTGCACCAAATGCAAAGACTAGAACATCGCCGGTGTTAAGTAGTTGCCTTTCGTTCTCTTTGATTTGTTTGCTCATTCTTCTCCCAATTTATTCGCTTCTTTTGCAATCGCTTTCAGCCGTTCAAATCCGTCAAATCGGATAACAATGTCTGCTCCAGTATCATTTTTTACTGTAACGGACGCATTGATTTTCTTGATCACATCTATCATTTCATCTTCAGTTGCAGCATCAAACGTAATTACCAAAAGATACTGATGTTTTTTTACTACGTCCCCAACATTTAGTATTCCGTCAATGTTTAAGTTGATGCCTTCTAACTTCTTAATTTCGTCTAATCCAGTAATTTCGGAAATCTTTCCTCCATCCTTGCTCCAAAGAATATAGGTGCACCCGCATCTCTCTGGCAGCTTCCTTTCCGGATCAGGCAGATCGGAATAACTGTGTTTAACTCCTGTAGCAATGTCAACCAACCACGCATATGTATTGAATCCACAGACATTCTTATGATTTAAGGCCATCATATCACCAGACATCCGGTATCCCGTTTCCAGCACATAAAAATGCCCATCGTCGTCCAACATCATTTCGATCCATGCCAAACCTTCTTTGCATCCAGCTTTGTTGAAGGCAGTTGTAATATATGGATCGATTTCCTTTAAATACAAATCCAGTTTATTTGTTTCTGTTGTTGTGACCGAATAACAATTGCTTGGATATCCCTTCTGTTCAAACATAATTCCGAAGTTTACCAAAGAAGCTTTTCCATCTGCCAGCGCATACCAAGCAGTGTACTCATGTCCCTTCAGCATTCTTTCGACTATCACCGTGTCGCTTGCTGAATAAGACCTTGCATACTCACACGCTGCAAGCACTTCTTCCTTCGAATTGCAGTAGCTCATGCCTCTATTTGCGCTTTGATCAATCGCCTTGACTACAACAGGATACTGAATCTCGCTCAATTCCTTTTCGGTCGGAGTTTTGCTGAGATAATAGTCTTTAGCTACCGGCACACCACAGCTTATGCAAAGATCTTTAAACTGTCGCTTATCAATCGTATAATGCCACGATTCAGGCGTGCAGTAGCAAGGAAGATTCAACCGTTTGCACAATTCCATGCAGACAGAAATATTAAAGGTGCTTATGCCATTCATAATGGCATCAACCCCTTCTTCTCTACATTTTTCTTCCAGAACATCAATGTCCGCCGTACTGATCATCCAATACTGATCTGCCAAAAGCTTCAGCGGTGCTTTTTCCACACTAAGATTATCTGTCACGATCGTGTAAATCCCACGTCTTTTTGCCTCTAGAAGAAGTTCTTTCGTACCACGTCCGGTCGTGCCAAGCATTAACAGTTTAAGCAAAAAACACACTCCTTTTATACCCTGCTTGTTGATTTCCGAGCTATATACTATGCTTTCTGTCCCAGAATAACATCACAGATACGATCCACATCGCCCAGAGACAAATCTGCGTACAAAGGCAGCGTCAACACACGCAATGCTAGATGCTGTGCCACAGGGGTCTTCTCTGTCCCTGCGGTCGGATAATTCCGATAGCACTCAAAGCTGTTGGTCAGCGGATAGAAATATTTTCTGGCCGTAATGCCCTGCTCCTGCAACATTTCATAGATTTCATTGCGGGTGTATTTATACCCATCAAACACGACCGGGAAATATGCATAGTTGCTTTCTACATTTTCCTGAATTGCACTAAGCTTGATACCTTCTACGCCGGAAAGGCGCTCACGGTAACGCTCTACGACCTTCTTGCGTTTGGCAATTTCCTCGTCCAAATGCCGCAGATTGCAGATGCCCATAGCTGCCTGAAATTCGTTCATCTTGGCATTACCGCCTACAAAGCAAACCGACTCAGGACCATGGATACCAAAATTCTTCTGGTCGTTCAACAGCTGAACCCAGCTATCATCCTTAAAGCAAACTGCACCGCCCTCAATGGTGTTGAACACCTTAGTAGCATGGAAGCTGAACATGGATGCGTCGCCAAAGCAAGCGGTGGACACGCCCTTATACTTCACGGCAAAGGCATGAGCTGCATCATAGATCACCTTCAGGCCATATTTCTTTGCAATTCGCTCAATTTCTTCAACATCACAAATGTTTCCATACACATGCACCGGAACGATGGCTACCGTGCGGTCGGTGATAAGCCCCTCGATCTTCGTCACATCCATGGTATAGTCTTTATCATTCACATCGCAGAACACCGGAACAAGTCCGTTACGAACGATAGCATGAGTGGTGGAAGCAAAGGTAAACGGTGTAGTGATCACCTCACCGCCCTCCGGCAGGTTCATGGCAGCAATGGCATTTTCCAGAGCCAGATGACCGTTGGTATAAAGAGCCACATGTGGTACGCCCAAATATTCCTCCAGCTCTGCCTGCAACTGCTTATGTTTTACGCCCATATTGGTCAGCCAGTGGCTTTCCCAAATAGGACGAATTTCTTCTATGTACTCATCCAGGCTTGGCATAGACGAACGTGTCACTAAGATATTATCAGACATATACTTTCACTCCTCTTTTATATTCATGGTCATCTTAACCATTTCGGCAATTTTTATCATATCTTCTTTTCCATATCTTTGGTCAATTGGAATTGGAAGAATATCCGCTGCGTAATGGTATTCCAGACTATCTGCCGGACATTCTTTCAGCACATTCGGCCATAAAGTCGGTATGTAGATTTTTTCTTTTTGCAAAGCCTTTCGGATTTCAAAGCCATTCTGAATCAAAAGCGGGTACATAAATGCACCATAAACACTTTTCAAATTCAGCTCATTTATATCCCGAAATTCTGCATCCAAGAATTCAAAGTTTTCCTGCCGTCTTTTTGCTACGGCATCATAGTCGATTCCATGCAGAAGATTTTCTGTCAGGCGAGACATTCGCTTTGCCGGTTCTGTAGCAAACAACTTATTATTGGCCACATACTCGCCATAAAACTCATTCGCGCTACGTTCATATCGTCCCAGCAAGAAGTGCATCCGTTCAAACGATTCATCCTGTGGGATTTCTTTACTCAGTCTCATATCGCTATACAAGAATGCACCGTCTGCCACACCAAAGTATTTGCGGCATGTGTAGAGCGTATCCAGTCCATCTACGGGCAGCTGAAAATAGCTTTGTGCATTGTCTACTATGACGCGATCATATCGCTGCTTCCAAGTTTGTAAATACTCGTTACTAAGCTGACCATAGAAGTTCACAATATAGAGCCATTCATTTGCGTTGATTTCCTTCGTGAAAACCGGTTCAAAAGCCCTATTGATATGGTAAAACTCATATTCGACATCGATTTTTTTGCAGAGATTCGGTACAGAATCGCAAAGAAAATACGGCAGATATAACTTCCGAATCATCTTTGCTTCGCAAAGATATTCTAGCGCTCCTCTTCCGCAATTCAAGGCGATTGCTTTTTCGTGGAGCATCTTTCCGTAGAACGTTTCTAGTTCTATATAGCCGCCGTACTCTTTCATATCTCGTCGCTCTTTCTTATATCGTTTTTAGGTGTTGCTCAAAAAATTCTCCTTGAGGCGTCTTCAGAATCGGTCCTTGTAGCTGAATTGCATCCAGCGAGGTCAAAGAATTAATTTCAAGAATTTTCACCTCGTTCTTACTCGTAACAACAAAGTCCAACCCCATATAATTCATTTGCGGGAAGTATTTTCCAAATTCATCAGCAGCTTTTTGAATTTCATTCCAAAGAGGAATCGTCCCTTTTAATTTGATGTTCGTATCAGGATGCGTTTTAATGATTATGTTTTTCATTTTCTGCATATCTAGAATATTTCCATAATCAAACTGTCCTGTTTCTGAAACAAAGCACAGAACTCCTCCAGCAGCGTAGTTTTCAACAAACCCAGATGCTTTTGTTCCAAATCTAATGTAGCTTTTTATGAGTTTCAATTTGCCCGTTTCGTTTCTTCCGACTAAATATCGAAGAGTGTTGACCGTATCCGCGCTAAATGGAATCATCTCTTTATGCGGATGTAAATACTCTGTAATTAAGTAATCTTTCAACTCGGCAAATTTATTTATCAGCTCGTTTTTAGAATAGACCTTGTCATTCAGGTAGTATTTTCCATCTTTATAGCTTGCTTTATAAAATCCCTCGCCAAGTGAACCCGAAATGCGCTTCACCGCCAACTCACCAGTCGTTTTGAGACATTCTATAATATTCTCTGCTGTACACTGTCCTTTTTGTTCACTCGGAGCATCGGAAAGCGCCAGAACATTGCCACAGTCATTAACCTGGTAATAGTATTTTGGCATATACTTATCCAGAACAGTTCCTGCACATAAATACTTTATTGTCAGCTTATCATCAATCCAATGAGAGTACTGTCCATTCAACGGGTGCATTGCATAATACTGTGCCGTCCGGAGATATTTGGAGCAATTTTCCTTTGTCAACTCGTTCACATACCAATCATCCCACGAAAAGCCTTCACGATGAATGGAGTAAACCTTCATAAACTCTTTTCCATGTTTCTTATAATCCTGACGATAATCCCCCCCCAAAAGGCTAGCGCCCTGAGGGCTCATATTCCATTTCCTTTGCAAGATCAAGCTATGTATTTTCGCCGCAACCCTTTTCAGCATCATACTATACCTCCCTGATATTCTATCCGGATCCACTTATCTGCGTTTTCAATCATATCCAGCATCTGCTCTAGAGTGTCAAACTTCATTACCAGAATTCCCAACGTAGAGTTTGCACCAATGAACGAATGAACTTCATCACCCGGCTTTACAATCAGGTGATTTTCTACCACATGATTTTTCTCAACCTCCGGGTCTATAACAACTTGCTTCAGAATTCCATCCCTCAAGCTGTGAACTGCATAATACGCCCAACAGCCTTTTGGCTGAATCTGAGCCGGAATCTCAATTTTCTCGCCCATTGCCGCCTTGACGGAGCACTCAACCAAATCTACACCGGTTGCATAGCGAATTGCTTGCGGGATATAATTGCCGCCATCACGAGGTGCAACTTCCATCAGATAAACGTTGTAATCCTTGTCGATACGCATATCGAAATTGTAGGTTGAGGTACGCATTCCCAGCAGAGTCAGCAATCGCTGGATGGTCGCATGAATCTTATTCTGTACATCATCCGGCATATTGTAGGGGAAACTTGCTGCCACCGGAACAAACGGGTTCTTGCAACGTTCATCAAAATGGTCATTGGCAAAGTAACGGAAAACCAATTTTCCATCCACAGACAAACCATCGCCTGCAATCTGGTAGCCGTATTTTTCCACAAAATCCTCTACAATAATCCGATGACCACGAGAATAAGACATTGCATATTCAAGGAGTTCCTCAGCCTGCTCTGCACAGTCAATTCGGCTTACGCCCTTACTGCCGGAGGAATCTACAGGTTTCACGATTATCGGATACTTAAAAGTTCCATTTTTAATATCCGTCAGAGCTTCCTGAATATCCGTATAACCTTTTGCTTCTGGCGTACAAAAACCGTTTTCTTTCAAGAATGCACGGAACTCATCCTTATTGCAAAGAATCTCCACTGATTTATAGGGACTACCGGGTAATCCCATCTCCTCAGCCACATACGCAGCAGTTGGTGCAGCAGGATCAGAAGCATAGGCCAGAACGCCGTCAACGTTTTCCTTTTGCGCTACCTCAAGGACGGCATCCTTGTCCGTAGTACTTACAAGATGGAACTTATCTGCAACATATTGACCGGGGTTGTCCGTCAGAAAGTCGCATAAAATAGTGTAATAGCCGAGCTTTTTTGCAGTTTCAATGGCTATCACCTGTTGTGCAGAACCACCCAATAAAAGGATCTTTTTCATTATTTATCGCCTTTACTTTCTTGCAATTTTTTCAAGACCGGGCGAATCATGCCCATCAGATATTCATAGGATTCCAGATGCATCGCAGCCGATGCCCCAATATAAATTACCGCACCCATCGGGATCTGAATCAGCAGAGATACAGCATTTGACAGGTGAAGCAGACCAACAAGGTTCACGCAGCATCCCATAAAGATTGCTATAGTAATGCTCGGCATAATATCCTTCATCTGCTCAAGATATGCATATTTCAACAGTTTACGGTTTGGCCATGAGTTGATAATCATTCCTGCCATAGTTCCAATCAGAAGACTATATGCCATAGCCATAACACCAAACCACATTGTAGAAAGGAGCAATGTCATACCAACAATTTTTTTTGCAATTTCAAGTTTCAGAAACAAATCGCTCCGCCCCATTGCCTTTATTGCATTCAGGTTTGCTGTGTGAATCGGATAGAACATATATGTGATGCAGAAAATGCGTAAAAACGGAACACATGGCAACCACTTGTCTGTCAAGACCAAACGAACAATCGGTTCTGCACAGAATGCTAACCCCATCATTAAAGGCGCCATAATATATGTACTTGTTTTGATTGCTCGACGAGTCATTGCCTTTACTCGACCAGCGTCATCCTGTACGCTAGCCATCGTTGGAAGAAGAACGCTATCAATGGATGTATTGATATTGTTTGCAATTACACTCGGAAACTTATCGCCCTGATTGTAGTACGCTAAATCCGCAGATGAATACAACTTGCCAATGACGAGACTGCGTAGGTTGTTGTAAACGGTGTCTAACAGTGCGGATGCCAACATTTTCCAGCCGAACGAGAGCAGACCTTTCAGCCGTTCCCACGAGAATATTTTTTTAGGTCGCCACTTGACGGTCAGCCACAATATCAAGGTATCAATGGCCGTATTGGATAGCTGCTGCGCCACGATAGCCCACACACCAAAACCTGCATACGCTAATCCAATGCCCAGAAACGCCGAGAAAACAGTTCCGCCCAATGTCGCATAGAAGAAGCGCTTAAATAGCATATTCCTCGACACATAGGATTGCTGGATACCTTTAACACCAGAGATTACAATGGTCAAACTAATAACGCGGATGATTGGGGTCAAGGAGGAATCATTGTAGAAGTTGGCAATCACCGGCGCCGCCATAAACATAATGGCATACAAAACCAAACAAACCACAAAATTGAAATAGAACACTGACGAGAAGTCCAAATCATCAGCATCCTTTTTCTGAATTAGTGCGGTACCTAAGCCACTATCTACAAACACCTGCATGATGGTGGTAAAGACTGTAATCAGCGCAATTTGACCATAATCTTCTGGTGCAAGGATACGCGCAAGTACGATAGATACGATAAAGGTCACAAGTTGGGCACCACAGCGTTCAGCAAAGCGCCATATGAAGTTTGATATAACTTTGGAATTCGTCATCGTTTACCATACTCTCAAATTCATTAGATTTTGTTGACTTTTTTATATATCGAATATAATGGCCTCAGCTTCCATTTGATCAAGAGTTTAACCTTATCAAAAGCACGAAAATAGTCTTGATAATACTTCGTTTCCAAAATTTTATCATATTCCTCAAATCTCATATAATGAGAAATCCATTCGCGCTCTTTTACAAGCGATATTTCCTTTGAATACTTTTCCCCCGTATATTCATTAAAGCGATCATAGAATTCATTCATACTTTGAACAAGCTTCAGACTCTTGTTATAATTAGATAATTTCCCACCAAAAGATTGAGAGTTGTTAATTCTATATACACTCATCAAATCATTTGTGTATATTGTCTGACCAATGCTCGCCAAAAAGGCTCGTCTATTTCTATCACCAACAGGACATGGCAATATATTATACGGATATTTTTTTATTGCTTCTCCTCTCATAAGCATCGAGCAAGTTGCTGGCATCCCATATGGCTCTAATATTACTTGCTCAGCAGCTATTATCCCCGTTTTTTTATACGGACGCATTGCTTTCATTCGACCTGTCTTATCATTTAACAAATAATGTGCATGAATGCATAACGTTGCCGATGGATTTGATTCCATTAAATTCACTTGCTTTTTTAATTTGCATTCATCGCACCAATAGTCATCACCTTCACAGAATGCATAATACTTGCTATCCGTCGCAAGTATCAACTTCTGTGAAATGGGCATACTCTCCGGTTTATTATATTTGTTTTCCTGTTCATAAATTCCTTTTATGAGACCCGGATATGCTTTTTCATATTTCCTAATAATGTCTGCCGTTTTATCAGTTGAAGCATCATCTCTAACTATATATTCAACATCGAAATCCACTTTTTGCGATACAAACCCTTGAAGAGTTTTCTCAATGTAGTTTTCGTGATTGTACGCCATACAAATCACTGTAACCATGTTTCCCATGCTGTACACCTCTTTTCATTACATAAAGAACTTAAACGGATACCTTCACGCTCATAGGGTTCTCCTTACTATTGTTCAAAAAGAAAAAACAAAGGGCAATGTTCCGTGCCAACCTAATATCATATACCCGCAGAACCAATATGAAAATGCTAACAAAAACACAACACCTGAACTTCGACTTATTATTCCAACATGCGTTTTTTTTATTCTTGAATAACATATTGGCAGCCATACTAAAAAGAAATATTCCATATACCAAGTAATGCGAACTGCATAGCTAGTATGAAACAGTACAAACAGGGCTGTGTACACGACAACAGACAATAGAAGAATTATATTCACAGCCTTATATAAGGCTGTATCAGTTGTTTTTTTTGAGCAACAAATGATCGGCCCAATGTAAAGTAGCCACCTAAAAATCAGTTCAATATAATTACTTTTTGTTAGTAAGAAATAATAGCTACTTTGATTTTGACCTCCAGTGAATATATTAATGTAGTTCACAAATCTTCTTGGCAGAATCTTCAAGTCATAAATTGCCCAAGTGATTAATGTTTCCCAATTCATCGAAATCAAAATCAAAATAACGCACAGCACAATAAAAGCCAGAAATCTCAATTGCTTGCTTTTCAGTCTATAAAAGCAAACTCCGAATATAATAACAGCCACTCCAATGAATGCTGTATTATGGAACAATTGAGCAAAACACACCAGTAATACAAAGATAATCCATTTTTTTTCAATCAATTCAAAATATGCGAGCAACAGAAATGCAGCTGCCACTGATTGCCGCATAAAATTAAAGGAGGCGATATAAAACACCATATAGTATACAAACATTGTCACCCACATTGGACAGCTCTTTCTGTTTTTTATAGCAACACAGTATACTGGTACAATAATCAAAGCCTCTGTAAAGAAAAGTACTGCATTAAAATTTCCGAACAACTTTGTGACAAAATAGACAAAGACTTCATATCCCTTTTCGGCAGAGCCTTGAAGCAAATAAGACTGCAGCGTTCCACTGTTTAGTGCACCAAGATAATATGGTTTTGCGTATTGCAAAACGTCCGTCCCGACAGTTTCTCCTCTATATGCAGCAAATAAACACGGAAGCAAAAGTGCGAAAAATGAAAACGCGATAAAAGCTACCCTATTTTTAGCTCGGTTTGCTTGATTTATTAAGTATAGAGAAACTGTATACATTACACCATACAAAATAAGTCTTTCAAACAACGATATCAATTCAAATATCATATCATATATCTCGCTTTTCCATCATGTTACATTATGGTCGAATCGTGGCTCCCAACTTTCCCTTTTTCCCATCGCTATATCCTTTTACTAGCATTTTAAGCACCTCAGTTTTTTTGCATTTGCACACAAAGCAGCAGTAGACCCTTTTCAACAGAAAAAAAATCGCTTCTTTTTTCTCCCCGAATTGCATAAATGAATATGTATAGTTTCTCACGGAGTAATACTCTTTCCACGCTGGTTCAACATACACATACATTTCTTTTCCAAAGACGCGCATCTTTTTATAACCATTTAGCTTGGGATGTTTATACCGTGAATCCACAACAGTTGCAACATAACCATCTGCTTTTTTTGTTCTTCTGAGATAATCATTCTCATCACCTTTTATAAAGAATTCCTCATTAGGATAACCAATTTTCTTTACTAAACCATTAGAAATCCATGTGCCATTAAACGGATTTGCCATCCCAATTATTTCATTATGCTGTATTACAGAACTGATTTCTTTTAGATTTTCCATATGTCCAAGGCCAAAGGATAACATATAATCATCGCTTAAAACCAATGAATTCAAGAAAAACAGACCATTTGAATTGTACGCATTTTTAGTAATATGTATTTTCATATTTAAAAGGCAATTTTCGTTCATTGGTTTTCCATCATCATCCATAAGAATATACCAATCATAGCCATCTTCATAAGCACATCTCAAGCCATAGCTAAATCCCCCGGCACCACCACAATTGCTTTGCGTTTTTCGATATTTCACTATTCCATTTTCGTACTTTTCAATCATTTTTTTGGTGTTATCGGTGCTACAATTATCTATAATATAATACGCATCGACACGAAGTGTCTGTTTCTGAAGGATATCTATGATTTGTTCCTCTAGTAGTTTTTCTCTGTTATATGTTACTACAATAGCACAAACTTTCATGTATTATTACCGGAGATGCAATTTCGTTTGCTTTCTTTTTCCTTTCTTTGTGTAAATAGCATTTCTGACCACGACATTCTGCCAAAATTAATGTTTGCTTTTTACGAAATTCAAAACTTTCACCGTAGTCCGAAATCCAAAATAACTCAGTATACACGCTATTCTGACTCTTGTCGTTGCCGCCTTATCTCTAATTACCATTTTTCTAACGGATTTAATATTCCTAATTATAAGTACTCTTTCCGGCAAATTTTGCTTTATTTGAGCTAGAATATGAAAATGCGCTGCCACATATCTGCTTCTTGCAGCCTTTAAATACTCTGGGTAATTCGTTGAAATATCATCCAACATCATTTGTGATGTTGTAATGCAGTCCATTTTCTTGGGAGTAAACTTTTCGTTTTCGATGCTGTTATCTCTGATTTGGTATCTGTACAATTCCTCCGATGTGTATACTACGTTATTAGCATTTAGAAAAATTTTATATGTCGTTGGTATGTCCTCATGGATTAGACCAGCAGGAAATGTAACCCCTTTAAGCGTTTCCGAACGATATAACTTTCCCCATGCTGCAACATCATATTCTTTTTGATACAGCATTTCTTTAATAGCATCTGAAGTATTAAAGCATTTTTCTTCAATTCTATCCTGATTATGTAAGTGAACAACGCCTTTTTTCTTTGTAAAAATCGAATTCTGGCACACCACAATTTCTGCTTGGTATTTATATGACAATCTCAATAAATTTTCTACAAATTTTTCTTCAAGTACATCATCACTGTCAACAAACACGACAAAATCACCTGTCATTATTTGCATTCCAGCATTGCGTGCCCTTGATAATCCACCATTATTTTGATGAATCACAACGATTCTCTTATCTTCCTTTGCTAGTAAATCACAGATTTCACCGCATTTATCTGGTGAGCCATCATCAACAAGAATAATTTCCAAGTCAGAATATGTTTGATTTTGAATGCTTCTTATACATTCCAACAAATCATCTTCTACATTGTATATTGGCACTACAACTGATACTAATTCATTTTTCTTTTCATCCATTAATACTTACCCATAATAACGTCATTATAGAATCCGATATACTTTTTCTTCATAGCCTTAGTATTGTAAATATCAAGTACATCTTGGTACGCTTTTTCTGGAAGTTCTGAAGGAAATTTTCTCATCGCGCTCTTGATTCTATCCGCATATTCTTCGGCGGCGCTACACACATACCCGTTTACGCCATTGTGAATAACACTCTTGTTCCCCATTGTATCGCTAACAAGAATCAGCTTCTTGATATACATATTCTCAATCAGACTCATTGCAATAGCTTCGCCTAAGCTACACAAAATAAATGCATCCGCGCCTTTTGCCATTGCCAAGGCATCCTTGCGAGGTTTCCATCCCGTCACTTCAATATTGGGAGCAGTCAACTCACTTTCAAGTTCACCGTTACCAATCCAAATAAATCTTGCATCTGGTACTAGCTCAGCGATTTTGTTAAAAAGTTGCGGCTGTTTCTGAACGCAGGCACGGCCAAGCGTAAAGACTGTGAACCTATCATTTTTTACGGGCTTAATACCGTCAAGGGATGCAGAAAGATCTGCAAGATTCACACCTGTCTCAACATAAGCTGTTCTCTTGGAAAATTTCTTCGCTTCCACGTCTTCGCTTTCACAACAAGTAAGTGTAAGTGCTCGATTTCCAAGAATTTTTTCAGCAAGCTTATAGATTTTGCTCTTTTTCCCTGGTCCCATAAGAATATGTGCATATCCATGAGGTGTATATACAACCGTATTGTTCTTTCCATTATATGCAAGTCTGCCTAAACCACCTGCAACAGAGGAATGCAAATGAATCACATCTGGCTGAACATCTTTTTCAATTTGACGCAATTCCTTGATTGCCGCAATATCGCTTTTCAAGTTAGTTAAACCCTTAACACCGACATTTTTCATTTCAATCAGATGTACTCTCTGATCCAAGAACTCCTTATAATTCTTAGGGGTCTGAGGTCTAAGCGAGTATGCGAGATAGACATCAAATGTATCAACCATATCGTTGCAGAGCTGAGATACATAAGTAAATACGCCTCCGCCAAAGGCTTCGCAAACCATCAATATTTTTTTCTTTTCCATTACTTCTCTCCCAACTCACTCGCACATTTATCCAATACCGCTGCAATCACCTGATCCATGTCGTAGTACTTATACTCGCCCAGACGGCCGCCGAAGATAACTTTCGGCTCGGCCTCGGCCAGCTTTTTGTACTCGGCATACAGTGCGCTGTTCTTGGCATCGTTGACGGGGTAATACGGCTCATCGCCGGGCTTCCACTCGGAGGAATACTCTCGGCTGATAATGGTTTTAGGCAGATCATTGCCGTTCTCGTCCTTGCCGAACTCGAACCATTTATGCTCGATGATGCGGGTCCACGGGGTCTCACGGTCGGTGTAGTTGACGGCGGCGTTCCCCTGAAAGTTGGGCTTGTCGAGCAGCTCATTTTCAAACCGGACGGAGCGGTATTCCAGCGTGCCGAGTTTGTAGTCAAAGTAGGCATCAATAGGGCCGGTGTAGACGACCTTGTCAGCCAGTGCATCCAGCACGGCCTTGTTTTCGAGGTAATCGGTGTTCAGCCGCACCTCGATGCCGTCCAGAAGGTTGGCGATCATCTTAGTGTAGCCGCCGATGGGAATGCCCTGATACAGCGCATTGAAATAGTTGTTGTCAAAGGTCAGCCGCACAGGCAGACGCTTGATGAT
>ERZ1026870.682-NODE-682-length-18356-cov-4.645101_pt1 | contig 18356 bp, 15 predicted proteins | sample MGYA00380165_ERZ1026870 | MGnify/ENA primary metagenome ERZ1026870 (study PRJEB33269, sample SAMEA4719801) | human gut metagenome | biome: human-associated habitat; feature: organic feature; material: feces | place: Cameroon | collected 2013-10 ...
CTCTGAGATCCCCGCGAAGCTCTTGCCGCATTTGGTCTCGGGGCCCCGCACGACCCTCGAGGCGCCTCTCTTCGCAGCCGCTGACGGTGCGGACGGCACTGTCTCCTGCTCTTCACCAGGACGCGCCCGGGTGAGCCGCACCGGCAGCTCACACAAAAACGGCCGCGTCCTTCTGATCACGCAGCCCGACATGCTGCTTGCCATCATGGCCGCGGAAGGCGGCACGGCGACCTTCTTCATCCAGTCTCAGAACACGCTCGAGACGAAGCTCATCGCGGCCGACGCTGTCATCCCGGCGCTCGGCGACATGCCCGTCGAAACGTCCGTTCAGCTGCGCGCCCCCGCGTGCCTCTTCCTGCGCCGGAGCCGGGAGACACACGGCCCAAGCTTGAGCGAAGCGGCGGCCCTGCGGCTCATGAAGGCCGTGCCATGGCTTGTCCCCCTGCGCGCAGAAGATGCGACCCGAGCCGCTCATCTTCTTCGCACCACCCGTTCCGAAGGAAATTGCCATGACTGAAACCTTTACGATCGCAGCTCTTCAAACTGGCGAATACCTCGTTCGCGGCATCCGCCAAGGCCGCACACCCGTCGCGGTCGCCGCCGCGCGCGTTGAGGCGGGTGAAATCACCTCGCGCTTTTTCAGCCTCTGCCGGCCGAACGACCGATCACGCAAAAAGACTTCCGTCAATATCGGTCCAGAAGTTTTCTCCGACGTGCCCGCCGAATTCGACGGTCTCATGGCCTCGGCCCCGTATCTTGAAGACGTTGCCGACAGGCTGCGGGCCTTTACGGGAAACAGGCCGCTCATCACCTACACGGCCGGCCTCAACGCGCAGGATCACCGTCTGGGCTTCAGCCACGACTGGGATTTGAACATCTATGGATGTTGGTGGAACAAGCTCAGAAATGAGCCGTTTCACAACTTCATGCTCGAAGTGCAAAAGTTCGCCGGCTCCCTCGGTTTGACGTCCCAGGCGCGCCTTCTGAAGCTGGCCGAACTCGTCGGCCTGCCGCAACTGGAACGGATTTCATCGCTCGCCGAAGAGGCAGACCTTCTCGCCCGAATCTGGATGAGGCGCAACGACTGCCAGCGTGCGCTCTGCGCGGAAATCGGGCGGCCGTCGCCCGATGAATTCAAGGCCGCGCTGTCCCGCGTCAAGCTCGCCGACCTCAATCTGCAGCGCAGTTCTCAGATTCCGCTCGGCGCCGGCTATCACGAGCGGGAAATCGTCAAGTCGCTCGGCGCCAAATGGTCTTCTGCGCAGGGCTATTGGTACATTACCATCAGGGACAATCCCGAGGACTTCGCCATGTGGCTCTCCGACGACGACCTCGAGCGGCTGCGCGAGCTCCAGCGCCGCATCGACGATCACCTTCACCCGATCGACGCCGGCGTTTGAGCCCGGCCCCGCGCCCAACACACCGCACATGTCCCGCCGCACACGTCCGGCGTTCGTTCGAACTGCGCATGCGGTAGACTTTTCGAGGGCTTCGGCCCTCATTACGCCCGTCTCATCATCAGACACTACGCCGCCATGCTTGTTCCGCCGCTCTCCGACGAAAGCCAGACCCGCAACGACACGCCGATTTCCGAACGGCTTGACGAACTCAGCGCCGTCCTGCGAAAGGCCCTCCCGCCCGCCGACCATGCGTTTGCGATGCGCGCCGCACTCGAAGCGCACGCCATGGGCGCGAACGACGCCGTCATGCCGGCAGCGGCGGCCTGCGGGCTCAATCGGGCGGGCGAGGCGATCGAACCGCTCCTCACGCTCGACGAGCTTGCCGCCGCCTCGCGCATTGCCGTCGGCCTTCTCAACGTGCGCGCCGCGGGCAATCCCGGCGACGCCGTCGCGGACGGTCTTCTCGCCATTGCACGCGTGCGCATGCGGGAGCTTCTTGACGACGCGCGCCTTCACGGCGGACCCGACGATGCGGCGCTTGAGGCGCCCGACGAATACGTCGCTCCCTTCCATGACCTCCTCTGCGCCGCCGGCCGAAGGCCCGGCGCGGGCGCCCTGCGCGAAGACCTTCTCACCTGGATCCGCCTCCTTCAAGTCGAACCCGACTGGCTTGAAGCCGAACGTCCCGCCTATTGGATGATCGGGCAGCCGGGCGACCGGAATCTCGAGCGCATCGCCGACGTTCTTCGCAGGCTCGGCTTTTTCTTCGGCAAGATGCCCGAGGAAAAGGGACCCGCCGGCCTCAAGCCCGTGCAGGGCCGCCACGTGCTCATCGTGAGCGCGCCCTTGGTCCGGGCCGACTTCATGCAACGCCTCATGACGAGCGTCGCCGCGCATCACCCTGACATCTACGTGCGCGCCATGGACCGCAGCCGCGAAGGACGCCGGCTCGTCTGGGAGCGTCCGAGAGCGGACATCGCCGACATGGGCCTCGCCTTCAGACGCGTGGAAATCTTCGCCTGCCCGGATCTTGACCCGCTCCCCGCCGTGCTCGAGGCCTTCGGGCTCAACGACTGATAATCCGAACGTCGTACGCGCCCGGAGCCGTTGCCGACAAGATTCGTATAACTTTTTATACACCTCCAAGTTTTGCGCCTCACGCCGATTCGCCTGCTGTCCCTTGCCCTCGAACACTTACAAATCATTGATGCTCAATGGTTTTTGCAACAACACATTTCGTCTTACGTCCTTGGGAGTAGTTGGGGACTAGTTCCAATGCCGTTTAAAAACACTCCCTTTGGTCAATGACAACAATAAAAAATCCTCATAAACTGAATTCATACATCGGTTATTGAGAACTATTTCGTTTTAGACGCTGCCTATTGATAGAAGGCATCCGAGCAGTTCCGCCGACTTTCTGAACGAACTTGCCCATGGAGGCTCCTCAAATGCAATACATTGACGCCAAGTACGATCTGCTCATCAACGGCGAATGGGTCCCCGCCGAAGGCGGCGAAACCTTCGAGACGTTCAATCCCGCCAACGGCGAAAAGCTCGCCGACTGCGCCAACGCGTCTCCCGCCGACATCGACCGCGCCGTCTCCGCAGCCCGCGCCGCCTTCCCTGCCTGGGCTGCCAAGTCTCCCCAGGAGCGCGCCGCGCTTCTTCTGAAGATCGCGGACCTCATCGACGAAAACGCCGCCCGCCTCGCCATGGTTGAAACGCTCGACAACGGCAAGCCGATCCGCGAAACCACGCTCGTCGACGTGCCGCTCTCCTCCGACCACTTCCGCTACTTCGCGGGTTGCCTGCGCGCCGAAGAAGGCTCCGCCGTCATGATCGACCAGAACACGATGAGCCTCGTGCTTCACGAGCCCATCGGCGTCGTGGGCCAGATCATTCCGTGGAACTTCCCGCTTCTCATGGGTGCCTGGAAGATCGCACCGGCGCTTGCCGCGGGCAACACGCTCGTCATCAAGTCCTCGTCGACGACGCCGCTCTCGCTCTTCGAGCTCGGCAAGCTCCTCAATCAGGTACTCCCCGCCGGCGTCGTCAACATCGTCTCCGGCCGCGGCGCCCGCACGGGGCAGGCCATGCTTGACCACCCGGGCTTCGACAAGCTCGCCTTCACGGGCTCGACCGAAGTCGGCTACAGCGTCGCCGAAGCGGCCGCCAAGCGCCTGATTCCGAGCACCCTTGAGCTCGGCGGGAAGTCCGCCAACATCGTCTTTGACGACGCGCAGCTCGACAAGGCGATCGAAGGCGCCCAGATCGGCATTCTCTTCAATCAGGGCCAGGTCTGCTGCGCGGGCTCGCGCATCTTCGTGCAGGAAGGCATCTACGACAAGTTCGTGAGCGAGCTTGCCGAAGCCTTCAAGAAAATCAAGGTGGGCGATCCGACGGACATGTCGACCCAGATGGGCGCGCAGATCAACGAGCGCCAGCTCTCCAAGATCCTCGCCTGCGTCGACGAAGGCGTCAAGGAAGGCGCGCGCGTTCTCGTGGGCGGCAAGCGCGCCTGCGACAAGGGTGCCTTCATGCAGCCGACGCTCCTCGTCGACGTCAACAACGACATGACGGTTGCCCGCGACGAGATCTTCGGACCGGTCGCCGTGGTGATCAAGTTCAAGACCGAAGAGGAAGTCGTGCGCATGGCCAACGACAGCGAATACGGCTTGGGCGGCGCCGTCTGGACGCGCGACATCAACCGCGCCATGCGCGTCGCACGCGACGTTCGCACCGGCCGCATGTGGGTCAACACCTACAACGAGCTGCCTGCGCACACCCCGTTCGGCGGCTACAAGAAGTCCGGCATCGGCCGCGAAACCCACAAGATGATGCTCGCCCACTACAGCCAGGTGAAGAACATCTACATCTCGCTCAACGAAGCCAAGCGCGGCTTCTACTGATCCTTCCCAACCGTTCGGACCGAGCCGGGCGCAACGCCCGGCGACCGTCTAAACTGGGACGCCCATCAATGGAACGGGGCCGGGGTGAAAGCACCGGCCCCGATTCGTTTTCCGTTCTTCACGCAGCGCGCCGAAGATCGTTTCTTTGTGAGACGCCTTGTGCGAGCCCGCTTTGGGAAAAAGGTCCCCTAGGCGGAGCGCTCTCCCGGAGCGTCGGGCTTGGCGTCGGCGGGAACGCCGGGCACTGCTTCGGCGCCCGACGCCTCTTCCCCGGACATCTTTTCCCGAGCCGCCATTTCGCGTTCGCCCCAGGCGTCTAGCCCCGACTTGACGCTCGCCCAAAGCCCCTCGAGACGGCCGATCCAGCCGTCGATTCGGCCGGCCGCCGTCCTGAGGAAGGCCTTGAGGTCTTCAGGCGACAGAATGAGAAGAAGCACGAGCGCCACGGCCGCGAGCACGAGGCCGTAGAAGAGGAGCGCCGCCACGGCTGCCAGAGCGGCCAGAGCCAGCACCGTGGCGAGCACGGCAAGGAGGATCTTGAGGATCCGGAGCGTGAGAGTGTCGTTCTTCATGAAGCTCGAGTCCTTCTGCGGGTCAAAGGACGCGGCGGTGCTGTCCCAGATGCAGAGCTAGGAGCGCCAGAAAGGCGACTCCGGCCCAGAGGTGGAGCCCCGTCTGCCTGACGCCGAGCGCGCCGATCGAGAGCGCAAGCGCCCCGAGCATCGTGCGGTTCTGCAGGATGCGCGCTGCGCGCTTGGGATTGTGCTTCGCCGAAGCAGGCATGAGCACGCGGGCGGCGGCCCCGAAGGCCGACGTGCCCGCGGACTCGACCTTGTCGAGCGTGCACTGCGCTGCATCGCCCGCGCGCCGAAGGGCGCGGGCGGCCGTGCAGTCGCACCCGCATCCGTTGGCATCGTCCGCCGCACAGTCTTCCGCAGCCGGCGGCTCCCCGCCCTGATCTGCAAAGAAGAAGGCGGCGAAACCCTCGACCGTCTCAAGCAGCGTCTCGGCCGACGTTTCGGCCTCGTTCCAGGTGATGAGAAGAGAACCCGTGCGCGGGTTGATCGACGCGCCGGTCACGCCGTCAACGGTCTCGAGCATCCCGCAGACCTCCCTGCAGGACTCGGCGTCGAGCCCGAAGAGCATGGGATGGCGCAGGCGGGCGCGCCCGGGAAGCAGGCTTCTCACGCAGTCTCGAATGTCTGCCATGTCAGTCTCCTTTTTCCATCGTTATGCCTTTTGCGTTATGCCTTTTGCGCCCTGCCTCAGGCAACGCCGGCGGCTTCGAGCGCGGTCACGGCCACTCGGGGAGCGCCCGCCGCATGTGCGTCGCCGCCGCGGATCACGGCGCCGAGACGGTTGAACATGTCGGCCACGTCCTTCTGCAGCTCTTCCGCATAGTGAGTCTCGCCCTCGTAGTGGCCGAGTTCGGGACGCATGGCATTGAGGCACACGCCGATCGTCGTGGCATTGTGCAGGAGCGCCGAAACGGCCGGCATCAGAAGGCCCGTGAGGCCGCCCGCGAGAAACGCCGAGTTGAGCCCGACGGAGAGAGCGACGTTCTGGCGAATGCGCTTCATCGTGGCTTCGCTCAGATCGAGCGCCACGAGCAGGTATTCGAGCGAAGGCGCCATGATGACGTCCGCCACCTCCTGCGCGATGTCGGTGCCGTCTCGCATCGTCACGCCGACGTCCGCCGCACTGAGCGCGGGGCTGTCGTTGATGCCGTCGCCGATCATCAGAACCTTCGCGCCCGCATCCTTGAGACGCTGGACTTCGTCGGCCTTGTCGGAAGGAAGCACCTGAGCGCGCCAGGAATCGATCCCGAGACGGTTCGCAACGGCCGCGGCCGTGCGCTCGTCGTCCCCCGTGAGCATGACGACCTTCTTGCCGCGCGCATGGAGCGCCTCGATCACGCCGGCGGCCTCCTCTCGGATGGGATCCTCGATGCCGAGCACGCCGATGAGGCGGCCCGAAAGCGCGACGTAGAGAATGGTCTTGCCCTGAGCGGCGAGACGTTCGACGTGTGCCGACGCGGCCGCACAGCTCACGCCTTCGTCGTCCTCGATGAAGTGCCGAGAGCCGAGCAGCACGATTTCGCCGTCGACCTTCGAGCAGATGCCGTGGGCGACCACGTACTTCACCTCGGCGTCGTGGCGCTCGTCATGGTGAGCCAGTCCCTTCTCGTCGGCCGCACGCACGATGGCGCGCGAGACCGGATGCGGGAAATGCTCCTCAAGACAGGCGGACAGTCTCAGAAGCTCGTCTTCGGAGAGGTCGTCGCGAAGCGAAACCACGTCGGAGAGGCGCGGCGTCGCATTGGTGAGCGTGCCCGTCTTGTCGAAGACGACGGTGTCGACTTCGGCGAGGGCCTCCAGATAGCGTCCGCCCTTGACGACGACGCCCCGGGCCGTGCCTTCCTTCATGGAGGAGAGAATGGCGAGCGGCGTCGCCAGACGCAGCGCACAGCTGTAGTCGACAAGAAGCACCGAAGCCGTGCGCGTCAAATCGCGCGTGAAGAACCAGACGAGGGCCGCAAGCGCGAAGTTGAAGGGGACGATCGCATCGGCGAACTTGAGCGCCTTGCTCTCGATCCCGGCCTTCGCCTTTTCGCTTTCCTCGACGAAGCTGATGATTTGCGACAGGCGCGTGCCGTCGCCGATGCCCGTGGGACGAATGGCGATTTCGCCGCTCTCGACGACGGTGCCGGCGAAAACGGCGCCGCCCGAGGTGCGGTGCACGGCCAGCGGCTCGCCCGTCATCGCCGTCTGATTGACGGCGGCCTCGCCGTCGAGCACCACGCCGTCGACGGGAATGACGCTCCCCGAGCGCACGACGATGACGTCGTCGGGCGTTGCCTCGGCGAGCGGCTTCTGCGCGAGCGTGTCCCCGTCGCGAACCCAAACGACGTCGCACTTGACCGAAAGCTGTTCGGCAAGCGAAGCCATGGACTTCTTGCGGGCATAGTTTTCGAGCATCTCGCCCATGCCCAGAAGGAGCACGAGAAGGCCCGCCGTCTTGAAGTCGCGGCGAAGGAGCGACACGACGAGCGCGGCGGCGTCAAGCACGGCCACGTTCAGGCGTCCCTTGAAGAGCTCGGAAATGCCGTCGCGTATGATCGGCACGGCGCCCAAAAAGGCATTCGCGGCGTTGGCGACGACCGGCAGGAAGGGGCGCAGAAACACATAGCGCGCAAGCGGCCCGAAGTCGAGCTCCGCGTCGTCCGCCCTGTAGTTGTTGGCCTCAAGAGCGCCTGCGGCCGCCTTCGAGGGCGCCGGTCCGAGCGCCGGGGCAACGCGCGACACCAAGCCTCCCATGCCTGCGCCCGCGAATCCGAAAAAGCGCATGAGCGGACGCACGACGAAGGAGAGAAGCGGCATCCCGGACGCGCCCGAACGGACAGCCTTCGAAACGCCCCGAACGAGGCGGTTTTCGCTCAGGACCTCGATCGCCTCAGCCGCGCGCGTGGGCACGACCCGGCGCACGACCTCGGCGGGCTTGAGCACGACGGGACGGCGGGGCGCGGCGGCAAACGCAGCGCGCTCTGCGCGCCTGATCGGCGGATTGACGGCGAGGCCTGCTAGATACCCGGCGAGCGCCCTGCGGGCTTCGCACGTCTCGTAGGTCACGATCACGGAGCCCGTTCTGGGATTGGCCGAAACGCCGGTGACGCCGGCAATGCCGGAAATCTGTTCGGCAATGAGCGCCGCGGAGGCGTGCGAAAGAACTTCCTTCGTGCGCCACCGCTGGCGGTTGCCGACTTCATGTACAAGATGAAAAAGCATTTGCTGAAGCCTTTTGGACTATGACGTCTGACGGCTGATGATGCGGCGCGGGAGGCGCATCAAGCTTCAGCGGCCTTGGCTTCGAGCTTGGCGGCCTCGGCCTCTTCGGCGCGGGCCTTCTTCTCCTGAGACTTGACCTGGGCCTCGGCGACGGCGTCGGCGATGTCCTCCTTGGCGCTTTCAACGGCGCTGAGCGCCTTTTCCTTGAGGTCGATCCCGGCGGAAAGGAGATCCGTGGCAAGCGGCTTGACGTCAAGCTTGCCGCGCGTCACGGCAACGGCGCCGAGCGCGCCGAGGACAACGCCGCCGAGGAAAAAGAGACCGTATTTCGTCGTTTCATTCATTTTTGCTTACTCCCCACGCCTTTGCGGAAATTCAAGACGGCCTGCGGCGTGCAGGCTCGGCCGTTCTTCAAACGTATGTGCACGGGATCCTGGCTCAGGAAGCTGCCCGCTCGAGCGCATTCTATATGAGAACACTTCTCATTGTCGATTGTTGAGAGAAGAATTCTCGCCCGAATGACGCCTTTAATCAACAGAAAACGCCTGCTTTGCAATCGTTTCCCGCAAGCTCATTATCGCCTCTTTCGATGCCGAGAATGGAGGGTATGACGAAAAAAATGCCCGGAGAGCTACGAAATCGGCCCGCCGGGCGCGTCGCATGTTGCGTATCGTGCGGCCCGCTTGGGGTTGAGGAGCGCACCCGCCTTCGGCCGATCAGCGGCGGCCGCCGGCGAGCCTCTCGGCGAGCGAATCGCCTTCGGGCGTCACCCATGCGGCGGCGCCCGCCGACGTGCGCATCACGATCGAGGCGGCCTGCACGGGCGAAGCGAGCCTGACGTCGCGCACGAAGGTCCAGACGCCGTCCCGCTTCTCAAGTTCGCCCGCATCGACAAGGCGCTTGATGGCCTCGCGAAGCGGCGCGATGAGGCTCGGCGTGGCATCGAGAGGCGAGCAGCGGCTCCCGGCCAAAATCAGGATGCCGCCCCGCACGAGCCTTGCGTGCGCATCGGCGCCGCGCCCCGTACAGGCGAGCGCAAGGCCGGGCAACGCACGGGCCCCGGCCTCGTCCAAGGCCTCGGGCCGCTGGGCGAACCACGCAGGGGCGCCGCCCGCCACGACGGCGAGCGCCGTCCAGCTCCGGGGCAGGCCGCAGGTCTTCCCCTGCGGTTCGATGCCGTCAAGAAAGCTCACGCCGCCCGCTCCCGCCACTGCCGCCCGAACGGCATCCTCCAGATGCGCCGCCCCCGGCGCGCCGAGCACCACGACGGACGAAAACGGCGTTTTGCCGTTTTCCGGCAGGCATCCTGCCGCCGCCTCGCGCACGGGCCCCGAAGCCACGGCCGCCACCAGGCGCCCAGGCATCGCGTCGGGCCCGGAAAACACCGTCACGGCCTCCCGATCGCCCAAAAGCGCGAGCGCCTCGCGCGCGACGCCGTCGGCCCCGAGGATCGAAACGAAGGCGTCTCCCTCGAAAACCGTACGCGCCCCCGAGGGAGAACCCTCGTGAAGCCAGAGTCTGATGTCGCGCAGTGCCATGAAGATCGTCTCCCGTGTTGGTTTGCATAATCCCCGCACAGCCGAGCTAGCCCGAACTGCGCATGGCCTCATTGTAGAGACTTTGCGCACGCCTTCGGAAGGCTTCCCCCAAAACGCCGCAAGGGTCGCCGCACGGGTCTCCGCTGCGGCTCCCGCCGCCCCGGCCGTTCCCGTCCGCTCCTCTCAAAAGCCCGAACCTATGAAAGGCGACATGCCCATAGCGAATGAGATTGCTTCTCATTTGATCTGAATCAAGATCCGGAGCATCTCTTAAAGATAACAATTCTCGCTCTCTTTTGCGGATTCCCCACTGCCGCAAGCAGAACGGCGACGCAAGCCCTTGCCGCGCACGCATTTGTAGCGCGAATGGTTCTCAGTTATATTCCGAACATTGTTGCACCCTCAACGTTGAAACGCCGCGGCGCAACGGACTTCACTCCCAATTGGACAACCGCAATGATGAACAACGCTCCCGTCAAAACGCTTCGACGCCTCACCGATCTTGAAACCGGTTCGAGCGCCTCGGTCGCCCGCATCAAGCTCGATGCCGCCGAAGAGGCCCGCCTCTCCGAGCTCGGCCTGCGCCCGGGCGCCGAAGTCCGCCGCCTTCAGGGCGAGGCCGGCCAAAGCATCCTCATCGGCGTGGGGGACGGCCGCATCGGCGTCAACTTCGAAACGGCTAGGCGCATCTACGTTTTCTGATTCAAAACACAAAAAAATAAACCAGACAAAAATAAACCAGACAAAAATAAACCAGACAAAAGGATCCCATCCCATGCTTCTCAAGGAACTCTCCCCGGGTGCGCGCGGCCGCATCGTCGCCCTCAAGAAGGATCACCCCGAATACCGGCGCCGTCTCCTGATGCTCGGGGCCACGCCCGGCGCCGAATTCGAGGTGATCCGCATCGCTCCTCTGGGCGACCCGGTTGAAATTCGCGTGCGCGGCAGCATGATCAGCGTGCGCCGCGACGAGGCCGCCATCATGGAGGTCGCCGTGGACTGAAGAACGGCGACCGCAAACCCTTTCCAACCCTTCAAGCGAACATCATGACGAAAAAAGCCATCTGCGTCGTCGGCAATCCGAATTGCGGCAAGACGACGCTCTTCAACGCCCTGACGGGCGCCAAGCAGGACGTGGGCAACTGGCCCGGCGTCACCGTTGAGAAGAAGACGGGCTCCTATGCCTGGCGCAGCGAAGAGGTCGAGATCACCGACCTTCCGGGCATCTATTCCATCACGCCGTCGTCCGCCGCAGGCGAAGACGAACGCGTCGCGCGCGACTACATCCTGACGGGCGAGACGGAATGCGTCATCAACATCATCGACGCCTCCAACCTCGAGCGCAATCTTTATCTCACGGCTCAGCTCATCGAAATGCGCGTGCCGATGCTCGTCGTCGTCAACATGCTCGACGTCGCCAAGCAGCACAAGATCGAGATCCGCCTCAACGAACTTGAGAAGGCCCTCGGCTGCCCGGTCGTCGGCATCGTCGCCTCGCGCGCCTCGGGCATCAGCGAACTCAAGGACCGCATCAGCGAATTCCTCGCCAACCCCGTCGTCCCGCCCATGCGGATCAAGTTCGACGAGCGCATCACCGCCTGCGTCGACAAGCTCGAGGCGGAACTCAAGGCGGGCGGCGTCGCCCGTGCGCGCTGGTTCGCCCTTCAGGTGATGGAGTCCGCTCCGGGCATCGAGGACAAGCTCCCCGCGGGCATGTTCGAGCGCGCCAAGGCGATCATGGCGCCCGTTTCCGCCGACTTTGACGACGACCTCGACATCGCCGTCGCAAGCGCCCGATACGAATTCGTGGGCGGCATCGCCTCGCACGCCGTCGTGCGCAAAGGCAAGCCCGGCGAGACGCTCACCGACAAGATCGACCGCGTCGTGCTCAACCGCCGGCTCGGCCTGCCGATCTTCCTCGTGGTGATGTACCTGATGTTCCTCTTCACGCAGAATCTCGGTGCGGCCTTCATCGACTTCTTCGACATTCTCGTGGGCGGCGTCCTCGTCGACGGCTTCGGCGCTCTGCTGCAAACCCTAGGCGCACCTGACTGGCTGCGCGTCATGCTCGCCAACGGCGTGGGCGGCGGCATCCAGACGGTCTCGACCTTCATTCCGGTCGTCTTCTTCCTCTTCTTCTTCCTCGCCATCCTTGAAGATTCCGGCTACATGGCCCGCGCCGCCTTCGTCATGGACCGCCTGATGCGTGCGCTCGGCCTGCCCGGCAAGGCCTTCGTGCCGCTTCTCGTCGGCTTCGGCTGCAACGTGCCCGCCATCATGGCCACCCGCACGATGGACCGCGCCTCCGACCGCATCATCACGATCATGATGGCGCCCTTCATGAGCTGCGGCGCACGCCTCCCGGTTTACGTGCTCTTTGCCACGGCCTTCTTCCCGACCAACGGCCAGAATCTCGTCTTCGCCCTCTACCTCATCGGCATTCTCGCCGCCGTCGTCACGGGCCTGCTTCTCAAGCGCATCGCTCTTCCGGGCGCCGCCTCCGCCTTCGTGATGGAGATCCCGCCCTACCACATCCCGACCGTCAAGGGCGTGATGCTGCGCACCTGGGACCGTCTCAAGGGCTTCGTGCTTCGCGCCGGACGCGTGATCGTCGTGATCGTCGCCTGCCTCTCCATCCTCAACTCGATGGGCACCGACGGCACGTGGGGCCATGAGGACACGAACGAATCCGTCCTCTCCGAAATCGGCCGCACGATCGTCCCGGTTCTCCAGCCCATGGGCGTCTCCGAAGAAAACTGGCCCGCCGCCGTCGGCATCTTCACGGGCATTCTCGCCAAGGAAGCCGTTGTCGGCACGATGAACTCCCTCTACGACAGCATGGCCCGTGCCAAGAACGCAGAAAACGGCGTTGCCGAAGAAGCCGCCGAAGACGAAGCGGGCTGGTCCTTCGGCGCCACGCTCGTCGAGGCTCTCGACAGCGTCAAGACGAATCTCGCCGACCTCGGCGGCGCGCTTCTCGACCCGGCCGGCATCCACGTGGACGACCTCTCCGACACGGCTGCCGCCGCTGAGGCACAGGAAGTCGCCGTCGACACGATCGACATGATGCAGCAGCTCTTCGGAGGCGGCTTCGCAGCCTTCTGCTACCTGCTGATGGTGCTCCTCTACATGCCCTGCGGCGCCGCCGTCGCGACCGTCTGGCGCGAAGCGGGCACGGCCTGGACGCTCTTCCTGTGCGGCTGGACCACGGCGCTCGGCTACACCTCCGCCACGATCGTCTACCGCCTCGGCACCTTCGCCGAAAACCCGACGTACTCGATCGTCGCGATCGCGCTCTCCCTCGCCATCCTCGCCGGCATGCTCTTCTGGATGCGAACCTTCGCCAAGAAGAACGGCGGCAAGGGCCGTCGGGTGATCCCGATCTTCGCCACCCGCTAAGGCCTCTCCCGGACCTGGCTCCGGGGAAGCGAACCTCCAAGGCCGGCAGTTGAACGACTGCCGGCCTTTTCCATGGATGGAAGCTTTTTGAGAGCCTCAGGCATCTCAAACGTCACCCAAATGTCATGAAGCCGCGCGTTCGATGACTTTTCCGTTGCTTTGCAAGCGTTTGTTAGATTCGGCCTCAAAAGCCCCCCGGGGCGCGGCCAAGCGTGTAAGATGCAAATCGCTGAGATGAACGCGGTCTTCCAAACCGAAGGCGCAAAAGTCGAAAGCCGCTGTTGGGAGTCCATTCGAAGCGCCTCAAGGTTCTTCGAGCTCAAGACAAAAGCGGCCCGAGGCAGACGAAACCCAAGTTCATCAAGGCGCAGACCGGCGTCGTCCATCGGACGCAGCCGGCAAGCGTCAGGCGACGAAGGGCCTTGCGGCAAGCGGGCGCCACGTCCGTGGAGCGCAACGGCAGTTGAAAGAAATTGCAACTGCGGCTTGTAAACCCATGAAAACCCTGATATAGTTCGTTCTGTTGTGGTTGATGTGGTTCCTTGCGTATCAGACCGGAGCTTCAAAATCACGGGTCGCTGTTGGGAGTCCATTTGGGCAGCAGGTGTTGCAAGCTGCCGCAAGCCTGGATTGAAAAGCCAACGGTTTGAGACCACTCACCACAAAGCGCGGGACATGTTGTAGGACGTGTCCCTTTTTTATTTTCCGGGCCCGTCGCGCGGCCGCCGTCCGCGATCATCCGGCGCCCGGCACCTTCCCTGCGCCTCCTTCGCCCTCTCTCCGGCGTCGCTCTCCTCAGCGCTCTCTTCTGCGTACTCTTCTGCGAACAAGCCTCCGTCCGGCCGGCGCTAAAATGTTTCTGCTCACTGCTTCTGCACGATGCTTCCGCACGATGCTTCTGCAGGATGCGGTTAGGAACAATGCCGTCCGACGCTTCCCTTCCGGACGGCACCGAACTTTTTGGAGAGATATTCATGCAATTCGTCGACTTCGCCCCGGTCAAGCTCGTCTTCGGTCCCGGCAGGCTCGAGGCCCTTCGCTCCGAGCCTCTGCCCGGCACCAAGGCTCTGCTGCTCACCTCGAACGGCCGTTCGATGGAGCGCATCGGCGCGCTTGCGCGCGTCACGCAGATGCTTGAGGCGCGCGGCATTCCCGTCGTGCACATGGGCGTCGTCGAACCCAACCCCACGGTCGCCACGGTCATGAAGGTGGCCGAACGCATCAAGGCCGAAGGGTGCGACTTCCTCGTCGCGCTCGGCGGCGGCTCCGTCATGGACTGCGCCAAGATCTCGGGCCTCATGGCTGCAAATCCCGGCAAACTCTGGGACTACGTGCAGGGCGGCACCGGCGGGCGCAAGGCCTTTGAACACGATCCGCTCCCGCTCGTGGCCGTCACGACGACTGCGGGCACGGGGAGCGAAGTCGATGCGGGCGGCGTCATCACCAATCCCGAAACCCGGGAAAAGGTCGGCATCGGCCATCCCGGGTGCTTTCCCAAGCTTGCGATCGTCGACCCCGAGCTGATGGTCTCCGTTCCGCCCGCCCTCACGGCCTACCAGGGCTTTGACGCGCTCTTTCACGCCGTCGAAGGCTATGTCGGCAAGCGCCCCAACTTCATGAGCGACATGTATGCGCTCGAGGCCGTGCGCCACCTCGCGAAGTGGCTGCCCAAGGCCGTCGCCGACGGCGCCGACATCGAGGCCCGCGAGCACGTCGCCTTCGCCAACACGATGGCGGGCTTCGTCATGACCACCACGCGGCTCACGAGCCAGCATGCGATGGAGCACGCGCTCTCGGCCTTTCATCCCTCGCTCCCGCACGGCGCAGGCCTCATCATGCTTTCGATGGCCTACTTCGGCCACATGATCTCCGCCGGCGCACAGTCCGAACGCTTCGTGGCGCTTGCCAGGGCGATGGGCGTCGAGAATGCCGTCCAGCCGTCCGACTTCCTGCGCGCCCTTCAGACGCTCATTCACGACTGCGGCATGCAGGATCTGAAGATGAGCGACTGGGGCATCACGCGCGACGAGCTCCCGGCCATGACGGAAGTCTGCCGCAGCGCGGGCTCGCACGCCTTCGAGCAGGATGCGAATTACTTCACCTTTGAAGACACGCTCGCCGTCTACGAGGCCGCCTTCCGATAAGCGGGTTGCGTTTCATGTCGAGTCTTTTTGCGCTCTTTCTCGTCACGAGCCTCGCCAACATTCTGACGCCGGGGCTCGGCGTCGTGATGATCATCACGCTTGCCGCCGAATACGGCTGGCGCCGAACCATGTCGGGCGCCCTCGGCACGGCGCTCGGAATCGCGCTCCTCTTCATTGCGGGCATGTCGGGCGTCGGCGTCATCGTTGCCTCGAGCCCCGTGCTCTTTGCCGCCATCAAGATCCTCGGCGCAGGCTTTCTCATCTGGCTCTCGGTGAAGACCTGGCGCAAAACCCCGCCCAAAATCGTGATCGGAGCCTCAGGCGCCTCCGTGCCGGAAAACGCCCGAGAAGGGCTCTTCTCAAAGTGCTTCATTCTCGCCGTCACGAACCCTCAGCCGATGATCTTCTGCGTCTCGCTCATGCCGCAGTTCATCGATCCCGCGCTTCCCTACGTGCCGCAAGTCGCCTTCATGATCGCGGTCTACGCCCTGATGGTCTTCGTCTGCATGATCTTCTACGCGCTCATCGCAGACCGCATGCGCGTCTTCCTGGCACGCGGCAGCGGCCCGAAGCTCATGAACAAGACGAGCGCCGTCATCTTCATGCTGCTTGCCGCGTGGGTGCTCTGGAACACCGCTCAACCATTCCTTTGAAGGGAGCATAGCCATGCTCACACGCAAAAACGTCAAACACGAAGTCATGCGGCGACTCGACCAAATGGGCATTCCCTACCATGCGCTCGAGCATCCGCCCATTCTGACGGTTGCACAAGGCAAGCTCATCGCACGGCAGCAGGACGCCCTGTGCTGCAAGTCGCTCCTTCTCAAATCCAGGCGCGCCCACTACCTCCTTATGCTCCCGGCCGACAAGAAGCTTCAATCGAAGGACCTCGCCGGTCAGATCGGAAGCGGTCACCTGAGCTTTGCGTCCGACGAGGATCTCGCCGCGCTCCTCAACACCTTTTCCGGCGCAGTCAGCGTGCTCGGCCTTCTCTACGACCAAGAACGAAAGGTTGAGCTCCTCATCGACCGGGACGTCCTCAACGCTCCCTACATCGACTGTCATCCCTGCACCAATGACTGCAGCCTCAAGATCGCGACCCGGGATCTGCTCGAACGATTCCTGCCAGAACTCGGCCGCGAGTGGAAAACGGTCGATCTTTAGGGCCCCTCGGCGCCAGGCCGAGCGCCGAAGCCGATAAGCCTCTTTGCCCGCAGGACCTTTCCAAACGCCGGTGATTTCGGCACAATTCATCGTCACGGCGCCTTCGCGCATCCCGCGCCCGGGCTCATCCAGCACCACTCATCCGTTCATCATGCTCGAAGGCATCGTTCTCGGTCTATTTGCCGCCGCCATTTTGTCCTGCGCACTCACCGGCCAGACGGTCATCTGGGCGCTCATCGTCGGCTTTCTTCTCTTTTCCGGCTACGGCCTTTTTCGCGGCCACGATCTGAAATCCCTCGCACGCATGGCCTCCAAGGGCGTCAAGACGATCATGGGCATCGTGATCGTCATGGCCCTGATCGGCATGCTCACGGGCTCCTGGCGTGCGTCGGGAACCATTGCAAGGCTCGTGACGGACGCCGCGGGCTTCATCACGCCCGAGTGGGGACTTCTTGCCGCCTTTCTTCTCAACGGCCTGCTTTCCACGCTCACGGGCACGGCATTCGGCACGGTCGCGACCATGGGCGTCATCACCGCCACCATGCTCGACGCGATGGGCGTGAGTCCCTTGCTCTCGGGCGGTGCCATTCTTGCCGGCGTCTTCATGGGAGACCGCTGCTCTCCCGTCTCGACAAGCGCGGCGCTCGTCGCCGTCGTCACCCAAACGAACCTCTACGCCAACCTGAGGCTCATGCTCAAAACCGGCCTTGTGCCGCTTCTTGCCGCCTGTGCCGTCTATGCGGCGCTCGGCATCCTCAATCCGGGCAGAGCCGCGGGCATCGACGTCACGGACATCTTCCGTGCCGGTTTCACGCTTGACGCCTCGACCTATCTGCCCGCCGTCGTCCTTCTTGCACTCATCTTCCTGAAGTTCTCAATCCGCCTCACAATGGTGGCGAGCACGCTCTCGGCCGTGCTTTTGTGCGCCTTCGTTCAGGGCATGTCTTGGCAAACGATCGCCGAAACGCTCATCTTCGGCTTTGCGCCCAGCAATGCCGAACTCGCAAAGATGCTCGCGGGCGGCGGCCTCGTCTCGATGCTCCCCGTCTGCGCGATCATCCTCATCTCCTCGACCTACTCAGGTCTTCTCGAAGGCACCGGGCTCATCGCCAGCCTCAAGGGACTGATGCCCGGCCTTGCCAGGCGGCTGACGCCCTTCGGCGCCGTCTTCACGACGGCCGTCGTCACCTGCGGCATTGCCTGCAACCAGGCGTTGCCCGTCATGCTCACCAAACAGCTCTGCGACGAAGTTCAACCGGATCGCCAGAAGATGGCGATCGATCTTGAAAACACCGTCATCGTCATCGCGCCACTCATCCCGTGGTCCATCGCAGGCGCCGTGCCGATCGCCTCCATCGGAGCGCCGTCGGTCTGCGTGCTCGCCGCCTTCTATCTCTGGTTCCTTCCGCTTTGGCAATGGATTCTTGCCGTCATCGAACGCGCGCGCGGGAATGCGAACTAGATTTCATCGCACCTTCGCTCAAACCCGGATGATGCTTTTTGCCCGACCTGAACACCGGGAAAAACAGTGATCGCCCCCATGATCTTTTTTCTCTCTGTGAGAGGTAAAAGCACTCAGATGTCGGCATAGGGCCTGAAGGATTCAACCTGAAGGCACACATCGCCGAGGCTTGACAAGAAAACTTGGACTTCGGCCTTACCTCTCTGCACAGAAAAAGGTAAGATGAAGCTACCTTTTGGGCCTAACCCACCCAATGCTGATAGATCTACGGAGGCAGAAATGATTGCGTATCGTGTTGGCTTCCCGGGATGGATGATTGCCGCACGCTTAGGCCTGCCCTTGAATAAAAGATTCCCAATTATCTGAACTAAGGATCGGCCCAAAAGTAAGGGGTTGATCTCTTGCGTTCTTCAAACTGAGGGGCGGATTGCCTGTTATCGAGCATCCGGCCCTTAATTTTGCCCTCATTTGGCACAAAAATATTCGGAAAATTCCCTGCTGATTTGACTTTTATTAACTCATTCCTTAGTACAGATGCTATAATATAGGTACTAA
>ERZ1026870.683-NODE-683-length-18336-cov-6.062633_pt1 | contig 18336 bp, 9 predicted proteins | sample MGYA00380165_ERZ1026870 | MGnify/ENA primary metagenome ERZ1026870 (study PRJEB33269, sample SAMEA4719801) | human gut metagenome | biome: human-associated habitat; feature: organic feature; material: feces | place: Cameroon | collected 2013-10 ...
ACGTTATTTTTGGAGAGCGGGCGTGGAATCCATGATCATTTCTGATGTTCAGAAAAATTTTTCGTCGATTGTTCAGGCATTGAGCGAGAATCAGATTGACGGCGTCTAAATCAATGATCAAGGCAAATCCGTTGCCGTGATCATTTCAAGCGAGGAATATGATCGCTTGAAGAAAGGAATTCTGGATTTGGAAATAGACTCGATCTTTGCAGAATTTCACGACGTGAATGTTGCATTGGCGTCTAAATGAAGCAGGGTCGGGCCAAGCCAATCATTTCCCGTGATTGAAATGGAACGGTTACACCCTCTCAACTCGTAAGCGTATAAATCGTTAAGATCGTAAAGAACAAGATCGTCCCTATATTCAGTTGTCTTAAATCCTGATTTTGAAATGAAGCCGTAACGAATCGCTTTAAGGCTTGTGATGCCAAATTATCAATCAGCGAGAATCGATTGGCTAGGCATCGGGTGGGTGGTCCATGTCATTCGGACGGAGCTTTACGCCGCAGGTAAAGAGGCAGAGACTGAAAAGCTCTCGATGTTAGAATCCCAATATGTACTTAATGAGAGATGGGTGGTCAAGATCATGAAGCAAGAGCTCAAGCAGGTTCCTTATGGAGAGCTGTCGTTTTCCTACCTTCGCGGAGCTGGTTACGCGTATGTTGATAAGACCCACTTTATTCAGGTATTAGAGCAGTGTGGAACCCGTTTCCCGTTCATTGTTCGTCCTCGCCGCTTTGGAAAATCTCTTTTTGCCAATATGCTGATGGCGTATTACGACAAGGCAGCTGCGGGAGATTTTGATGAAAGATTCTCAGGAACATGGATTGGAGATCATCCGACGCCATGGGCTAGCAAGTTTCTCGTGCTGAAATTTGACTTCTCCGGCATTGATGGCGGCGACGGACTGATTGACAACTTCATTGTCAAGGTTAAGTCGGGTCTTGATAATTTCGTCACACGATATCTGCCTGAGGATCCTCAAATGCAGGAGCTGTTGGATGCATTTTGGAGATCACCGGCAGCATTGTTGACAAGCTTTTTCAGCCTTGCGGAATGGAAACTGCGGGATGAGATCTATCTCATCATCGATGAGTATGACCTGTTTGCTCAAGAATTCTTTTCGACGGATGCCGAACGATTCCGTGCAATGACGGGAGCTGAAGGTTTTCTCAAAGCTTTTTACGCCTGCATTAAAGATGCTGCGGCTTCCGGACTTGTCAAGAGAACCTTTATCACCGGGGTCACTTCAATTTCTTTGGACTCGATGACCTCCGGTTTCAATATTGCGAGAAACATTTCAAATTTCGCTGAGTATGCCGGTGCCATGGGCTTTACTGAAGATGAACTTCGGAAGTTAATCCCTCAAATTGTTGATGTCAATCGGTACGGCCATTCCGTGGATGAAATTATTGATCGTATGAAGGTCCTTTACGATGGCTATCGATTCTGCCCTGAATCCGATGTAACGGTTTTAAATTCGTCAATGTGTCTGTACTATCTCAGTGAGATCGCCAGACGAAATGCCGAACCGCCCGTACTCCTTGATCCGTCTTTCTCGATTGATCTTTCAAAAATTGAAGGTATTTTGTCATTGGGACGGCGCGATTTCGTTGACGAAGTTGTGCTTGATGTTCTCTTCAACAGGCATATTGCCATCGGTACGTTAAGCGGGACTATTAATTTGAACGCCTCGGCTGAACTGACAAGCGATGATGTTCTGACGGCGCTCGTATTTATGGGATTCCTGACATTCTCGAGCGAAGCGCCGGATTATCTTGTCTGTCCGAATCTAGCTGTCAAGGACGTGTTTTTCAAGTACTGGTTCCGTCGGATCGGGAAGAATGATGACTTGACATTCCCCCCGACAGAACTGAAAAAGGCCATAGACAGTCTGAAAAACGGTGATCCTGAATCTCTGATGAATTATGTCGGCAATCGCCTTAATCGCTGTGTTGGCGGTCATGTTCACGCGCACATCAATGAGACGGCGATTCAACTTGCTGTTTGCATGGCCCTGAGTACTGAAGGAGACTACTTGGTCAGTGCCGAGGAGGAGGCCCTGGGTGTGGGTTATGCGGATTTGATTTTGAGGCCGGCTTCGTCGCATCCTGATGCAGCCGGTTGGGTAATTGAGTTCAAGTACCTCAAGAAGTCGGAAGCGACACCAAATTTGGTCGAGGCGAAAATCGCAGAAGCGAGCAGGCAGCTCAAGCGCTATTCCAAAGCGTCCAACATAGAGTCGATTTCGAACCTTCGTCTCGCTGCGGCAGTCTTTGCCGGTACCGAACTGAAGGCGTGCAGAGTTCTTTGACGTCCTCAAATTCGATGCCGTCCGCGGCTTGGACGCAACAGCCTGACCGACTTGACGAAAGCAGACTTTCGTTCAGTTGGCGATTCGGAGATGTTGATACGTGCACATGCGGAATGGAGCTAGGTGAGGTAGGTTGTATACCATGCGATTATTTTATTTCGTTGCGATAACTCGCTAAAAAGTTATATACAGAACATAAACCCCCGGTGAAGCACCGAGGGTTTTAGTCACATAACCTATATATAGTTAAAATGAGACGATTACTTATACAAAATAAGCATCAACTCATTGTTTTATTCCACTTATATAAAGATGAAATATAATCATCTAAAGTGGCCCATCTTTCACCATTGCTTCCAATCCCCTTCGCAATAATTTCATCAACATCTGAAAGGATTTTGGATCGCATGTCGTCCGTTAAATCAGGAATTGGAATTGCGCCAATAATATCACCTGTGAAAGTAAGGCCGCCGTTGTACGTGGCGGAAGGAAATCGTTTATGCAAATAAGCGATTGCGAAAGAACTATTAATAAATGCCAATAATACTTTAAGTAACTTAACATCTTGGCTATAAACAACTACCGTCGATTTGCCTGGAATGTATTCCCCAATGGGATCTAACATGGCATCAAGTTTCGTTAAGCCTTTAATGATTATCTTTGGAGATTGTGTTTTCGTATCATAGGCCTTCCCTCCAAATTTATTTTTGAAAACATCTTTCTTAACGACCGGAGCTAATAACTTGAGGCCAAGATATTTTATCGGTTTCTCTCCCCATAAGCATCCGAATTTAGTTAACGTTCCTGTATTAACTAACTTGTAATTTTTGTCAGATTCCTGCGAAGAGTCCTCGACAAGATCCTTGAGTAGGTAACAATCGCTAGTTGCACAAGCACCCTCGCATTGCGCGAATGATCTTACTTTTAAAGGTAAACTTTCGCCAATATCTAAAGTTTCGCTATTGCAAAAATGATAATCATAAGTTGAAGTTAGGGAAGAGGTTTTGACTTGGTTTAATTCAATAATCTCGCCTCTTTCATAGTCTCCGAAAATACAAGTAGAACTCTTTTTGTAACTAAACTCTGTAACGATAGCATCTACAATCGCATTTTCAAAAACGTCACGTCCGAATCGTGAAACAGATAAAACATGTGAAGATAAATACGATCTTAATGATGTGCCGAAATCTTTAGTTAACCACTTATCCGGAGTAATGCACGAACAGTATCCATTTTTGCTTAATAGTTGATGGCAACGTTCAAGGAACGGAATGTATATATCCCAATTGCCATTTGCGGTCTCATACTTTGATTTGTAATAATTTCGCTCTTTTAAAAGATGCTTCTTCATCGCCTCGGAGTCAATATATGGTGGATTTACTAATATTGCATCAAAGCCTAAGAATCTACCGTTATCGTCAAGGACTTCAGGAAACTCTAACATCCACTCAAAAGATTGCCTTAAAACAGCATCATTACTTGTTGTCTTCATCGCATCTTCGGAACCAAAATCAAGAACCAACTGCCTATTAACACCGAGCAACAGTTTAATATCATAAATGGTTTTATTTAGACGAGCCTTTGTTAATTTATTAGCATCGTTGCGATAATCCTTCACTGCTTGCCTGTACTCTTTAATGAGTTTTTTTGCATCGTTCAGATCTGAAGGCAAAGACTTGGCAGCTTTTCCGATCGCAAGTTCATAACGATTAACTAATGAATTACCTTTTTTGATGTTTATATCAATATTAGGCATTGTTTGAAGGACATCGTGATCGCCTTCTTTACGATAGTAGGCATATTTTAATAGCTCAATCCATAAACGAAGACGACATATCTGGACCGACTTCTCGTTAATGTCAACGCCAAATAACGAATTCTCAATAATTCTCTTTTTGGTTTCAAAAATGGTTTGTTGTACGCATTGAGATAGTCTATTGTGTGGGTTGTATACAAATAACTGTCCATTTTCGTCGGTGATGTTGGTTTCATCTTCCTCAATATTAATGTCGACGAAATTATTTAATAGTTCTCCATTATTGGTAAAAATTAATTTCAAATGGAATTGGATATCAAATAATACATTGAGTGCTGAAACCAAAAAGTGACCGCTTCCAGCTGCAGGATCGCACACTGATAGTCGTTCAATAACTGTTTTTACTTGTTGTTTTTTTATTCTATCTAGACCAATAAAATTAGCGACTTCAGTTATGGAGTTAAACGGTTGTTGAAATTCGAATGATAGCTTATCTAATATGGCTTTCGTTATTGTAGATTTAGCCATATAGAATGTGACATGAGATGGAGTGAAATAGGAACCGTCTTTATATCCATTTATTTTTTCAAAAATTAACCCTAGGACAGAAGGATTGATAATGGTTTTAGTATGCGTTGTGAATAAATCATCAGCATCGTCCAATCCGAAATCATAACTGTCTAAGAATCTAAATAGGTAATCCAAACCGTCCATTTCCCCGCTTACGGGCACAGAGCTACTTTGGTTTTTCTTTAAGATCGATTGTGGAAATAAGTTAATCGTTCCATCGATCAAATTGGCCACAGTCAAACCGTACTTCTTTTCTGTTTGAGTTTCCTCAAATAGCGAAGAATTCAAATAAGGGACATTTAAAAACTTCTCAACCCTTTGGTGTCTTTCAGAAAGAGGTTTTGCGAGAACGTTGAAAAAAAGGACATTGAGCCAATCGTATCCAACAATAAGCCCTTTGTTTAGTATCTTATACTCTTCGGCGTTGTTTGGATGCCAATTGATAAGCTGTGCTTCTAGTAATTTTATAAATAAGATGCGATTTAGCCATGTAATTGTCAATTCGAGGGCGATATCAAAAATTTGAACATCATCAACCTCACCAAGCTTGTCTTTCAATAATTCAATTACTTGTTCAAGTATCGAGTTATTCTGGCGTTCATTCTCTTCCAATCGTACAATTTTTTGAGTTGCTTCAACTTCTTTTAACCCAATTATGTATAGAAGTTCGGAATAAAAACCTTTATCTAAAACATTGGAGACGGTGTGTCGCTTTTTCAATAAGCAATCCGAATTCAAAACGCGATAAAGCAATAATGCCTTTTTTATGTCAGATATGTCTTGATTCGTAAGTTTGAATGATAGACTTTTATCCCCTAGATTCAATAAATGTTCGGGATTGTCATCAAAGTAACGCTTAATTGCTTCGTAAAAATCTGAACTTTTAGGCTTTAATAAACCATTGCGTTGATCGTCAAAGTTTTTATATAATTTTCGTACTTTTGCATTATGCACCGTAATGCTATCCAGGGCAACACTATCAATGATAATCCAATCTATATTGTTTGTGATAATGATGTATTTGATTGAGTTGATCTTTTGTGAGATCTTTAAATCAAGATAGTACAAAATGATTTCGTGAAGTGCCTTTTTATTTAATCCCTGTGCAGATCCGCTAACAATCATTTCTTGAGAATTGGATACTGCTTTTGATTCGAAAATAACTTCCGGATCGCCATCGTCGTCGTATACACAAAGATCAATATTTGCCCATTTGCATGATTTGTATGTGTTTATGCTCCGCTTTGGAAAAATTCCCTGAATAAATTCTTTTAAAAGTCCTTTTTGATACTCTTCACCCTGAGTAATCCCCTTTTTGGTCTCTTCGAATAATGTTAATAATGATCTTTGAAATTCTAAGAAGACGCTTTTTTCCGGTTTAATGTTACGTAAATAAGTCGGTATGAATTGTCTTATCGGCAGCACGGAAATACTCCAAATACTATTGGTTTTTGCTTTTGATCATGGAAAGCTAGTATGGCTATTAATAATAGTGGCGCTATTCGGCAGTGGGAACAATTTGTACACCGAGGTTGTTCGGAAATTATGCCCCTTACGAATTCCCAGATGAAAAGATGTGTCAAGAAACGGACCCGCAGAGCAGACGCACCCCCCTTAATTATAAAGGGGTAAAATTTCGAGATTGAAGCTAGTTTAGAACTCGATTAAATTTGCATGAGAAGCCCCATACCTCGTAAAACGACGAGATCCGCTGTTGATGAGGCAACTGCGCGCTAGAACAGTTCTTGGGTAGTCGGCGACAAACTCTGTATCGACGGAAAGTACTGGCTAAGCACATCATTCGTGCGCGCGTACGTACTGTTTGTTGACACGCTTCGGGTAAGCTACGTATCTATCTTCTCACGATTGGCAAACAGGTTCCGTTCTCAAATGTAGTGGTTTTGACAGCGCACGTGGCTGACTTGACAGGCGCAAATGTGGTTGGCCTTTATACCGCGTGACTTGCCCGCGGTGAAGCTTGGTCGTGTACTAGCTCTGGATGATAGACCCTAGGTTCACATCCCTAATCAAATTGTTGAGGTCAAGTTGTACGTTTGAGATTTGCTTTGTGTTGAGAATCTGCTGCACACACTACGTATAATTTGGAAAGGCTCGAATAGTTCTATCAAAGGTAGAGCAACCTAAAGGCCAGTAGGCTGTTGTGATCGGCCGATTCCACAAGCTGCGTCCTCATGCACGCGATGTTCGCCATGGCGGCTGCCGTGGCGACGACGTCGTCTTCGAGAACACTCTCGAGCGCGTCAAACGGGATCGTCAGGCAGCCGAGATTGTCTGTGTCGACGAGCGCGATGGGCCGCGTCAGCCTTTCAGCTTGGGCGTTCGGACCTTCGCCGGCCCCATGGTCATGCCTCAATGCGCCTGATTGCTCAAAGTCCCCGATCGTGGGGGCGGGTCGGCGGGTCGGCAACGAGAGGTTGGCAAAGGGCAGGTAGGCCTGTCCCGGTTTGAGAGACTCGATGGCTTCGTAGATCAGGTCGGGCGCGACCATCAGGTTGACGAAGTACTGATTCTTCGCCTGGCTGAAATAGAAGATCTCGAAGGTGACGGTGGCGCCGCATCGGATCTTGACAAGCGTTCGTTTGACGCCCTGCAGCTGCTTGTCGTTGCACAGAGCGCACTGCCAGGTGACGGACTCCGTGTTCTCGGGAGTTGGGACCGTGGTCTTCAGGTAGAGGGCGGCCTGTCGGTAGAGCTCCATGAAGCGTGGATGCTGAGAAAAGAGCTCCCATTCCCGAATCTCTGCGCGATCCGCCTTCTTGCATAAATACGGCCACTGGTTGAGCGCGGACTGCCGTCCGGCAATGCGTGCGATGAAGAGATCCTGCTGCTCAGGCGTCACGATTTCGTCGTAGTCGTCATGCTTCCTGCGCGTGCCGAAGGTGAAGACCTTGTTGACCAGTGGGAGTCCGAGAGCCTGCGCATCCTGAATGCAGAGTTCCTCCTTTTCGAGAAGCGCGGCGGGCGGCCAGCAGCGGAACGCCAGATAGTCGACGATCACGCCGAGCTCGCGATGACGTTTGTGACGACGGTCCACGTCGAGCGATTGTCCGATGTAGCAGGTGTTGTCGGCGCGGAACTGCATGTAGACGCCGCAGCGATGGCGCTTCCCGTATTTCTTTTGGATCTCGGGCGTGAAGAGTCGAAGCGCGTTCGAGTCGCCGCGGACGTCGGCGAATACTTGAAAGCCCAATCGGTCTGCAATGGATTTTGCTTCTTCAAAATTCATAATTCACTGAAATGTTGTTAATTGAACGAAATGTTGGTGCCAATTGAACGAAATATTCTTAATTGAATGAAATGTTATTCCGTTGAAAATGAGGGGGACGCATGCATTTGAAAAGTGTGGTAAGCTGAAAGTTAATAAATTTACAGGAGGCCATTATGTTCACCTATGTTGATGAAACCGATGAAGGGGTTTGTGTTTATCAGGTACGTACCAATTACTGGTGTCTTTGTTGGGCCTTTTACAATGTTTCTGAAGTTTTTGAACTTACGGGTATTCCCTTCATTTATCGGAAGCTCATCGGTGAGTCGCGCAAGCCGACTTTTTTAGAGTGGCTTGCGCGCCATAAAAAGCTCTGGACGAAAAAGTATGTATATCCGAAAGGTACCGAAATTACGATTATTCCGAGCAGGTCTCCGAGAATGACCGTAGGGTTTTTAGAGGGATGGTGGAACTAATGGAAATTTCGGTAGGCCGTAAGAATCTCCTGTTCAGATAGATTCGGATTAGCAATGCTTCCCAGCCTTGTGAGGCTTGCTTTCAATTCAGGGTTCTGCTCAGCAGTTTCATGGAGCTGCGCATACATTTCCTGGGGCGACGAGTAAGTCAAGGCTCCTCCGAAGGCTCTTTCGAGAACGCTTCGGATGCCGGTTTCCGTCTGGAGATACTCAGAGGTTGAAACCAGACTGAGCCCGATTCTGAAGTTGGCTTGATCTCGTTCCTGTTGAGTCTGCGCCATGAAGTCAGCCTTTGTGGGCATGGTGATCGTCGCTTCAGCACTGCGGCGTCGGACCGAGTCATCGCTTACTGCCTGAACACCAGCGGTTGCGGCCTGGTAGTTCGTTTCAATGTCCGTGCGGCTTACGCCGAGGAATGCCTCATCGTTTTGAGCGCCTGAGGTTGGTTGAGGAGCGGTGACCTCTTCTGAATGCGGGGTCGCCTGATCCACGGAAGCGCTCAACCGCGCGCGCGATTCGGAGCTCGAGTTGAACATCTTCAACGCAGCAAAGGCATCGCCGTCAGCCATGGCCAACCCGAGGTCACGAATCCTGTTGTCGCCTTCTTGTCTCGTCTGTTTGGCGGTGGCCTTGCTCGCTGTATGTGTGGCGGCGTTTTGAGCGGATGTGTTTTGTGATACCGTGCGTCCCTCGGTCAAACCGGTCTGTTCTGTGAATTGGGCATTGCTTGAATCATTCAGCGAATTGCCAGTGCCGTGTTTAATTGCCGTATTTTCTCCAACCTGTTCGTTAATTGAATGTGCATTTCCCGTTTGGTAGGAAGATTGTTTCCCAGTACCGTATGAAATACCTGAAAAGTCGGATAGCGTAGAACTATTGGAAACTGAGGGTGCAATATTTACTTTCAACATGTCATTTCGAACTTTATCCAACGGTTTGTCCAAAACGCCATTGTTGTATGAAGCCTTGTTGTTGGAAGTGAGTGATGGATTTTGTCCCACCATGTTTGAAGGCATGAACGAGATTGAGTTTGGAATTCCACTGTAGTCGGTGGGCATGCCGTCAGCGGGTAGTCCTTCATTATCAAAAGAATTATTGTGGTTGATTTGAGAAGATCGAATATTGTCTTTTATATCGTCGACCTTGGAATTGAGAGTGTTTGAGTACCCAATCGTTATTGATAGCGCGGACTGGTATCCAACGTTATTGTCCGATTTCCCCGATCTGCCCGCATTCGTATTGAACGAACTCGAATTCACCGTTCCATAATTCGCCGTTTCATTCGATCCGAAGGTCGTCCCGGCGTTCTGCGTGACGCTCCAACCGTTCTCGCGGCTCACATTGTTCGTGACGGCGCTGCCGGTCATCGACTGCACGCCCGACTGAGTGGCGACGGAGCTCGCGTTCGTGGACGTATTCACATTGCCGTAGGAGTTGACGTCGTTGACGGCATGGGTGTCCTGCGTGTCGGCAGCAACGCCGAGAGACGTCCGTCGAACCGCAAGAGACGTCGTTTCATGAGACGCGCGGTCCATGCTCGCCGTGCCGTAGGAGATGCTCGATTCGTGAAGGTTCTGAGACGCCCAGCTGCTTGACGCGTCCGTTTTGTTGGCGGAGACGCTGTTGCTCGAGACATTCCCGACGGAAGCGTTGCCTGCGGAGACGTTGCCCATGGAGAGCTGAGAGCCCTGAGCCTGCGCGGCGGAAGCGGCGGGCGACAAGACGGAGGAGGTGACGGCGGTCAGGGCCATGTCGCTTCCCTTCGCAACGGCATAGGCGAGGACGGGCACGAGCCACATGAGGGAGCCTGCCATGGCTTGGGAGCTCGCACCGCCGTCACGGATCATGGTGGCTGCCGCAAGCGTGACGCCGCCCGCTTGGTCGACGAGGCGGTTGAGGGGCTCCGCGTCAAGGTGCAGCGTCATGTAGTTGATGATGGCCGTGATGGGTGCCCAGAGGCCCACGGAGATGAGGAGCGTGAAGTAGGCGCGGCAGACGATTGCGCCGCCCGAACCGGTTCCGAGCATCATGAGAAAGACGATGGGCCAGAGACCGATGACGGTGAATTCAAGGATGTTTCGCAGTTTCGGCAATGCCGAGCGCGCCATCTCGGAAAGCGTGCGGTAGTTGATTTCGGAGGCGAGATTCCCTTGAGAGCGGGCGATGGCGACGCCGGCGGAAAGCGGAGCCTGCCCAGTCTTGGCGGCCAGGGTCATGGTGGCGTCGGGAATGGCCGACATCATGAGGGACTGGCGCAGGGATTCGGTCATGGTGCGGGAGACGCCGAGCATGAGGGCTTCGGCCTGCGGGATGGCCGCAATGACGCCCGCGTCGATGACGTCGTCGGGCTTGACGCTCAGAAGCATCCCAAGACGAGACTCAAGGGCCGGGATCTCGTGCTTTTCAAGAATGGAGACGAGCTCGGCGGAGGCTTCGGTGCAGGTCATGACTTTGCCGTTCATGAGAATGCGGCGGGCGGGATTCACCCAGTCCTTGGAGGACACAAGCGCATGAATGTCGGGGGCGTTCAAGAGGGCCTGACGTTTGGTCGGGCTCTCGAGCATTTCGGGAACGATGCAGCGTTCGGCGTAGGTGGAGAGCGATACCTTGCCGTCGGCCGTGAGGGGCTTGACGGCGAGCATGGTGGTCACGACCCGCTGCGGGAAGGCAACGCCGAAGCGCGTGTACTTCGCGGCGTCAACGTCCCCGAAGGCGGTCTCGAAGGCGTCGGTGAGCCAATAGGAGACGCGGGAGATGACGGAGGCGGGCCAGCCGATGCCGAGCGGCACGTTTTGAACGACCTGCACGTTGCCGGAACGCACGTCCTTGACGGCGATGTCGACGCGCGGCACGAAGGCCACCATGAAGATGAAAATCATGGCGGCGATCCAGATGATGATGTCGCCGCCCCGGTTCTTGACGGCAGCGCCCGCGGCAACGCAGATGAGGCCGAGAACGGCGACACAGAGAAGAAGCGAGCGGTAGTCGCCCGTGCTTGTGATGAGGGAGACGGTGGTCCAGAGGTCGGCCACCTCGGTGCCGTTCCAGTAGGCGTAGAAGTCCATGGCGGATTGGGTCATGGCGGGGCTCCTTAGGGGTTGAGTCCGCTGCCGGGCAGCGCGGAGAGCGCCTCGATGGCGGAGTCGCCGTAGATGGTGCGCTGCAGGTGGGAGATGTAGGAAAGGAGTTCGGAGACGCGGGAGACCTTCTCGGCCATGAGCTTTTCGCGGTTGAGGAGTTCGCTGCGCAAAGCCTGGCATCGCCCCTGAAGTTCAAGGGCGTATTCGGTGACCTGAGCCTTCGTGGACTTGGCGGACGAGGAGGAGATGGCCGCGTTGACGTCTTCGGTGAGCTGGCCCACGGCCGTGAGAATGGCCTCGTAGGCCGCGACCTGAGCGAAGGTTTCGAGCATGCCGTCGGAAAAGCCGATGATGCGGGGAGACGCAGCGAGTTCGGAAAGCTTCAGGAGGGGCAGCGACGAAATGGTCGCGAGCATCGTGATTTCCTCGTCGGAGACGAGCTTGATGTTGCGGTTGGCGAGCGAATCGCGGTAGTGCTGCATGGCGAGGTAGATCTGATGGGCGAGATTGACGTCGGAGAGCGCGGTCTCGGAGGGATTGAGGCACTTGTCCTTTTCGTCGCACTGGTAGACCACGGCCTCGACGGGAAGCGTGCTCTTGGTGGTGTCGCCCAAGACGGCATTGAGGAGGTCGAGGGGCGCGTAGTTGCGCTCTTCGACCGTGGTGTCGGTGCCGGAGCCGGTTTTGACGAAGACGCGCGTGCCGATGAGGGACATCATGACTTCGCGGCGCTCCTGGGTGAGGCGCGAGGAGCCTTTGCCTGAAATGAGAAGGGCCCAGGTGAGATTGAGTTCGGGGGCGTCGACGACGTTGCCGTTCGTGTCGGTGCGCGTGGAAGCGCTTGCCATGACCTTGCCGCCGTCGGTGCGGGTGAGGGAATCGGCGTCCGAAGCGTCTTCGGCAGCGCCCGAGGAGCGCAGCGCATTGCGCGCGCTGTGCCCAAGGGACGAAATCCACTGATTGGGACCGGCCTGCATGATGTTCTCGGCCACTTGGCAGGAGTCCCCCATCATGGCGGAGAGGCGCATGAGCATGTCTCGGAACTGAGAGATCTGTTCGTTGAGGTCGGGCGCGAGCGACTGCAGGGCGACGTGAAAGGCAAGACCTGGGAGCGCCGTGCCGATGGAGCGCACGAAATTGACGAATTCGTCCTTCGAGGGAATGGAGAAGGCCCCGAGAAAGAAGTCGATCCCGCCGCACCCGGCCTTGAGGTGCGGGGCTTGGAGGTAGAAGGGCTGAAAGTCCTCGCGCTTGGCCTTGAGGACGTAGCGCCCGCCCGTGATGGTGTCCATGGAGGCCGAGGCGTAGAGGCCCGCCGACGTGTAGCTGCTTTGTCCCCCGGCATCGTCATAGAAGTCCTGCAGAAAGCCTGCGTGCGCGGGAGCGGCGGCCATGAAGGGAAGCGCGAGGGCAAGGGCAAGGACCGCGGGTTTGAAGCGAAGCTCAAAAGGGGTGAGGAGCATGATGGTCATCTTCAGTGGGTTGGGTTCATGAGGGTTGTGGGGGTTGCGGCTTCATCGAGCATCGGAATGACGACGGGCGGAGAATCGTTTTCGAAGCCCGGCGATCCCCACGCCGTCGGGTCGGGGGCGCGGGTCTCACCGGTCGAGACAAAAGGCGCTACGCCGCGCGAAACGCGGGGCGTGTCTTCAAAGCCCTTGGGGTTGGAGAGAAGAAAGACGAGACGACGGGAGAGCTCTTCGCCTGAGACGGCTCCGGCGGCAATGAGCATCCCGTCCCGGCCGGCAAGGCCCCCTTTGAGAAGCGCAAAGTCGGGCCGGGCCATGGCCTCGGGGTTGGGAACAAGGACGACGGCGGGCAAGGTGGCGATGCCGAGCGACTTCGCGCGCCCCGCGTCGGGCTGCACGACGTCGAACCCTTCAAATGAGGGAACCGTGTCGCCGCGAGCGGGTTCGTCGATCCCGTCGGCGACGGCCAAAAGTTCAAGTCCCCAGGTGTTCGCGAAGGCCCGGACGGGGCCGGCCGCCACGGCCGTGAGCGGATCGCCCCGGCGGCCGATGAAGAGAATACCCGCATCGCCCTTGAGGGACGTGATGAGTTGGTCGGCGCGCCGGCGCTTGACGCCGGAGAGTTCAACGGTCGCAAAGTTGGCCGACGGGTGAGACGTGGTGAAGTCGTACCCCGGGTTTTGCATGCGGGCGTACTGCCAGGCCTGCGAAAAGCGCGCGGAGAGCGCGAGCATGTGCGCGTTGATCGCCTGATAGGCCTGCATGTTGGCGGGCGTGGGCGTCATGACGGCGGCATTCAAGCGTCGGGTTCTTTCGGCCTTGAGGTCGTCTACGGTCTTGAAGGCGGAGAAGTCCTCGGGGTCGACGGGCCTGGGTTCGGCCTTGGGAACTTCTGCAGGCTTCTCAGTGGAGCCCGGCCTCACGTCGGGCGCTTGCTCGTCGCCGTAGTAGAGAAAGGGCCGGTCGGGATCAGCCCAGACGTCCTCGTCCCACCATGAGGCGGGATGGTGAACGTAGGGCCTTTGAACGGCGGGGGCGCGGGAAAACGCATGCGCATTTTCGTCCCTCGAATCGGGGACGAGGTCGCTCGATTGAAAAAGATCCCCGGCAAATGCGTCGGCTGAAACGTGGATGAGGAGCGCGCCTAAAAGAGATGCAGCGAGGCGAAGGTAGGCGGTCGTCGAACAAGTGGTGAAACGCTTCACGGTGAATTCCTTTACTTTGAGCTCGGGGTCGAGGGGCCGCCCGTGCCGTCGGGGTTGGTGGGCTGGTTGTCGGCTGCGACCGTGGCGGACGCGCCGGCAACGGGGGAGGAGAGGGCGATTTCGCCCTTCACCATGGCTTCGATGCGCTCCTTGGCGCGGGCGGCGGCAACCTCCGCCGATATCCCGCCCTTGGCCGTGACTTCCTTCACGATGTCGGCGATGAATTCGGAGAGGTCCATCTTCGAGAAGTCGAGCTTTGCGAATTCGTCGATCGTGAAGCCGCGGGCGTCGGGCTTGATCGGGTTGCCGAAGTCGCGTCCGAGCTGCGGGCGGCCCTGCTCGTTGAGAATGCGGGCAAGGCGGGAGTTGAAACAGACGTGCTGCTCGGCGGTCTCGACGCAGCCGAGCCCCGTCACCTTCTTCTCGCAGGTCGTCCCCACGTAGTGGCAGAGGCGCTGGGTCTTGGCGAGCGAGGTGCGCTGGTCGGCCGCATCGCAGCTCTGATACCGGTTCCAGAATTGGCTCGCCATGGCGGAGACGAACCCCGCGGAGGAAAAGCTGAAGGTCCAGCCGGCCGACTGGGAGTACTGAGCGGTTGCGCCCCAGAACGAGAAGTTCGGCGAATAAGCTCCCGTGCCGGACGACCCGTAGATCGCGGTGAGAAGCGACGAGGTGTGTTCGGACCAGGAGAGGAGGTCGTAGACGTAGGGCGAGCCCACCCATTTGACGAGTTCGATTCCAGCACCCACGCCGAAGACCAGAAACTGCCCGAAGGCCGCGTTCGAGGTGTTGGGCGAGGCGTCCGCGCGGCAGCAGGATTCGGCCGCCATGCGGTCCTTGCAGGTGGAGACCGTGCCGCCGAAGAAGTTGTCGTTGTTGAGGTCGCCGTAGACCGAAAGCTGCCGGCCGATCTCAAGCTGCAGGAGCGCGTCGATGAAGTTGTCGTCGGGCGTGTCGCCCACGTCCTGGCACTGGTCGTCTACGCATATCTGCCCGTCGCAGACCTGGCCCACGGACGCGGAGACGCCGGGCCTGGTGCAGCTGTAGACGCGCGAGGGGCGCGGACAGTCGGTCGAGCCGTCGGAGCAGGTTTCGGACACGAGACGGCAGTTGGGATCCTTTTCAAAGTCAAGGCATTCGTTCCCGTCCGAGCGGCAGGTCCAGGTTTCCTCCCATGCCCAGCAGGTGCGGCGGACGGGCTTGCCGTCCACAAAGCGCAGGCCTTCGCCTTCGGTGCAGGTGCGGGACGACAAAACGCAGCCCGATGCCGATTCTTCCGTCGTGCCCGCAACGAGATTTGTGCGCGAGAGGAGCGAGAGCGAAGCCGTCATGACGGAGCCGTCGTCTCTGATGCACGCATCGCTCTCGCGCCAGTTCGTGACGGCGAGGCTCTTGAGGAAGTCCGCGGGCGCAGCGGCGCTCTCCGTCACGTCCCGGCTGCAGACGTAGGTTGATTCGGTGCGCAGGCACTTGCCGTCTTGGTCCGAAAGAACGCAGACTTCGGTGCGCAGGCACTTGCCGTCTTGGTCCGAAAGAACGCAGACGGGCTCGGCCGTGAGGAGACACTCGCCCCCGTCGGCAAGGGTCTTGAGCGCGCCGCAGGTGTCGGTCGCGGGCGTCGTACAGGTCATGGTGGTGCGGTACTGAAGGCATGGCAAAACGCCCGTCGGGTCGGACTTCACGCACACCTTCGAGTCGACGACGCATTGCTGGCCGGCTTGAGCGGCGTCTTCCAGAACCTTCTGGCAGGCCGAATTGTCTTCGGTGACGTCGCCCGGCGTCGTTTCGACGTCGTCCGTCACGATGTCGTCGCCCGTGACTTCGCCCTTGGTGCAGCGGTAGGTCGAGGACCACCGCACGCAGACGCCGTCCTTTTCCGTCTCGCACTCCGTCTCCTTGATCTTGGTGCAGCCCGCGAGTTCAAGCTTCTGGCACGAAGCCGCCCCTTCGTCCGACGGGCAGAGGATGGTGCGCTCGGTCACCCAGCAGGCGGGCGAGGCGGTGACGGTGTGGCCCGGCCAATTGGAAACGTCAAGGTCGCGCGGCTCGTCGTCAAGACAAACTTCCGCCCCGACGATGCAGCCCGCAGGAAGGTCGCCCGTCGTTTGGGTTCCATAGGCGATGGAGACGGTCGTGTCGTCGATGCGGATGCCCGGGCCCGACGGCTCGGCTTCGCACACGAAGTCCGTCGTGGTTTCAAGGCAAATGCCGGCCGACGTCGACGTGCAGACCGGGGCCTTGAGGGAACAAGGCTTGAGCGTTGCGTTGGCCGCGGGCGTGCAGCGCGAGCCCTCGGGGTTTTTCGTCACGCACGTGAAGGTGTTCTCATAGCGGATGCAGGTCCCGTTCTTTTCTTCGGCGCAGACGCGCCCCTCGAGCGTGCAGGCCGTATCGGCAGCTTGGGCCGCGCAGGCGGAGAAGAGCAGGGAGAGCAAAAATAGGGGAAGGCGTTTCCTCATGATCCCGCCTCCGTCTCCGTTTCCGTTGTGGCCTTCGTCACCTTGTCCCGAATCGAGGCGCAGTGGTCGACCCACACGTCCTTCAGGTAGTAGCTCTCGTTCACGTAGGTGAAGGTGAGGTTCATGATGCCCATGAGCGTGTTGTCGTAATAGACCTTGCCCCAGAGCTTGGCCGTGCAGGTGGGGCCCGAACACGAGTTGCTCTGCCACGAGTAGTCGGCCTTGCAGTGCGAGCTCGTGCGGTGCGGGATGTTGCGAAGCTTGTAGCCCACGATCATGGCGCTCGAGGGAAAGCCCTTCACCTGAACGGCGAGTTTCGAATTGCCGCAGGTGTGCTGCGCGATGAAGACGTCCCCGTCGGGACAGCCGTCGTGCTGCAGGATCGAGTCGCCGTTGACGCGCGCGCTTGATTTGTCGCCAACGGTGCAGCCGTGCTCGTTGTTCGATTCGAGCACTTCGCTGCACTTGACGGTCTCGCTGCTCGCATCGATCGAGGTGCACACGCCCGTGAAGACGGCCTTGGCAACGGCGGTGGTTTCGGTCTTGACAGCCCCTTCTGGCTTGCCCGACTCTTGCCCGAAGAAGCACCGCTCGGTCCAGACGGAACTCTCCGGCGTGCCCGAGAGCTGAGAGAGACACCCCTTCGTTTCGGTTTTGCCTTCCCCTTCGCCGCAGGCGAAGTACTTGGCGGTGACCTTCCCGATCTCGACGGGGCCGATGCGGCATGTGTCCTCGGTCCACCAGCCGCCCGCACGGCAGGTTTCGGTGGTCTCGACGGGTGAGGTTTCAATCGAGACGTCTTTGCAGCTTTCCGTGCCTGAGTCGGGCTTCGTCGTCGGGTTGTCAACGATCTCGTCGCGCCCCGCGAGAATGTCTTCGCCGATGCTCGGGCGCTCGGGAAAGCCGCGGTCAAGGACCTGAATCGCGCGGCAGGTCGTGTCGGTTTTGTCGCGGCATTCGATGACGGAGGCCTGTGCGGAACCGGCGAGCGTGCCCTTGCCGTCGGCCCAGAGCGACGTCACGTCGTCGAGCCCTTCGGTGCTGCCGCCGCCCACGGCATCGAGCGCTCCATTGGGATTCGTGACGATGCCGTCGATGTCGACGGGCTCGGTCGCTCGGGCCGCCGAGACGGCTTCGGCCACCGTGACGGCCTGCGAAGGTGAGACCGAAAGCGCAGCAAAGATTAAAAAGAAACCTTGAACGGGAATGAAACGATTCATGGCGTTTGTGAGAGGGGCGTTGGATGATGTGTGCATTGCGTTACCGGGCCGGCACGGGACGTCCGAGGGGCGAATCGGCCAAGGCGCGCTTCAAGGGCGCTAGACGCGGAATGTCGTCGGGATCGAACGCTTCGGGCGGCGCGTCTTCGAGCGTGCGCCGCCATTTGGCGAGGGCTTCTGAGATCGAGGCCGTGCCCGAAACGGCATAGACGTAGTGCCCTAGCGAAATCCACACGGCCGGGGCGGTCGGCGAAGACGTCAAGACTTGAAAGACTTCGTCGGTCTTGGGATCAAGCCTGCCGCCCGCTTCCATGCCGATTTCGACTTGAGAGAGGAGCGTTGAAAAACGGCCCGGATCGATCGTTGCGCCAACACCCGCATCAAGAAGGGGCGCGAGGCGTTTTTGAGCCTCGACCATGTCGGTGCGCATGAGCGTCTCGGTGCGCTTCACGGGCAGGCCCCTCACGAGCACTTCGATGTCGGCGGCGGACGCAAAGCGCCGGACGTCGGCTGCCGCCGATTCGATCACGGCGGCCCCGAGGCCGGTGTCGAGCAGGATCA
>ERZ1026870.686-NODE-686-length-18310-cov-18.170255_pt1 | contig 18310 bp, 15 predicted proteins | sample MGYA00380165_ERZ1026870 | MGnify/ENA primary metagenome ERZ1026870 (study PRJEB33269, sample SAMEA4719801) | human gut metagenome | biome: human-associated habitat; feature: organic feature; material: feces | place: Cameroon | collected 2013-10 ...
GGAGTCGGAACACCCCTCCCTGCCTCTGGCCCAGCGGAGCGTCCCTGCACGCTTGAGCAAGTAGAAAGTTTCTCAGGCAGCAAAGCTGCAACTGCCGTTTGCTGTCACGCCCCATCAAAGCTGTCCCCATCGGCGGGCAGGGCAGCGGCTTGCGCGTCTGCGCTGCCGGTGTCCGCTGCCCGGGGGACGCCCTTGTACACCAGCGTCTGCTCCAGCACTTCGGCGCAGACCGGTGCCGAAAGACTGCCGCCGGCGGTGGTCCAGCTGTGTGGCTCATCCAGACAGACCAGACACAAAAACTGCGGATCATCAATGGGCGCTACCGCCACAAAGCTGGCGATGCGGGCTTTCTCGTCGGCGCTGTCCAGCTTCTGGCTGGTGCCGCTTTTGCCGCCCACCCGGTAGCCCGCGATCTGTGCGTTGCGTCCGCCGCCGTACAGCACCACCGCCTCCATCATCTCCCGCATGGCGGCGGAGGTGGCGGGCTGGATCACCTGCCGCTTGCACACCGGGGCATTGTGCTGCAAAACGCTGCCGTCCGGCGCAAGGATGTCCGATACCAGATACGGCTGCATCAGACGCCCGCCGTTTACCACCGCGCAGACGGCAGCAGCCATTTCCAGATAGGAAATTTTGCTGCTCTGCCCGAAGGCACAGGACGCCAGCTCTACCGGCCCCATGCGGTCGGCGGTGTAGTACAGGCTCTTTTTCGGCTCGGCGGGCAGGTCGATGCCGGTGGGCTCCCGTAGGCCGAAAGCGGCAAAATAATCGCAGAAAGCCTGCTTGCCCAGCCGCGCCCCGATCTGGATGAAGCTCTGATTGCAGGAGTTTTCCAGCGCCTGTGTCACGGTCTGGCTGCCGTGGCGTTTGTGGTTGGCGCAGTGGAACCGCGTGCCTGCCACCGAGATGGAGTCTCCGCAGTAAAAGGTGGAGTGCCGGGTGATGGCACCGGCATCCAGCGCTGCCGCACAGGTGATGAGTTTGAACACACTGCCCGGCTCGTATAAGTCGCTTACCGCCTTGTTGCGCCACTGGGTCTGCTGTGCCAGCTGCAGGGCGGCGGCGCGCTCTTTACCGGAAAGAGCGTCCACGGTGGCGCGCGCGGCCTTGTCGGCGATCACCCGGGGCTGGTTGGGGTCGTAGGCCGGGGTGGTGGCCATGGCCAGCACTGCCCCGGTGTTTACATCCATCACGATGCCCACGCTGCGGGCAGCTACATGGTGCTCCTGCACCGCATAATTCAACGCATTTTCAAGGTAATGTTGAATATTTGCATCGATGGTCAGCCGCAGCCCGCTGCCCTCCACGGGCGTAAGTTCCGTCTCGTAGCTCTGCGCCAGCGTGTAGCCCCAAGCATTCACCGCAGTCAGCACCACCCCATTCTGCCCGGTAAGGGTGTCGTTATATTTCAGCTCCAGCCCGCTGACCCCGGCGTTGTCCACATTGGTAAACCCCAGCACCGAGGCCAGAAACTCCCCCTGCGGGTACCAGCGCTTGGAGTCCTGATTGATGCGCACGCCGGTAATGCCGTTTTCTGCGCAGAAATCCCGCACGGCATCAGCAATTTCCCGCTCCACCCGGTAACGCAAAAGGCAGTCGTTGGAGCGCCGGTCGCTGAACTTTTCCAGCAGCTTTGCCTCGTCCAATTCCAGTATCTCGGCAAGCCCTTTGGCGGCGAGGGCAAGCTTCTCCTCCGGCATCTCCCGGGGGCTGGCGCGCAGGGTCCAGCAGCTGCTGTTGGCAGCAAGCAGCGCACCATCGGCGCTGTATATTTTGCCCCGGTCAGCGGGCACAACGGTGTCCCGCAGCTGCTGTCCCAGCGCCCGCTGGGTGTACCAGCCGCCGGTGCATAATTGCAGCCAGAACAACCGCCCGATGAGCCCTGCAAAGCAGACGGCGCACAGCCCCACCGCAATGAGCCGCGCCCGCAGACGGAACGCCCGCTCCGGCAAAGTGCGCAGGGCGTCCATGGGTTTTGAACCGCGCATGGCAGCACCCCCTTTGCGGGCAGTTTATGCGCCCGGGGGCGGTGCGTATGACTAACCGCCCCCGCATCCGCGTACAATAACAGAAACGGAGGTGACCGGGATTGCACAGAACTGCTGCCCGCAAAGGGCTGCTGCGGCCGTTGCCGCCCATGGACCTGCCTTTTCTGGTACTGGTGCTCACGCTGGTAGCATTTGGGCTGGTGATGCTGTGCAGCGCCAGCAGCGCGGTGGCGCTGTACCGGCGGCAGGACGCCTTTGCCTATGTGCGGCCGCAGCTGCTGTACGCCGCCATGGGACTGGTGGCCATGTGGACGGCCAGCCGGGTGGACTACCATATCTATCACAAGCTTGCGTGGCCGCTGTTGGCGCTCTCGCTGGTGCTGCTGACGGCGGTGCTGTTTATGCCGGAGTATAACGGCTGTAAGCGTTGGCTGGTGCTGCCGGGGCTGGGCACATTACAGCCCAGCGAGATCGCCAAATTTGCGGTGGTGCTGGTATTTGCCCATATCATCGCCCTGAACCACGACCGCATGGGCAGCTTTGCGGTGGGGGTAGTACCCTTTGCGCTGGTGCTGGGGGTGGTGGCGGTTCTCATGCTGCTGGAACCCCACCTTTCCGGCACGGTGCTGATCTTGAGTATCGGCGCGGTGCTCATGTTCGTGGGCGGCACCGGGCTGCGGTGGTTCATGCTGGCGGGGGCGGGCGGTGCTGCCGCTATCGGCACGGCTATCGTGCTCATGCCGGAGCTGGTGCCCTACGCCGCCGACCGGCTCAACTCTTGGCTCGACCCCTTTGCCGACCCGCTGGGCGACGGACACCAGACCATCCAGAGCCTATATGCCATCGGCTCCGGCGGGGCGGCAGGGCTGGGGCTGGGCAACAGTCGTCAGAAACATCTGTTCGTGCCCGAGCCGCAGAACGACTTCATCTTTTCCATCCTCTGCGAGGAACTGGGCTTTCTGGGCGCGTGTGCGGTGATATTACTGTTCAGCGCGCTGCTGTGGCGGGGCATCACGCTGGCGGCGCACGCGCCGGACCGCTTCGGGGCACTGCTGGCGGTGGGTTTTGTGGTGCAGGTGGCGCTGCAGGCGGTGCTGAATATTGCGGTAGTTACTAACACCATCCCAAACACCGGCATCAGCCTGCCCTTTTTCTCCTCCGGCGGCACCAGCCTGATGATGCTTCTGGGCGAGATGGGCATCGTGCTCTCCGTCTCCCGGGGCGAAAGCTGATATAGACCGGCATTTCCAGCCGCAAAGGGGAAATATCGGTGCAGGAAAGCCGAAAAAAGCGGACAAATGACCGGACAAATCCCGCAGACAGCGGGAAAGCCGTTTCCGGTGCATTTCTTTGACCAAAGACCCTCGTTTTGCATACCATGGGGTATCTTTTGCAGAACGGGGGTCTTGGCATGGCTGGGGATTGGATCATTACGGGCGGACGGCCTTTGCAGGGCAGGGTGGAAGTGCCTGCGGCCAAAAACAGTGCGCTGCCGCTGCTGGCAGCTGCGCTGCTGTGCAGCGGGCCGGTGCGGCTGCAAAATGTGCCGCGCCTGACCGACGTGGAGGATTGTCTTGCCCTGCTGCGGGGCGTGGGCTGCACGGCGGGCTGGCAGGGCGCAGCGCTGGCGGTGCAGGGGCAGCCCATGCGCACCGACCTTGCACCGGAGGCCGCAGGCAGGATGCGGGCGTCCATCCTGTTCTGCGCCCCGCTGCTGGCGCGGCTGGGGCGGGTGAGCACCGTGCTGCCCGGGGGGTGCCGCATCGGGGCAAGGCCCATCGATCTGCATTTGCAGGGGCTGGCGCAGATGGGCGTGCGGCAGCTGCCCGCTGCGCCCGGACAGCTTACGCTTTACGCCCCGGCGGGGCTGCGGGGCGCGGAGATCTGTCTAGCTTTCCCCAGCGTGGGCGCAACCGAGACGCTGCTGCTGGCCGCTGCCACAGCGCAGGGGCAGACCGTGCTGCATGGTGCCGCAAAGGAACCGGAGATCGCGGATCTTGCCGCCTTTCTCAACGTCTGCGGCGGCTGCGTGGAGGGTGCGGGCACCGACACCATCCGGGTGCAGGGAAGGCGCTGCCTTGCGGGCTGCACCTTTGCGCCGATGGCAGACCGCATCATCGCCTCCACACTGGCCTGCGCAGTGGCAGCGGCGGGCGGCCGGGTGGAACTGGCGGGCTGCGCACCCGGGCTGTATGCGCCGCTGCTGGAAATTCTGGAACAAATGGGCTGCACCGTAGAGCGGGCAAACGATGCTGCCGCCATTTCACGGTTCGGGGCGCTGCGCGGCGCGGGAAATGTGCACACCGCACCCTATCCCGGTCTTGCCACGGACGCCGCCCCGCTGCTGGCGGCGGTGATGCTCTGCGCACAGGGCGAAAGCAGCCTGCAGGACAGGGTGTTTGAAAACCGTTTTGCCTGTGCCGGGGGCTTTGCGGCGCTGGGGGCTAACGTCCGGGTGGCAGAGCGCACGTTGTATGTACAGCCTGCCGGGGCGCTGCACGGGGCAAAGCTGACCGCACCGGACCTGCGCGGCGGGGCGGCGCTGGTGGTTGCAGCGCTGGCTGCCCGGGGCAGCAGCCGCCTTGACGGGGTGGAGCTTGTCCGGCGCGGCTATGCGGAGTTTGACCGGCTTTTGGCGGGGCTGGGCGCACAGATTTGGCAGGAAATTCCCGCCCGGAGAGGGCTTGCGAAAAAAACACCCATGAAAAAGCAATTTTGTCTTGCAATCGGAGCAAAAAAATGATACGATACAGTTATATAAGTATCGTATGATAGTTTCTGTGCGGCTTTTGCGCAGTTCCACATAAAAATCCGATGGAGGACAAAGTTATGGCATTGATGCTCGACGAAGAACTGGACGAAAACGTTACGACGATCAAGGTGATCGGTGTAGGCGGCGGCGGCGGCAACGCCGTGAACCGCATGGTGAGCGACGGCCTGCAGGGCGTGGAGTTCATCGCCATGAATACCGACCAGCAGGCACTGGCCAAGAACCATGCCTCGGTCAAGGTGCAGCTGGGTTCCAAGCTGACCAAGGGTCGCGGTGCGGGTGCAGACCCGGAGATCGGCCAGCGCGCCGCTGAAGAAAGCAAGGACGAGATCGCCAATGCCCTCAAGGGCTCCCAGATGGTCTTTATCACCGCCGGTATGGGCGGCGGCACCGGCACCGGTGCAGCACCCGTTGTGGCCGAGGTGGCACATGATCTGGGCATCCTGACTGTTGGCATCGTTACCAAGCCCTTCTCCTTTGAGGGCAAGCGCAAGATGGGTCTGGCCGAGCAGGGCATTGCCAACCTGCTGATGCACGTTGACAGCCTGATCGTCATCCCCAACGAGCGCCTGAAGATGATCAGTCAGGAAAAGATCACCCTGATGAATGCCTTTCAGGCTGCCGACAACGTGCTGCGTCAGGGCGTTGAGTCCATCTCTGCCCTGATCAACGTGCCCGCCTTCATCAACCTGGACTTCGCCGACGTGCGCTCCATCATGAAGGATGCCGGCTACGCCCACATGGGCGTGGGCAGCGCCAAGGGTGCAGGCAAGGCCGAGAACGCCGCCAAGGCTGCTATCTCCAGCCCGCTGCTGGAGACCAGCATTGCCGGTGCACACGGCGTTATCATCAATATCACTTCCAGCCCGGACATCGGTCTGGAGGACGTGGAGACCGCCGCAGGTCTCATCACCCAGAGCGCACATCCCGATGCAAACATCATCTGGGGTACTGCATTTGATGAGAACCTGTCCGATGAGATGCGCGTGACCGTTGTGGCCACCGGTTTTGACAACAAGAGCGCCAGCGACCTGCGCAACAGCATCAACAACGCCATGGGCGGTGCACAGTCTGTGCCGTCTGCGGTGTTCAGCAGCGACACCGGCGCAGCCGCAGCCCCGGCAAGCAATGCCGCACCGGCTGCTGCCCCGGCTGAAAAGAAGGCCGTGGAGGAGGAAAGCAGCGACAACCGTTACTACGACGAGCTGCTGGCCATCCTGAACAAGCGTAAGTAAGATCAGGCTACAATGGGGCTGGCAGCTGCGCCCATGCGGTCAGCGCCGGTTCCATGTAAGGTGTGCATGGGAGGGCATCATGGTGCAGACAGAGCGGGAGACCGGTGCCTTGCGCGGACAATTTGCCCGGCAGGTCACTGTACAGGCATCTGCCGCAGCTCAGGCGGAAAGCGCCCGGGCGCAGGCAGAGCAGCTGAGCCGCAAGCTGGCTGCGGCACGCGCCGAAGTGCGCCGGTATCAGACCCGGATGTTCGCCTTTGAGCGCACTCTGCTTGCCCTCAAGCACGATAATGCAGAGCTGGAGACCGCCTGCGAGCAGGCATGGGAGCAGCTGGAGCTGGCCAACGCCCGGGCAGAAAAGGCTGAAGCCGCCTGCCGCAGAGCCGAAGCTGCCCTTGCAGCCATACAGCAGACTGCCCCGGAAACACCCGCGCAGCCGGATACACCCCCCGAGGTTGATCCGCAGTGCGAGGCTGCACCGGAACAGCCTGTACCGGAGACGGAAGAACTGCTCTGCGCCCCGGAACAGGCGCTGCCCCCGGAGCCCGCACAGTCTGCATGGCAGCCGGAGACCCGGCTGGAGCAGATGGCCGCGGAGCTGATGGGCTGGTTCGATGCCATGATGCCCCAAGAATGAATCTTAAAAGGACTGCTGCGTGTCTTGCGCAGCGGTCCTTTTTCTTTCTGCGTGGGACGATTTAAAATGCGCTCCGCTTTGCTTTGCGCATCATCAGCGGAAATAAGGTTTATATTTCGCGGTTGCAGCGCTCTGCGGAGCGCTGCAACCGCATTTTCACAGGAAGGGCTGTAACGACAAACGGCTTGCTTTCAAACAACGTTTGCAAAGGATACTGTAAAAAAGGGTACTGTAAAAATTGGATTGCATTTATACAGCCGGGATTGAGAACGTTTGCAGAAAATACCGGAAAATGGCAGAAATGTTGCACGCAGCCTTGCATTTTGCTGTAAAATCCAGTAAAGTATAAATGAATGTAAAAAAAGCGGATGCCGGGCGTAAGTCCGCTGCATCCGGTCGGTGCGAACAGCGTGCCCGGAGCGGAACAGCGGCAGAAGGAGAGACATGGCCATGAACGAGAAACCGAAGATCCTGATCACGGATGATTCCGAGATCAACCGTGCCCTGCTCAAGGAGATACTGGGCGATGGCTATGACTATCTGGAAGCCGAGGACGGCGCAGCGGCAGTGGAGCTGATGCGGCAGCGCACGGATATCTCTCTGCTGCTGCTGGATCTGATGATGCCGGGCATGGACGGCTTTGACGTGCTGCGGGTGATGAAGTACCACGCATGGCTGGACGAGATCCCGGTCATCGTCATTTCGGCGACAGAGGACACCGCCAACATCGAGCGCGCCTACGATCTGGGCGTAACGGATTATATCCGCCGTCCCTTCGAGCGGATCATGGTGCTGCGCCGGGTGAAGAATGTCCTCATGCTGTACGCTAAGCAAAAGCGGCTCACCCGCCTTGTCACTGATCAGGTGTACGAAAAAGAGCACAACAGCGTGCTGATGATCAGCATCCTGAGCCATGTGGTGGAGTTCCGCAACAGCGAAAGCGGGCTTCATGTCCTGCACATCCGTACCCTGACCGACCTGCTTTTGCACCGGCTGGTGCAAAAGACCGACCGCTATCAGCTGGACGAAAGCGATATCGCCCGCATCAGCACGGCCTCGGCGCTGCATGATATCGGCAAGATCGTCATCCCGGAGGAGATCCTGAACAAGCCCGGACGCCTGACCGCCGAAGAGTTTGCCATTATCAAGAACCATACCGTGGCGGGTGCGCAGATGCTGCAGGATCTGGGACAGTCCATTGCCCGGGACGAGCCGCTGTTGCAGGTGGCGCACGCTATCTGCCGCTGGCACCACGAGCGCTGGGACGGTAATGGCTACCCCGACCGGCTGAAAGGGGACGAGATCCCCATTGCGGCGCAGGTGGTGGCGCTGGCAGACGTGTACGACGCCCTGACCAGCGAGCGCTGCTATAAGCACGCCTACGACCACGACACCGCGCTGCGCATGATATTGAACGGCGAGTGCGGTGCCTTCAACCCGCTGCTGCTGGATTGCCTGCAGGAGTCCTCGGAGCAGCTGCGTGCCGAGCTGAACCTCTCGGAGTGGGACCGGGGCTTCCGGCAGGAGACCCACCGCCTTTCCGAGGAGATCCTGCACCGGGAGGCGCTGCCCCGGGAGAACCACGCTCAGCTGCTGCTGGAGCAGGAAAAAGAGCGCACGGATTTTTACGCCGCCCAGTGCGGCGGCATCCGGTTCGACTACGATCTGCTGGCTGGCAGCGTGACGGTGTATGACTACCACGCCGAGCTCTTGCAGCAAAAAACGGTGGCTGATTTTGCGCAGGGCAGGGGACTTGGCTTTTTGAACGAGCAGGATCGGCGCAAGCTTTCCAAGGCCATAAGCCGCGCTACGCCGGAAGCGCCGGACGTGGTGCTGCCGGTCATGGTGGAGCGGGACGGAGAGCCGCGGCTGCACCGGATGGCGCTGCATACCATCTGGAGCGGTGCCGGGGTGCGCCGCTGCGTGAATGTGCTGGGTCAGCTCACCGACGAGCAGCACCGCGTGGAGCATCAGGCCGAACTGCTGACCGCACTTGACCCGGAAGAGGACCCTGCCCACTTCCTGCGGCGGCTGCAGGGCATCTTTGACGTGGTGCGTCTGGTAGACCCGGGGCACCGCAAGGTGCTTACGCTGGACAGTGACGGCATCCTGACTGAAAAGCCCGGCAGCTGCCACATGGTATGGAACCGGGATACCCGGTGCGAGAACTGCATCTCTGCCAAAGCCTACGCCCGCAAGACCATCCTGAATAAGATCGAGTTCAAGGACGAGGAAGCCTACTTTGTCATCTCCAAGTACATCGAGGTAGGCGGCAGGGGCTGTATGCTGGAAATGGTCACCCGGCTGACGGACGGCCGCTGGCTGGACATGGGCGGCCACCGGCTGCTGCTGGATCGTTGCGACGGAATGGAGCGCAGCGCCTTCGTAGACCCCCTGACCGGGGCCTACACCCGCCGCTATTTTGATAAGTTCCTTGCCAGCGGCGAGATGAGCGGCGGCGTGGCGATGATCGACGTGGATCAGTTCAAGTCGGTCAACGACAGCTTTGGGCATCTGGTGGGAGATGAAGCACTGAAAACGGTGGCGGAAGCCATGCAGAACTGCCTGCGCCAGACCGATATCCTGATCCGCTACGGCGGCGATGAATTTTTGCTGCTGATGCCCCAGAGCCGCCCCAACGGGGTGGAAAGCGTCATCCGGCGGGTGCAGGACGCCGTGCAGGCGGCACGGGTGCCCAGCCACCCGGAGCTCCGGCTTTCGGTAAGCATTGGCGGGGTATGCGATGTGCAGCCCCTGACCGAAGCCATCCGTCAGGCGGACGTCCGAATGTACCGCAATAAAGAAAACGGATAACAAAAAGCGTTGCACAAAACACTGTGCAACGCTTTTTTGTTCTCTAGCGCATATTACTGGTGCGGTGCTCCATCAGGTAGGTAGCCTGCAGGTCTGCGATGTGCAGCTTGACCGCCAGCGGGTACTTGTCGTAGGCTTCCGAGATGGCAAAGCAGCCGCCCCGGGCAGAATCATCAAAGCCGCCCATGTGCCAGCGGATGGCAACTGCTTCTTCCACCTTCAGCTTCATGAACCGCTCAATGAGGAACACGCTCTTTTCGCCGTGACCGTAGGGGAAAAGGTCGTCCACACTGTAAAAGGGCGCTTTCTCCCACTGTCCGGTGGCTTCGTTCTTCACGTTGCGGGTGCCCAGCTTGTAGTAGTTGGCCTTGCACAGATCGTGCAGCAGGGCACAGATGGCGTAGCTCTCCTCGCTTTCACCCTCGGTGAAAAAGCTGTCGTGCAGCGCGTGGTAGACGTTCAGGCTGTGCATACACAGCCCGCCCTCACAGGCTCCGTGGAAGCGGGTGGACGCCGGTGCGGTGAAAAAATCCGTCTTTTTGTCCAGCCAGTCCAGCAGCTTTTCGCTGCCCGGGCGGGTGACGTGCTGCTGCCAAATGTCCAGAAACTCTGCGCGGTCGCCCCCGCTCACAGCTCCATATCCTCCAGAATGCCCTTGAGGATGGCCAGCTCGTCGTGGCTCAGGGAGATACCCTTGCCCATGCGGGTGCCGTCCGGGGACCAGTCGCGGATGTCGTACTTGGGCTCGCCATCGTTCCAGCTGATAAGGTTCAGCTGACGCTCCCAGCCGCGGGGACGCTGGCTCAGCACGGCTACACGCTGGACAACTTCGTATTTGATCTCTGCCATATTGCAAAACCTGCCTTTATGTTTGTATGCTACCATAATAAGGGAAGTGCGGCGAGATTTCAACAGGTAAACTGAAATATTTTAAAAAATTTTTATTACGCTCAGCCGTAAGGGGCATCCTCGCGCCATTCCACCAGCTCTAAAACGGCGGCATTGTCATCGTCCGGGGCGGGCTGGCGGCTGTGCAGCTTCTGCTTTGTACTGAACAGCCCGGGCGCGTAGTGCGCCATCACGCTGGTCTGCACGTCCCCAGCCAGAAAGGCGGCGGCGTTTTTCTGGCGGCAGGCCATGGGGGTGCCGTCAGTCATGGGAACGCCGGGCTTTTCCGGCTGCGTCAGTTCCGGCGGGGGCAGCTGGGTGCCGGGTGCGTCCGGCGCAGCCGGGGGCTGCAGGGGCATACTGCCCAGCGGCGGGGCATTGCGGGTGCTGTTTGCCTGCGGGGCGGCAGCGGTGCCGGGCTGGTTTTCCAGTTCGTGTCGGATGAAGGGCTCCAGAGAGTTCATCAAAATCACCTCCGCCCCTAGTGTGCCCCGCCAGAAGCGTTTTACACCCGCAGCTCTACGGTGGAGCCGCCGGTGCGGGCTTTGTGCACCACCACCTGCCGGTCGATGCGGTCCTTCAGCGCCCCCACATGGGAGATGATGCCCACCAGCCGGTCGCCCTCGGTCAGGCCGGAAAGCACCCGGATGGCCAGCTCCAGCGATTCCTCGTCCAGCGAGCCGAAGCCCTCATCGAGGAACAGGGTGTCCAGCCGGATGCCCCCGGCGCTGCTCTGTACCTCGTCCGAAAGGCCAAGCGCCAGCGCCAGCGAAGCCTTGAAGCTCTCGCCGCCGGAAAGGGTCTTTACGCTGCGGCGGGTGCCGTTGTAGTGGTCGATGACGCCAAGGTCCAGCCCGGACTGGCTGCGCTGGTTCTCTGCACCGATGCGCTCCAGCTCGTACTGCCCGGCAGTCATCTGCATCAGCCGGGTGTTGGCGTAGCGCAGAATGCGGTCCAGATAGTTCATCTGGATGTAGGCTTCCAGTTTGATCTTTTGCTTGCTGGTCAAAGTGCCGCCCGCTGTGGCAGCCAGCGCGCTGACCCACTGCCACCGGCTTTCCAGCGTCTGCCGCGCTTCGGCGGCCGCGCGGTACTGCGCCGCCGTTTTGCGGTTGGGCAGCAATTGTGCCGAAAGCTGCTTTTCCCGGCTGCGCAAAGTCTCCCGCGCGGCGGTCAGTTCGGTCTGCTGTGCGGTAAGCTCCTCGGCGCTGCGGGCGGGCAGCTCCTTTTGGGCGGCGGTTTGCTGTGCGGTCAGTGCATCCACGGCGGCTTCGGCGGCGGCAACGGTCTGCTCGGCCTGTTTCAGCTTGCGCTGTGCCGTGTCCATGCCGGTGCGCAGGGCACTGCGGTCGGCTTCCAGCTTGTCCAGTGCCGCCTGCGCGTCCGCGCGCCGGGGGTAGGGCAGGGCGGCGCGCCGCTCTGCGATCTGCCCTTCCAACGCGTCTGCGCTGGCATTCTGGGCGGCGGCGCTGCGGTCAGCTTCGGCAGCGGCCTGTTCCAGCGCCGGGCGCTGGCGGGTCTTGTTTTGCCGGTCAGTTTCCAGCTGCGCCTTGCGGCGGCAGTCAGCTTCGGCCTGTCGGCACTGTGTGGCGCAGTCGGCCTGTGCTGTCTGCAAAGCGGCGGTTTCCTCGGCCAGAACATTGGTCATCAGGGCAAAGGTGAGGGGCACCGTGCCCTCCGGGGCGGTAAAGCGCTCCGGCAGCAGGGTCTCGGCGTCCCGCCGGAGAGAGATTTTTGCTTCGTTGGCAGCGGCAAGGGCGCTCTGGGCGGCAGCGCTGGCAGTCTGTGCCTGCCGGTCAGCCGCGGCAGCAGCCTGCCGTGCAGCTTCTACCTGCGCCTGTGTGGGCGCGGTATGGGGCAGCAGGGCGCGGGCAGGGTGATGGGTACTGCCGCACACCGGGCAGGGTGCGCCCTCGGTCAGGCTCTCGGCCAGCAGTCCGGCCTGTGCGTCCAAGAATGCCCGTTCCAGCGCGTCCCGCCGGGCGCGGGCTTCGTCCTGTACGGCGGCAGCGGCGCGGTAATTCTCCTGCGCTTTGTGTGCGGCCTTGGCCTGTCGCTGGCATTCCGCAAGGCGCTGTTCCAGCTTTGTCAGTGCTTCGCCGCGCTGTGCCAGCTGGGTGCTGTGGGTTTGCAGCGCCAAAAGCCGGGTGTCTGCGTCTGCCAGTGCGGAAAGTTCGGTCTCAGCGGCGGCAAGGGCAGCGTTCAGGCTGTCCAGCTGGGTGCGCCGCTTTTGTGCCTGTGCCGCTGCCAGCCGGGCGGCGTCCCGCGCTTCGGTCTGCTGGCGGCAGAGGGCGTCCAGCGCGTCATAGGCCGCAAGGGCGCTCTGTGCCTGCGTCACCTGCGCGGTGAGGGCATCCAGCTGTGCGGCGTCCCCGGCGTGGCGGTCGGCTTCGGCGCGGGCAGCATCCAGTGCGGGCTTTGCGGCGGCAAGCTCTGCCTGCCGGGCGGTCAGCTGCTGCGCCAGCCGCTGTGCCTGTGCGGCTGCACCCAGCTGCCGCTGCACCGTGTCCAGCTGTGCTTCGGTGGTTTGCAGGGCGGTGCCGGCTTCTTCCAGCGCCGCAGCCTGCCGTGCGGTCAGGGCGTCCAGTAAAGCAAGCGCCGTTTCCGGCACGGTCTGGGCGCACAAGGCACGCAGCGCTTCGGCATCCGGGTCCTCCGGGCTGAATTGCAGCCCGCCCAGCAGGCTGTCCAGTTTGGCGTTCTGAGCGGTGCGCTGCTGGTTCAGCGCGGCGGCTTCTGCCTGCAAACGCTCCTGCAGCTGGGCATAGCGCTGGGTGCGGAACAGCTTGCGGAAGATGCGGCTGCGCTCCTCCGTAGAAGCGTTGAGCAGCTTTGTGAACTGCCCCTGCGCGATGAGCACGATCTGGGAGAACTGATTGTAGTCCAGCCCGATGATCTCCTGCACGGCGGCGGTCACGTCCTTTGCCTTGGTCACCGGCGGGCGGGTGTCCGGGTAGGTCAGGGTGGCATCTGCCTTTTCGGTGGTCATGCCCTCGCCCCGGGCCTTGGGGCGCTGATACTCCGGGTTGCGGCGCACCATGTAGCGCACGCCGTGCACCTCAAATTCCAGTTCCACAAAGGTGGGGGTCTTGTCGTCCGCATACTTGCAGCGCAGCATGGAGCCTTCCCGGATGCCGCTGCTGGAATGATCGTACAGCGCGTAGGTGATGGCGTCAAAAATAGTGGTCTTGCCCGCGCCGGTGTCGCCGGTAATGAGATACAGCCCGCCTTTGCCCAGCTTTTCAAGGTCAAGGGTAGTCTGGGCGGCATAGGGGCCAAAGGCCGAAAGGGTCAGTCGCAGCGGTCTCATAGGGTGTCGCCCTCCTTCCAGATCTCCTCGATCAGCGCTTGGCAGAACGCCGTCTGCTCGGCGGTCAGGGGCTGGTTATTCTGCAGCTGGTAGAAGGCTGCCAGATGCTCCAGCGGGGAGATGCTCTCGGTGCGCTCCGGGGCGCTGATCTCCTGCTGCTGGCGGGTGCGCTGGTTGTCGTAGTCCAGCTGCATCAGGTTGGGGTAGATGACCCGCAGCCGCGCCAGCGCGTCCGGCACGTCCTGCTCGTCGGTCAGGGTGATGTGCAGGTAATCGTCCACGGCGGTGCCCTCGTAGCGGCTGCGGTCGGTCAGTTCCATGTAGCTGCCCCGCAGCCCGCGCAGGTCGTGCCGGGGGGTCAGGGGCGCGGTGGTGATGTGCACTTCACTCTTTGCGCCCAGCTCCACAAAGGTGGCGCTTTTGTGCTGCCCCGCCTCCGAGAAGGAATATTTCAGCGGTGTGCCGCAGTAGCGCAAGGTCTCCCGCCCCACCTTCTGCGGGCTGTGCAGATGCCCCAGCGCCACATAGTCAAAGGCATCAAACAGGGCGGCGTCCACGCTGTCCACCCCGCCCACCGAGGGTTCTTCGCTCTCGCAGGCGGCAGCACCCGCCACAAACTGGTGCGCTACCAGCACGCTGCGGTGGCCGGGGTCCGGGGTGCAGTGCCGCAGCACACAGGCAAGGGCATCATTGTAGCTTTCAATAGGCTCGTCCGGCCAGACGTGCCGCACCATGGCGGGCTTTAAAAAGGGCAGTAAGTACACATCCACCGTGCCGTGGGCATCCTGCAAAGGGATGGGCTGCGGCGCGCCGGTGAACACCGGGCTGACGTAGACCCGGCTGTCGGCCAGCAGGGCAGAGCCAAAGGCCACCCGGTCGGCGGAATCGTGGTTGCCGCTGATGGCGAACACCGGCAGCTTCCGCGCCGCCAGTTGGGTAAGAAACCAGTCTAGCAGCCGCACCGCTTCGGCAGGGGGAACGGGCTTGTCGTAAAGGTCGCCTGCCAGCAGCACGCCGTCCACAGGGGTCTCATCCAGCAGGGTCAGAATTTCTTCCAGAATATACCGCTGATCCTCCAGCATGGAAAACTCGCACACCCGCTTGCCCAGATGCAGGTCGGACAAATGCAGAAAACGCAAACAGGAACACCGCCTTTCAAAAAAACGCTTTGCCCTATTATAACGCAGCCGCCGCTGCGGGCGCAACCAAGGAGAACAGAAAAAGCACCTGCAATGTCTGGAAACAATGCAGGTGCAGGGGGCACCCCTTCCGTCTTGCCGCTGCGCGTCTCCCGTGAAAATGGGACACCGGAGCGTCCGCAGACGCTCCGGTGTCCCGAAATCTAAAATGTTTTACGCTCTGCAAATATCAGAACATCTTTTCCCAAGTGGCGCAGCCTACGCTGCCGTCTGCCGTCAGGCCGTTGCGCCGCTGGAACCGCTGCACGGCGGCAGCGGTGGCTGCACCATACTTGCCGTCATCCTTCAGTCGCTCGCCCAGAGAATTAAGTTTTTGCTGCACCAGCCGCACTGTGCCGCCGGAGGAGCCGGTGTGCAGCACGATGCCGGGATATGGAACCTTTAGCCCGTGCTTGGCGGTGTAGCGGGTGTAGAGCACGTTCCATGTGTTCTGCCCCACCTTGCCGTCCATGTTCATCTTGTTTTTCAGCTGGAACTCCTGTACGGCACGCTGGGTGCCGACGCCGAACTTGCCGTCCGCTTTCAGCGCATCGTACCATGTGCACGCATCACGCACGCCGTTGAGCCACGTCTGCACAAGTGCCACGTCCGGCCCGGAGGAGCCGCGCTGGAGCAGGGAATAATAACCGGGAATCGCCATAGAGGGATCCCTCCTTTCCCTCCATGCTATGCTCCGGCGGGGTGCGGCGTCACCCCGCCAGCAGCACCGTCTGCCGCCGGGCGGTCAGCCGGTGCGCCCAGTCCACCAGCCGGAACCGCAGGATGTACTGCCCGCAGACAAGGTCGTTTTCCGCAGGCAGAGCGTAGCCGCCCTGCGCAAAGCTGCACAGCCCCGGGTACAGCACACACCACCAGTTGCGCCCGCCGCCGCTGCCGATGTCGATGCGCACCGCATCGTACCGCCCGGCGGGCAGCTGACCGGTGGGGTAGCGCCGGGCGGGGAAGTACATATTCACAAGGGACACCCGCACCGGGGCGCGGATGCCCTGCGCGGCCAGCGCCCGCTGCGCCGCCAGCTGAAACTGCAAAAGCTGCCCTGCAACCCACGCCCGCGCCTCCGGTGCACTTTGCGCCGGGCACTGCTGCATCACGGAAAGAACCGCGTCCCGCACCCGGAGCTTGGCGCTCTGGTCAGCCACGGCATCGCTGGCTGCCCGGATGTGCAGCCGCAGGGTATCGGCGCACAGCGCTGCCCCGGCATCCAGCTGGGTGCGCCCCCAGTACAGCCCCTGCAAAGCGCCACATAGCGCAAAGCCCGCCAGCAAGCTGGCGCACAGCAGCCGCATCTGCCGGACGGAAAGCGGCTTTAAGAAAAAACGCACCATAAAAAACAGACCCCTCTTCTGGAAATGATAACCAGAGGATGGGTCTGTTGTAGCGGGGTTATACGATTTTTTTTAGTTCTTCAACGACTGCATGGGTGCGGGCAGGCGGCCGCCGCGGTTGATGAACACCGAGGGGTCGTGGCTGTTCACCGGCATGATGGGGCCGTAGCCTAGCAGGCCGCCAAAGTCCAGCACCTCACCGGCCTTGCGGCCAATGGCGGGGATGACGCGCACGGCGGTGGTCTTGCTGTTCACCATGCCAATGGCGGCTTCGTCCGCGATCAGGGCGCTGATGACGGCAGGGGTGGTGTCGCCGGGGATGATGACCATGTCGATGCCCACAGAGCAGACGGCGGTCATGGCTTCCAGCTTTTCAATGGTCAGGCAGCCGATCTCGGCAGCGTGGATCATACCGGCATCCTCGCTGACCGGGATAAAGGCACCGGACAGGCCGCCAACGTGGTTGGAGGCCATCACGCCGCCCTTCTTCACGGCATCGTTCAGCAGGGCAAGGCAGGCGGTGGTGCCGCAGCAGCCACAGGTCTCCAGACCCATCTCTTCCAGAATGTTGGCCACACTGTCGCCGATGGCGGGGGTGGGAGCCAGCGAAAGGTCGATGATACCGGCGGGCACGCCCAGTGCCTTGGAAGCAAGGTTTGCCACCAGCTGGCCCACGCGGGTGATCTTGAAGGCGGTGCGCTTGACAAGCTCTGCCACCTCGTCAATGGGGGCATCCTTGGGCAGGCGTGCCAGCGCGGCGCGCACAGCGCCCGGGCCGGAAACGCCCACATGGATCTCACAGTCCGGCTCGCCGGGGCCGTGGAAAGCACCGGCCATGAAGGGATTATCCTCCGGTGCGTTGCAGAACACCACCAGCTTGGCAGCGCCGATGCACTGACGGTCGGCGGTCAGCTCGCTGGCCTTCTTCACGGCTTCACCCATCAGCTTGATGGCGTCCATGTTCAGACCGGCCTTGGTGGCGCCGATGTTCACCGAGCTGCACACGATGTCGGTCTCGGCCAGTGCGCGGGGGATGGACTCGATCAGGCGGCGGTCACCGGCAGAAAAGCCCTTGTGCACCAGTGCGCTGTAGCCGCCCACAAAGTTGACGCCCACCTTTTTGCCGGCGGCGTCCAGCGTTTTTGCAAAGTCCACGGGGTCTGCCTCCGGGCAGGCACCCAGCAGCATGGCAATGGGGGTAACGCTGATGCGCTTATTGATGATGGGGATACCGTACTCGGCGCTGATGTGCTCCACGGTGGAGACAAGGTTCGCAGCCTTGGTGGTGATCTTGTTGTAGATGTTCTCGCAGGCCTTTTTGGGGTCCGGGTCGATGCAGTCCAGCAGGCTGATGCCCATGGTCACGGTGCGCACGTCCAGATTGTCCTGCGTGAACATCTCGATGGTTTCCAGGATATCCCCGGTGTTAAACATACTCATAGCGGTTGCGGGCTCCTTTCCGGCTCAGATGGTGTGCATGGCGTCAAAAACTTCCTGACGGGTCACGTTGATCTGCATCCCCATCTCGGCGGCAAGCACATCGGTGCGCTTGTGCAGCTGGTCGTGGTCAACATTGCAGTTGGAAAGGTCCACCAGCATGATCATGGCAAACATCCCCTGCAGGATGCTCTGGGTCACATCCTCGATGTTGATGTTCAGTTCGGTGCACAGACCGGCCACCTTTGCGACAACGCCCACGGTATCGTGTCCAATGACGGTAATGAAAGCTTTCATGGTTTCCACCCTCGTTTTCCTTATAGTGATTGGTGCCGCCAAAGACCCGGCACACGCTTACCCTTCCAGTATAGCAGATTTAGCAAATTTTGAACACACTTTTTGTAAAAAAGAGCAGAATACAGGGGTAAAAGACATTCTATATAAAAATCAAGTGCAATCTGCCGGGGCTTGTGCTATACTTATACTTAATTTCCCGTGGATTTCCGTGTAGAGGGTTGATAAGGAGTATATGACAATGGAACAGCTTTTGAAGATTCTGGAAAACAACGCCCGGCTGCCCGTGGAGGACATTGCCACCATGCTGAACAAATCCCCCGCCGAGGTGGCGGCGATGATGGACCTTGCCCGGGCACAGGGCATCATCAAGGGCTACAAGACCCTTGTGGACTGGGAAAAGGCCAAGGTGA
>ERZ1026870.687-NODE-687-length-18309-cov-4.540046_pt1 | contig 18309 bp, 16 predicted proteins | sample MGYA00380165_ERZ1026870 | MGnify/ENA primary metagenome ERZ1026870 (study PRJEB33269, sample SAMEA4719801) | human gut metagenome | biome: human-associated habitat; feature: organic feature; material: feces | place: Cameroon | collected 2013-10 ...
CTGGACAAAGCTCCCCGAGGATCCCGCCTACATGGTCGAACTCACCAAGCAGCCGCTCTCGCCGGGCGACTCCCGCGCGATTCTCTCCACGCTCGGCACGGGCGACATCCGGGCCGAGATCACGGGCTTTGCGAAAAGCACGATCAACCGCACGGGCGTGCGCGGCATCTGGCACACGAAGATGCTTAACAATGCCGGCAAGCCCCTTCTCGACGCCTACGTCTGCGCGGTGATCCCGCCTGAAGTTGCCTCGCCCAGCGAAGCCTATGACGACGCCGTTGAGCGCTGCCGGGAAATGATTGACTGGATTGAAAAGGACCTGGCGCGCGGCGCCATCGGCGGCGAACCCGTTTGAGGAGATGAGATGAACGATATCGAAAAGGATGATGACGCTCTGCCCACCACCCTTGCGGGCGCTCAGGTGAGCGACGCGCTCGATCGCCTGATGCGCTCACGCATCACGCCCGAGATGCGCATGCAGTGCAAGGTGTGCTGGTTCGTCTACGATCCCGAGGAAGGCCTTCCCGACTTCGGCATCGAACCTGGCACGCCCTTCAACGATCTTCCCGAGGACTGGACCTGCCCCGAGTGCGGTCATCCCAAGGCGAGCTTCATTCCGGCCGAAGGCTTCTAGGCGGGATCTGCCTTCGCGCGAACATTGGGCGCCGATTCATGAACTCATGAATCGGCGCCCAAATTGTTTTGGCGGATGCGGGGCCCGCGAAGTGCTCCGCTTGATCGGGTTGGACAAACAAAAAGTGTGGCTAACGAGCGACATTTTGTTCTCGGTCTGCATTGCGCCTGCGCAGGGACTCTGAGCAGCGGGGAAGTGAGGCGTCGGCTTCAGGCTTCGGGGATCGCACGTTCGTGGCGAACATCGGACGTCGCGAGGGTCCAAATACCCGTTCTATGGGCAGTTTTTGACCGCCGATGGAGATTTTTCTCAAGAAAGAACCGGATGATCGCCGGTGTGAATGAGGGGCGTTTCGGTGCGTTTCCATATTCGATTAGTCGAAGGATGCGGGTGAAATCAACTGCATTGTTCCGAGCTTTTGGACGGATGATCTCCGAAATTCGCACAAAGCCTCATGGTCAAACATGTTGGTATCAGATATACAATTTGGAAATCTCTCCAACCAAATGGAAGCATAGGAACAAGAAGAATGCACTCCTTTACTCTCAAGACAATCGCGGTTGCCGCCTCCTGTCTGCTCGCTTCGGGGGTCGCCATGGCCGAAGCGCTGGCGAAGTATCGTGTGTCCGTGGCCGACCTCTCGGTGAGTGATGCGGTTTCCGCGCAGAGCAGGAAGACGGTGATGGAGTCGAGCCTCATCGACTCGATCGAAAACGCCATTCGAAACGGACGCAAGTTCGAGCTCGTGACGCGCCGCGCTGATGCGCTCGCCGAAATCCGCAAGGAGCAGGAATTCGCGAAGTCGGGCCTCGCCGCGGGCGATGCGGCCGCGGAAGGCCAGCTCTCCAATGCGCAGTCGATCGTGAAGGTCAAGGTCGAGTCGTTCTCGTTCGGCCGCCAGGCGACGAAGATTCCCAATCTTGAGGGCAAGTACAAGGTGAGCGACAGCGCCTCCATGAGTCTGAGCGTGCAGATCATCGACACGACGAAGGGCACGGTGACGGCATCCTTCCCCGTGAAGGCCTCCGCCTCGTCCGGAACGAGCATTCGCAACGGCGTGGGCGGCGCCTCCCGCGCAGTGCTCGACAACGCCATCGAGCGTGCGGCGGGCAGCCTGGCCAATCAGCTTTCCGACACAGTCTTCCCGATCACCGTCATTCAGGTGAAGGGCAAGCGCATCTGGGTCAACCGCGGGAACGACTCCGGCATGAAGATGGGCGAACGGTTCATCGTGTACGAGCCCGGCGAAGAGCTCATCGATCCCCAGACGGGTGAAAACCTCGGTTCGGCCGAAATGGAAGTGGGCGAAGCCAAGGTGGTCCGCATCAATCCGAAGGTGACGCTTCTCGACATCACGAGCGGCGATCCGACCATGATCGGTCAGGGCTTCATCCTTCGCCGTCCTGTGAAGTAACGCGCGGAGGCAACAGATGATCAAACAGATGATCAGACAGAAGATCAAGAAGACGTTGGCAGTCTCCTGCTGCATGCTTTTGGCCGGTGCGTCCGCTGCGGCGGGTGTTCGCGTCAAGACCGTCGAAGGCGTCGGAACGGGCGAAACGCGCGAGGAGGCCATCAACATGGCGCTCACGGAAGCCGTGAGCAAGGTGAACGGCCTCTCCATCAGCGCGTCGACCTCTTCGGCTCAGGCCTACGCTTCCAATGAAGTCGTGGTCGGCGACAAGGGAATTGAGGTTTCAACGGCGAGTCAGGCGTCCGCCAAGGCTGTGAGCACGAATACCGCGGGCAACGTCCGCGGCTATCAGGTGATCTCGATCGAGTCCGTTTCGGATGGACGGCTCAGGGCAAAGCTCTCTGTCGATGTGAGCTGCTTTGAAAAGGGCCGCCAGAGCGAACGCCTTCGCATCGCCGTGGTTCCCTTCAAGGGCTCGCGCGACCTCGTCGAACGTCCCGACACGCTCAAGTTTGCCGGCAAGCTCAATCACGCCATCGTGAGCTACCTGACGGGCACGCGCCACTTCGCCGTTCTGGACAAGGACTTTGAAGACATTCGCCTCAACGAACTCGGTCGCCTGATGGCGCCCGACGTGGCGATTGAGGAGCGGGCACGCTACGGACAGACGCTCGCCGCCGACTACATTCTGACCGGAGCGCTCACCGATTATGTCGTTCGCACGGAAAGGAAAAAGGTGCCCTTCACGAACGAGATCCGTGACGTGACCACGGGCGAGCTTGCCTTCGAGTGGCGCCTGATTGAGGCTGCGACCGGCCAGATCGTGATGAGCGACGTGGTTCAGCAGAAGATCACGAGTAGCGGCGCGTTTGATTCGACGGCTCAGACGGCCGGCAGGAACATCGGCTCGAGCGTCGCGCACCAGATCTATCCGATGGCCGCGATAGGCTTCAGGAACGGGCAGCTGACGGTGGCCCAGGGCGGCACGACCGTCAAGGTGGGCGAGCGCTTCCAGCTCGTTCGCCAGGGCGCCATTCAGCGCGATCCGTATACGAAGGAGCAGATCGGCCGCGAGGAGACGCCCGTTGGGGTTGTTCGCATCGCACGCGTGACGCCCAAGATGTCCTACGCCTCGATCGTGTCGTGCGACGTCGATCTGAGCGGCATGGCCCCGCGCGAATATCTGCTTCGTCCGCTCGAGGAGGCTGCGTCGGGCTCAGCCGCCGCGCCCAAGACTCAGCAGCCCGCATGGTGATCGAGCCATGCGAAAGATGTTGACGAAAACCACTCTCGCCGCGTGCCTCGCGGGCGCGCTCCTCACGGGGGCGCTGCCGGCGCAGGCCGTGATGCCGTCGGACGTGTCGGCGGCGCTTGAGCTCGCGCAAAACGATGCGGAGGCCTGGCGTGCGATCGGTGCGGCCAAGCCCGGCCTCTATCAGGGAGGCGGGCGCGTCTATTCCTATGTGTCGACGTCGCGCGAAGCCGGTGAAACGCTTGAGCACCAAAAGGCCCGCACGGAGGCCGAGGCGCTTTTCCAGCTCACGCAGGCGTATGCGGACCGGCACTATGCCGGAGACTCCATTGCGGATCAGATCACGCGCGGATATCTGAAGACGCAAAAGCGCCTTCGGTTCAATGGACGCGTGCTCGAGTCGGATTGCGCCGATGAAGCCTGTCGGATGGTCTTCAGCGCGCCCGCATCTGCCTTGGAGCAGGCGCCTGCCGCTTCCCAAAGACTCGCCCTTCAGCAGGAGGCCCGCGACGCCTTCGTGACGGATCCTTCGGCCCATCCGGACATTCTCAAAATGCTCGGTCTTCCCGAGGCTGCGCTTCTGAGCGATGTGCGCGGGCTTGCTCAGGCATATGCGAATGTCTTTCCGGCGCTGGTGCCGACCAAGCCCGGCATCAAACGCATGGAGGCCTTTCTTGAAAAGCGCGAGGCCGTTTTGCAGAAATTGGCCCAGGCGCCCGAAGCTCGAACCGGCATTGCGGTTGTACATGCCGGCGAGGATCCTCAGGCGTTTGCCGAATTCCTCCGCTCGAACGGGATCCCGCCCTTGAATTGGAGCGCTGCGCGTCCGGTTTTGTCCCAGACCGCGGCGGCCCAAGGCTTCGTCGTGATCGACGAGCGCACTGAGGGGCGTACGCCTGCGGTCATGAGCATCGTGAAGGCGAAGTTCGCCCAAGGGGCCGATCTGCCGCTCGTGACCGAGCTGCTTGAGGGGGCCGCGGAAGCCGCCCCCCGCAATGCGCAGGTTTGGGAATACCTTGCCGCCGCCTACTACGCGGCCGACAGGCTCGATCAGGCCCGCATCTGCGCTCGTGTCTGGTTCATCCTGAGCGACAAGCCCGCCGAGCCGCTCAAATACCTTTTGACCAAGTTCGAGACCGGGGAGCAGGCCCGTCGTCTCGCCGCCATTCTTTAATTTCGAGGTTCATTCATGTTCAAGCTCAAACCCATTCTTGCCGCACTGTCGTGCATCTGCCTGCTGCAGACGGCTCAGGCTGCGGAGTTCGTGAAGGAAGTGTCGTCGACCACGGTCGAGCTTCAGAATCAGGCGGTTGAGGCGCCCCAGCAGACGCAGGGCGCCATGCCGGCCGACGCGCAGGCCAAGCGCTGGCTGCAGCGTGCCAACAAGATCGAGGGCGCCAACCCAACGGTCCGTCCCGACGGCTCGAAGGAATTCAACGTGATCTACGTCGGCACCTATCGCCAGCAGGCCAGCCTGCGCACGATTTCCGACGTTCGCGCCGTGGGCGGCATGGTCGCGCAGCTCGATGCCAAGGCCAAGCTCGTCAAGTTCCTCAACTCGCAGGTGAGCGCAGAAGTCGGTTCCACGATTCCTCAGCGCACGCCGATGCAGACGGAATACGACAAGCAGCTCAACAAGGCCGAAGCTGAAATCAACGAGCTCCTCGGAGAACTTGAAGTGGCCGTGCGCGAGCACGATTCGGAGACGGCCAATCAGATCGGCGGCATCAGCATGGACGTACTGATGTCGCAGGGTATTGCCAAGGCGTTGTCGGACAGGGACATTTCCATTGATCTGGACAAGGCCAAGGCGGAGTCGGCCAGACGCATTCAGGAGCTGAAGTCGCGCATCAAGCAGCTTGACGCCCAGCTCAGAGAGCTCAAGGCAAAGGAAAGCCAGTTGAGAGGATCGCTCCAGGAAGAGCAAACCTCGTCCGTAAAGCTCCTCAGCAGCATGGTTGTGATGGGTGCCGTGACGGTCAACTCGTTCGAGTCCTTCATCGACGGTGAGTACGTGTGTTCCGTTGTGATCGTTTGGTCGCCTGCGCAGGAGCGTTTCCTTCGCAGCGTGCTCGGCTATGATCAATCCGAACCCAAGCTCAAGCCCACCACGGGCAAGACGCTCAACGAATACGTCAACAAGATCAAGTGGGAAACCGTCTCGGGCGGCCGCTGGATCGTTGACAAGGACGGCGTGCCGCATCTCTTCGCCGTTGGTATCTCCGAAATAGACAACAATCGAACCAGCACTCAGAATCGCGCACGCGGCATGGCGGAGGCGGACGCGGTTGCGAATCTTGCACTGAGCCTGCAGTCCGACGTTCAGACGCAGTTGGAAGCCCAGCGAAAGGTTCAGAACGTCAAGGGCAAGGACAACGCGGACGACGTGCAGAGCGCCTCGGCCTTTGCCAAGGAGATGAAGGCGAGCGTGAAGGAGCTTTCCGTCTCCGGTGCCCAGACCGTGATCGACGAACAGCGCATCTCCCCCCTGACGGGCCGCAAGGTGCACGTGCACGTTCTCGAATTCAGCCCGTTCGGTCACAAGACGGCGCTTGACCTCTTTGATGCGCAGAAGCAGGCGGCTCAGGATGCGGGTCGAGCCCAACAGGAGGTCAAGGGCTACGTCAACGAAAGCAAGGCCCAGATCGAAGAAGCGCGCCGTGATGCCGAGGCCTACGCCCGCGGCGCCGCGGCCGCACGCGATGGCGGCCGTGATGCTCAGGCCGGCGCCGCACAGCAGGGCGGCGTTCAGGCCGGCGCCCAAGCCGGCACCCCCGCGCCCGTCGACGGCAAGCTCGGCAACAGCAGCTTCGGCGGCGAAGGCGGCGAAGATTTCCAGTTCTGAAGCCTGAAAAATAATTGAAACCCGCGGCCGGAGAGCTGAAACTTCCGGCCGCACTCATTGCCGATTCATCCACCACGATAATCCAACCCGAAAGGAAAACGTCATGAATACTTTGTTCCGTCGTTCCGTATTGTGCGCGGCCGTGGGCGCAGCCTTGGTGCTCTCGGGCTGTGCGACCCACAGCGACAAGCTCGGCTTTGCCGACAGCGAAGGCACGAAGACCTATGCCGAAGCCTATGAACCCGCCCGCCAGATGATGTTCCAGGGCCAGTGGGACGCCATGCGCGCGAAGCTCAACGAAAACACCACGCGCGAAGTCAAGGAAGAGACCAAGACGGCCGATGGCGAGGTTCGACAGACCGCCCGCACGGAAAAGCTTACGAACGAAGAGGAAATGGAGCGCATGATCAAGGAGCAGAGCGAGCTCTCGATCGTCGAGCGCGGTCTTCTCACGCTCAATGTGGGCGACTTCGAGCGCGCGCTCTTTTACTTTGACGCGGCTGAGGAAAAGCTCGGCCTGACCGAAGCGGACGACACCGTTTCCGGCGCCGCCTCCAAATACGGCAAGACGGGTCTTTCTGTCCTGCTCGGCTCCGAAGAAATGGCCAACTATGAGCTGCGCGGCTATGAAAAGGTCATGCTGCTCAACTACAAGGCGCTCTGCTACATGCTCATGGGCGACCGCAAGGCCTACAACGTGACTCGCCGCGCCATCGACCTGCAGCAGGCCGAATGGGAAAAGTTCAAGCAGGTGCTTGCCGAAAACGAGGCCAAGCAGAAGGACCTCAAGCAGAACGTGGACGAGAAGCCCAAGCCCGCCGTCGGCAACATGACGCCTGAGGCCGAAGCTTCCCGCCAGAAGGCGCTCGACATGCAGCTCAAGCAGCTCGAGGCCATGAAGGAGGCCATGACGAAGCAGATGGCTTCCGGCCAGATCGGCCTTTTGCAGATGCCCGCCTACTCCGCTCAGCTCAAGCAGATCGACGGCCAGATTGCCCAGGTGAAGAAGATGAAGGCCTCCGCCGCGGGTCCGTCCCCCGACAAGCTTTCCCTTTCCGACATCGACGACCGTTCGGATGAGGTGAAGGCCAAGGCCGCATCGGTGCCTTCGGCTTATGTCAACCCCTTCGGCGACTATCTCAACGCCATGATGATGGAAATCGACGGCTTTGACGATCCGACGATGCGCCAGAACGCCAAGATCGCCTACAAGAAGGTCGTTGACAACAACAAGGACTGCGCCGCCGCCCGACAGGCCGTGCGCAATGTGGAAAAGGGCGTGGGGCAAAACAAGAAGCTCGTTCAGATTCTGCTTTCAGACGGCTTCTCCCCGTACCAGGTGGAAAAGACCAAGGTCTTCCCGATTCCGGTTGATGACCGCGTGATCAACGCCGTGGTGAACTATTCCAATGCAACCCCGGTGCCGACTCAGACGGCCGGCGCCCGCGTCATGGTGGGCGGCAAGAGCACGAATCTCTCGAGCCTCACCAAGATGGAAAGCCTCATCCTGCGCGACGAAGCTGATCGACTGCCGCTTCGCGCGACGATGTTCGGCCTTGCCATCCTGCGCTCGGCCGCTTCCGGTGCGCTGCTCGGCAATCTCGGCTCCGCCATTGCAGGCAGCATTCAGCATCCCGACACGCGCTCCTGGCTGACGCTTCCCAATCAGGTCTACGTTGCGCGCATCGCCGTACCGAAGTCTCAGAGCAATCTCAAGCTTGAAACGGTCGGCGAGGACGGCAGCGTTCTTGCCTCCCAGAACGTGAAGCTCGCCAAGGATGGTCCTACGGTGGTGTATGCTGTCTCGTACGACAAGAACATGCAGGTGTACGCCAACGCATTCTCTTGGGTTGACTAATTTAATTCCGGTCCGGATGTCTCATCCGGACCGGCGGAGAGCATTATGAAGAAACTTTTCCTTGTCTCGGCCGCCGTCGGCACGCTGATGCTCGGCGGTTGCGCAACCAATCAGCCCGTGGCCTCGCCGGAACCCGAACCCATTCAGCTCGTTGATGCGTCCGTGCCCGGCGTGCGCATCTCCTACGCGAGCGAGCAGGTCGCAACCGCCACGAAGGTCATGAATGCGCGCATCGTCCGCAAGGATGCGTTCCCGAAGCTTGCCTTTGAGCTCGTCAACTTCACGCGTGCCTCGCTCCCCGTTGAATACAAGGTGCAGTGGGTCGACGTTGACGGCGCACCGCTTCAGTCGACGGCAGCCTGGCAGCAGACGACCGTCGCCGGCATGGAGGCCAAGCCAATCGTCTCGATCGGCAAATCCACGAGTGCTGCGACCGCCTATGTCACGGTCCGCTTCCCGACCAGCGTGGAAATCTACGTGCCCACGCCTGATCCCGTCGAAAAGATGAAGATTGAGCGTCAGGTGATCGACGAATACAACGCCCGCCTCGCCGCCGGCGAAGTGCCGATGTAAAGAATAATCAGGAGTAGTTTGAAAAAATGATGAAGAAGCTTCTCGCCGTGGCCGCCTGCGGCGCCGTTGCCGGTCTTTCCGGCTGCGCGTCCACGCAGTATGCCGCCTATCCCGTTGCAACGCCCTCAGGCCACATGCAGACCGTCTCGATTGTGGACAGCGCCGAGCGCATCAAGCTCGACACCAAGGTTTCGCTTTCCGACATCATCGCGTTTGCCGAAAACCTGACCAACAAGATGCTGCAGTCCCCCGTGATCGCCAAAGCCAAGAAGAAGCCGCGCATTGTCGTCGGCTCCCTCAGGCAGAACACGCACGATGAAAACCTGCGCGTTCAGGACATTCACGACCGCATCCAGGAAGTCCTCTTCAATTCCGGCGCCGTGCGCGTGCTTGACCGTTCCGCCAACAACTTCGACTACATCATGAAGTCCGAAATCACGGACATCGTGACGCGCGCCCCCGACGGCCAGAAGCTCGTTGACTACACGATGAAGATCAAGCTCTTCAATCTCGAGGGCGAGCTCGTGGGCCAGTGGTCCGACGACCTCTCGCTCTTCAAGAGCCGCTGACGCGCCGCCCGCATGAGGCCGTCCTTTCAGGACGGTGAACCTTGAGGGCGAAATGCAGGGCCTCCGCTCGACGAACATCGGGCGGAGGCTTTTCCATGTCACGATGCCGCATGAACCATGATGCGAAGGCGACGGCCGGCCTGATAAAATGGACTGAATGTCAAGCAGGATTCTTCCCTGAGTTCGAATTCAAGATCATGAGGCCTCTTTCCCTACGCACCAAGCTCGTCTTCATGCTTGCCGCGATCGTGACGATCGTTTCGTGCCCGCTCGTCTACTTTGCGTATACGGACACGGTTGCGCGCTCCGTGGCTGCGGCCGAGGACAAGTTCGAGAAGATCACGCAGATTCTCGAGGAGGACATCGGGCTCTCCTATCTCAACGGGCAGACGCTCGTCAATGAAAAGGTCGCGATCGAAAAGGACGACATCATCTCGATGCTCGACGAAATCGAGACCGCGATCGGCGAGGGCGAATTCCAGGACTTCCACAACATTCTCGCCTTCACGTCCCGCGCCTGGGGGACGGAGACGGCCGTCGTGAGCGAATGGGGCGAATACCTCTATCTGTCGCCCTTGGCGCGCCGCATGATCCGCCAGAATGCCGACGACGTCTTCGGGGTGCCCTTCAAGGAGTACCTGAGAAACGAAGGCGGCAACTTCTACCGCGACTACTTCACCTTCATACGCCTCAGGGCGGGCGAAAAGGAAAACGTTCCCTTTTTGGTCGCCGTCCGCAAGATCACGGGCTACACCGTGATCGTCATGCAGAATCTCGACTACCTTGAAGGGCAGGTGCCCGAGCACGCGCGCGTGCTCGAAGGCCACCTTCAGGACACGGTGCGCTCGCTCGGCGTGAGCGACGCGGCCGCCGTCAGCATCTCGACGGGCGAAGGGCGCATCGTGGCGGCCAAGGGCCCCGACGCGCAGGCGCTTCACGCAGCCGCCTCTCCCGAGGATCTCAAGGCCGCCCGTTCGGGCGAGCGCGTCATGCGCATCGCCAAGCGCGCAGGCGCGGAGGCGCTCTATTCAATCCGATACGTGAAGGCCCTCGACTGGTATCTGCACGCGAGCGTGCCGATGAGCTGGATCAAGGAGCCGGCCGAGGCCTATGCGCTCAAGCTCGCGGGCATCGTCGTGCTCGTATCCTGGGTGATCGGCCTGTTCGGCCTCCTGATGGTCACGTGGTTCCTGAAGCCCCTGCGGCTGGTGTCGGAAGCGGCAGGGAGGCTCGAGGCCTTCGACTTCGTCAAGGGCGACACCGCACGGCGCCTCAAGGCCATCGTGGGCGGCCTTCCGCAGCACCAGCGCGACGAGATCGGGCAGGTCTCGCGCGCGTTCTCGAGCATGGTCGTGGCGCTTGAGAAGAACATCGAGGACCTCAAGGCGTCGCTCGCGCGGCAGCATTCGATCGAGGGCGAGCTCAACGCCGCCCACGAGATTCAGCTCGGCATGCTGCCCGACGCCTCGGGCGGATTCCATGCCGAGGGCATGGAGGCCGCGGCCCTCATGAACGCCGCCAAGGAGGTGGGCGGGGACTTCTACGACGTCTTTGAACTCCCGAATGACCGCGAGGCGCTCATTCTCGGCGACGTCTCCGGCAAGGGCGTCTCCGCCGCGCTCTTCATGTGCGTGACGCTCACCCTCGCGCGCAACGCCTTCAAGGACGGCCTCGGGCCCGCCGAGGCAATGCGAAAGGTCAACGACCATCTGGCCGCCAACAATCCCAACTGCATGTTCGTCACGCTCTGGATGGGCATTCTCGACCGCAGGACCGGGCGGCTTTGCTACGCCAACGGCGGACACTGTCCGCCCTGCGTGCTCCCGCACGACGCCGGCGTGCCCGAGAAGTGGCTGCGCGACATTTCGGGGCCGCTCGTGGGGCCCTTCGAGGACGTCGACTATGCGGAGCTTGAGACGACGCTCGAGCCCGGCGACGTCGTCTTCGTCTACAGCGACGGCGTGACCGAGGCGATGAACGAGGGGCGCGAACTCTTTGGCGAAGAACGCATGTCGAAGGTCTTCGCCGGCTGCCGCGACGAGCGGCCGCAGGCCTACGTCGCCGCCATGACGGAGGCGATTGCGGCGCACCGCGGCGCGGCCGAGCAGTCGGACGACATCACCATGCTCGTCTTCGAATTCAAGGCCGAAGACCGCAACAACGGAGGCGCGCGATGATCGAAAGACGCACCCTCGTGCAGGCCGCGGGCCTCGCACTTCTTCTCGGGCGCATTGGACCCGTGCTCGCAGACGACCGCAACCTCGGCAGGACGGTTCGCGCCGTGCTGCTGACGGGCGGCGACTATGACCGCTATCGCCGAATCCTCCTCTCCTTTGCCGACGGCCTCAAGACGCTCGGCATCATCGACCGCGTGCCCGAAGGGCTCGAACCCGGACTCAACGGCACGGCCGACGTCTGGAAGGCGCTCAACGAAACGGCGGGCGGAAGCAACATCCGCTTTCTCGCGGACGGCCACTACGACTGCCAATTCGACGCGGAGCGCCGCAGGCGGATGGTGGCCGAGCTCGCGGAGCGCGTCGCAACGGCGAAGGACGTGGACGTCATTCTCGTTTTCGGCACCGAAACGACGCTTGAAGTCGCCGAAGTCGTCAAGACCGTTCCCGTTTTGTCGCTCGCGAGCACCGATCCCGTTGCGACGGGCATCGTCCTTTCCGCCGAGGATTCCGGCCAGGACAACCTGCACGCGCTCGTGAGCGCGGGCTACTTCGGGCAGCAGGTCGAGAGCTTCCGCTCCGTGCGGCCCTTCAAGTCGCTCGGCTTCGTGACGGCCGAGCAGCGGGCGGGCAAGTCGGGCGCGGGCGACCTGCGCGCCGCGTGCGTTGCCAGGGGCATCACGTTCGTTGACGTCTACTACGACGAGGATGAGCAAAAGAGCGATTCGGCCAAGTTCCGGGCCTTCTACGAATGCCTTGAGAAGCTCGTTGAGAAGGGGATCGACGCCGTGATGCTCCCCTGGTTCCCGTGCACCGACGAAGAGCTCGCGCTCGTGGTGGAGCTGCTTGTGAAGCACGGCGTCTGGAGCTATTCGCTCGCGGGCCCCGCCTTCACGTCGCGCGGGATTCTCCTTGGGGCGGGCGAGGAGACGCTCGAGAGCTACGGCCTCTTTGAGGCCGACGTCCTTCGCCGCGTGATCGACGGCGACATGCCGCGCGAAATCTCCCAGATCTTCGTGCAGCCCAACAAGCTTTCGATCAATCTCAGAACCGCCATGCAGATGGGCTGGCAGGTGCCCTTCGGGCTCCTCGTCTCGGTCGAGAAGACCTACACGACGCAGAGCGTGGAGATTTTGTAGACATCATGTCCGTTGACCGTTCGAACCTCGCGGGCGTTGCGCTCGTGCTTCTCGCCGGCATCCTCTGGGGCGCCATGGGCACGGCCGTCCAATATCTCTTTTCCTCGGGCGCCTTCGGGACGGCGCTCGAACTCGTGACGCTGCGCCAGCTTTGCGCGGGGTCGCTTCTCGTCCTCATCATGAGCCTCGTGCGGCCCAAGGCCATCTGGAAGCTCTGGACGGACCGGCGCATGGTGCTCGACGCCGCCGTAAGCGGCGCGCTCCTCTTCGGCGCCCATCATGCGTTTTTCGAGTCCATCTACCATTCGAACGCGGGCACAGGCGCGATTTTGCTCGTCACCGTTCCGCTCTGGTGCGGACTCTGGAGCGCCGTCGTCAACCGAAAGCCCGTGCCGGGGCTCGAGGTGGTCTGCTTCCTGCTCGCCGCTACGGGCGTCTCCCTCATCGTGACGAACGGCGACTTTTCCGGACTCGTCTTTTCGCCCATGGCGATCGTCTGGGGACTCGTCTCGTCGCTCATGGCCGCCGCCTACAACATTCAGTCAAAGCGCCTCGTCGCACGCGCGGGCGTCGTGCCCGCCCTTGCATGGAGCCTCGTGTTCGGCGGCCTCTGGGCGTCCGTCTTCTGTGCGCCGTGGACCATTTCGGTCCAATGGTCGGCCGTGTCGGCGGGCGCCTTCGCATTCCTCGTGCTGTTCGGCACGATGGTCGCCTTCTGGTGCTTTCTCGCGGGCTTGAGGCACGTCACGCCCGTCGTCGCGGGGCTTCTCAACAGCGTCGAGCCCCTGGCGGGCTACTTCTTCTCGATGGTGCTTTTGGGCGACGTGCTCGGCTTCTGGCAGACGGCGGGCATTGCGCTCGTCATCTCCAACGTGGCGCTTCTGGCCCTGCGCCGGGATTGAACCTGGCGCGGACTTTTTCACGGATTTTTCAAAGGCTTTTGACGTCCGCCGAGCGGCGCGCGAGCGCAACGGCCACGTCGGCCGCCTTTTCGAGCGACTTGACGGGAAGGCACTCGTAGATGCCGTGGTAGTTGAGGCCGCCCGTGAAGATGTTGGGGCAGGGAAGGCCCCGGACGGAAAGCATGGCGCCGTCGGTGCCGCCTCGAATCGGAAGCTCGACGGGCGTGACGCCCGCGTCGGCATAGGCTGCGCGCACGATCTCCATCACGGCGGGCGTGCGCTCGACGTAGGGCCGCATGTTCTCGTAGGAGTCCTTGATTTCGAGCTCGATCGTTGCGCGCGGATTGGCGGCGGCGAATTCGGCGGCGAGGTCTCTGAGGAACGTCTTCTTCGCCTCAAAGAGCGCCTTGTCGTGATCGCGGATGAGAATGAGGACGCGGGCTTGGGTGACGGAGCCCGAAATCTCGTGCGGATGCAGAAAGCCTTCGCGCCCTTCGGTGGTTTCGGGAGCCTGCGAAGCCGGAAGGCGCGCCGCGAAATTCGCCGCGATGCGCGCGGCGTTTGCCATCTTGTCCTTGGCCGCGCCCGGATGAACGCCCACGCCCGTCACGGTGAGCGTGGCGAAAGCGGCGTTGAAGTTTTCGAATTCAAGTTCGCCGATCTCGCCGCCGTCGAACGTATACGCATAGGCCGAGCCGAAGCGTTCGATGTCGAAGTGCTCGGTTCCGCGTCCAATCTCCTCGTCGGGCGTGAAGGCGATCGAGATGGCGGCGTGCTCGATGCCGGGATCGGCGCAAAGGCGCGCCGCCATCGTCATGATCGCGGCGATGCCCGCCTTGTCGTCTGCGCCCAAGAGCGTCGTCCCGTCCGTGAAGACCACGTCCTCGCCCGCGTAGCGGAGGATTTCGGGAAACTGCTCGACGCGAAAGACGATGTTCTTTTCGCGGTTGAGCACGATGTCGCCGCCCGTCACGCGGATGATCTGCGGCGAGACGCCGGCGCCGGGCGCATCGGGCGAAGTGTCCATGTGGGCGATCATGCCGATCGCGGGACGGTCTTCAAGGCCGGGCGTTGCGGGAATCGAGCCGTAGACGATGCCCGTGTCGGTGAGCGAGGCCTCGATGCCGAGGGCGCGCAGCTCCTCGAGAAGCTCGGCCGCAAGCGAGAGCTCCTTGGCGGCCGAGGGTGACGTGGAACTGTTCGGGTCCGACTGCGTGTCAAAGGCAACGTAGCGCAGGAAGCGCTCAAGCAGGGTTTCGCCGGCCAGGTCGTGAGCGGTCATGATGAACTCCGGTGTGAATTCTGGAATGAGTGCAGGTAGATCAAATCTAGCACGATGCGCGCGGGCGGGATGCCGGACGCTCGGCGTTTGATGCCCGGCGTTTGATCGGAAAACGGCTGCGGCGCACTATAATGGACGGCCTCAACAACGAAAACAAAGCTGAGGAACATCCATGCTGACCGTTCGCCCCGCCGCCATGAGCGACCTTGACGTCATGACCGACATTGAAGCGCAGTCCTTTCCGCCCGAGGAGAAGGCCACGCGCGAAAGCTTCGAGGCGCGCATGAAGGTCTTTCCCGAGTGCTTTCTTCTTTTGTGCGAGAACGGCCGCCCCGTCGGTCTCATTGACGGCATGGTGACGAACGACAAGACCATTTCGGATCCGATGTTCGAAAATGCCGCTCTTCACGATCCCAAGGGGCAATGGCAGTCGATCTTCGGCTTTTGCGTGCTCCCCGAAATGCGCGGCAGGGGCGCCGCGCCCATGCTGATGCGCGCCTTCATCGAGAAGGCGAAGGCCGAAGGCCGCCGCGGCCTCATCCTCACCTGCAAGGAGAGGCTCATCCACTATTACGAGCAGTTCGGCTTCGTGAATCAGGGGGTGTCCGCCTCCGAGCACGGCGGCGCGGTCTGGTACGACATGACGCTGGAATTCTGAGCGCGGACCGCCTCCGATCGACTATTCCTCAATTTCGTCCGTGATTGCTTCCGCCAACAGCAACTGCCGTCGCGCTTTCGAAGACTTGTCGTCACGGAAGGCGGATTCTGTGAAATGAGGTGTGATGCGGGTTTTTCCCATGCTTTTGATGCAGAGTGCACGCAAAATAATGCTTGACGAAAGCCGTGTGCGGGCGTACCATAATATCAACCGAAGGGCAAAAGGCCCCGGTTTGAAAAGTCCGGCTTCCCATCGCCGGCATCCCGGAAGGTACCGTAAGACCTTCCCACGATTGAGCCCCGTCGGCATTGCCTCGGGGCTCTTCTATTTTTTCCGTTGGTGACGCAATTCGAAAAGGCCTCCGAAGCCATGGGCTCGGAGGCCTTGTCTTGAGCCGCTCGCGTCGGGAGGGCTCGGGCGCTGTACTTAAAGGCGCTTGAGAAGGTTGACGATCATGTTGATGCGCTCCTCGACGGTCTCAAGGCGCAGGAATTCGCGCTCGGAGTGGAAGCCGCCGCCCGCAGGGCCGCAGCCGTCGACGACGGGAATGCCGGCTTCAGCCATGTGGTTGCCGTCGGAAGCGCCGCCTGCGTCCACCCATTGAGCGTCAAAGCCGGCTTCGCGCGCGGCGTCGGTGATTTTTTCAACGAGCGCCTTCGTGGTGGGAGAGAGCGGCATGGCGGGCGAGTAGCTCAGCTGTTCGACCGTCTGCGTGACGCCGTCGACCCAGGTCTTTTCAGCGAGTGCGCGAATCTTGGAGATGAGTTCGCGGCCGTCCTCGTCATTCCAGAAGCGCAGGTCAAGGGTGACCTCGGCATGGTCGGAAATGATGTTGGCGCCCGTGCCGCCGTGGACGAGGCCCGGGTTTACGGTCGTGCCGCGGACCTTGTCGTCAAGCTCATAGGCGGCAAGCGCAAGGCGCATGGCGGCGACGTTGGCGTTGCGGCCGTCCTGGGGATTGTTGCCCGCGTGCGCCGTGAGGCCCTTGAAGGTGAAGCGCAGGTTCGAGGAGCCCTTGCGGGAGCGCACGAGCTCGCCGCCCGCACGTGCGGCTTCAAAGACGAGTGCGGCCTTGGCGTGCGTGGCGAGGTCGTGCAGCCAGTTCTTGGACGCGCGGGAGCCGAGCTCTTCGTCGGGATTGAAGACGCACCAGATGCTCAGGCGTTCGAGGTCTTCGGGGCGCGCGTTGCGGCAGGCGTAGTAGATGGCGAGAACGCCGCTCTTGCAGTCGGAGCAGCCCGGGCCGTGAGCCGTCGTGCCCTCGATGGAGAAGGGGCGCGCGGCGGCCGTGCCGTCGGGGAACACCGTGTCGAGATGGGCGTTGAAGATCACGTCGCACTCGGTCGAGCCCGGCTTGTTGCGGCAGATGAGGCCTCGGCCGGCGGTCGGGCCCAGATCCACGAGCTCGGCCTCCCAGCCGATCGATTCGAAGTGACGCTTCATCACTTCCGCGGCGGACGTCACGCCCGCGCAGTTGGCCGTGCCGCAGTCGCGGTTGACGAGTTCGGCGAGATCGCGCACGTATTCTTCAAGCATGCTCATGATGGTTCTTCCTTTTTTTTCCTTCTGCGTGCGAAGGGTTGTTGAGTCGAGTCCGAAAAGCATACCAAAGGCGGCCGCGCCCGGCATCGGGATTAACGTCACCGCACGAAGAAGGCCCGCCGGCGGGAGCCGAGCGGGCCTTCAATGAAAAGGCGGTCAACGGTCGGATCAGTCAAGCCACTTGGCTTCGATGGCCTTGAGTTCGCCGCGGCGATCAAGCAGATCCCAGAGGTAGTTCATGACGCGCGTGTAATCCGCATCGTCCGTCGGCATCATGAAGCCCATGTAGTTGACGGGCGTGAGGGGCTTCTCGAGAAAGGCCGCGTGGAGGCGCTTGTCCTTCTTCGCGTAGAGCTTCGCCTCGGCGTTTTCCGTGATCATCACGTCACCCTTGCCTTCGGCGATGAGGCCCGGAATCTCGAAGTTCTTCTCATGCGTGGAGACTTGGGCCTTCGTGAGGTTTGCGAGCACGAAGGCTTCGTTCGTGCCGCCCGGATTCTTGATCACGCGTACGCCGGGCTGGTTGAGGTCGTCGAGCGTCTTGAACTTCTCCTTCAGCTTGACGTTGACGAGCGCCACCTTGCCGAACGGCGCGTAGGCGGGCAGGAAGTCGGCGACAAGGGCTCGGGCGGGACTGCGCGTGATGCCGCCCACCGCCACGTCGAACTTGTCGGCCTTGAGGTCGGCCGCCATCTGCTTCCAGGAGGTCTGCACGAATTCGACCTTCCAGCCGTAAACCTCGGCCATGGCCTTGACGACGTCGATGTCGTGGCCGGCAAAGCCCGAATCTTCCTTCATGGCAAAGGGGCGGTAGTCGCCGGGCGTGCCCACGCGAAGCGTGTTGTTCTTGACGATGGCGTCGAGCCGGTCGCCCGCGAAGGCGGTGGAGGAGAGGACTGCGGCGGCGCAGGCGAGGGCTTTGAAGGTGCGTGTCTTCATGGTGTGGTTCTTTTGAGGTAAAGAAAATCTTCCGCCGTTTCCGGCCGGCGGAAACGGAGGTCTGAGGGGCTGCTTTTGACCGGCGCAGCCGACAGTGAAAAGGAAAGGAAGCCGGGACTGCCCGGCCGCTCGATCTCAAGCCTCGCCGGAGGCCTTCTTCGCGGGCTTCGAGAGAATGGCGAGGCAGGCCTCGAACTCTTCCTTCGAGATGAGGAAGGACTTCTCCTCGAGCTTTTCGGCAAAGAGTTCGTGAAGCGCTTCGCGAATGAGCGTTTCGGGCGTCTTGCCTTCGCGATCGGCGATGTTGGCGAGGAGTTCGGCGTCGAACTCGCTCAGATCGACTTTGATTTCGGACGACATTGAATCCTCCATCGATGCTGTTCCTTTCAATGATTGTAGAAAGACGACGCATCGATGGGAAGGGCCCGGGCCCGAACTAAGGCATCGCACCTAGGCAAAACCATGGAGGCGGCTTGCGCCGTCGGGCCTTCCGGGGACAAAGGCGAGGCGGGCGGCCCGCTCTCGGGG
>ERZ1026870.688-NODE-688-length-18305-cov-21.673589_pt1 | contig 18305 bp, 16 predicted proteins | sample MGYA00380165_ERZ1026870 | MGnify/ENA primary metagenome ERZ1026870 (study PRJEB33269, sample SAMEA4719801) | human gut metagenome | biome: human-associated habitat; feature: organic feature; material: feces | place: Cameroon | collected 2013-10 ...
ACCGGCGCGGCGCATAGCAGCACCCGGGGTGCGCCCTCGCAGGGCAGCAGGGTCTTTTCCGGGTTGCCGGGGCTCTGGTAGGGCTTGCGGGCTTCCATCAGCTTTTCCAGCGGCTGGCTGATGCTGCGGTCTGCCAGCTCCCGCCGCCCGCTGCCGCTGACCGCCAGAATGCGGTCCCTGTCGCACACAAAGGCGGTCAGCGCAAACTGGCGGCTGAGCACCTCTGCCAGCTGGGCGGCAAGGGTGTTCACCTCGCCCATGGGCGAATACTTTTTAAAGATCACTTCCCCGTCGCCGGTGGTAAAGATCTCCAGCGGGTCGCCCCGCCGGATGCGCTGGGTGCGGCGGATCTCCTTGGGGATCACCACCCTGCCAAGCTCGTCGATGCGGCGCACGATACCGGTTGCTTTCATTTATAATGTCCTCCTTTTGGTTTCCTTTGTATGTAGTATCTGTCAGCGGCGGCAAATTATACCGGCAGCACATTTTTTGCTTTGCCCGCCGCATTGCGTTCCGGGCGGGGTTCTGCTACAATAAATAGGAATAAACCCAAAGAAAGCAGGTGTCCGCATGGCACACATCCTTATTCTGGGCGGCGGTGCCGCCGGACTGGCCGCTGCGCTGGCGGCTGCACAGGCCGCACCCGCTGCCCGCGTCACAGTGCTGGAGCGCAACCCCAAGGTGGGCAAAAAGCTGCTGGCTACCGGCAACGGCCGCTGCAATCTGGACAACACCGCCATTGCGCCGGAAAAATACTTCACCGCCGACCCCGCCGCGCTGCGGCCTTTGCTGGCGGCGGTGGATGCCGCCGCGCCGCTGACGTGGTTTGAGCAGCTGGGGCTGTATACCCGCACCGATGAAGCCGGGCGGGTGTACCCCTATTCTAATCAGGCGGCAGACGTGCTGGCGCTGCTGGAGCTGCATTTGCAGCGGCACAAGGTACAGCTGCGCACCGGCTGCACGGTAAGCACCCTGCGGCAGAGCAAGGGCGGCTACGCCGTACAATTTGCAAACCCCGAGGGCGGCACCGAAAACCTGCGGGCGGATGCCGTTATCTGCGCCATGGGCGGTGCTGCCGGGCCGCAGTTCGGCACGGACGGCTTTGGCACCCGCTTTGCCGCCGCCTGCGGCGGGCAGATGCGCCCGCTCTACCCCTGCCTGACTGCCCTGCAATGCGCAAAGCCGAACAAGAGCCTTGCGGGCATCCGCGCCAAAGCTGCCGCCCGTCTGCTGGACGGCGACCGAGTGTTGGCAGAAGAGCTCGGCGAGGTGCAGTTTACCGACTACGGGCTTTCCGGCATCTGCATCATGCAGCTGTCCGGCCTGCTTGCCCCCGGGCGCAGACCGAGAGCCCCGGTCGTGGAACTGGACCTGTTCCCGGAACTGAGCGAGATGGACCTGACCCGTCTGCTTGCCCGGCACGCCATTCAGACTGCATCCGACACCCTTGCCGGGTTCTGGACAGGGCTGTTGAACGTTAAGCTGGGCTACGCCCTCTGGGAAGCTGCCAATATGCCCAACAACCGCTCGGTCAAGCAGATGCAGCCCCTCGCCCACGTTGCCAAGCACTGGCGGTTCGAAGGGCTTACCCCCTGCGGCTGGCGGCAGGCGCAGACCACCGGCGGCGGGCTTGCTCTGACCGAGGTAGAACCGACCTTCCAGTTCAAGGGCTGTCCGGGGCTGTACTTCGTGGGGGAAACGTTGGACTGCGCCGGAAGCTGCGGCGGCTTCAACCTGCACTGGGCGTTCGGCAGCGGCCTTGCCGCCGGGCGGGACGCCGCAAAGCGCCTTTGCAGCCGAAAACGGTAACAAAAAAGGGATCCTGAAGCGCCAGCTGGCGCTTCAGGATCCCTTTTTATTTTTACTCGCCCTTGGAAAGCAGCTTTGCACGCTCCAGTGCAGGGCGCAGTGCCAGATACAGCACCACGGCGCAGGCAGTGGAAGCCACACTGTTCACAAAGGTGACGCCGCCGGCGATCTTGGTCAGCGCCTGTGCCACGGTGTACTCCTGCCCAAAGATGTACACGTTGCGGAAGTAGCCAAGGAAGGGGTCGGTGAACACGTTCAGCAGCAGACCGGAACCCGCAGAGACGATCACCTTGACCAGATACCCGGCGCTGTGACGATCCTGATCCCGCAGCTTGAACACCTTATGTGCCACGGCACCGCAGGTGATGCCGATGATGAACTTGAGCACGAAGGTAGTAATGGCGTAGCCCGGGTCACCGGCAAGGATATCCGCCAGCGCCAGACCGATGGCACCTGCCAGACCGCCGGATACGCCGTCCAGCAGCAGCGCCGTCAGGGCGGTAAAGGTGTTGCCCAGATGGAACGAGGAGCCGCCGTAGAACGGGATGCGGAAGAACAGATAGGCCACAAGGCTCAGCGCAGCCATCACGCCGGTAAGCGCCAGCTCGTGCACCGTAAAGCGGCGCTTGTACAGCACACTGAAAAACAGGATCAGGATAACGACGACTGCCAGCAGCAGCCACATTGCAGTAGTAGACATGATACTTTCCCTCCAATCACGCCGATAACCCCACAAAACTACTTGACATTTGGGTGTTCGGCGGGTATGCTCCTATTATACGCAGAACTGACCCTATGAAAATACCCAGAATAAAGTTTTTTTATGGGGTCAGTTTGACAAAATGCCTACACGGGAGGGACATTCTATGGTACATCTGACCACGGCACTGGACCCGGCTTCGGCGGTGCCGCTGTACGAGCAGCTCTACCGCAGCCTTGCCGCCGAGATGCGGGCGGGCACTCTGACGGCGGGCACCCGGATGCCCGGCAAGCGGCGGCTGGCGGCGGAGCTGTCGGTGTCGGTGAACACGGTGGACACCGCCTACCAGATGCTGGCAGCCGAGGGCTACCTGACCGCCCGGGAGCGCAGCGGGTTTACGGTGCAGGAGTATCTTGCCCTGCCGCAGGGGACGCAGCCGCCCGCCGCCCATCCCGCGCCGCCGGCAGAGCACCCCGCCGAAACCGCCCCGCCGGTGCAGTTCGATCTATCCACCCGGGGCGTGGACCCGGGGCTGTTCCCCTTCCGCACATGGGCACGGCTGCAAAAGGAGCTGCTTTACTCCGCGCCGGAACTGCTCACCCCCGGGGATGCCCGGGGCGATGCCGCCCTGCGGCAGGCGCTGGCAGGGTATCTGGCCGAGTACCGGGGCGTGCAGTGCGACCCGGAGCAGCTGGTGGTGGGTGCAGGGCTGGAATATCTGCTGGGGCTGCTGGCACCGCTGCTGCCCGGCCCCGCCGCCGTGGAGACCCCCGGCTATCCCCGCGCCCGGCAGGTGCTGGAAAACAACGGCGTGCCCTGCCGCTGTCTGCCGGTGGACGCGGACGGGCTGTCGCTGACGGCTCTTTCTGCCAGCGATGCGGCGGTGTGCTATGTCACCCCCAGCCACCAGTTTCCCACCGGGGTCACCATGCCCGCCGGACGCCGGGCAGAGCTGCTGCACTGGGCGGCCCGCGCCCCGGGGCGGCGGTACATCATAGAGGACGACTACGACTCGGAGTTCCGTTTTGACACCCGCCCGCTGCCCAGTTTGCAGGGCATGGCGGGCGCAGACGGCCCGGTGGTGTACCTGTCCACCTGCTCCCGCAGCCTTGCCCCGGGCATCCGCATTGCCTACATGGTGCTGCCCCGGCCGCTGCTGGGCGCGTGGCAGGAAAAATACGAGCTCTACTCCGGCACGGTGGGACGGTTTGAGCAGCAGACGCTGGCGCGCTTTATCACCGGGGGCTATTTCACCCGACATCTGGCGCGGGAGCGCACCGCCTACAAAGCCCGGCGGGATGCGCTGGCGGCGGCGCTGCGCAGTTCCTTTGCACCGGAAGAGCTGACCCTTGCGGGGCTGCACACCGGTCTGCACCTGTTGGCACAGCTGAAAGACCCGCCGCCGGACGCCGCCCTGCGGGCGGCTGCCCGGCAGTACGGGGTGCGCTGTTCCCTGCTGAGCGACTACGACCTGACCGGCACGGCACACTCTGCCGCCGGGACACTGGTACTGGGTTACGGCTCGCTGCCGGACGCGGACTGCGCCGCCGCCGGGGAGAGGTTAAAAAAGCTCTGCACCGCCGCCCGGGAGGCATCGGACACCGTATAGTGCCCGCCTGCCCAGTCCCCGGGCAGGGCGTCAGCGGTGATATCCACCGGCTCGGCGCTGGTGGCTAAAAATTCCAGTGTGCGCTCCAACGTTGCAAGGTCTACGGCAGTCAGACTGGTCAGCAGGCTGCTGCTCACCTCCCGCAGCCCCTGCGGCAGGGTGGTGGGCAGCAGCTCCAGCGCCTGCCGGAAAAATGCATCCCACACCGCCGCCCGGGCGGCGGCGCTGCGCCGGGGCGAAAGAGAAGTGTCGGCATCCAGCGCTGCCAAAAAGCTGTGAGCGTCGGCGGCGGAGATGCCCTGCACCCCGGTGCCTTTGCCGTACTGCGCCAGCTGCTCCGGGGTGAGCGCCCCGGTAAAGCCCACCCGCACTGCGCCGTACCGCGCCGCCAGCTTTGTCAGCACCGCCGGGGCGATGGCAAGATAGTCGGTATCCTCCGGCAGGGCGAACACCTCGCCCAGCGCTTCCCGGCAGCGGGCAGGGCCTGCGGCAGTGTAGCAGTCCGCAAGGGGGACATTTTTGCCCCCAAAGGGCACTTCCAGCGCGGCGGGCACCGCCAGCAGATGGATGCAGTTCTGCCCGGCGTTCAGGTAGGCCAGCACAAAGCCCGGAGTCTCGTCTGCCACACACAGCAGCACGGTGCACCGGTCTGTGGCTTTGGGCAGACGGATGGGCACTCCGCTCTGGCTTTTTGCGGCCTGCCGCAGACTGCTGCGCAGCTGGGCGCGGCTGAGCAGCACCGTGCCGCCCACCAGCGGCAGCAGCACCAGCAGGGCGGCGCACAGCGCCGCCCAGAAGGGACGCCAGCCGCTGCGTTTTGCGTGTTTCATGGCTCTGCCTCCTTTTTGTGCATAAAGCATAGCCCAACGGGCGACCCTTTATGCAGAAAGGCAGGGATGCAGTATGGATAAAGCAGAAAACCCCAACGAAAAAGACCGCGAGGAGCAGGAGGATTTCTGGCTGACGCTGGAACCCCTTCCCGCACCCGACCCTGATAAATCTCCGCTGCCCGCACCGCATGAGGAGTAATGGCGCTGCATAGGATGGTAAGGGAGCTCCCTCAGTCAAAACCTGACGGTTTTGCCAGCTCCCTCGGGGAGGGAGCCTTTGGCATAGCGGGAAAGTTTGCGGTTAAACTGCAAAGTTTCCGGGTGTGCTCGCTCCCCCGGGGGGAGCTGTCGCGCAGCGACTGAGGGGCTTTAAATCGGCGGAGCCGGAAAAAACGGTTAAAAGATCTTCACGCCGAACAGGCGTGAATCTTCAGTTTTTTCCGGTGTAGCCCTCCTCTTTGGGGTTAAAAGGGGCGAGCAGCCCCTTTTTCGTGGCTCCAGCGCGTCGAAATCGCTGGCACTTTTCTGGTTCTCTTTTGGTGTCAAAAGAGAACATCCTTCGGCAAGCAGAAACTTTTCATCAGCAAAGGAGGGCCGCAGGATGCCGGAGTGGTTCATGCAGGGAATCGAGGTCGTGAACGGCATCGTGTGGGGGCCGATGGGGCTGGGGCTGCTCTTCGGCACAGGGCTGCTGCTGACGGTGCGCACCGGGGGCTTCCAGCTGCGGCGGTGGGGCTACTGGATGCAGCATACCCTCGGCGCTATCCTGACCGACCGGAGCGTCACCGCCCATACCGCCCGCGAGGAACAGGCCATCAGCCAGTTCCAGAGCCTGTGCACCGCGCTGGCGTCCACCATCGGCACCGGCAACCTTGTGGGAGTAGCCACCGCCATCCTTTCCGGCGGGGCGGGGGCGGTGTTCTGGATGTGGGTCATGGCGCTGCTGGGCATGATGACCAGCTACGCCGAGAACGTGCTGGGTATCTACTACCGCCGCAAAGACCCGGCGGGCGGCTGGCGCGGCGGGCCGATGTACTACCTGCGGGACGGCCTTGGCGGCAAGCCGGGGCGGGTGCTGGCGGTGCTGTTTGCCGCGTTTTGTGCGCTGGCAAGCTTTGGCATCGGCAACCTGAGCCAGCTCAATTCCATCGCGGGCAACCTGAAAGCGGCCTTTGGCGTGCCGGAAGCCGTCACCGGCGCAGTGCTGGCGGCAGTGTCGGCGGTAATTCTGCTGGGCGGGCTCAAGCGTGTGGCTGCTGTAGCGGAAAGGCTTGTCCCCGCCATGGCGCTGCTGTACATCGTGGGTGCGCTCACCGTGGTGGGGGTGCACATCACCGCCGTTCCGGCGGCGCTTGCCGCCATCGTAAAGGGTGCGTTCGGGCTGCGCGCCGCCGGTGGGGGCATTGTGGGCTACGGGCTGTCCCGGGCGGTCACATGGGGCTTCAAGCGCGGCGCTTTTTCCAACGAGGCGGGGCTTGGCTCCTCGGTGATGGTGCACGCGGCTTCCAACGTAAAAGAGCCGGTGCAACAGGGGATGTGGGGCATTTTTGAGGTGTTTGCGGACACCATGGTGGTGTGCACCCTGACGGCGCTGGTGGTGCTGACCTCCGGCTTTGTGGATCTGGACACCGGGCGCATCGCCGCCGGGGCGGCGGGCAGTGCGCTGGTGGGGCTGGCCTTTGACGCCGTGTTCGGCACGCTGGGGTCAAAGCTAATCGCGGTGTGCATCCTGCTGTTCGCTTACTCCACCACCCTAGGCTGGAGCTGCTACGGCTGCAAGGCTGTGGAGTATCTCTTCGGCGCAGGGGCAGGGGCAGGCTACCGGGTTCTGTTCGTGGCGCTGATGCCGATGGGCGCGGTGATTCGGCTGGACCTTGCATGGACGCTTTCCGACACCTTCAACGGCCTGATGATGCTGCCGAACCTCATCGGCGTAATTGCGCTGTCCGGCACGGTGGTGCGCATTACCCAAAACTACCTTGCCCGTAAGCTGCACGGCAGCCCCGCGCCGCCGCTGTTGTCGGCGGGCGAGACGATTTAAAATCGTCAGCCGTCCCCTTGTCCCAAGGCGGGGTTTGTGCTATGCTAGGGGGTACAAGCGATTTTTTGCGCTGAGAGGAGGAACCCCATGGCCGCCGTAAAGACACGGAATACCGCTACCCTTATGACCGAGGGCAGCATTGTAAAAAGCCTGCTGCTGTTTGCCCTGCCGCTGATCTTCGGCAACCTGCTGCAGCAGATGTATAATACCGCCGACAGCATCATCGTGGGCAATTTTGTGGGCAGCAATGCCCTTGCCGCTGTGGGCTCCAGCGGGTCGCCCATCTACCTGCTCATCGGCTTCAGTCAGGGACTTGCCGTAGGTGCGGGCGTGGTGGTGTCGCAGTATCTGGGCGCGGGCGACCACAAGGAGACCCGCGAGGCGGTGCACACCTCCCTTGCCATTGCGGTGGTCATGGGGCTTTTGCTGACCGTGGGCGGCGTTGCCTGCGGGCGCGCTTTGCTGGTGGCCATGAACACCCCCGCCGAGGTGCTGGCAGACGCTGTGACCTATATCCGCATCTACTTTGGCGGGGTGCTGTTCAGCGTGGTGTATAACATGACCGCCGGCATCCTGAACGCCGCCGGCAACTCCCGGCGCTCGCTGGTGTATCTGGCATGGGCGTCGGTGACCAACATCGTGCTGGACCTTGTGTTCATCGTGGGGCTGCGGATGGGGGTGGCGGGCGCTGCCATCGCCACAGACTTAAGCCAGCTGGTGTCCTGCGTGCTGAGCCTGCGCTTTCTGATGAAAAGCGAGGACGCCTGCCGGGTGGAGCTTTCTGCCATCCGGCTGCATCGCAAAATGGCAGGCCGCATTATCCGGGTGGGTCTGCCTACCGGCATCCAGAACATGGTCATTTCCTTTTCCAACGTGCTGGTGCAGGCCAGCGTGAACAGCTACGGTGCCGCCGCCATGGCGGGCTTTGCAGCCTACATGAAGATCGACGGCTTCAACATTCTGCCGGTCAGCAGCATCAGCATGGCCGCCACCACCTTTGTGGGGCAGAACTACGGTGCGGGGCGTCTGGACCGGGTAAAGCGCTCGGTGTGGGTCACCCTTGCCATCGGGGTCATCTACACCCTTTGCACCGGCGCTGCCCTGCTGGCCGGGCAGGATGCCATCCTGCACCTGTTCACCGCCGACGAGGCCGTGGTCACCTACGGCAAGCTGGCCATGCGGTGGTTCTGTCCGTTCTACTTCCTGCTCAGCATCCTGCACGGCCTTGCCGGTGCCGTGCGCGGCACGGGTGCCAGCATCCCGCCCATGGTGGTGCTGCTGGTCTCGCTGTGCCTGTTCCGGGTGGTATGGATCCAGTTTCTGCTGCCCTTCTTCTCCGGCATCGAGGGCGTGTTCATCCTCTACCCCGTCAGCTGGGGTCTGGGCGCAGTGCTCATGATCCTGTATGCATGGAAGGGCAAGTGGATGGAGTATCATACATAACCATTTTTATAAACAATGACCCGCCGCACTGAAGGAGGTGCGGCGGGTCATTGTTTTTTCAGGAACTTCTGTCAGGACAGCTTACCATGCAAAGCCCACGGAGTCCATGTCGATCTTCTTTTCCACCAGACCCAGACGGCTCTCGATAAAGTTCACCGCCATATCCGGCCACTGGGCGATCTGGGTGTAGTAATCCACATAGCCCTTGGTGCCAGTGCCCAAGCCCACACCGTGGGGCGCATCGGGTGCCAGATAGAAGCTGAAATCTTTGAAGGTATTCGCGCACTCCGGCAGAGAGGGCAGCATCATAGCGCTCAGGCCGTCCTTCTGCCCCACAACACCAAAGACCGGGGGCAGGTTGGGGTTCTTCGTGAAGTCCAGACCGGTGACGAACAGTCCGTAGATGGGGATCGCCACATTCAGGTCAGCGCTCTCATAGTCCACAGCATCGCAGACGTAGCTGGGGTAGACCTTATCCGGGGTATTCGTAGTGCCGAACTGGTCGGCCACCACCTGCATCACATTCATGCCGCCAGCAGAGAAGCCCACAGCGATCATGATATCGGTCTTGCCGATGTGTTTTTCAGAGGCGTTGTGGCGGATGTAGCGGATGGCGCGTGCCAGATCCAGCCGCTGATCCACAGCGGCATAAGGGTTGACGCGGCGCTGCAGCACAAAGGCGTTGTAGCCGTTCTTGTTGAAGAACTCGGCCACAGGATAGCCCTCCACCACGTTGTTGCGGTGGGTGCTACCGCCACCTGCAATAATGATCACGTTGCCCTTCACCTTGCCCTGATCTCGCAGCAGGTACGGGTTCAGGAAGGGACGGAAGCCCTCGTTATCGTAGCAATTTTCCCAGTTGGTGGGCAGCGGAGATTCCACGGCCATCTGATCTCCCCAAATTTCCCAAACGGTGCTCTTGGGGTCCTTGATCTGGCGCAGCGCCTTGCGGGCATTGGTCAGAGCAACACACATATCGTAGTGAGAAGCATTGATGCCGGGCGCAGCTGCACCGTCCACCTTCTCGTACTGAGCGCGGGACAGCTTGTGGAACAACACATAGAACTTGTCAAAATCGCCCCGGAAAGCAGCCGGATAAAAGGCCACCTCGCGGGAGAGACGGAGTTCCTCTGCCACCATGGCCTGCACCTCAGCATCGGTGTGCACGCCAGCGTTCTCAGCAAAGGATGCGGGTGCCATGCCAGCCACTGCGCCCATGGTCACGGCAGAAGCGGCGGAAAGCTTCATAAAGTCTCTTCTGTTCATCATCATTTCTCCTTTTAAATGCAGACGGCTCATTTGTGCAGAACAAAGCCGCCCGAAGCTGTACAGCAAACGCCCTGCTGCCGGGCCCAACGGACATTTCGACAGTATCGCGCCGTCGGAATCTGTGCAAAGCGTATCACAAATCAGATGGATTGTAAATAGATTTCATCGCTTTTGAGCAAAATTGATATATTAGTATGCCAGTTCTTGTGAAAATCGACAGGCGTTGGACGGGCACAAAAAAGGACTGCCGTACAGCGCACGGCAGTCCTTTTGTATCTTATTACAACTTTTCAAACACCAGAAAGCGGAAGGCGATGGTGGTGGTGAGCTGCGGCAGAGCCGCAAGGCGGGCAGCACCGTCGCGGGGCGTTTTCCAGTAGTAGGGGGTCATGGCGAACAGGGCTTCCAGCTGGGCGGCGGGCACGGTGATGGTTCCCTGCACCTCCCGCTCGTCGATGGCGCGGAAACCCGGGTACTCCACCTGCTGCACCGGGTTCTTGTAGGGCTTTTCGTAGAGCACAGCCTTCATCTGGTACAGATGCTCTGCCCCCGGCACAACGTAGATCATGCGCCCGCCCGGGCGCAGCACCCGGCTGAACTCCTCCTGTGCAAAGGGCGAAAAGCAGTTCAGCAGCACATCTGCCCAGCCGGTGCGTACCGGCTGGCTGAAGCTGGACGCCACTGCATACTGCGCGGCAGGCAGCGCCTTTGCAGCCAAGCGCACGGCGGGCTTTGCGATATCGAACCCTGCCAGCTGCAGCGGCTTTTCCGCCGCCGAGAACTGCTGCGCGATGCAGCGGTCGTACCAGCCCTCGCCGCAGCCTGCGTCCAGCAGATGCAGCGGGGCGTCCTTTGCGGCGGGCACACCGTGGGCAAGGCACAGCTCCCCCAGCGCCTGCCCAAAGATGCCGTAGTATCCGGCGTTCAGGAAGGCGCGGCGGGCGGCTACCATCTCCTTGCTGTCCCCGGGGGCTTTGGTGCGCATACTCTGCACCGGCAAAAGATGCCAGTAGCCCTCCCGGGCACGGTCAAAGCAGTGGCCTTTTTCACATTTCAGGTCATTCTCCCCTTGCAGCGCACCGCCGCACAGGGGGCACTGCCACGGGGCAAAAGCTTCGTTCCGGCTCATACTTCTTCGCTGTGATCCTCAATGGGTGCGGTAGCACCGCCGTGGGCGTCCATATACTCCTCAAAGCTGGTGTACTTCTGCTGGGGCGGGCGGCGGCTGATGAGCATCAGCCCCGGGTCCTCGTCCCGGGCGGCAGCATTGCGGCCGCGGCGGGCAGGCTCGGCCTTGGGGGCGCGGTTCTGATTGCCGGCGCTGCCGCGCTCATTGCGGGCAGGACGGGCGTTGTTGCTCTGGGCTGCGGGGCGGGCATTGCGCTGTTCACCCCGGTCGCTGCGGTCATTGCGGCGGCTGCCGCTGCGGTTTGCGTTCTGGTTATTCTGGGGCTCCTGTGCGCTGCGGATGACGGGTGCTGCCGGGGCGGCAGGGATCTTGCGTGCCGGGCGCAGCGGGGTGGCCTCCGGGGCGCTGACAAAATGGGGGTCGAACTTGGGCTGGGCGTTGCTGCCCCGGGCGGGGGCGGCATTCTCGCGGCGGGTGCGGGGCGCTGCCGTCTCCTTGGGGGCGTTTGCGCCCCGGTTGTTGGCGCGGCGGTCGTTGCGTGCCCCGCGCTTTGCGTTGCTGTCTTGCATCAGTGTTTCCTCTTTTTTCGGTTTTGCAGGCACCGCGTTCTTTGCGGCCTTCGGCTCCTGCTTCGGCGCGGGCGCAGCTGCCTTTGCAGCTTTTGCGGGCGCAGTTTCGGCCTGTTTTTTCGGCGCTTCGGCCGGTTTTTCTGCTTCGGGGCGGGGCTTTTTGCCGCGCACGGGCAGCACCGGGCGCACCGGGGCGGGCACGCCGTCCCACGGATGGCCGGATACCACCGGGATCTTGCGGCGGTTCAGCTTTTCGATGCCTGCCAGATACTCCTGCTCCTCCGGGGCGCAGAAGCTGACGGCGGTGCCGTCTGCACCGGCGCGGGCGGTGCGCCCGATGCGGTGCACATAGGTCTCCGGCACCTCGGGCAGGTCGTAGTTGAACACATGGGAAAGCTCGCTGATATCAATGCCGCGTGCGGCGATATCGGTCGCCACCAGCACCCGGGTCTTGCCGGATTTGAAATCCTCCAGCGCGGTGACGCGGGCGGTCTGGCTCTTGTTGCCGTGGATGGCGGCGGCGGGGATGCCCTGCTTTGTCAGATCCTTTGCGATCTTATCCGCGCCGTGCTTGGTGCGGCTGAACACCAGTGCGTTGACCACCGGCGGCTGCAAATTTTTGATGAGCCACGGCAGCAAAAGCTTCTTGTTGCCCTTTTCCACATAGTACAGGCTCTGCTGGATGCGGTCCACGGTGCTGGACACCGGGTCCACCTTGACAAAGGCGGGGTCGTGCAGAATGCCGGCAGCCAGCTGCTCGATCTCGGCGGGCATGGTGGCGCTGAACATCAGGTTCTGGCGCTGGGCGGGCAGCTTTGCAATGACCTTTTTCACGTCATGGACAAAGCCCATGTCCAGCATCCGGTCGGCCTCGTCCAGCACAAAAATTTCCAGTGCGGACAGGTCGATAAAGCCCTGCCCGATCAGGTCATTCAGCCGTCCCGGACAGGCGATGAGGATGTCCACGCCCTTTTTCAGCGCTTCCACCTGCGGTGCCTGTCCCACGCCGCCAAAGATGACGGTGCTGCGCAGTTTCAGGTACTTGCCGTAGGCTTCAAAGCTTTCGCCGATCTGCAAAGCCAGCTCCCGGGTGGGGGTCAAAATCAGGGCGCGGATGGCACCCTTGCGGCGGGGCGCATTGGCGGTGAGCCGATCCAGCATGGGCAGCGCAAAGGCCGCCGTCTTGCCGGTACCGGTCTGGGCGCAGCCCATCAGATCCCGGCCAGCCAGCACCGGCGGGATCGCCGCCGCCTGAATGGGCGAGGGGGTCTCGTAGCCCGCTTCCTGCACAGCGCGCAGCAGCGGGGCGGACAGATTCAGTTCTTTAAATGTCATGGTTCTCCTATTTTATTCTGTGATCTTCCGGCACTCGATGTAATAGCGCTTTTCCTCCGCGTGTCCCATGCTGAAGGTCTTGCGGGGCAGCACGCCGCCCATCACAACGCCGCGGAACAGATCGCTCTTGGCGAAGGGCGGCATCAAAAACGCCACTGCGCCCTGCTTGCACAAAGCACGCACAGCCGGTTCGTCATGCACATAGTCCACCTTTGCTTCCGGGTGGCGTGCGATATAATCCGAAATAAAATCGTCGATGGTGCCCACGGTCAGCGGCTCGGTGGGGTCCTCAAAGCTGAGCACGTTGGCCATGTGGGGGCCAGCCAGCGTAAAGGGCTGCTTTTTGCTGCCGCCAAAGCAGCAGCCTGCCATGTTGGCATCGCTCCATGTGATCAGGCTCAGCAGCACGGTGGCGCAGTCCACGTTGAACAGTACCCGGTGGATGGGCTCGATCTCAATAGCCGGGGAGTGCACGTTGCACACCTCTGCCAGACACCAGCGGGCGGGGTGATTCTCTGCCTGCTCCGGGGTCAAGGTCTTTTTCAGCTCCTCCCAGCAGGCTTTTGCGGTAGCCAGCGAGTGGTTGCCATCGCCCACGGCCAGCGTCAGCGGGTCGCGGCGGGTGGCATCGGGGTATTTTTTGTCAAATTCCTCCTGACTGCCCAGCACGGTCAGCGCGTTTTCGATCTGCGCGATGAGGGCGGGGTCCTCCACCGCCCAGCCTGCCACATGACCACCGCCCAGCATCAACTCACCCTCGTACACCTTGGGCAGGCTGTCCTTGTGGGCGGCAATGGGCTCGATGAGGGTGCAGTCCGGGTCGTCCGCCAGCATCATGATGTGGGGCGTTTCCAGCGCAGCGCCGGTGCGCACCTTCATGCGGGGCGGGATGCGGCTTTCCACGGTGCACTCGCTGGGGCGCACGGTGCATTTTTCGCCACGGCGGTAGCTGTAAGCTTCCAGGTCCACACGCCCCACAAGACCCTGCCGTACCCGGCCGCTCTGCTCGGTGCGCTCCACATAGATAAAGCCATCCACCGCCCGGGTGAGCACATTTTTGGCGTAATCCTGCATGGTGGCGTGGATCTTTTCCACCCGCGCGTCAGCGTCTCCGTCCTCCAGATACACCTCCGGCAGGATCAGGTTCAGGGTGCTGGGCGCACCCGCAGCGGTCTTTTCTGCCCGCTGCCAGTAGCTGCGGTCGCTGGTGAACTGGTCACAGGCAATGCAGCCCCACTGCTCCAGCGGCACCTGCTCCGAAGGCAGCAGGATGTGTGCGGGTGCAAAACAGGTAGTCGGTTTCATAGTCGTTTCCTCCCCTCTTTATTGCAATTCAACTTTTTTAATGCAACAGCAACAACGTTGAATTGCATATCGCAAGTATGCTGTTTGAATGTTGCGCTAATTTTTTGACTTGCGATAAAAGCCGCTTTTCAGCGGAATGCTGCGGCGTCGTGCACCACAACGTGCTGCACACCGGCGTCGGCAGCGGCCTGCTCCAGTGCAGCGCGGCTGTCCGCGTCCAGTGCGGTGCTGCTGGTGACCAGCAGATTCTCCATGCCAAGGGACACGCCGGTGGTGCCAAGGGCATCGGTGGCGGCGGTGCACAGGGCGTCCGGGTAGCTGACCCACAGGGTCACGCTGCCCGCAAAGCGGGTCTGCCATGCGGCGATATCGGCCGTCAGCTGAGCGGCGCGTCCCTCCCGGCTCTTGCCGCCGGAAGCGCCGAAGTCCTGCTTGCGGGTGATGATATTGGGGAACTGCACCCCGGTAAGCACCACCTGCTCGTAGCCCATGCCCTGCACCTCTTCAATGAGGTCGCCGACATACTGCACCGCGCTTGCGGCAAAGGGGTTCATCCACGCCTTGCCGCCCTTGGCTGCGCTGACGTTGTCCAGCCAGAGGCTGTTGCTGTCGTAGTGCACGCCCATACTGCGGTCGGTGTACACCGACACCGGGTCGGTAAAGGCGGCAAGCTGTGCCGCCGGGATAATGCCTTCTTCCCGCAGGATGGCGGCGATGCTTGCCGCATCCACCGGGCTTTCGGTGATGCTTTGGGCGGCATTTGCCACCCCGGAAGCGTAGTACACCGTGCCAGCGGCGTCCTTCAGGGTGACAAGGGCATAGTCTGCGCCCTGCTGCTTCAGCTGCCGGGCAGCGGCGCGGATGGCGGCTTCATCGGTCAGGGCTGTCACGTCCAGCTCTGCCCAGCTGCCGCCGGTGATGGCCTTGCCGTCCAGCGGCTTTTCCTCTTCCGGCTCCGGTTCAGACGCTGCTGCCTGCGAAGCGGCGGCGCTGCTTGCCGCCGCAGAGGAAGCGGCTGCTTCGGCGCGGGAAGCGCTTTCGGCTTCCAAGTCCCGATCCTTGACCACGGTATACCATGTGTGGGTGGCCCAATCCAGCACATGGGGTGCGGCAAACCATGCGGCTGCCAGCACTGCCGCCACCAGCACAACAATGCCGATGCCGCGCTTTACGCGCGTTTCCCGGCTGTAAAAGCTGCGGTTATAATGCTTGACCTTCTGACGTTTATACTTAGCCATGGTATCCTTTCCTCCCTGTCTGCATTACAGGATAACGGAATGTCCGGTAAAGCCATAGATTGCCAGCGCCAGCACGCCGATATACACCAGCGTGATGGGCAGGCCGCGGAATGCTTTGGGGATGGCTTTGCTGCGCAGGCGGTGGCGCGCTTCGGTGACCAGCAGCACCGCCAGCACATAGCCGATGCCGCTGCCAAGGCCAAAGCCAAGGCTCTGGCCAAGGGTAAAGCTCTGGGTGCGCTCCACCAGCACCGTGCCCAGCACGCCGCTGTTCAGCGCGGCCAGCGGCACGATGCGCAGCAGCTGGGCGCGGCGGGGCAGGCTGCGCAGCAGCCACAGCACCAGATGCTCTGCCAAGCACACCACGGCGATGCTGGCGATATACACCAGCGGGCGCAGCTGGGCGCGGTTATCCAGCGGGGCGATGAATCCGCCGGCAATGAAAGCCACGGGTGCTACCAGCACCTGCGTGATGCACAGCATCATGCCGAACAACGCGCTGCTGGTGCGGTCGTCCCCCACCAGCTGCACCATACGGGACACGCCCAGTGCACGGGTAAAGACAGCGTTCTGTGCAAAAATAGCCAGCAGTGCATAGCTGAAAAACACTGCCGAGCTGCTTACAACTTCCTTCACGGTTCGCGGTCCACCTCCTTCTGGTAGTGCACGGTCAGGGTATCCTGCGCTTCCTTTTTCAGAAATTCCCTGCGCTTTGCAGCCGCAGCGCGCCAGATGGCGCACAGGATGCCCAGCACGATAAAGCCGCCCGCCGGCATCTTAGCCAGCGGCAGCAGCGCCCAACGCCCCACTGGGGCACCGAACACGGTGCCAAGGCTGAGCCACTCGCGCACCATGCCGATCACGAGCAGCAGCAGCGCGTAGCCCACGGTGATGCGCACGCCCTTGGAAACTGCCTTGTGCACCGTCTCCTGCACGCGGCCGAAGCGGTAGGTCAGAAGCGGCTCCACTACCAGCATGGGCAGGTAGATGCCAAGGTTCAAAAGACCCGTGCCGAACACAAGGTTCAGGATGGGATACGCCGCCAGATACACCACAGCGGCGCTGGCTGCGTACAGTATAGCGCGGGGCAGCAGTTTTTTCTGCAGCTGTGCGGGCGAGGGTTCCTCGTCCCGCAGGGGCACAAGGCGGCTGAGCAGGCAGGCCAGCACGCGGGAGGGCACCAGCAGCAGCGCCACCGCCGCCGCCAGCATCAGGCTGTTCTGACCGGTGGTAGCCACGACCACCAGCGGTGCCAGACCCATGCCCTGCATGACCACCGGGTTATTCAGGAACACGCGGTCGTGATGGGCAAACTTTTCGGGATCTTGCAAGATCAATTCCGCAGTACGCTTTTTCATTCCGCAGCCTCCTTTCGTTCGGACGGCAGACGGTGCAGCAGACGGTACAGCCGCTCCTCGGTGCGGTCAATGAGCGCGGACACACTGTTGACGGCCAGCAGTGCAAAGCAGACGCCGGTCTCGTACACGCCAAAATAGCGGAAGCCCATGGTGGCGATGCCCACCAGTGCGCCGTACAGGATGCGCCCAAGCCGGTGGTGGGCACAGGTGTATGGCTCGTTGAGCAGGAACACCGCGCAGAACAGCATTGCACCGGTGTGCAGCTCGTCCCTGATGCCCTGCAGGCGGGGCATCAGGCTGCTGAAGAGGGTGCTGTCTGCCAGACCTACCTGCCGCGGGAAGAAGAAGGCGATGAGCCCGCAGGTGATGAGAAAGCTCGCTGATGCGCCGATGTGCACGTCCTTCTGAGCCCACAGCACAAGGCCGCAGGCCAGAATGACCAGCGCCGCGCCGGTGCCCATTGGGGCGGCAAACTCGCCCAGCACAACGGCGAGGGCGTTCATGTTCAGGATGCCGCCGCTGCGCAGGGTATCCTCGATGGTGCTGCTCACCGGCACGGCGGAAGCGTCCCACAGGGGCAGCGGGGTGTAGGGCTGCGGGTAGCGCACCACCTGCTCCGGCCACGATACCGCCGCCACGGCGTAGCCCACGGCAGCGGGGTTGAAGGGGTAGCTGCCGTAGCCGCCAAAGACCTCCTTGCCGATGAGCACGCCCGCCAGCACTGCCACCACCAGCACATAGATGTCCACGGTGGCGGGCATGAGCAGGGCGATGATCAGGCTGAAACTCTCGTTGGAGAGATCTTTATTGGTGTACACCCGATGGCGCAGCAGCGCCACCAGACGGTCGCACAGGTTGCCGGTAAGCAGGGCGACGCCGCACAGCAGCAGCGGACGCGCCCCGTAGAAATAGCAGGCCATGCACAGCAGCGGCACGCACAGCCAGAAAACGTGCCTATAGTACCGCCCGGTCTTTTGCAGCTGCCGCTCCTGCTCTTGGATCAAAGCTTCATCCATATACAGCCCTCCTTACAGGCTGGCCAGTGCGCCCACAGCCGCAGCGGGGTCGGCAGCGCCGAACACGGCGCTGCCCGCCACCAGCACGTCGGCGCCGGCTTCCACGCACAGGGGTGCGGTGGCGGCATCCACGCCGCCGTCCACCTCCAGCAGGTAGGAAAGGCCGCGTGCTTCCCGCTCTGCCTTGAGCCAGCGGAGCTTGTCCAGCGCCGAGGGCATGAACTTCTGCCCGCCGAAGCCGGGCTCCACGCTCATCACCAGCACCAGATCCAGCTGATCCAGCCACGGTGCCAGCGCTTCGGCCGGGGTGCCGGGCTTGATGGTCAGACCCACCTTGCAGCCCAGCGCACGCACGGCATCAATGGTGGCCTGAATATCATCTTCGCACTCCAGATGGAAGTTATATAGGGTAGCACCGGCCTTGATGAAAGGCTCGGCGTATTGCAGCGGGTGGCTGATCATCAGATGCACGTCGTAAAAGGCATCCGGCAGCGCCTTGTGCAGGCTTTTGAGCACCGGCACGCCAAAGCTGATGTTGGGCACAAAATGCCCGTCCATCACGTCGTAGTGCAGCATCTGTGCGCCGGCATCCAGCACCATGCGGCAGTCTGCACCCAGCTTGCCAAAATCAGCAGAAAGAATCGAAGGACTTAC
>ERZ1026870.693-NODE-693-length-18239-cov-136.611252_pt1 | contig 18239 bp, 4 predicted proteins | sample MGYA00380165_ERZ1026870 | MGnify/ENA primary metagenome ERZ1026870 (study PRJEB33269, sample SAMEA4719801) | human gut metagenome | biome: human-associated habitat; feature: organic feature; material: feces | place: Cameroon | collected 2013-10 ...
ATGATGTCGTTCTGTTTCAGCCCCTTTATCTGGATATGATAGTTGCCGCTAGGAACAATGGTGATGTCTGCCTTCATGTCAGTCTCCTTGCGGTTGAAACTGATATTGAAGCGGTTGTTCATCTCACCTGCTTGGGCAGCATAGAATGGATAACTGCCATCCTTCAGATCTACCGCCTTGCCGGTTTCCTTGTCCTTCAGCCAAACGGTTTCATATTCGCTGGCATCGCAATCTTCAGGGATGCTGATGCTGTATTCACCGGTTTCCGGCAGACTGATTCCGATGGTCTGTTCTGCATCAATGCTGACCGCAGAGAGGAGAGAGTAGCGTCCACCATTGCGCATAGCATAGATCTGAGCATTCTGGTTCGTCATCCATTTCACTCCATCGCTTCCCATATCAAAGTCGCTTTTTGCTTCGTAGGCAGGAACTGTATTCAACTGGAGTTGGTCATCTACAGGAGCGCTGTTGCCGGCTCTGCTGTTTCTGTTGCTCTGTGTGATGGCGATGTCGAGGGCTCGGGTTGCTTGATAGGCTGTTGCTGCCCTTGCTTCCGAATGTCCTACTATCACGCTTTCTGAATTATCCAGAGTGGCAGTCTGCGTAAACACGGCATCCATTGCCGGGATGTAGCCATCCGTTGTAACACCCGTGGCTAAATCATAGGTATTGATAGCCTTGTAGCTGCCGTTTTCTTCGTATTGGTAGATGACTCTGCCATATTCCATATCACTATAGTTCATGGCGCAGAGATAAGGAGAACCGAAGAGGTTCCAGCCCATGTTCTCCTTGTGGGTGAACTTCAAACCGCCGCCATTACTGTCTGACCATGGCTGCTGGTTATTGTTCTGTACCAGGGTAATCTTATCCAGCTGACTCCTGTTGGTCCTACCATCTTTCTCCGTGTAACTGATTCCATAGAAACGGACGGTCTTGTTGCCATTAGCATCCATTCTGAAACCTGCGGTAAAGTTTCGCTGGTTATCCACACCTCTTACCCATGCTTTACTATCGTTTTGGTCAAACTTATAGTCGTACTTGGCACGAGTAGCTGCATTATAGTAGTAGGCGATTACACTACCATCAGCAGGTTTATCAGTTCCCGATACCTCCATATTGGTAGCCTTGAAAGGCATGGAGAAGAAGTTGGTGCCTGCCTTCAACTTTCTTTCCACAGCAAAGTTGGTGAGGTTTACATAACTGTTGTTGCCTCTTAAACCAGCGTGGTGCTTCAAGAGCAGGAAGCCTGGGCTGAACGGATTCGTCTCTTTATAGAAGCCATTGTCGAGTTTCAGCTCCTTGTCTTCTGTCATGACATAGACCACAGATTTACCATGAGGATAATCGTCCTGGTTTGCTGTAGCATCGTTTGTCAGATACCAAGTCTCGAAACATCCGTTGTCTATGTTGTCTCTGATGCGTTGGTTGCCGGCAAGGTCATGGCTGTGCATCACCTGAATGGTGCAATCCTTTGTAGGATTTTCGGCTACGTTGGCATCGTGTTGGTTGATGTTGGCATTGTCTGTCTCGTCAAGCTGGTACTTCCAATAGTCATCTTTCACATATTTATTATAGGTGGTTACAGATGATCTGTTGGCAGCACTACCAGTCGATGATGGTAATGCGCCAGAAGCAGTTACATTGACAGACTTCACATCCTTCACGCTTCCTAACGCCAGACTGTTATAGAGCAAACCACTTGCATCGCCTGTTACCTTTGCATTCGCATCGAGGATAGAGGTGGAGAGCATGCTGTTGCCTTGGAGGCTGACGTTGCCCGAAACCTTGAAACCATCAACAAGACACATTCTGGTTTCAGTAGTTCCGCTGTTGAGTGTCAGCCCATTGATGGTAGATTGACTGGCAGACTCAATGATTCCTTTTCTCTGAGTAAGGAGATCCTTTACGATAGCTTCTGGTTCTGTTTCAGAACTTTTTTCTTCGCGCATCGAACCAAACATCTTGACGCCTGGCATGCTGATGTTCACGTTATCAGCCTTCATATTCCTGTCTACGAAGACGTAGCCATATTTACCTTCATTCTTGTTGGCATAAAGCTCAGCCAGGTTGATGGCGCCTTGCAGGTCGTTGGTTGGGTTATCCCAGCTTTCACCTGTTCCTGCAACAGCAGAACCTTCTTTAACATAGATAACCTGAATCATCTTCGTGTCACACTCGTATGCACCGATATCTATGTTGTCGCCAATCAGACGAGGGCTATTAGCCAAGTCCTTTTCTGAGCTTAAATTAATATTTTGGAGATGCTTGTCTTTGTTTCCTTGGTCAAGTAGCTTGAGACTAGGTCGAATTCTGTAATCGCCATTTTCTGGATCTACAAAATTAGGACCGTTCAGTACATCTCCATTCTTTGTGTTTTCAGGGAAAGCAACGTCCCAATTATCCTTGTTCTTTTGTTCTGTATCTCTAATGGTGTTGTCTCCATTGTTCCAAGTCAAGGAATTATACACGCTATTTGTTCCTTTAATAGCTCTTCCTTTATTGTTGGCAAACGTAGCATTTGTTATGTCTGCTGATTGGGAATTCTCGATTTCAAGACCATTTCCTTCTCCGTCAGCAAACAATACGTTCCACATCTTTATACCGGATTTGTTATCTCTTGTTGCAGCATTATTGTCAACTGCCATGCCGGTTCCCTTGTTCTTTCTAAAGGCACTATTGTGTACCTTTAAAAGATTTCCTTCATTATTGGTAGACAAATTAATCTTCGCCTTTACTCCCACACCACTCTGGTTCTGGAATGTGAAACCGGAAATAGTTACCGGCTTACCATTCGTTACGATATTGAGCAAGTTTGTAGTTTCGCCCACCTTGGCTGGGTTTTCAATGAGTACCGAAGGTTTGCTAAAGTCTTGCACCTCTGTTCCGTCAGCATTATTCGAGCCCGTACAACCACCCACAAGTTCAATCGATGTTATAAACTCTGCTTTATCGGCCTTGTTTACAATGAGAGAGAAGGCATCACCGCTAGAGTAGGTTGGCGAATAATAAGTACCTCCACGTACAAACACTTTTCTGTTGTTGTTGGTTGTAGTACCTGCAGATACGTTACCAGAAGGGTTAGCCATGGCAATGATGGCACCACGAAGGTCGGTGCTTTGGTTATCCCAACTGCTACCATCGCCATTTCCTTTCTCTTCCGTACCGATATAAACCTCTTCTAAGTCTGTAAACTTGAATACATACTGGAATTCATACATACCGATATCGATAGGTTTTTCTGCTACTTTACCATTCTCGTCTTTCGGACCAACGTATCTGTAGTATTCCTTACTGCTGTTGGCAGAACGGATATACTCAGATGGATAACCATATTCCTTAAGGCGATTATTGTGCATAGTCCACCAATTCAGATATTTACCAGTCTCGTTTGTGTCGTCTGCATCCTTCTTTCCGTCACCTGCATCTGTAAGCACAGAGATAGCCTGTGGATTCCACTTGGCATCCTGTGTGTAACCTTCGTAACCCTTTGTGGTTGTAGGCTCTGTGAAACGTGGTCCATCCGATGCGATATTCTCCTTGTTCAGCTTGATGTTGCCATCCGTTGCAGTAGAAGCAGGTAATTCATCCCAGGCGCAGTTGCGCATGTGCTCTCTCCTAAGGAGCACACTATTATCTGTAGATTCATTCCCCCAAATGGCGGTATTATATAATATAGGTGTAATCGTACCGTTTGCCACCTCGTTCTCCACATGGATGGCTCCATCTTGCTTTGCCTTGTTGTTCACGATGAGGCTGTTTACGATGTAGGCATCCTGATAGTCCGCAGCCATACTGCCAGCATCGTTTGCTCTACGGATATAGATGGCTCCGCCTTGTGAATTTTGTGTGCCCGTATATCTGCCACAAGTTACATCATTGTTGGCTAAGAGCGAGTTGACGATATGCAGGTTTCCGTTCACCGATTTTGTGAGATAGAGATAGATGGCTCCACCCTTACCTGGTTCGGTGACTTCATCCTGACTAGCCTTTTCTGATACGTTACTGTTACCGCTGATTGTACTGCCGATGATGTCTAGACTTGCATTGTTTACATAGACAGCTCCGCCATGCAGACCGGAGTTTTTGATCAGTCGGCAACGGTTCAATGTATAGTTCACGCGGTTGGTGTAGATAGCGCCTCCACGACCAATCTCGGCAACTTCGGTAGTTCCTCCTTCTTCAGTCTTCAGTTTTGTCGTGGTCTCACCATTCATGATGGTAATACCATCTAATACCACATCGTTTAAGGTAGCCGAAGCACCCGTGGATTCCGCATTACTGTAGACCACATGATATACATTACGTTCCTTTTCCGATGCCTTGATGTCACCGGAAAGAATCGTAGGATTCTGGAACTCCCATGGCTCTATCAATCCGTTCTTATTGTTGTCGGTCATGTAGTTCTTGTTGCGGTTAGCCAAGATGTCTTTGATGTCTCCATCTGGAGTCAAAGTCTTACCTCCAAAGCTTGTAAACTCATCTCCAATTTTGTTTTCTGTACCAGGAACAACAGGAGTTGAAGAATACAGGTCATCTTTCGAGAAACTGCCGAAGATATCTACGTTCACTGGGATGGTGAAGCTCTGCAAGCGGCGGTCTATCGTGTTTTGCTCTGGCGAAAGGTCTTTATTCTGTCGCATCTTGCTCGGCTTGTAGGTTCCGCCTGTCATCAGAATCTCGAAGTGGGTAGCCTCTGTAGCCACTTTCTTTTCTCGTGCCTCATTGATGTAATCGAGGGCTGCTTCGAGACTGTTGAAAGGAGTCAGGAAGGAGCGGCCATAATACTTTGCCTTCTCTTCTTCTGTTACTTTCTCACCACCTGTCAGAGAAACGAACAGGCGCTTCAGAAGCTTGGTATTATCAAACGCAGGCAGATCAGATGTGTATGCACCGGCTGTCTGTTGCTTGGTCATGGTTCTTTCCTTACCGGTAATGTCGTAGCTGCTGATACCATAATCCTTCCATGCATTGACGTATTCTTTCTCAACTCCGTTGTCAATCAATGGTGAATAGGCACGAGGCTTGAAGATTTTGTTGTCGTTGAAGTAACTGTCAAGATCGCTAGTCATCTCCGTGTTCATTCTGTTGGCTGGCAACGCCATCTTCTCTACGAAACAATAGTTGTATGGGTAGAATAATTCTTCCGAATATTTTCCGATTCCCTGCAGAAAGTCGTGAGACTGATAGTTCACATCACCGCTGATGTTGTTATCGGTCTGTGCTGAATTTCCCCATATCACGGAGTTACCGCCAATCAGGGAGTTCTCCTCCTGGTAGATTCCGCCACCAATGGTTGCCTCATTTTTGGCGATGGTGCATGAGATGACGTAGGCATGGTAGTTCTTGATGTCTTCGTTCTGGTCGTTGGAACGGAGCGCATAGATGGCGCCACCTTTCTGTGCCTTGTTTCTTACGATGACACTACCGCTTACAATGCTACCTTTCAGCAACATGAGAGCACCGCCTTGGGTAGCCTGACAGTCGGAAATCTCGCAGTTGCGTACATGTGCCTTTCTTGGCACAATGGCTGCACCACCCATACTCTTGAAACCCGACTTGTCGCTTGCGTTACCGTCAATCAGGCGACAGCCATCTATGATGGTATTCTCTGTCAGGGCAGTGGTGTTGTAGTCGTCATAGTCGCCCGTAGGCCATTTGCCGAAGCACACGGTGTGGTAGCCGTTCACCTCCTGGTTAACGGCAGAACCTTCTTTTACTTCGGTCTTCGCACTTAATACCGTCTGGTAAGTGCTGATACAGTCGCGCTTGTCTTCATCCCAATTGTAGGTTCCTGCTTTCGGCTTTCCTCCTTCCTGGTCACCCTCATAGTAACCACCCATCAGGCATACTCCGTTAGGAATCAGGAAGGTATAACTCTGCGGATCGCTAGGGTCTGCCAGTGTATTGGCATGATAAACAAATCTCTTTCCAGTTTCATCAGCCTGATAGCCAGCTACTTTTACATATACCTGATGCATTTGACTGTTATCTGTGATGCCCTGGTTCGCTGTTTCAAATTTCTTGCCCGCAGCAGTCAGCACATCCTGCAGCTTGTCAGCACAGGCTGCGTTTTCCGGACTGTCTCCACTTCTGTTTCCCCATCCGTTTTGGGTTACATAATAAATGTAATCTACAATACCTGCGCTGTTTGTCTTTTCCTGTGGTGCGATATTGGTAGTATTATCAGCCTCATAGGCACCGATATCTATGGCGCAGTCCTTGATTCGGTTGGTATAGTCCATATCGGTTTCCGGAAGGATGATTCCATTTCCTACATTTGTGGTTCCACCATTCAGACACTTGTTACCTGCCTCGTTCAGGCGGAAGTTATTCTTTAATCGTGCATTGCGGAAGCGGAAATTGTTTCCACTTTCGTAGGTCTGGTCCTCAAATGGGAAAGCCAAATCTGTGCCTGTGAAATTTCCATCGCTTTCCTGGAATTTGTTGTTGATGTTACCACTGTTCATGTAGCAGTTGTGGGATGGATTCATCTTGCCCGATGCAGCTGAGTTTACCTGATCTGTAATCTGCTTGCTGTTGTCGTAATTATCATAGATGATACAGTTGTAGAGTGAGAGCTGTGAGCTAACTCCGGTATTGGCATCCTGCCAGTGATAGATGCCGGTTCCGTTTGTCGCCATATTGTAGGCGATGGTGTTGTTGTAGAACTTGGCACTCTCCAGGAAGATACCTCCGCCACGACAGGATCCGTTATAACAACGGTTGTTTGCCACCACAAGGTTGTAGCCGGTACCTTGAATCATATAGGCTCCGCCTCCATAACTTTCACTGCGGTTGGCATAACTCAGGTTTCTCAGCAGGTAACTGTTCGAAATCTTACTGTTCTCTCCGTCCATATACAAACCGCCACCACGTACGCGACTGCCATGGTTGAAGTTGTTGACGATGATGAGATTTTCCAGTTCTACACCTCGGAATACACGCACACCTGCACCTCCGTCACGGTTGGCACCAGGATAGTTGATGATATAACCATGACGTACAGAGAAGCCATCCCATTTGGCATGCTCGTAATCCACGTATTTTTCGTCTTTTAAAGTTCCTTTATAGCGTACGGCATTACCGTCGGTACGTGAGGCGTTTCCATCACCCGATGGCGACCAGGTAGGAAGACATACGTCTGGCTGATACAGTACATAATGGCGCTCTGTTTTCCCGCTGTTTATCAACGTTTTTGTAAAGTCATAATTAGAGCCATCAGAAGGCTTGTTCTCCTGATACCACATTTCCTTATCTCCGTTTTTGAAGTATACAGGCGATTCCTTTCTGATCTGTAGAATGGTTTCATACTTGGTCTTGTCCAAAGTCTCGTATTCCTTACGTGCTGGTACGTATTGTGAGAGCAGCGGATGGCGGTCGTCTTCTCCAGGATAGCCTTCGTATGGGAAACCACCTATTACCTCCACCTTGTCTCTGACAACAAAGCCTTTGTAGTCTGTATAGATGCCTGCACCTACCCAAACTACTACCCAGTCTTTCTTGTCTTTATTCTTATTCAACTCTGCCGCTCTTTCTACAGCATATTGCAAACCGCTGATGTATTGCTCCTTTCTATTGTTGGCAATCTTGTTATAGGTTCCCCAATTGTTGGAATAGGCTCGCGCTTGGTTATCTGAGTTTGTCCAGAAATCGCCATAAGAATCTGTCTCAGAACGATACTTGCCGTTAGTCTGACTATAATCTGTATTGTCAATAGTGGTGCTAAGCAGCGTATTGTCTCTCTGCTTTACATAGAAATCATTGCCGCTTCTAGCCTGATAGTTATCACACATGGCGTTGCCGATGATAGCCTTGTCCCAGCTGCTTCCATCATATTCGGTTTTAGATTCATTCAGAAGATTAAAGTCTGGGTTGCCGTCTTTGTCGTCATCATTGGCGTCGCTGCTGCTTACATAGTTCTGGTTGTACGAACGCACGTAGATAATCTTTCCTGCTTTTGGCAGGAGAGCTTCGTATGCCCCTAGGTCAGGAACACCACCTAGGTTGCGGTCTTCGCCGGTGATGTCCTTGGCTGTTGTAGTTGCATTGTTTTCTTGGGCGCTGTTGATGATGCGGCCAGCCTCTGCAGAACTGGTCAGCGGGCGGAAGGATGAATAGCCTCCGTAATAAACGTTGCCGCTCATCTTGGCACCCACTTCATTGGTTGGGTTGCTGAAGTTCAGGGCTCCGTTTTTTCCCAGAGTGTTGATATCCATGCTGTTCTTGCATTCCGAACCATTCCATGTGCCGTTGATGTTCAGTTTGTTTCCTACAGCATACGAGGTTCTCTTCACAAGGTCGTAATCTGGTGCTACTCCCTCATTGTTGATGATGCTTACATGGTTGAGCGTGAGAGAGTTGTTGCTGCCTTGGCTTTTGTTCAGATAGATGATGGAAGGCAGCCCCGAAGAACTTGGATTAAGCGGATCCTTGCTCGTATTGTTATTGATGACGCAGTTTTCCAGTTCCAATTTCACATTCACGGCATCTGGCATAGTAGCGATAGCACCGCCATCTGTCGCTGTATTGTTCTCAAAGATGCAATTCTTCAGCTTCACGGTGGTTGGTTCACTGCTCTGGTCCATGCTTCCTATCAGTACACCGCCACCATAAGGCATGTAGGCAGTACCGGCAGCGTATGCATGGGTAAAGGCATAGCCGTCGATGGTGATGTTGGCACCTGCTTCGATGCGGACCAGATGGTAGAGACCCTCGTTGAGTTCTGAGCCGTTCAGGTTTCCGTTCAGTTCGGTGCGGTATTTGATAGGGTCGCGGTCTTCATCTTTCGGATTCGGGTTCTTTGAATACTCCGGATAACCGCCATATACGGTTACAGGAAGTACGCAAGGTTGAATGTTAAAGGTGCATGACCTGGCGTCTGTTTCCTCGAACGTGTAGGCAATCTTCGGTTCGAAGATACCCTCACGACCGCAGATTTCAAACTCGTAGCCGCTGTTCTTCTCAATAGTGAAATCCTTTGGTGTAGTATTGTCCTTTGTAACTACCTTGATATTGTCCCCAGCCTTGATGTCGGCAAGATAACCGAGAATTTCATCTACAGATGATGAGGTATAGCTCTTTTCCCACGACTGTCCTGTTCCGTCCACCAGTTCTCGTGAACGGTCAAAGTAGATGCGCAGGCGTTTTTGGGTATCATTCTTTTCAAATACAAGGTCTTGGTTGTCAGCTATATAGGCTCCTGCTGCCGGAACCGAACTGATAGCCTTTCCGCTCAGGTCTATTTTTGGCTGATACAGGTAGGAAGATGGCAGGAGGGCATAGCTGATGCCCACGTTGCGCAGTCGGGTTCCTTTCACGGTTTCCCAGTAATAGTTCACCGTCTTCATGTCTGTAAGAACGCCACGTTTCTCGTTGAAGGCTTCCACCGTGTTGTAAGGTGCTTCATTGCCCATCACGAATCCCTTGCCCGAGTAATACGTGTTGATGGAGATGGTTCCGCTCTGATAGGTGCTGGTCCATTTGGCTGCATTTACATCTGAGATGGCGTTGTTGTAGAACTGTACGGTCTTTTCTGATGGCTTGGCTGCATAAATCTGTGCCATGGACGCTGAGTTGCTGGTGCCTGATTTGTGCTGGAGCAGCGAGTTGTTCCAGATAACGTTGTTGGCAAGCAGACCCTTCTGGGCAATATACACACCACCCGTATAGGATGACCTCTCGTCGGCATCATCCGAGGTGTTGTTGGTGTAGTTGTTGACGATGGTATTGTTAATCACCAGTCCGTGACCATCCAGGTACACAGCACCATTTCGGGTACTGGTATTGTTACTGATTACAGAGGTGGCAAGAATCTGATAATAGGCTTTCTCTGAGTTATTAGCGTCACCATTCAGATATACACCTGCTCCCTGATAGGCAGAACAGTTGGTTACCATACTTCGGGTGATGAAGCCGGCTTCGTCTATATAGATACCTCCGCCCTGATAAGCCGAGCAGTCGTATACCAGGTTACCTTCCGTTTGTCCGTTTTTGCAGTAGATGCCGCCGCCACGAGGCTTGATGCTTCCGCTTTCTTTCATGCCCGAGTTGCAGAATCTCACGGTACAGTAACGCATTCGGGCTGATGGGTCGTTGATATAAACGCCTGCTCCACAGCCTGGGGCGTATTGGGCTGCGTTCGTTTCGTTATATTTACCTCCCTCAATGGTGAAGCCTTCAAGATATACTTCGTCGGTAAAGGCATTTCCTCCAGGCAGGGGAGCAAACCATACCACATGGTAGGAACCGCTGGTCTTTATGTTCCAGGCTTCGTCAGTGTTATTCCAATTAGCATCGTCGCTTCCCTTGAATTCCGCACCCCTGATGATGGATTCCTGTTTCCAGCCCCATGGCTTTAAACCCTTGGATTCCTCGATGCGCTCGGAACGTCTTTTTTCGGTTCCCTTAAATGCACCATAAACGCTGATGCCATTCTTCATCAGTAGGGATACCGGGGCTGATGCATCGTTAAAGATGCGGTCTTTTACTACATAGGTTCCGGTTGCTACCCAGACTTCGCCTTTCTCGCCTGGCTTTTCTGCCAAATTGTTGATGGCCCACTGTATATCGTCCGTGGCATCATCCCATGATGTTCCGTCGCCCTTTCCCGCTTTCTTGGGTTTCACGTATCTGATGCGTCCTGGCTTCATTCGGGCATACTCGTAGGCGCCGATGTCGATGGTGCTTGTCTGATAGCGTGTCCTGCCCATGATGTCGGTAGAAGCTGTTTCCAGGTTTGCATCAACTACAAGATTTTTGTAGTATTCTAGTTTTCCCTTGTTCAGAAGGGCAGAGGTTTCCTCGAAAGTGAAGGCGGTGCTGTATAATTGTTTCAGATTACTGCTGAACGAGAAGTCGTAACCCTGGGTCACGGCACTCTGCTTGAACCAAGGGGCTGGCTCTATGCCGTGGTTCTCGTTACTGATTTTTACGTTTCCGTTGTCGTCGGTATTGGCTTTGGAATCGGTAACTTCTACTTCCGGAAATGCACAGGAATAGAAGGCAGGACGGCTGTCTTGCTTGCTGAGTGCAGTGGAATGCCAGAGAACGGTGTTGTAAACCGCTCCGCCGTCATTGCTGTTTGAAGCCCCGTCTGTGGTCAGGTCTGCGGCTGATACGGTGTTGGCAATAACAGAACAGTTGACGATTTTCGATGTGTTCGAAAGTCGGATACCGCCGTTCGTATTGTTGTTGATGTTGCAGTTGTAGACGGTGGCTGTTCCGTCTATCCACATACCACCACCTTCGTTTTCGCTGGAGCCTCGCTTGCCTGCCACATTATTAAAAATGCTGCAGTAGCTGATGGCTGACTGCTGATTGGTACAGGAATTATCTACATAGATGGCACCGCCGCGCATGCCGTAGTTGTTCGCAAAGTTACATTGCGAAATACGGAAGTAACGGCTGCCGGCATTGTTGTCGTTGCTTTTGTTTACTACGTAGATGCCGCCGCCTCTGCCATTTGCAGAGGTGTTCTCTCCCTTGGCATTACCTGCTGCGATGAGGAAACCGGAAACTATGGTTGGCTTGTTGCCGTCGTTGGTGTTGTCCTGTGTTACGCCCATCTGGAGGGTCAGCACATGGGTGGCATTGTCGTTGCGGGTGGTGTTCTCTGGATAGATAATCAGCTGCTGGCTCGCCTTGTCGTTGGTGCCGATGTCGCCCACCAGAGCCGTCTGATACTTCATCTGATATTTGTGTCTGCCCGTAGGGAGATCGTTCTTGATGGTTTCGTCTCCTGCAAAACCTCCATACATGGCAACGCCCGAAGGGAGAACGAAACCTCCCTTCGGTGCCTTGTAGATGTGGCCGGTAATATCCTCATAGCCTTTCACCCAGATTTCATCGCCAGCCTTGGCTTGGCGCAGCGCTTCTGTCAGGGTGATAGCATTCTCCCATGATAAGCCGTCGTTGCTGGAGGTCGTTATCTCGGAATCTGCTTTCACATGATAGGTCTTGCCTTGTGCTGACAAGGCGATGGAGCAACCCAGCAACAGGAGGGTCGCGATAAGTCTGTAGTATGTTGGATAGAGTTTTCTCATGATGAATATTCTCTTATTATGTTAGAATTTGTCGATGATGATGTTGCTCGCATTACCGATTTTGGCTCCCTTGATGGTTACGTTGATCTTGTACCATTGGGCAGGATTGAAACTTTCTGTCCGGTTCTTGAAGTCGAAAGTTACTTTGTCGGATTTTTCCTCTGTTGCGCCATCTTTTTTCGTCTTGATATCGAAGGTGATGCGTGGCTTCGTAGTGCCATCAGGGAAGGTGTAATGGTAAACTCTTCCGTTTCGCTTGCTGATTTCCGAGGTGTTGATAAATGTTTTCTGTCCGCCTATGGATGTTTTTGGTGTTTCTGCTGAAACAGCATAAAGGGTAGGGAAGAGTCTTCCGTATCCTGCATCTGATTTCGTTGTTCCTTCCGGTTCGCCGTGATAAGTAAAACCTTGTACTTTCACATCGGTGAATTTTTGCTTACCATCTTCGTCTTTCTCATAGGCTCCCTTGGCATCCCATTGGATGTCAATCTTGGCAGCCAGTCTGCCCAGTACCATGCGCCAGTATTGCTTGGTGTTGATATTGGCATTGATGTTCTGTTCTACTTTTATCTCTCTGTCATTGGTGAGAATTTGCGTCTCTGGGTCCAGCTTGAGTGCATAGCCCGTGGCTACGCTGATAAACTTGGCTACGTCTATGGCTCCGTTTTTATGGGCATAGTCGTTGCTAATCTGTAAATCATAAATGTTTGAGTTATGGTCTTTTCCGTCTTTTGCGATGGCGTCTAGCATTCCCTCCAGATTCAGTCCTTCTCCGTTACTGTAGGTAACCCCATAAACGCAACAGGTGCCTAACGGCAGATACATCGTATAGGTGCGAAAGCCGTTGGCATCAGGTCCTGATAGGGTTGAGGTGGGATGGGTGACGAGGGCTTTTCTGTCGAATTCTTCCTTGGTATAGGTATCGTAATATACCATTTTCTGGGGTGCTGCATCGTGTATTTCGTCGCCTTGCGTCTTTTCCTTATAGGCAACGATGATGGTGAGCCGGTCCCAGTCCACCATGTCGTTGGTGTCTTCTCCCGGATCTCCGATGCGTGTTTCCGTCTTATCGTCAGGCACAGATAGGGTGAGCGAGATGGGTGCCAACGTATCCATTGGTCTTACCTCGTTCTTTTCGCTTTCGCTGCATCCTGTCAGCATGATAAGCGATAGTATCGTAAATATGTATTTCGTAATATGATTCATGTATCAAATCTTTATAGCCGTTGAATTCTTCACTCTTCACTTAAATGTCAATGTCGTGGCTTCCTCCTGGTTTCCAGTCGAGTTTCACGCTTACTCCTACGGATGCATTGGTAACAACCAGCGAACCGTCGGGTTTGAGTTTTGCCTTAATCAGTTTCAGCCTTCCGGCTTTCAGCGGTTCGTTCAGCGTGAGAATGGTTTCTGTATATTTGCCGTTTACCTTGGCGATGATGTGGTAGCGCCACTCTGCCTTGCTGGATGGGAAACTTACGGCATAGAGCGCATCGTGAGTCTGGGCTGAGGCTGTTGAAGCTTCGTTGATTCGCTTGGCTCTCACGATGGTGTTTCGGGATGTTGAGTAAATACTGTCGTTTACGAGAAAGTGGGTTGCCATTCCTTCTACGAATCCCCAGAGTTCGGTTGGTTTCACTTCTTGCTGGTTGATGACTACCGCTGCGGCACAGTTTGCCATATAGAGGGTGGTCTGCAGGTCGTGTTCGAAATCGGCCTCGTTGATGGTGAGTCGGGAAGTGAACAGACCGATATTGTGACTGTCGATGGTATCCTTCTGCTCCTGTTCCAGGGCGAGAGCCTTGCAGACATTTGCACCGGTAATTTTTACGTTCCTGGCGCTTCCGGTATTGGCGAGCGACAGGTTCTGGTAGTCGTTTCGCGGCAGATAGATGGTGTAGGATACCGAATTGGCATTCATGATGTTAGCTTCGTGACGGTAGAGATCATTTCCGATAAAGAAAGACAAATCGTTGTCTAGGGCATGGTCGGTGAAGACTGTGCCTAGTTCCTGTTTCAGCCGGTTGGCGATGTGTCGCTCCTCGGTGGTATTGAGGTCAATGTCGATGAGGGTATGAATCTGTGTATTGAGCCTCAGATTATACTTGATCTTATAGTCTTTGCCACACTTGCTCATGTCTTCATTGATGCATGAAGACAATCCGAAAGCGATGCTCAAAGTCATCAGAGCTATCAGAAATATTCTATATGATTTTTTCTTTCTCATTTTCCGTCCTCTATTAGGATTATAAACAGCAAAATCTACCCTACTGAACTTTCGTAACTTGCGAAAGCTCAGTAAGGTAGAATGATTAAAGTTCTACATTGAATGTGATGCCTGTCTTCCAAGAAAGATCTACTGCGAGACCTACGTTGATGCCTGATGTTCTGAGGTCAGGAATACAGTTGTATGCATCCTTTAAATTTTTGATGTTAAAGTTGGCTGTTGTTACATAGTCCTGCATGAATACGCGATCAACGCTGTTAGGATTAGTTATACCTTCTGTGGCATTAGGAGTCAGCTTACCAACAAGATAGAACTTAGCTCCCTTCAGAATGATACCATCTTTTCCGTAGAAGTCCTTGTCTGAGTTGTTCTCTAACTCGATGGTTACAAATACAGGTTTTTTATCTGTACTTTTGTTATCAAAGACAAGTGTGTAGTTTCCTACTGTCGGAATTTCAGATGTATACTTGGCATACATAGGAGAGACGTTCATTTCTTTATCATAGATGGTATTTTCAAACGTCTCAGAAGCTGCTGGCTCATACTTCCAGTCTACTGATGCTGGCTGACCACCAATCAAAATGCCTGTTACAGGGAAACCGTCTTCAGGAACTGTAATTTGTTGATTAGCCTTGCCTGCTACTTGAGCGTTATCTTCAAGAGTTGCTGCTTTACATCTTACTGTTGATTTCAATACAGCTACGCTATACTGAACAGGATCTTTCAAACCTACAGTTCTTGTTGAATTTTCAACAGCTTTTTCGTCGAAGTTTTTGTTGCTCCAGTCTGCCCCAGCTGGTTTTGTCCAATCTGTATATGAAGGGAATTCGCTTAGATTAGACATATCTTTATCAGAAACCATAGTCTTGGTACTTACAAAATACGACAGTTCTGCAGGATAGCAAATCTTATTATACTTGATAGAGTTGCCGGTACCGAAAAGCTCGGTTTCAGGAGCGTTGTAAGCGAATCTGCTCTCTCCTGAAATCCAAGTTAAAGTAGCAACACCATCAGGCAGGTTGTACTTTCCAGGGAAGTTGATATCTTGGATATCGTTCAGAGCTGTTTCGCATTGCTTGTAAATCTCTTTAGTTAATTTTTTGTCTGCAGAGATAGGTTCACCTGTTGTAGTTTCACCAGCTAATGCAGTCTTGAGGTTGTTGATAAACGCAACGACAGATGTTTTCGAACCCGCTTTGAGTGCTGTGAATTTGTTATAGCGTGTCTTTAAAAACTCTTTCTCATGTGCAGTAAGCCATGTTGGGAGAGGAGATACATTACCGATATTTGCCCAAGTATAATCTGTTCCATCATCTGTAACCTTTGCGTTGGCAATGTTATTTAATGCGGTGATGATTTTACTAGCATCTGCGTCTGTTGTAAAATCAGCATTGTTACTAATCGCTGTTAACTCATGTGATAAGTTTGCAAGAGTTTTCTCTGTTTTTTTCTCACCTTTATCCGTAATCTTACCTGCCTTGAAGTCTGTGTCTCCACTCTTCCTGGTAGCTCTACCATAGAAAAGTATGTGGTTAGTTCCTACAGGAATCTCAATGTCACGATAAAGCTTGCGATATTCATCCTGAGCATATGCATTGGCGTCTGTACCGATTTCGATGATTCTTGTAGCCTCAGTGTTTCCGGGTGTTGAAGGAACACCGTTGAAAGTCAGCAAAACGATGTCTGAAATACCGCGGAAATTGTTACTTTGCTGAGTCATTTCATCTGTCATACGTGTCACCTTCTTCGCCTGGTTAGTCGAAGAGTTACCACCATAAGGAATGTTGAGTGCGAACTGGGTCTTTACAACCTGTCCTGTCGCACCGGAGCCACCTGTTGGCTCAATTGAATCTGAAGAGCAGGAAACCATTCCTGCTGCACTTGCAAGAAGCATCGCACTTGCAAAGCTAAAAAATCTGAACTTCTTCATAGTCAAGTTATATTTTATTTGTTTTTATTTGTTTTCTCTGTCTGCCCGATGTTGTAAACCAGCGATACTGCCACCTTGGTCGGCATAACGAAGGTTTTCGTCTTCTTCTCAATGGCGGTGGCGCATCTGCCATAACAGTTGAATTTGGTATAGCGTGTGACTCCCAATCCCAAACCTATTGCCGCTTCCAGATTCCAACGGTTTTCCTTGTCGAGTGTCCAGTCGTAACCATATACTACGCCTAGGGCTCCCAAGTCGCCTTGGAACCTATGCTTTTTGAGATCTGGAAAAAGACCCAGTGGGAGGTGTACACCACCCGCATTGTAATGTGAGTAGAGTAAATTGGCTCCAAAGAAGTGCCCTTGGAACGGGCTGTCGAGCCAATATCGCATCTCTGTTTGTACGGCAATGTGCTTCTGTTTCTTGTTCTTGCGAAAAGTAAATGGGTTCCAACCGGTGGATAGGTCCAGCGACCAGTGGTCTGATAACCTCTTTTCCACTCCAATATTAGGTGTTGTGGTAGCCCAGTATGCTAAGTTCGTTTTCAAGCGCCAGTCTTGTGCTGATGCTGGTGTAATGAATAGTGCTGAAACAAGAAGGAGCAACATGCGCTGTCCTTTGTCTGTCTTCATTCGCTTCTGTATTATTTTGTTGATAGAAAAACTGTTTATTATACTGTTTCCTATTTTCTGTTTTTGATATTAATCTAATTATTTTTTCAGCCACAAATATAGCGAAAAATGAGCAAAAGGACTTTCAAAAAAAGAAAAAACTGCCTTCATTTAAACTTCGTTAACTATAAATTTATAAATCTACCCATTTTTACCCCCCCCCTATTTTACAAATTTTCACATTTTGCCATTCGCTTTATTTCGAGTGCAAAGATACGTCTTTTCCGTTTTCTACCTATGCGATTTGTGCGATTTGCGTGGATTCGGGAAATAAAGTGCGAAAAATATCATGGAATCATTCGGAAGAATATCTCCGAAGGATAAGAACATAACTCCGAAAGATAGCAGAATATCTCCGAAGGATAAGAAAATATCTCCGAAAGATAGCAGAATATCTCCGAAGGATAAACCAAGATGACAAATGTAGGTACTCCGATGACGAAGATATTGAAACTGGGTTGTGGCAACGAGGTGAAGGGTGAAGGGTATATTTTAAATCTTATATTATATTCTTTTTTTAGGGTTTTTCCGATTTTTGACCCTAGGGTACTTTTTTGATTTTACCCTTTTTTCCTTTACCCACGCGTACATATATAAAATAGAGTTTTCAAACCTTCACCCTTCACCTTTTTATTTAACATTTTGAGTGTCAAATAGTTACGGGTGAAGGGTGGTGAAGGGTGTTTTTCGTGTTTTATAAACATATTTTAAGAGTCTAGCCTGTTTTTACATATTTTGGCGTTTGTTTACGATTCCGAAATGGGTGTCTTTTTTTAGAGAGTCCTTTTTTTTTATGATTTCTTTCTGCAGAAACTCTTAGAATCCCAGTTTAATCGGTATCCCTGATGTATAATCCGTTAAAATATTATCAGCGAAATAAAGTTAATGGCTATGGATAAGCGTAAACTTCTAAAATATAAGTTATCTTAAAAACATTATAACCTTTTAATGTATTGTCAGCGAAATAAAGTTAATGGCTACGGATAAGCGTCAATTTTTAAATATAAATTAACTGAATTTTCGCATGTGGTTCAAGAACCTTTCAGGGCGTATGGGACAAAACTTGCGAAACTTGAGTAAATTAACTGAAAAAGCATTATAACCTTGATAGTATTGTGCGCTTGCGTATACGCCTAAGTGCGTGCACTGGCGAGCGCATATATATAATAATGTAAGCAGCTAAAATCTATTGCGCAAAGTCTTTATAGATGTTAAAAACAGACTGAAAAGGCAACTTTTTTGCGAAAAGATTTGGTGGAATGAAAAATAGTTAGTACTTTTGCACTCGCTTTTGAGAAATCAAGCATTACTCAAAGCGATAAAGAAAGAGTTCTTTGAAAGATTTTACATAAACAGACAAGTAGTACAAGAAG
>ERZ1026870.695-NODE-695-length-18162-cov-35.590324_pt1 | contig 18162 bp, 19 predicted proteins | sample MGYA00380165_ERZ1026870 | MGnify/ENA primary metagenome ERZ1026870 (study PRJEB33269, sample SAMEA4719801) | human gut metagenome | biome: human-associated habitat; feature: organic feature; material: feces | place: Cameroon | collected 2013-10 ...
TTCATGTGATTATGGCCATAAAGAGCGAGCTGGTGGTGCTGCCGTTGTGATTGAGCATAACGGCAACATCATCAGCCGTGATGTAATCAGCGACTTGCACACCACGGAGTTCCGCATGATGCTAACCCTCATGGTGAAGGTAATGCAGGAAATACCGGAAGGTTCCGACATTCTCTTCCTGACCAACGCTGCCTATATTCAGAACTTTGACAAGACTCCAACGGCTAAATCAGCCAACCGAACGAGCAGCGAGAGCAAAGATGCAAGCTCGCTTGCAATCTCTGCCGAGTCGCGAGGGAGGAAGGCGAGAGCCAATCCAGACTTGATTATTCAATGCATCGAGGAAAAGAAAAGGCACAACTCAGTCGGGGTCAAGATTGTGCAATATCACAAAAGCCCATTGCTGATAGAAACCCACGATAGGGCTACGGAAGCAATGGCTAAGACAAGGAAGGAGTTTCATCAAAAAAACAATAGACTATCGGTCTCGTCTGAAATCGTTGCGTCCGTCTCCATGCCACCATGCGCCCAGGAAGGCGAGGATGGCACAGAAAATTCATCCCACTTGTCAAGATAGAATGAAGCAAACTGGTTCAATTCCTGCTCATTGAAGAGTTCCTTGTCTGTGCCGCTCACTGTCTGGGTAAGTCGGCTGAGAATTGATTTCATTGTTGCTGAGATGCACGAATAATTATACGAAATGGAGAGGAGAAACTCATCCATATTAGGATAAAAATCGCAGAACATGTCGATAAGTCGTGGAAATCTACTAAATACTAATACATTTTCACGACTTATCGATATATTTTTGTATATTTGCAGAAGATACACGAAAATGCAGATTTTGAGTGTTTGCAAAGGTTAAATATGTTAAATCTTCAATCATCATTTGCGTGGTAAAGACTATGCACACAAACAGGATTATTAAAAAATATTATGCCAAGAAAAGAATACACATCACTACCAACCAATTACCCCGTATGCGAGCATAACGACTGCCCAATGGCAACCAACTGCTTGCACCAGATAGCACACGCCATAATGTTGAAGAACGAGGAGTATCTGCGGCTCATCAACCCAACCAGATGCACTAAGGACACTTCATGCGCATATTATCGCAGCAACAGTCCGATGCTCTACGCTCGTGGCTTCACCAATTTTCAGCGACGCATGTTCCCCGATCAGTACAGACGTTTCATGGAGATTTGCGTCGGCGAATGGGGACGCAATCCTTACTTCGAGCGTCGACGTGGCGCACGTCTCATACCTATAAGCGAACAGGAATTCATACTGAAGGTACTGAAAATAGTGGGCGTAACCGAAGAAATGCAGTTCGATAGCTATGAGCAAGCTATCAACTGGTATGACTAACACATCAAACAGGTGCAACAAATGCATCTGTTCATTACAACTATCACAGTACTCTCCCCACGTAGTACTCGAGTAATCTCACCACTATACTGCAGTAATCTCGCTACTATACTCGAGTAATATATCCACAAGTACTCAAGTACTCTCGCACAAGTACTATAACAAACCTCAACATTAGAACAAAAAGATATATGATTACAGTTGATGGACTGACCGTCGAATTCGGTGGCACCACCCTATTTAAAGATATCTCCTTCCAAATCAATGAGAAGGATCGTATAGCCCTCATGGGCAAAAATGGCGCAGGCAAGAGTACGCTCTTGAAGATTATGGCTGGCGTACGACAGGCAACGCGTGGCACTGTTTCTGCACCTAAAGACTGCGTCATAGCCTATCTGCCACAGCACCTTATGACAGAAGACGGACGTACCGTCTTTGAGGAGACATGTCAGGCTTTCGCACATCTGCATGAGATTCAGGCTGAGATAGACCGCATAAATACCGAACTCACAACACGTACCGACTATGAGAGCGATGACTATATGCAACTCATAGAGAAGGTATCAACTCTCTCGGAGAAGTTCTACGCCATTGATATGACGCACTTTGAGGAAGACGTAGAGAAGACCCTTCTCGGACTCGGCTTTGAACGCTCCGACTTCAATCGTCCAACAAGTGAATTCTCTGGAGGTTGGCGTATGCGCATCGAACTGGCTAAACTCCTGCTAAAGTCGCCCGACGTACTGCTACTCGACGAGCCGACAAACCACCTCGACATCGAGTCTATCGGTTGGCTTGAGGATTTCATAATCAATAGTTCCAAAGCCGTAGTCGTCATCAGTCACGACCGCAAATTCGTTGATAACATCACCACACGCACCATCGAAGTGACCATGGGACGCATCTACGACTACAAAGCTTCTTACAGTCACTACCTCGAACTGCGCAAGGAACGACGCGAACAACAGATGAAGCAATACGAAGAGCAGCAGAAGATGATTGCTGAAACAAAGGACTTTATCGAACGCTTCAAAGGTACGTACTCAAAGACATTTCAGGTACAGAGCCGCGTAAAAATGCTTGAGAAACTCGAACTCATAGAAGTGGACGAAGAGGATACAAGCCGATTGAGACTAAAGTTCCCGCCTTCGCCACGAAGCGGAGCCTACCCCGTGCAGATGAGCGACGTAGCCATGTCGTTCGACCACAAAACAATATTCAGCGGTGTGAACCTCACCGTAGAACGCGGCGATAAGATAGCCTTCGTAGGTCGCAACGGCGAAGGAAAGTCTACACTCGTAAAGTGCATCATGGGACAACTCCAGAACCAAGGACAACTCAACCTCGGACATAACGTACAGATTGGCTACTTTGCTCAGAACCAGGCATCGCTGCTCGACGGTGAACTTACCGTTTTCCAGACCATTGATGACGTTGCAAAGGGGGAGATACGCAATAAGATACGCGACCTGCTCGGAGCCTTTATGTTCGGAGGCGAAGACTCCACGAAAAAAGTGAAAGTGCTGTCCGGTGGCGAGCGCACACGACTCGCTATACTCAAACTCCTCCTCGAACCAGTGAACCTCCTCATCCTCGACGAGCCAACAAACCACCTCGACCTCCGCACCAAAGACGTTCTTAAACAAGCCCTGCAGGACTTCGACGGCACCCTCATCGTGGTTAGTCACGACCGCGACTTTCTTGACGGACTCGTCACCAAGGTCTACGAGTTCGGTCACGGTCGCGTACGCGAACACCTCGGTGGCATCTACGACTTCCTCGAATCAAAGAAACTCGAAAGCCTGCAAGAGCTGGAAAAGAAACGATAGCTTTGAATGGAATAAAGAACGAAGTATATGAGCATTAAAAAGAATGGGATTTATTGGAAGGGCATCAAGCGCCGGATAGGGAGATTCTTTGAGAAGGTGCACGAATGTATACTTATCTTCACCGACTGGCTTGGGTAAGCACACAAAGTAAATAGACAGCAAAACATTGATATAATCTGATGGAAACAGAAAGAATTTTACTTCGCTATTGGGAGGAATCAGATGCAGAGTCGCTCTTCAAGTACGCCTCTGACTCTGACGTAGGACCTCGTGCAGGATGGCCGGCACATAAGTCTGTAGAAGAAAGTCGGGAGATTATCCGCACATTCTTCCATAATGACACGACATGGGCGATTGTGTTGAAAGAGACTGGCGAGGCTATCGGCTGCATCGGCTACTACACCCATGAAACCAGCAACATCCCTATCGGAGAAAACGACTGCGAGGTGGGCTACTGGGTAGGAAAGCCTTATTGGAACAGAGGAATCTGCACCGAAGCCTTAAAACTGATGCTCGACTACTGCATCAACGAGAAGCATTTCGAAAACATCTGGGCAGATCATTTCACCGGAAACCCGGCATCAGGAAAGGTCATGGTGAAATGCGGCTTCTCAGACACCGGAATGCTGAACAGATGCAGCCAGCTTGTGGGTGGCGACAAGGATATGGTTAAAGTGTTTAAGTACAACGGATAAAAAATAAATGGAACATTAAAACATATTGGTTATGAAGAAGATAAAGCTGAGCAATGGCGTGGAAATGCCGCAACTGGGTTATGGTGTTTATCAGGTTGAACCTGATGAGTGTGAGCGTTGCGTGCAGGATGCGCTCAGCGTGGGTTATCGGATGATAGATACTGCACAGGCTTATCTCAACGAGGAAGCCGTGGGCAACGCATGGAAGAAGAGCGGCGTGAATCGTGATGATATTTTCCTCGTTTCCAAGGTCTGGCATTCCAACTATGGCGAGGGACAGACCATGAAGAGCATCGACGAGAGTCTGCGCAAACTGCAGACCGACTACATCGACCTGATGCTCCTCCACCAGCCTTACTGCGACCGCTATGGTGCCTACCGTGACTTGGAAAAAGCTTACAAGGCAGGAAAGGTTCGTGCCATCGGAGTGAGCAACTTCTTCCCTGATCATCTCATAGACCTGGCTTCCAACATGGAGATTGCGCCGATGGTGAACCAGATGGAGACGCATGTGTTCAACCAGCAGCACAAGACCCGAAAATTCATGGATGAGTTTGGCACCAAGCTCATGGCGTGGGCTCCATTGGCAGAAGGTCAGAACGGTCTGTTCACCAACCCTACCCTCACCCAGATTGGCGAGAAATACGGCAAGACTGCTGCACAGGTAGCCTTGCGCTGGTTGCTGCAGAGCGGCGTAATCATAATCCCAAAGACTGTTCATAAGGAACGAATGCAGGAGAATCTGAATCTCTTCGACTTCGAACTTGATGCTGAGGACATGCAGGCGATTGCTGCGCTCGATACCGCTCACAGCCTCTTCCTCGACCATCACGATGGAGAAACCACCAAGCAGTTTATGGAGTGGAGAGCCGTGGTGAAACCTACGGAATAGAAGAAAGGTATTCATATATAATGCAACTTCGACTCTTTTAAGTTTATGCCCGCTAATGCTACGAATCTTTATCGTATGGTGAACGGCTTAAGAGCGTGGTAGGATGACAAGAGCAAACATCAACGAGAAATCAAGAATATGATGTACTCTTTTTCGCCACGGCAGATTCTTGATTCGTGCCGTGGCGAGAAACTACATTTAAAACAGACCTCAAATAAAAACCATAAAGATGTTTTATTTAAGACTAAAGCCTGTTATTTGCTAACATTAATACAATGATCTTCATTTAACATATCTTCTCCGTTGGTTGTTTTCAACACAAAGATATCCTGCTCTCTAATAGAAGATAAATATATTCTTTGGAATTTCGATTGATTCAACCTTTCTCTAACAGTATCTAATTTATTATTTTCAATGTCTATTTCATATGATATGATATTCTCTTCCCAAGGAATATAAATATTTAGCCATAACTCATCAGTTGGTTCATATGATTGTGATTGTCTCTCTTTCTTCTCAATTTCTCTTAAAATATCTTTCCATTTTACAGGTACAGGACAAGATGTATGGAACCAATCTACATGATTAAAAGAAGAAGGCTTGACCCTAATCGCATCAATTAGTTTGGTTTTTATAGGGTATCTTCTAAATCGAATGGCTTCAATATGCTCAATTAGTTCCTTCTGATATTCATTATGGTGATTGCCATGATATACAGCATTTATATTGTATATTTGTATACTATAGCATTGGTCTTTAGTCAATGAAATAAAATATGGACTATTCATGAATTTCTTACACTCACTCTTTAACCACTTATAGGTTCTGAGCTTGTATTGTTGTCCATTTTTGTTTTTATCGTCTATGTAATTAGAAGGATAACATCCAGTAAGTTCTATCCCTATTGTTTTCTTGTCAATCCCAATCTTAATGTCAGGCCTATCTTTTTTATCCCTTTCATCTGGGGTGATTTTTTGGGGAAACACCTCTTTGCTAATTATAGACAACAAATTTTCGGATTGATACTTCTCACATATTTTTTTTCTTTCCTCTATGTTCATTCGTATAAATTACTTTACAATATTCTTTGATCTTGCAATATTAATAGCCGCATTCATGTCTGCATCCTGTGGTTTGCCGTAGCAACTACACTCGGTATTTAGACAGATGAAGGTGTCACGTTCTGTACGGTCTCCTTTTTTATCGCACACGTGACATGTCTGACTGGTATATGCTGGATTTACGTAAACCACCTTTATACCAGCCATTTGCGCCTTATATTCAATATCCTTCTGAAGCTCAAAGTACGACCATCGTCCGAGAAGGCGTTTATGTTTGGTTTCTACCTCACCATCACAATCCTTACCGAACCCTTTGAGGTTTTCCATTTGAATGGTTTCAACTTTCCATCGAATGGCAAGGTTGACTATCTCCCTACTTATACGATGATTCTCTGTTTGAACCCAGTTTCTTTCCTTTCCTCTGAGAATCTCCGTAGTTTTTGTTTTATGCTTTCTTCCGTGACCTCCTTGGGTCAGTTGACAACGTTGCAACTCTTTGAATCTGCGACGGAACACATCACGTTGTTTTTGGAATGCATCACCATCACCAATAAGACTTCTTTCCGGACCGTCATTCACAGCCACATATGCAGGATGTACTACGCCAAGGTCTACTCCCATTACTTTTCCCTTGATTATCGTATTCTTCGTTTCAGGAATGTCTACGGTTACAAGGAGGAATAATTTCTTGTTTTTCAGCTGAATTTTAGCAGCTGTACACAACTTGTATTTATTAGTCTTCAAACAGTTGTCTATGATAGCACGATTGTTGCTACGGTCTTTACCGAAGTTAAGCTTAAAACGGGTTTCCTCAAACCAAGTCAAGTAATAGTTGTCACCCTCGGATACTATTACATTCTTTTTCATTAAACTAAAAGGAATTGGAATGCCACGCTTATAAGTAGCCAAGCTTCTTTCTCCTCTCAATTGTTCTTTCTTTGTTTCGTTAAAGTGCTTAAAAACGTCCTGTTTGAGAGTATCTAAAATATCAGATGGAAGTCCCTTGGCATATTCACTATCTTTAACTGCACGATAGGCAAAAGACTGAGGATGTTTTGGAGCTATCTCATCCTTTATTGCTAATAATTCTTTGTCTATTTCTACCATCCGATTTTTAATATCCCTTTTGGTTTCTTCTGAAATAGATTTAGAAGCCAACTTTGATTGGCATTTTACATACTCATCATTCTGTAGTCTCATCAAAGACAATAGATTGTCAAGGCCAAACAACTGACATACAAGAAGGTTTGCCAATTTGTACAGCTTTTTGTCTATATTATAGAGTAGTTTATAGCATCTCTGATTTGACTCTTCGTGAGTGAGATTCTCAATATCAGGGATTAGTTCTATTTTTCTTGTGACTATTGACATCTTGTTTTTTTAAAGATTAGTCGTGTTCAAGGCTATTTACGTCTCTTACTTTAGATAAACATAAACCCTAAACAATTATTTAACTAAATTTCAGCAGGTAGGATATTCCTCTTTTTTCAGGTAAACATACGCCCTTGTGAGAACTATTCAGCAACACGACCGGTTGGATATACCTTCTTTTTCAGGTAGACATACGCCCTGCTTGTTCACAAGTCCACGAAGAAATTGTTGGATATACCTTCTTTTTCAGGTAGACATACGCCTGCGAACGGCACACACAACTCATCTTAATAGTTGGATACACCTTCTTTTTCAGGTAGACATACGCCAATGAGTTGCTAAAGGACAACTCTCGGGTGGTTGGATATACCTTCTTTTTCAGGTAGACATACGCCTTTGTTTTAAATAATGTGTGCTATTCTCGGTTGGATATACCTTCTTTTTCAGGTAGACATACGCCTTTAGCCATTCGACTCCCAAATTGATAATGTTGGATATACCTTCTTTTTCAGGTAGACATACGCCCGTACGTCATCCCTCCCTGACAGCTCCAGCGTTGGATATACCTTCTTTTTCAGGTAGACATACGCCTGCTGATGCCGAGCGTGAGAAACGTGTGTCGTTGGATATACCTTCTTTTTCAGGTAGACATACGCCGTTCTGGGGCGATAGATGACGGTCAGCAGGTTGGATATACCTTCTTTTTCAGGTAGACATACGCCTTGTAGAGAAACACTACGGAACATATTAGTTGGATATACCTTCTTTTTCAGGTAGACATACGCCGTATAACATGCAAATGTCTGGCCTCCATTAATATTGGTACTTGCCGAGTGGAATAATCCCTCAGCATAAGGGCCCCCAACAGCCCCAATTTGAATATTATTGTTATTCAAAACTTACATACTTTATCATTCTCATCAACTTGAATTTTGCGAAATCTATATTAGAAAACGCTTTCATCGTAGATGGATAATGCAAAGATATAGAATTTCTGCGAAAACTATATACTTCTACTTAGCTAAATACTAAAAATCCCCATATTATTAACGCAACTAACTGAAATGACAAAATAAATTTGTATATTTGTTGAAATTTGAAAAAATAAAAAGACAATGACTGATAACAATAAGGGACATATCTTCTTCTACACGTACTACTTCAAAATTTGAAAGTATCTCTGATGGCAGTATAAACTGTGCCAATGCTAATAATCCTTGATTGTTCATGGCACAAATGTATAATTTTTATATAGAATCAAAAAGTTTCCCCCTAAATATATCGAGTGAGCCATTATCTTACAATAACTTCTAATAACTACTTTCGCTTGCAAAACTTAAATTATTTAGTCATTACGATGTCAACAATTAAATGTGCTTCATAATCTTTCACTCCATTTTTAGATAGAATCTTCCAATCGTTTGCCAACTCCCTTTTCAGCAACTCACGCTGACCAGTCGCTTCATTCTGTTTCACAAAACGCTGAAAGCATCGTACAGCCTCCGCAGTCTTAGACAGGATAAACTTAACATATCCACAATTCAGCCAATCACTATCTATCGCTCTGTCCGAATTGACAATCAAATCATACACACGCTCAGCATCATTCGGTTTGCAGTTCACTAAGTACCCCCAAGCAATAATGCGCTTCACATCTACATCATTGTCATTTTCGTAGTCTAAGCGGAATAAATCGACAAGCCCGTCCTTTACATTCCCACTATGCACAAGCGCAAGACTATGGCAAAGAACAAGACGACGATTCTCAGGTTCACGCTCTAAACACATCTTATAATACTTCGCTGCGTCAACATAGTGCCCCAACGCAAAAAGCACATCAGCAAGACTTTTCTGCACCCTGGTTATATCATATTTACAATCTTGCAAACTCAAAAGCAGCTTGTAGGCATCTTCATTCCTGCCAAGGCGCTGACAAGCCAAAGCACAAATATACTTCTCGTCAGCAGAAGCCACACCCTTTGCAATCAGACGAGAGAGAAGCTTTACAACAACGTCATACTTCTTCGACTTAAACAAATGACGTTCGACAACGATCAACTCTTCTCCCAATAATCCGTCAAATAATTCGTTGGCTACAAAAAACGCCGCAACATCATCATCTTTGTATTCAAACGGATTAGCAAAGTCTTTGCGCTCTGGGTGCAATTTAAAGAAACGATACAAGTCCTGTAGATACATTCTACGAATGTAAGCAGCCGACTCTGTATCCATTGCCATTGCACTATCCGCTATATCCTTACCCGAAGCAACCACCTCCTTTACACCTGCAGGCAGCTTGTCTATAACCGACGAAAGCGCAAACGCAAAAGAATACTTATCCGAATCACAGAACGGACCGTGAGAAATAGCCTTACGGATGAGTTCGCCATCCGTCCCCCTCACCACTGATGCCACATCAGGATTATCAAAAGAGAAAGGAACGAACCAATTACTAAGCTGATAGAAGAAAGAGAAACGCTTCATATGTGAGAAACCACCGAAGTAGATATCGCTACCCGAATCCCTCATCGCCATCATCTTCTTCATCTTCTCTTCCATCTCAGCCATATTCTTATCCACAGAGCCAGAATCAAGAATATCATTCAGCGAATCATCATCACTTTCTACAATACCATCACGAGTCATTCTGAACTTATTATTCTTCATCAACGTAGGCATTATGTCGCGTTGTATCTCAGCATTATCCTCTTCAGTTTGCATACACAACAACAACTGCAACTGGAGTTCACCAATCTCCCGACGCATATCGGCTGATTTACAAATTGTTTTTATGGCTTCATTTATCTCAACAAACAATAAATTCTCGCTATGTGGCAAAGTGAGCATAACACCAACAAGGGCACGTTGCTTCACTCTCTCAATAGTTGAACTTAAACAAACATTAACAAGAGTAAGCCATTTATTTACATCAAAGACATTAAGAAGTGCCATCGTCAGCGCACTTACAATAAGTAATGTGTCGTCTTGATCCACCATTGGCGAGATAAGTAGCTCACTATAGAACTGCTTTTTATCATCACTCCATTGAGAAGCCACAAGCAAACTACTAAACAACTCGTCCATATAACGCTGATGCATAGCATTCACACGTGCTACCGACGTATTCGGCGTATCACCAAGCGAAAGCGATGCCATAGCCGTATCTTGCACATAGTTCTCAAGCGATTTAGCTACAGTTTCACCACTGATATCAAAACGCTTTGCCACATTAGTACAATGGATGAAAGGCAGACGCTTCTTCACAATAAATGCCAAGCGGACATTGGCATACAAACGATACGTACGACGTAGTAACTGGTTGTAAACAATTTCGCCTTGAGGATCACGCATATTATGCGATAGCGAATTACACATAATGCGATAGTCGTTCTCTATTTCTTCTACATCTTGGATATAGTCTGTAATAGAAAGATCTGTCATGCGCTTCCTCAGCAATTGCAACGATTCACCGACGTTACGATGTATAAGTATAGAGTCTTTTATAGTTGGATTTGCCATAGCTTTTACTATTTGCTTGTGGAAATAAGGTCGATATCCTGCAAACGCGGCTTTTCAATATGATTAAACTTCAACTTAGGCAAGGCAGATATTGTACGATCGTCTACCTTATAATATTTACGAAGCACATCAGAATAACGCCCCATACCATTGACATTGATAGAGTCGCAAGCCGCATTATACGCCTTCACAAAGGCAACAATTTGCTTCTTGCGTCTTTCGTCCATCACACGATTAGCACGCAGAGCTATCACACCCAAACGCTTATTTATATCCCTACTATCCATAACCACATTATGACCAGCTAAACGGGCTGTAGTAGCAAATGGTTCTGCAAGCCAAACGGCATCCATTTCGTTGTTGAGCAGCATACGCAGACGTATATTGACATCATTCACTTGAATACGAAACGCAATAGAGTGCATCCGTGCACTACCAAGAACACAATCACAGAGATAATCAGTAGCAGAATAGCGCGTCATGCCTATCATCTTATCACCAAACTGATTGATACGCTTCAAACGTGCCTTACGATTTGCGAGAAGTTGCCAATAGGCATTTGTGGTAGACAAATAATCAATCGCCACACCTTGCTCTCGCATACGCTTAGCTCGCACTAAATCTGTAACTATACCTTCTACCGAACTACCAACAAAAGCTGTGTCACAATCCATCTGCGACGTGAAGCAACGCAAACGAACATCCACACCAAGAGTGTCAAACATCCGCTTCTCCTTAGCAAGGAACAAAGGCATACAATCCGCCGTTGGCAAAACAGCAAACTTCAACGCCAACGAATCTTCATGAAGTAGACGTTGACGTTCCGCACGCGTCATTCGTTCCTGCTCCTCAACTGAGTTACCACACGAAACGACAAATATGGCAATAAGTATATAAATCACAACATGTTTCATACGGCAAAAGTAGCAATAAATTTTGACACAACGAAAAATATTGTTACTTTTGTAGGGAATAAGGCGTAGCGACAAAAGCCACGACAAATAAATAGGACAATCATTATTATGGCAAAGACTAAAACAGCATACGTTTGCAGCAACTGTGGACAGAAATCGACCAAATGGATTGGTAGGTGCCCGAACTGCGGAGAATGGAATACATTCAAGGAGATACGCCTCGGCACAAGTCAACTTGGCAGTAATGCAGACGGATTATTCCGCCACAGCAATGCGACATCAGGCAAAAGCACTCCGATTAAACTCTCGGACATCCCTACACAAGATGATCCACGCATCGACATGCACGACGGCGAGCTAAATCGTGTGCTTGGTGGCGGACTCGTTGCGGGTAGTATCGTGCTGCTTGGTGGTGAACCAGGTATTGGCAAGAGTACACTGACGCTTCAAACCATTCTAAACATTCCAGATCGCAAAATACTATATGTTAGTGGCGAGGAAAGCGCACATCAACTAAAGATGCGTGCCGAACGCTTGCTTGGAGGTATGTCCAACGCAACAACAGCAATTGTCGACAACATTAATATATTATGCGAGACATCGCTACAGAAGATATTTGAGTTTGCTGACGAACTCGCACCAGAACTACTTGTAATCGACTCTATACAGACAATAGCAACCGATGAAGTGGAGAGTAGTCCGGGCAGCATAACGCAGGTGCGCGAATGTGCAGCGTCGTTGTTGCGTTTCGCAAAGACAACGGGCACACCGGTCATACTAATCGGACATATAAACAAGGAAGGAACACTTGCCGGACCGAAGATTTTGGAGCATATCGTAGACACCGTGATACAATTTGAAGGCGATCAACACTATATGTACCGCATACTGCGCTCAATAAAGAACCGCTTCGGAAGCACTTCTGAACTCGGAATATACGAGATGCAACAAACTGGTCTACGCCAAGTAAGTAACCCTTCCGAACTACTACTATCCCAAGATCACGAAGGCTTGTCGGGCATAGCTATAAGTTCAGCAATAGAAGGTGTGCGTCCATTCCTTGTAGAGACACAAGCACTTGTTTCATCAGCTGCCTACGGCACGCCACAGCGTTCCGCTACCGGCTTCGACCAACGACGTCTGAATATGTTGCTCGCTGTTCTTGAAAAACGTGTAGGGTTCAAGTTGACACAGAAAGATGTCTTTGTGAACATTGCTGGCGGACTACGTGTAACCGATCTCGCCATGGACTTGAGTGTTATAGCTGCCGTACTATCAAGCAATGTCGACACCGCCATTGAAACTGGTTGGTGCATGGCAGGCGAAGTAGGATTAAGTGGCGAAGTACGACCCATCAACCGTATCGAGCAACGCATAGCAGAAGCAGAGAAACTCGGTTTCACAGATATCATCTTGCCTTTACACAATGTACAGAGCATAGATACACGTAAATATACAATCAACATACACCCCGTCAGAAAGGTGGAAGAAGCACTTAGAGCCTTGTTCGGATAATATTAAAGAAAAGATTAAAGTTTAATACGGATAAGATTGGTTGTCATATAGTTAAGAATTTATATTACATTTAATATTTAACACTTTAAATATGAAAAACTCAGCAATAATCGTGAGTGGTGGAATGGACTCCATCACCCTACTCTACGACCATAAAGACGAGATAGCACTCGGCATTTCGTTCGATTATGGAAGCAATCACAACGCACGAGAAATACCATTTGCAAAGATGCATTGCGAACGACTCGGCATCAAACACATTACAATCAATCTCGACTTCATGCATCAGTATTTCAAGTCGAGTCTGCTTGATGGTGCCGAAGCTATACCCGAAGGCCATTACGCCGACGACAACATGAAGTCGACGGTTGTACCATTTCGCAATGGCATCATGCTCGCTATAGCCATTGGCATCGCAGAAAGCAACAATCTTGACCAAGTATTTATAGCCAACCATGGTGGCGATCACACAATCTACCCTGATTGTCGCCCTGAATTCATCAACGCTATAGATGCTGCAGCAACAGCAGGCACTTACAATAACGTAAAAGTGATTGCCCCATACACAAAGATAACAAAGAGCGATATTGCACGCATTGGCAAGCGACTTGGTATAGACTACGCCGAGACATGGAGTTGCTACAAAGGCGGAGAAGTGCACTGTGGCAAATGTGGCACCTGCGTAGAACGCAAGGAAGCTCTCGCAGAAGCAGGAATAGAGGACAAAACAATATATGAATAAGTAAATTTAACTGCAAACTTGCGCTATATCTATATATTTTTAGTAAATTTGCGGTCAAATACAGGCATTGAGCTTAAAAACAAAAATATTTCTAACTTTAAATAAACATTTTAAGAAAATGAAAATCGCAGATTTTAACTTTGCCGGCAAAAAGGCAATTGTACGCGTAGACTTCAATGTACCATTGGACGAGAATGGAAATGTAACTGACGATACCCGTATCCGTGGTGCCCTTCCTACACTGAAGAAGGTGCTCGCTGACGGTGGTGCTCTCATCATGATGTCACACATGGGCAAGCCAAAGGGCAAGGTTAACGAGAAGCTCTCTTTGAGCCAGATTGTTCCTAACGTATCTGCAGCTCTCGGCGTAGAGGTTAAGTTCGCTAAGGATTGTGGCAACGCTTCTGAAGAGGCTGCTGCTCTGAAGCCAGGCGAGGCACTCCTCCTTGAGAACCTCCGCTTCTATCCTGAAGAGGAAGGCAAGCCAGTTGGCGTAGAGAAGGGCACACCTGAGTTCGACGCAGCAAAGAAAGAGATGAAGGGCCGTCAGCAGGAGTTCGCTAAGAAACTCGCTTCTTACGCAGACTGCTACGTAATGGACGCATTCGGCACAGCTCACCGCAAGCACGCTTCTACAGCTGTTATCGACGAGTACTTCGACAAGGATCACAAGATGCTCGGATACCTCATGGAGAAAGAGGTACACGCTGTAGACGCAGTTCTCGGCAACATCAAGCGCCCATTCACAGCTATCATGGGTGGCTCTAAAGTTTCTACAAAGATCGGCATCATCGAGAACCTTCTCACAAAGGTTGATAACCTCATCCTCTGCGGTGGTATGACATACACATTCGCTAAGGCTCAAGGCGGTCACATCGGTCTGTCTATCTGCGAAGACGACAAGCTCGACGTAGCTCTCGACGTTATAAAGAAGGCTAAGGAGAATGGTGTAAACCTCGTTCTCGGCACAGACTCGGTATGCGGCGACGCATTCAAGAACGACTGCAACACACAGGTTTGCCCGTCAGGCGCAATTCCTGAGGGTTGGGAAGGTATGGACGCAGGTCCTGAGACACGTAAGCTGTTCGCTAACGCTATCAAGGGCGCTAAGACCATCCTCTGGAACGGTCCTGCAGGCGTATTCGAGTTCGACAACTTCGCTGGTGGCTCAAAGGCTATCGCTGAGGCTATCGCTGAGGCAACTAAGGAAGGCGCATTCTCACTCATCGGTGGTGGTGACTCTGTAGCTTGCATCAACAAGTTCGGCTTGGCTGACCAGGTTTCTTACATCTCAACTGGTGGTGGTGCTCTTCTCGAGGCTATCGAGGGCAAGGTACTTCCAGGCGTAGCTGCTATCGAGGCATAAGCTATTTAGCTTCAAAGTAGACAAAACATAATAAGGCTGCAAACTATATACATTATTATATATATGGTTTGCAGTTTTTCTGTTTACTTGCATCCATAATTGAACCACACTACAGATTTTCCAATTGGATTTTTCACATCCCAAAGCCTCAATGAACCCATACGTAATGGTCGACGCAGATACTTGTAACGGTCGACGCGGATGCTCGAAAGAGTCGTAACGAATTACTATTCGATGATATTTTATTAAATAAAGTTAAGATTAAGAAGTTCAAGAGTTCCTGTATAATTTATTCAAAATAAAAGCAGTACCTTTGCACTCGCAATTTTGCAAAAGTAATATTTATTTAATTTTTAACACAATGAATCGATACGAAACCGTTTTCATTTTGACTCCCGTTTTGTCTGATGAACAGATGAAGGAAACGGTCGCTAAGTTCAAGAAGCTCCTCACTGATAATGGTGCAGAGATTGTGAACGAAGAGGCTTGGGGACTCAAGAAGATGGCTTATGCTATTCAGAAGAAGTCTACAGGATTTTATTGCCTGTTGGAGTTCAAGGCTGAGCCTACAATCATCAAGACTCTCGAGACAGGCTATCGCCGCGACGAGAAAGTTATTCGTTACATCACTGTTAAGCTCGACAAGTATGCTGCTCAGTATGCAGAGAAGCGAGTTAACAAGTTCAAAAAAGAGGAGGCTTAAAACATGGCAGCAGTAGAATCAGAAATTCGCTATTTGACTCCACCTTCAGTGGACACACGCAAGAAGAAGTATTGCCGTTTCAAGAAGAGCGGTATCAAGTACATCGACTACAAGGATCCTGAATTCCTCAAGAAGTTCTTGAACGAGCAGGGCAAAATCCTTCCGCGTCGTATCACAGGTACATCTTTGAAGTATCAGCGTCGCGTAGCACAGGCTGTTAAGCGTGCTCGCCAGATTGCGTTGCTTCCTTACGTAACCGATTTGATGAAATAAATTAAGGAGGAATAGCAATTATGGAGATTATACTTAAGGAAGATATTATCGGCTTGGGTTACAAGAACGATATCGTAAACGTAAAGAATGGTTATGGTCGTAACTACCTGATTCCACAGGGTAAGGGTGTTATTGCTTCTGAATCAGCAAAGAAGGTTCTCGCTGAGAACTTGAAGCAGCAGGCTCACAAGCTCGCTGTTCTCAAGGCTGAGGCTGAGAAGAAGGCTGAGGCTCTCAATGGTGTTGAGCTCGTTATCGAGGCTAAGGTTAGTGCTACTGGTGCTACTTACGGCTCTGTAAACGCTAACATCGTTGCTGAAGAACTTCAGAAGAAGGGCTTTGAGATTGATCGCAAGATTATCACAATGCGCGACATCAAGACAGTTGGTGACTTCGAGGCTACAATCCACTTCCACAAAGAGGTTGAGGTTAAGCTCCCAGTTAAGGTCGTAGCAGAGAACGCTGTAGTTGAGGCTCCAGTTGAAGAGGCTCCTAAGGCTGAGGCAACAGAAGAGAACACAGCAGAGTAATTTGATTTTACAGATTACAATATATAATTAAAGGTAGAATGTTTCGACATTCTACCTTTAATTGTTTTTAGATAAGTAAAGATAAGCACTATTCCGATGGTAACAACCTCGGTACCATCAGAATATAATAACACATCCGAACGACACCATCTTATAACTTAGTACTGACGCAAAGCAGAAAGCAACTCGTTATTCTCTGGTTTTGCACCAATTGTTATACGCAGACAATTCTCACACAAAGGCATATCTGCACAATTTTTAACTACGATTCCCTTATCTAACAGATATTTATATACAGCTTGAGCGTCTTCGAACTTCACAAGCAAAAAGTTTGTTTCTGAAGGATATACCTGAACACATATTGACAAATCCATAAAGGCAGAAATCATACGCTGGCGTTCAAGGATGATGAAGCGTACACGCTTCTCAGCTTCAAAAGTATCGCGTAATTGATCTATAGCCACCTTTTGTGACAATGAATTCAAACCAAACGGCAACGCCACCCTATTCAACATATTCACGAGTTCGCTACTTGCATAAAGCATAGCAACGCCAATAGCAGCACATCCCCATGAATTATCCATTGTATTCAAGACAACAAGATTATCAAACTTTCCTAACCGTGTACGCCATGATAACTGACTACTAAAGTCAACATACGATTCGTCTACAACAACTATTCCGTCAAACATCTCTAACAGTACTTCAACCTCTGCAGGATTTGCAGCAATACCTGTCGGTGTATTCGGTGAACAAAGCCAAATAAGTTTTGTCTTCTCATCACATTGCTCCAATACTCGATCAGCATTCAATTGAAAATCGGCATCCAAAAGTACACTTCTATTCTCAACACAATTCAACTCTGCCATCGTCCTATATACATCATACGTAGGCTCAACAATCACAACATTATCAACACCTGGCGTACAGAAGCAACGATACATAGAATCCACCAAAGCATAACGCCCATTTGCAATAAACACATTCGCAGTTTGAACATTCTTAATTTTAGCTATTGACGCCTTCAATACAGCCATCGAAGAGTCTGGATAGCGATTATATGGTGAATTATATGGGTTCTCGTCTCTATCGAGCCATACACACGATTCTGTACGCACCCGACTATCATTGTCTGAGACTTGCATATCCATATTCAACACATTTGTACGTACCAATTCCTTTAATGGTTTCATAAACAACAATTCAAAAAGTTTAACCCAAATATTAACACGCAAAAGTAAGTTATTTTTAGGTATTATGCAAGATTTATTGTACTTTTGTAGGCTATTGAGAACAAGTTTATATGCATACAAAATCAATCCTCATACTCCTACTCATAATAGCACTCGGAGCTTGCACGGAGAAACAACAATCTACGCAA
>ERZ1026870.697-NODE-697-length-18135-cov-13.431803_pt1 | contig 18135 bp, 8 predicted proteins | sample MGYA00380165_ERZ1026870 | MGnify/ENA primary metagenome ERZ1026870 (study PRJEB33269, sample SAMEA4719801) | human gut metagenome | biome: human-associated habitat; feature: organic feature; material: feces | place: Cameroon | collected 2013-10 ...
TGTTTTCCGCTTCGCAATAGGAGGATGATAGGAGGATGATACGGAAACGATACGGGATTGATACGGAAACGATACGGAAACGATACGGGATTGATACGGGATTGATACGGAAACGATACGGAAACGATACGGAAAATAAACAGTAATTAATGTTCAAAACAAAAACGCGAAGCGAGTATTAATGAAAAAATTAATGGAACAATTAATGGGCATTAATGGTAATTAATGTTCCCTTAAACAGCAGCGTAGCTGCAAATCTAATTTTCGCTTCGCGTTTTGTTTTGAACATTAATTATCATCAATGCCCATTAATTTTTTCATTAATACACGCTTCGCGTAAGGTGTTCAAAATCCATTAGCCCACAAAAAAGGCATAGCTTATTGCCAAAGATTGGCGAAGCTATGCCTTTTATATTTGTAAGTTGTAAAAGGATTTTACAGATTATTCTTCAGTGTCTACATTCGACCAATCTGAGCTATCCCAACTACCCTTTTCGTTTGAAAGAGCGCTACCACCATTAGCCTTTTCTTCAGTACGACTGAGAGTGAGCATAACATCCTCACCAGCATAAAGGCTAACAGCAGTTGCACAAGGCTTAATATATGATTTCTTCATTGTTTCAAAATTTATCAAGTTGTTAAAAGCTTTATTTTGCGCAATTTATATTCGTTACTTCACGAACTTTTTGCCATTCTGGATGTAGATACCACCCTTTACAGCCTTCACTACGCGACGACCGCTAAGGTCGAACAAAGGAGCATTTGCGTTTACACCTTCTACGGCAGCATTCTGAATGCCTGTAGTATTGCCGAAGTTAAAGTTAAGAGCCTGAGCAGCACCTCCAGATACTACGAGGTATGCCTTGTTAGCGTTAATGGTGTTGTTATTCTCGTCGAGAGCAAAGAACTTAACAGTTTCGCCACCATTCCTAGAGAGGATGTAAGTGTTAGTTGCTGTAACGGCTTTAGCAGAAAGAGTTCCTTGGAAACCAGTTCCCTCAGCAGCTGCGTAAGGAGCAGGAGCAAAAGTCTTTTCGCCAGCTGATGTTGCAGTCAAAAGAACAGGAGTGTTAGCGGGAAGAACGTTACCAGCAGTCTTGTATTCAGTAAGGTTTACTGTAGAACCATCAACAGCTGCCGTGTAAGCTGTTACGCCTTCAGGAAGTGTAGAAGCATAGGGCAAGTTAAGAGTAGCGTAGTTGTTGCCATCTGTGCTTGCAGCGAAGTTTACTGTTTGACCAGCAAATTCTAAACTAGGAACTTCTTCAAAGAACCATTCAGAAGACCAATCACCAGATGTTTGAGTTGTACCATCCCAATATTGATCCATTTTTGAGCCATTCTTATACATAAGAATGTTAGTATTATTATCTCCTGTTCTCAAATTAATCTGTCCAATAATACCCTTATTCGTTGGTTTTGTATAAATAGTTGTGACCGTTCCGCTTTTGTGTTGGTAAGTAAAGAGACTATTATCATCAGCTTTAGTAGCTACAAATCTATACTTATTATCACCAAGCTTTTGAGCTATCCAAGTGCTTGTACCATCTGTAGTAGGAGACAATACACCTGTTGTATAAGTCTTACCTTCTGCATTTACAGCATAGTACTTCACGCCATTATCCCACTTGGCATAAATGCGATAGACCTTACCATCTTCGGGCATTTGAATGCCTGTTTTTGTTGCACGATAGGTAGCCATTTGATCCTTCAAATATGCATAAGCACTAGAAGCCTCTTCATTAGTTTTAACAGCCTCTGCAGATGCAATCATTGAACGAATTGCCTTATAAGCATGACTACTTTCAGTAGGATAACCAACACCTCTTACATCCGTGAGTTCCTTAGCAGAGGTGATAAGCTTAGCAAGGCTTGACAGATTCGGATTATATACCAAAGAGATGGTCTTATTAGTAGCATCTATTGTAACTGAAGCATAAGAATCATCTCTTTCAGAGAAACTAAAATCAGTGGTATTTAATGTAGCACCATTTGTAACAAAAAAGTATCCCCCATTAAATACTGTAACGATACCCTTGTTCTCACTTGATTTCAGAGTTAAAGACAAATTAGAAACGTCTACATTTTGCACTAAAGAAGAAATAGAAACTGTATATTTGTCGTATTTGGCAGCAATATTTTCTTCAGAAACCTTAGAGAATTGGAAAGCGGCTGTAGTGTTATACGTAGAACCACCCATATAACCATCTTTCCAATCATCCCAATACTTACCAATAGTGAATGTTTTATTTTCATTGCTGGTTATAGGAGTGATGTTAATGGTTACTTGACTATTCGAAGGCTTTGCTAAAGCATCTGTAGGCTTACCATTAAGTCCTTTAATGCTGTAATTTGCACCATTCTTTGCAACATAGAAATAAGCCGTAGCATCTTCCTTCTGCGTATTAGATGTGGCAATGTAAGAATAGTAACTAAGAAGTTCAGCACTTGACGAAAGATACATCGGGTTTTCAAGGCTAATATTGGCACTATTATGTACACCCACCACTTGACGAATTTTGTACCAACCCGATTCATCAATACTTGAAACAGGGGTAAAATCGTCAGATTGCGCCCACGCAGGCATAGCAAGGCTACCCAAAGTAATGAGAGCCACTGCAAGAGTAGAAATCTTCTTCATAGATTCTTGTTTATTTTTTTGAGAATTAATTGTCTTGAAAAAAGTCAAGTTAAGCTTTGAGCGAGTATAAAAAGTACGTCACTTATGCTATATTTCAACAAAATTCATCACCAATACTACATTTTTTGCCTTTGGGCTAAAAAATTAATAAGTTTTGCACTTTTATCGGGTTGCAAATGTACAAAAACAAAATCACCCCCCCCAATTCTTTGACGCTATTTTTTAACAGAATATGTTGTAAAACATATTTTTAAAGTCTATTTATGTCGTAGAACATAAAAATCAGTGTCTTTTTCTTCAAAAACCACACGAGAAGGTTTTTGAGGAAGATTTTATTTCACCCAACAAAAAGTGGACACAATCTGCAAAAAACAGACTGTGTCCACGTAAAAAATGTGATTCGTTCGTTACGAAAACGAAAGAGAATTATTCAGCAATAAGTGAGAACTCAGCACCTGAAGCAAAGTCCTGACCATTCTGCTCGTTGAGCGCACGGAAACGGATGTAACGTGCCTTTACAGGCTTGTTGAACATCACACGCTTGAGCTCAGCATTTGCAGCGAATGTGCCCTTGCAGATGGGTTCACCCCAATTCTTACCATCCTGGCTTACGTAGATTTCGTAATCCTTAACCCAGCCGTTGTTACCACTCTGGCGAGGCAAGATGGTGAAGCCCTTCATCAACTTAGGTTCAGCAGCGTCGAAGTCTACCCAGTGAGGATATTTAGCAAGTGTGATAGAGTACATGGTGTGCCACATAGTAGCAGGGTCACCGTCTACCATATTGGCAGCACTACCGCTTCCAGGCTCCTCAGACGAAGCAAAGAGCACCTGAAGGGGTACACTCTCAATCTTGTCATACTTCATGGTAGTGGTCATCAAAGGATTGTCCTTATACCATGTAGTGATGGTACCACCTGCACGAAGATCGATAGGAGCTGTATAGGCAACACCCTTCTTCTTGCCATTGAGGGCATACATAATGGTGCGGTTCTTAGCAGGTGAGCTAAGTGTTACCTTACCTGTACGGCTATGTTCGATGCTAATAGGTTGTTCGCCCGAAGGAGTAACCTTAGCTACCTGAGCAGCAGTTTTACCTGCAGCAACAGGACGAATTACAAAGCCAAAGTTGTAGTTGGTACTACGTGCTTGGTCTTCAATAAACGGACCACCCTGACCACAGCTTGCACCACCCAAACCTGTTACCTTGGCATCGAGGTGGAGGTAAGTGCCATCGCTCTTAGGCAACTGATAGATGTGGGCAGCCTCTGTAATCTGTTGCTGACTCCAGGGGAGTGCAGAAGCAGACATTACGCTGTCGGCTACAAAGGCTACACTTGCACCCTTGCCATCGCTGAGGGCACACCAACGCACTTCTTCGCGGTTACCCATTGACTGAGGTTTGGGCAAAATGATATCTTGCTTACCTACTTCGCCTTGGTGCAACTCAATGAACTGACCTGTCTTGCGGTCGGCATAGTTGTTGACAGGACCACGTCCATAATACTGGAATTGGTTGAATTCCTTGGGCAACTTCATTGAATAACCAATGCGGGGGAGCACTACATTGTTGCGGTTCGCTGAGATAGCGCTCTGCAACTCTACAGAACCATCAGGATAGATGGTGTAGATTTGGTTGGTAGTGAACTTAAAGTCGTCGGCAGTAAGCGCATGCTTACCCTTTTCGAAGGTGTAAACAGTCTCGGGGTTACGGTCGTGGTCGGTATAAACCTGCTGGCAACCTTCGCGACCTTGGCTCTCGATAGTGAGGCTTACCTGTACCACACCATCCTTAGTCTTAACCACGGTAGGTGCGCTAATTACACGGTGCTGCAAGTCGTAAAGACCATTCTTGAACCATGCGTTGTGGTAGCCAATACCTGCATCGTTATCGGTAGGAGCACGGAAAGCATCGAGCTTAGGACCATTGCCTTCGCTGATGATTTGCTTACCACCATACACAAGGTTGGTAATAGCACCTGTAGTGAGGTCGATATTCACTTCGTAACCTTGACCCTTCACATCGACAGACTTGTTCGTCTTAGTCATGCTCACGGGCGAGTTCGTAGCAGCCACAGTCTTCACGGCAGGAGCCTTAACGTCGGCACCCTTCACACGGAGCTGCTCTTCCATCTGTACATAACCCTTCTTAGCCCAAGGCATATCCTTGCCCTGAAGGAACTGTACCTTTACGAAATATTCGCTATTGGGATCGAGGTTTGCGTAGTTATAGTCTAACGTATATTCTTGACGTTCGCGCGGACCAAGGATGTTCTTGGCGCCCATAAGCGACTTATCCTTTTCTACGCATACACCGTCCTTCCAGAGAGACCATACGATTTGGTAACCCTTGAGGGGTTCAAAGTAGTTCTTATTGAAGATTTCAATGCGTCCGTGCTTAAGGTCTACTGCCTTAACACCTACGTTTTGATAAACCTTCTTCACCTCAAAATACTGCGCCTTGGGCGAGAGGTCGGGACGCATCACACCATTCATACAGAACATACCATCGTTGGGCTTATTGTCCATGCCAAAGTCACCACCATAGCCCCAGAACTTCTGTCCTGTTTTGGGGTCAGTGCCTTCCATAGCTTGGTCTACCCAGTCCCAAATAGCACCACCCATAAAGAAGTTGGTGCTTTCGATAGCATTCCAGTAGTCAACCAAGTTACCAATGGCATTACCCATTGAGTGTGCATATTCTGAGATGTGGTAGGGGTACTTCATGTTGTAGTTACCCTTTACGGCACCCTGTACCCATGCGATTGAGGGATACTGGTTCGAACCCATGTCTACGATGTCATTGTTACGCTCGTATTGCACGGGACGGCTTTGATCGTACTGCTTGATGGCAGCATAGCAATCTTTGAAAGTATCGCCAGGACCTGCCTCGTTACCCAAACTCCAAATTACAACTGAGGGGTGGTTCACGGTGGCATGTACCATCTCCATGTTGCGAGCTACGTGTGCATTGCGGAACTCGGGTACGTGCGAAAGACTTTCCTTGCCATAATAGTACTCATGGCTCTCGAGGTTTGCCTCATCTTCAAGGTAGATACCATACTTGTCGCAGAGGTAGTACCAGTAAGGTGCATCAGGATAGTGTGAGTTGCGCACGTGGTTGATGTTGCCACGCTTCATCAAGAACACTTCCTTCTCCATCTGTTCGCGGCTGATGGTGTGACCTGTCTGCGGATTGTTTTCGTGACGGTTCACACCCTTGAACTTAATGTTCTTGCCGTTGAGGAAGTAGTAACGACCAGCCAAACCAAATTCATCTTGGTTAGCAGGTGTATCTTTAATTTCGATTTTGCGGAAACCTACGTTGGTTGAGAAGGTTTCTACCACCTTACCCTTTTTGTCCTTGAGTTCGCCTACAAGTGTGTAACGATGGGGAGCTTCAGCACTCCAAGGCTTAATGATGTTGCCAGCCTTAAGGGTTACCTTCGCTGTGAGTTCGCCATTCTTACCCACTTCGCCTACCTGTGCAGTAGCTGATACACCAGGAACGAGGGTATTCTCGTCGCTATAGAGCTTATTCTCATAGAGCGAGTAGCTAATGGTGTAACCCTTTGCAGCCTTAGTGGTGAGGTTACGTACCTCGGCACTGATATGGAGCGAAGCATCGGTGTAAGTAGCATCGTAATCGGGGATAGCCTTAATGTCGCGCACCTGTACCTTGGGCTTAGCAGTAAGTGCTACGCTACGGAAGATACCAGGAAGGCGGAACATATCTTGGCTCTCGAGGAACGAACCATCGCTGTGACGGTAAACTTCTACAGCAATTACATTTTCGCCCTTCTTGTTCAAATAGGGAGTAATGTCGAACTGAGCCAAGTTACGCGAGTTCTTTGAGAAACCTACGTACTTGCCATTGATGTAGAGATAGAAGAAAGAATCTACACCATCAAAGTTTACATAAATCTGCTTACCATCCCATGAGGCGGGAATAGTAAATGTGCGACGGTATGAGCCTACCTCATTGCGGTTTTTATAGCTCATCCAATTCTGAGGCGGTGTACGCATTACGCCACCCTTCCAGTCACCTTGACGCACTTGGTGTTGGAAGATGACACGTTGGTTCGAGTAGAGCGGTTCGCCATACTTAAAGGTGCCATCAGCCTGCTTGCCTGCCATATTCCACGACATAGGCACAGTAATTTTGTCCCAAGCGCTGGCATTAAAGTCAGTTTTGTAAAAATCTTTGGGGCGTTCATCGGGATTTTTAGCCCAATGGAATTGCCATTGTCCGTCAAGGCTCTGCCAAAGTGAACTGTTCTCGGGCAACACCTTACGTGCTTGGTCCACATTCTCGAACGAGAAGAACCATGCGTGGGGTTGCTGCTTGTTGTAAGCTACTGAGTCGGGGCTTTGCCACTCCCATCCTGTGGGTGCGGGCATCTGTCCGTAGTAGAAACCTCCGAGCGGCGTGATTTGTGCCCACATAGGAGCAGACATCAACGCGGCAAGAAGTGTCATGGTTGATTTGCGCATACTGTATAGATGAGTAAATGTTTTGTTTTTCAAATTTTGGGGTAAATGCGAATTGCATTGCTTCGGGGGCAGTCGATAATGCACGATAATTCAGCCCGTGCAATTATTGCCTATATGCCTGTTGCCTTGCAAAGATACGCATTAACAATGAATAAATGCCTTGATACAAACGAAAAAAACGCTCGACAATCAAAAAAGATTATCGAGCGTTGATGTACCCAGAGCCGGGGTCGAACCGGCACGGGTTGCCCCACTGGTGTTTGAGACCAGCGCGTCTACCGATTCCGCCATCTGGGCTGCTTGCTTCCCCCTTAGGGGCTTAAAGCGGTGCAAAGATAGAGAGTTTTGTTGATTCCACCAAATTATTTGGCAAAAAAAACGAGAATATAGGACTTTTTTATGAAATCAAGTAATTAGTAAGAAGATTCACCCATTAGGTAGGGTGTTCAAAATTCATGAATTTTTCTGCACGATTTTAGATGTTTGCAGCTTCGCTGCTTGTTTTTGTGAACATTAATTGTCATTAATTCGGGGACATTAATTTCGAGACATTAATTTTTTCTTTGCTAATGGACATGAAAAGTATTAATGAAACAATTAATGGGCATTGATGGTAATTAATGTTCAAAAAAACGCGAAGCGAGAATATCGGATTTTGTTGTCGATAGAATGTATGTTTAAATGGGTTACCCCGTTAGGTAGGGTGAGATTTTACTTCGCAAAACGAAATATCGCAGATTCTTTCTTTACAAAAGAACCTGCGATGTTTTATTTTTTATGCATCCACATTGGCGTAGATGGCATTCTTTTCAATAAACTCACGACGAGGACCTACGTCATCACCCATCAACATAGAGAATACGTAGTCGGCATCGGCTGCATTTTCGAGTGATACCTGCTTTAACAAACGGGTTTCAGGACTCATAGTTGTGCTCCAAAGTTCCTCGGGATTCATTTCACCAAGACCTTTGTAACGCTGCGTCTTGATACTGCCTTCGGTACCATCGCCATACTTATCCATAAATACCTGACGGTCGCGGTCGTTATAGCAATATTCAGAAACCTTACCCTTGGTACACTTGTAAAGGGGCGGCATGGCAATGTAAAGGTAACCATCCTGAATAATCTGAGGCATATAACGATAGAAGAGCGTCATAATCAATGTAGCAATGTGCTGACCATCGACATCGGCATCCGCCATGATAATTACCTTGTGATAACGCAACTTGTCGAGGTTGGCTTCCTTAGAATCTTCGCCCATACCGAAGCGAATGCCAAGTGCCTGAATGATATTGTTCACTTCGTCGCTCTCGAAAGCCTTATGCCACATGGCTTTTTCTACATTCAAAATCTTACCACGCAAGGGGAGGATAGCTTGTGTAGCACGGCTACGACCTTGCTTGGCAGAACCACCTGCCGAGTCACCCTCGACAAGGAAAAGCTCACAAATAGAAGGATCTTTTGCTGAGCAGTCAGCCAATTTACCAGGCAAGCCACCACCCGAGAGCGGACTCTTGCGCTGTACACTCTCACGTGCCTTACGTGCAGCAATACGCGCTGTGGCAGCAAGAATCACCTTATCGACAATGAGTTTTGCCTCTTTAGGATGCTCCTCAAGATAGTTGGTGAGCGCCTCGCCCACTGCTTGGTTTACAGCACCTGTCACCTCAGAGTTACCGAGCTTGGTTTTAGTCTGTCCCTCGAACTGTGGTTCTGCAACCTTCACAGAGATTACAGCCGTAAGTCCTTCGCGGAAGTCCTCGCCCGAAATTTCTACCTTGGCCTTTTCGATTTGCTTACCCGCAGTTTCTTCGGCATACTTTTTGAGCACACGTGTCACTGCTTGGCGGAAACCTACGAGGTGCGTACCACCTTCAATGGTGTTGATATTGTTGACGTAAGAATGAATATTTTCGCTATACGAAGTGTTGTACATAATAGCCACCTCGATGGGGATGTTATTCTTCTCGGTGTTAAGATAAACCACATCGTTGAAGAGGTGCTGACGCGAAGAGTCAATGTAACGCACAAACTCGCGCAAACCAAGGTCTGAGTGGAATACTTCGCGTCGTGTATTACCCTCTTCGTCGGGACGCTCGTCTGTGAGTGTAATGGTAATACCTGCGTTCAAATAAGCCAACTCGCGCATGCGGTTAGCCAAGATTTCGTATTTATAAGTTGTGGTGGTGAAGATGGTAGGATCGGGCCAGAAGTGTTGGCGTGTACCACGAATATCTGTTTCACCTACAACCTCTACAGGGGCTTGAGGATGACCTTTGGCATATTCCTGACGATAGATTTTACCATCGCGGAATACCTTCGAAACCATCTTAGTAGAAAGTGCATTTACACAGCTCACACCCACACCGTGCAAACCGCCCGACACTTTGTAAGAACCTTTATCGAACTTACCACCAGCATGGAGCACAGTCATTACCACCTCGAGTGCAGAACGATGTTCTTTGGGGTGCATATCTACAGGGATACCACGACCATTATCTTGCACAATGATAGAGTTATCGGTGCAGATAGTCACTTCGATGTGGGTGCAATATCCAGCAAGGGCTTCGTCGATAGAGTTATCTACCGTTTCGTATACCAAGTGATGAAGACCTTTTTCGCTGATATCGCCAATGTACATGGCAGGACGTTTACGCACAGCTTCCAATCCTTCGAGCACCTGAATGTTACTGGCGCTATAATTGGCAGCAGTGCCTTTCTTTTCTATATCTTCCATATATGGGGTTTTGTGTAGTTTTCTATTTGAAAATGATAGTTTTCGGTTTGAATAGCGTGCCTAAAATATACTTTGGCGCACAATAGTGCAAAGATACTTATTTTTTTGGAGATGTGCGCGTAAAATAAAGGTAAAAATTAGTGCGGAGGCAGAGGTATAACAATCATTCCATGATTTTATGGGTTTTGTCATTGATTAGGGAGGCAAGGGATTACCCCGTTAGGTAGGGGGTCAAAATCAATAATATTTTTTTATGCACGATATTTGATAGATTTATCAAGAATTATCACGCGCCAGCCTCACCCCGTTAGGTAGGGTGTTCAAAATCCATAATATTTTTCTGTATGATATTTGATAGATTCATCAGGATTTTTCACGCGCCAGCCTCACCCCGTTAGGGGTGATATAAGGTAGCCAGGTATGAGAGCGAGGGGAGGCTTGTCCCCCCTCGCTCTCATGCCTGGTTTCCGCATGCAATAAAACCAAACTACGCACGCCGTAGGTGTGCAATTGGGCCTAGGCGAACAGCCGTTTTCATAGGACAAGAACCCAAGTTGTATTTTTATGACGCAAGTTTTCTTCGAAAAGTAGGCTTGCTTCGCAAGTAAAGTGTGCTTCGCACAAGGCAAGCCCGTTTCTAAAGAAGAGCTAACGAAAAAGGCGTGTGAAGACCTATCTTGAATATTTCATTGGCTATCTCATTAGTTTTTCATTAGAAACGGGCTTGCTTTGTGCGAAGCACACTTTACTTGCGAAGCAAGCCTAATTTTCCCAAGGGGAAAACTTGCGCTCCCCCCAATATATGACTTGCGACATGCCTATCCTATGAAAACGGCTGTTCGCCTAGGCCCAATCGCACACCTAAAGGCGTGCGTAGTTTTGGTGTGGTAATCCGTGTAAACCAGGCATGAGAGCGAGGGGAGCAAGCCTCCCCTCACTCTCATACCTGGCTACCTTATATCACCCCAAACGGGGTGAGGCTGGCGCGTGAAATGCCATTTATTTGACATAAAATGGCGTGGAAAAATTTGGTGGATTTTGAACACCCTACCTAACGGGGTAACCCATTTAATCATGCCCCTTATCATCAAAAATTTCCGATGGCGGAAATGGATGAAGCACAAAAAGGGCGCACCCCAAAGGAGTGCGCCCAAATATGATTGTAAGTTAGCTAAACGCTAAAATCTTACTTGATGATAACCTTCTGACCACCGATTACATAAACACCAGCGGGGAGGTTCTTAGCAGCGTTCACGCTCTTCACGTTCTTGCGAACGAGTGTACCGTCGATGCTATAAACGTTAACTACAGAAGGAAGAACTACTACATTAGCCTGGTTGATAGCAGTCATAGTGTTAGCCTTACCATCGATGTTGAGAACGTAGTCATAATCGTCAGCTGATTCTTCTGTAGGAGCGATGTAACCGAAGTAACCGCTGTTTACACCGATTTCTACAGTTGCGCTAGCAGCAGGAGTCTTCACAGCACCATTTTCGAGGTAAGAACGTGAGCTATTGATAGTCTTGCCTTCGCAGAGTGTACCGATAAGACCGTTAGCTTCCTTCACTGTGAAGTTGTAAGTAGCTTCAGTAAGAGCACCGTGTGCTACTACCTGTGCAAAACCTACAGTCTTGTTAGTAGGAGTACCAACACAAGCCTGGACACTTCCTACATTATATACGAACGGAGTACCAGCAGGAACTGCAACTTCTCCAGCTTCTGCTTCGTTTAATGTAAGCAAGAGTTTGTTATCAGCGCTAATACCAACAATATCGAGAACTTCGATATCACCATCAAATTCAATGTCAACGGGGAATGTACCGATGTACATCTGGTTAACTGTGCGGTTATCAATGAGGAATGCTTTAGCAACTTCGTCTTCCTTCACTTCGTTGATAGTCCAGTTAGAGTTAGGATCTGAAGGATCCTTCCAAGTTACGACCTTCATCCATGCGCCCTTAGCGTTCATGTACTGAGTTACGCCGTCAACTTCACCAGCATTGAAACGGAATGTGTTAGCCTTGATACCTTCAACATTGAGTGCGAAGGGTTCAGCAGACTGAGAAATCTCACCATCCTTAGCTACGAGGTACATACCAGTAGCTACGTTGCGCAATTGAATCTTGCCACCTTCAGAAGCTACAGCCTTCCATACCAAACGAGCATCCTGCTTGATAGTAACAGTATCCTTAAGACCGCTGAGGTCAGCATCTTCGCTTGTAATCTGGTCAGAACCATTCATACGCATGAGGTATACACCACCAGAAACAGAGTTTTTGCTAGTTACCTCAGTGCTGTTGTTCTTAGAGTAAACAACTGAACCATGCTGAGTACCAGTGAAGTCACCAGCACCACCACCGAGCTTCGTAGAAGCACTGCGGATTACATAGTACTTACCAGCAGCGGGGAGAGAGATAGAAGCCTTGAATGCAGCGAGCGCGTTATTAATAGCGTTAACAGCGTCGTTGATAGCCTTCAAAGAAACTTCGTTGAATTCCTTGTACTGTTCGAGAACAGCGTTCAATTTAGTGCTTTCTGTTTCAGGATACTGAGCGAGTTCAGGACCAATGAGGTCGTTAGTCTTAGCGTTGTCAAGGAAAGTCTTGGCAGCAGTGTAAGCCTTAGTTACGCGTGAAGGATCGGGGTAGTTAGCCTGGAATTCTTCGTAAGCAGCGTTCAAAGCATCGATCTGAGCCTGAGTAGCCTTACCTGCATTGAGTTCAGCTTCAGCCTTAGTAGCTTCAGCTTCGAGCTTAGCAAGAACTTTTTCGGGAACTTCGTTGAATTCAGCAGTCTTAGTGCTTGTTACGTTATCAGCTGCCCAGAGGTTCAATTCAGAAACAGCCCAGAAACCATTACCAGAGTTAGTCTTAATAGCAGCGAGTTTGATGTACTTGTATGCACCATCGAGTGCACATGAAGCAATACCTACAGCAGGCTTAACTACATCACCATTTTCCTTAGCTACTTCGATAGAGTCAGAGAAATCTACTGAAGAGATGCCCTGGAGCTTCCAAGTTGCAGCATCAGCATTATTTGCATCGAAGTCGTTCGAACCATAGATAGCAAATACTGTGGGGTAGTCGTTACGGGTGCTAAGACGCATAGAGAACTTCACGTCAACACCATTTGAGATGGGTTCATCGAGCGTAGCAACCAAGAAGTGGTTGTTGTAGAGAGTCGGAGTGAACTTACCTGCGTGCCAGTCTGTGTGGAAGAATGAATCAGCATTGTTGAGCACGTTGTCAGTAAGAGCATCGATAGAACCTTCTTGAGAATCCTGCTTGTTGCAGTACCACTGAGAAGCTTTCTTCACCAAAGCACGTTCGTCATCAGCTGAGAAAGAAGCATCGTGGTTGGTACCATTTTCAGAGGTAGTGATATAACCATTCGCAATAGCAATCTTAGCAGTGTTGTAAGCACTTGCCAAATCAGTGTTCAAAGCATTCTGAATAGCCTGCTTCTTCATATCCTCAATCTTCTCAGCAGTCAAACCTGCGATAGGAGTGAAGTAGAAGTTGTTGTTTTCTGCAGCAGGAGCGACCCAACCCATTACTGCCTTGTCGTTGAACTTAGCGTGATACTGCTTTTGACCATTACCGCCCACAGTAGCTTCCATAGAAGTGAAAGTGAAAGTCTTATTGGGGTTACCCTCTGCAGGAGCAGCAGTACCAAAATCAACCTTTACCTTACCACCCTTTTGGAGTGTGAAACCGAAGCCATCGTCAACACCTGCTACAGAAGCCTTCACACCGCTCATAGACTTACCGCTCATTACGTTAGTCATAACCAAAGCGTTGTCAGCATCTCTGTCAGCATCAATGCGCCAGATGTACTTCACATCGTCCAAAGAAGGTTCTGCAGGACGAGCGTAGTTAGTGTTTGAAGAGTAAACAAAGTCTACACCATTTACTTCCTGAGAATAGAGTGAACGACCACTCATGTTGTGGATGTAGTAGTAACCAGCCTTGAAGCCATTCAAGCCCTTAGTCTTGAGGTCTTCCATAGCCTTAACCAAACGATCTACGAGAGCCTGAGCAGCAGCATCATCGAGTGTGTAGTTGTTGATAGCAGCCTGGAATTCATCGTATACCTTCTTAGCAGCATCGTAGTAAGTCTGGTTGTAAGTACCAATTTCAGTACCTACAGGATAGAGACCTTCGAGCGTAGAACCACCGGGGAAGTAGAATTCGTTGTAGTTAAGGAGCAAAGCCTTACCCTTTACCTTATCTACACCATAGATGTGCCATACGTTGGTATCGTTGTAGATTGAATAGAAGGGCTTGCCGAGGTGACCGAGGAACTGAACAGTTTTTTCGCCACCCTCACGAGTGATGTACTCTGCACGAGTCAAAACGAAACCTTCGAATGAGAGGTCGTTCTCGTTGTTATTACCGCCCCAAGCATAGTCGCGAAGACTCTTGTCATTCTCTGTTTGGAAGGGGCAAACTACGAGTTCAATAGCCTTTGTCTTGTCAGCAGTAAGACCAGTAGGATCGTCCCAACCTTCTTTCGGAGCATCTGAAGAATCTTCATTATCCATAGGGACAATGTAGTCTTCGAAATACTTGCCAGAAGCTACATGCTTGAGGTAGTAAGTGGGGTGACCATCAGCAGAGGTCTTGCCCGTTGCCTCAAAGCGGAAAACGTTTTCATTGCTAAGAGTAGAGGTGTAAGCACCTGTACCCGCAGCAAAACCGGTACCATGCATACCCACTGAATTCAAGAAGATGTCTTGACCTACTACTTGATCTACAGTAGTAAGCAAATCACCCTGCTGAATGCTTTGGGCCATAGCTCCGGTAACTCCTGCTACCATGAGCAGGAGCAATGAAAGGATGTGATTGTAAAACCTTTTCATTTACGTGAGTTATTAAAGTTAAACATAGGATTAATATCTGCTTAAAAGGGAAACATCAACCTCCTTTTTCTGTGATAAGGAGCCAATGTTCCACATTACGGGGCAAAGATAATGCTTTATTTTGCAATGAAGCAATGTTTTTGCCAAACTTTTTTTACAATTTAGTTGTTTTAGGCTTTTACGTTGCAAAGAAGAGTGCGCAAAGAGGTGTTTTAGGGCGTGTTTTTATGGGGGAGTTTGTTTTTGGGCGCAAGTTTTTTTCGAAAAGGTAAGTTCGCTGCGCGAGGGAGGTGTGCTTCGCACAGAGCAAGACCTGGCTAATGGAAGCAAGATTTTGAGCGGCAAGAATTTTTGGCGCAAGTTTTTCTTCGAAAAAGTAGGCTTGCTTCGCAAGGAAAGTGTGCTTCGCACAGAGCAAGCCCGTAACTAATGAAAAAGCTAATGAGATAGACAGTGAAATATCCAAGATAGGTATTCATACACCTTTTTCGTTAGCCCTTCTTTAGAAACGGGCTTGCTCTGTGCGAAGCACACTTTACTTGCGAAGCAAGCCTACTTTTCCCAAAGGGAAAACTTGCGTCATAAAAAAGAACTTGGGTTCTTGTCCTATGAAAACGGCTGTTCGCCTAGGCCCAATTGCACACCTACGGCGTGCGTAGTTTGGTTTTATTGCATGCGGAAACCAGGCATGAGAGCGAGGGGGGACAAGCCTCCCCTCGCTCTCATACCTGGCTACCTTATATCACCCCTAACGGGGTGAGGCTGGCGCGTGAAATATTAATCTTACTCAAATAATCAGACACAGTTTTTTACTAGTGTTCCGAAAAACTTGCGTCTAAAAATCTTGCAGCTAATTTTCTTACACAAAAAAACTTGCGTCAAAAAAGACTTGCGCCCAAAAGCACAAGTCTTTATACATATAGCTTATCGTAAATCGAGTTCGGGAAGCACATAGCTTGCTCCACCAAACTTATCGATGATAAAGAGCACGTAACGAATGTCTACGTTAATGCAACGCTGCAAACGTGGGTTGAACTTAAGGTCGCCCGAGAGACTCTCGATGTTTCCATCGAATGCCAAACCAATGAGTTCGCCCTTGGCATTGAGCACACCCGAACCAGAGTTACCACCTGTGATATCGTTGTTTGAGAGGAAACATGCAGGCAACTTGCCATCCTCGCGGGCATAACGACCAAAGTCTTTTGCCTCGTAGAGTTTGCGAAGACGCTCATTGATGAAATAATCGCTCTCGGTTTTGCTCTCTTTTTCGAACATACCATCGAGCACGGTACGCCAATTATAATGCACACCATCGCGCGGGTCGAGGTCCTTTACATGACCATATGTCATGCGGAGTGTGAAGTTGGCATCGGGAGCCTTAGCCCAATCGTACATCTCGCAGAGTCCACGTACATAGATTTTATCGAGTTCTTTGCGCTGTGCGTTATAAGCCAGAAGCGTTTTTGCCAATTTTTCTTGGTAAGCCACTAAGTCGGTGGTTTGCAAATAAAGCGGATCGTTCTTCAAAATCTGTGCATCGTTCTTAGCCAAGGCGTCTGCCAATTTTGCACTGTCGGCAAAGATGGTGTTGTTGTAAATGTCATCGATGACAACCTCCACCTTCTGCTTGCCATTGAGGTAAGCGGGCTGAAGGTCTTTGAGTTTGCGACCTTGAAGGAAGTAAGGGGTGAGCAATTTCACCTTGCCACAGTCGATTGCCATATTTACATTCTTGATGTTGTTTTGGCAATATGCTACAATGGCAGCCTTAGCCGCTTCAATGTCCTTTTGCTTGTTCGATTGGAGCGCCTTTTCGTAAGCATTCACCAACGACGGACGTATCCAAAGTGCTTGGTCTTGCAAGGCAATGCGATAGAGCATCATGTCGTGAAGCGTGTCGGCATAAGTTTGGCAGAGTTTTTCGATGCGCTCAATCACATCCTTGTATTCAGCCTTGCCACTTTGTGCAGCAAACTGACGGAAGCGAGCTTCTTCATCCTTCTTCTCGTCGATGAGGTGTTCTTTTTCAACAGCCTCGTTCATACCGCCAAAGTTCTTCACGGTGTTGCCCCACGAAGCGTATTCATCTTCGAGCAAGAGACGTTTTTCGTCGCTCTGGTCCATGAGCTCTTTGTAGTATTTCAACAAGGGGTTGCCTGCCAAAATAATAGGTGCATTGGTCGACTCACAACGTAATTGTACCTCGGCAGCTGTGAGATAGCGCGTAGTGGTGCCAGGGAAGCCCATAATCATGGTGTAGTCGCCTTGGTTGATGCCCTTGAGCGAGATGGGAAGATATTTTTTGAGCTTAAGGGGCACATTGTCTTTGCTGTAAGGTGCGGGTTGTCCGTTTTTGTCGGCATAAATGCGGAACATGCAGAAGTCTGCATTGTGACGGGGCCACATCCAGTTGTCTGTGTTACCACCAAACTGACCGATGTTGTAGGGAGGATTGGCTACCAAGCGCACGTCTTGATATTGCTGTTCAAAGAAAATGTAAAATTGGTTACCCCCAAAGTAAGGCACGATGCGAGCCGTCATGCCTTTGAGTTTGGCAAACTCGCTCTTTTTAAGCATTTTCTTGGCAATGGGTTCAAGGAAACCGATGCTCTGACGTGTATATTCGTCGGCATGTTTCTTTTCAGCCTCAGCATTTACCTGTGCGGTAACGTCGGTAATGCGCTTTACGAAAGTAAAGGTAAGACTGGCAGGGGTGCGGAGTTCTTCGCTACGGTTGTGTGCAAAATAGCCATCCTTCATGTAGTCGTGGCCAATACCGCTCATTTCGTGAACGTAGCTAAATCCGCAGTGATGGTTTGTAAGAATAAGACCATCGGCACTTACAGCCTCGCCCGTGCAACCGCCACCAAAGATGCCGATGCAATCGCGCAACGAGGGGGCGGTTTCGCTATAAAGTGCTGTAGCAGGCAGTTGTAAGCCAGCCTTACGCAGCGAGTCTTCAAGGTGCTGCTGCTTCATGAGTTTAAGTAGCCACATACCTTCGTCGGCATGGGCAGCTGTGAAGCCCATCAATAGGGCAGCACAGAGGGTAAAAAATTTCTTCATGTTTGGGTATTGATGTTTGTGGGGGCAAATTTACGATTTTTTTGGGACAAAGGATAAGGGGCAGAAATAAAAGCAAAAACCGAGGGGGAAAACGTGGCTCTTTTTTGTTCCCTATTTGTTGTCAGTTTTTGGTGATTGGATTCCTTCGGAATGATATCGGGATGATTTCGGAATGATATCGGGACGTCAAACCCTAAAAAAATGGGTGTTTTTTTGTATCGAAAATTTCGACATGGTGAAGTGGAAAATAAGATGGGAGCGATGTTCAAAATATTTATGAGCAAGTTTCGGATTTAGCCAAGACGCCCTGAAAGGGCAACAGCACATAGCCCAGGG
>ERZ1026870.698-NODE-698-length-18108-cov-3.963773_pt1 | contig 18108 bp, 13 predicted proteins | sample MGYA00380165_ERZ1026870 | MGnify/ENA primary metagenome ERZ1026870 (study PRJEB33269, sample SAMEA4719801) | human gut metagenome | biome: human-associated habitat; feature: organic feature; material: feces | place: Cameroon | collected 2013-10 ...
CATTTGCGCTTATTCAAATGACCTGAGAGGCTGCTTGGGTCCATATGATACTTCTCACAAGCACTTTTCATCGAATCAAAAATCTCTCCGGTGGTAATGCATTTTATGGATTTAGCATTAGCAAGCCTTTTTCGTTCGGAAATGTTGTTCAGTCTCTCGCACAGAAGATTTTTAAGATCTTCGTCTGTAAAATTCTGAACTTTGTCAAGTGAAACCCAAACGGTGGGTCGCCCAAGTGCGTCTTTTTTAGCACCCATGTCAGGTTGGTCACAACACTGCGACAGTTGAGGCTGAGAAATTCCTGTATCCTGAACCGCATATTTAATGCAATCATACTTTTTCATCGTATTAAGACACATAACTCCATGTGCATCTGGAGCGTTGGCTCCTTGCATATCTGGACGTTCTTTCCCCAACAATGGATTATCATGAGTTTTGTACCATTCTTTCATTTTCCGAGATAGATTCTCTTTTTGTTCCTGAGTTTTAGGTATGCCAAACCACGGGTTTTTCTCGCCCTTAAAGCGTTCACTAGTGCATTGACGTACTCGTTCTTGTGCTTCTGGGGAGATAAAATCCACCCATTTCTTACTGTAAAAAGGATGATTTTTACCAGAAATATCAGCGTGGTTTTCACGCATTTTACGCCTAGACTTTTCGGACACTATTCTCCCTTTGTTGGACTGGCTAATTTTGCGCTTCGTCTCTTCGGGCATATGAAACCCTCTAAATCCAGAACCGCCAATATTCATGTTATATCCATCAACGCAAGAATTAGTTTTCAGAATCCAATATTGTTCACGTTCATCCAATGATTCGATTGGGCACTTTTCTACAATAGAGAATTCAAAATTGTTTTCACCGTATTTGTTAAACGCACGCTGTAAATGCTTGTTTGCCGCTTTGCCTCTTCTTAAATCGGATAGGTGTTTCTGAATCCTTTTGTAAAAATCTTTAGTCTGTCCAATATATGTCTTTCCATTGGTTTTGTTCTGGATTTTATATATGCAACTATCGTGACAGAACATTACAACCCTCCTTTCGTATAAAAATTAAAAAAATGGGAAATGATAATACTACGTTTGTATGCGTTCGCTAATCGCATACGAGTTTCCTCCTCATGGTTTCCCATGAGCACAGACTATATCTTCACCCTTTCGGGGCATACTGCTTCCACCCACAATCGCTTTGGGTGTACTTCCTTCCGGAATAGTCGTTGAACCTTCCTCTATTCGAGGCTTGGCTGCTGATTGCCCAATCTATGATATTTTCTAGCGTTCACGTCTCAGCTTATTTCATCTGTGCGTTGTAGCTATCATAGCTCTATAGGGGTTTCCAGCAATTCAATATGTTTACTCAATTACATTTCTGTAAATATGACCTAGAATTAAGCCATCTGGTAGAGCTTTTCTTCCGATGAAATCGAATCCTGCAATTTCTTGATTTCTGCGTCCTTTTCCTTCTCGTAAGCCTCCTGCATCTTATCAAGATTATCGGTCTGACGGTCATAGGCTTCATTTGCTTGCGTCTCGCCAAGTTCTTTTTGGAGATCGGCGAGTTGCTCTTCAAGGTCTTTACGCTTTGCGATTGACTCGCGGCTGTCATCCAGAGACAGAGCGTTGATCTTCTCTTGGAGCTTTGCCATTTCCTTGACCTTGTCGGCTACCTCGTCCTGATAGTCGGCTTCGTCCTTGGAGAGTTGCAGGCTTTCCTTCTTCTTGTCGATGATCTCGCTATACTTATCCTTCAGCTCTTCCAGAGCGTCAACCTGCTGGTCGATTTCGTCTCGAATCATATCCTCGACGTACTTGAACAGAGCGTCAACGCTATCCTTAGCGTCGTCGAAGTCGATTCCGACGCCGGATTTTACGTTGGCCAGAATGCTGCGGTACGCATCTATATTCTTAACAGCCTGCGCATAGCCTTCCTCGGTGAGGTCAAGCATAGCAAGCTGTGCGTAGACGGAACCCCACTGAACCTCGGTCAGGTCGGCCGTCGCGTTCAGCAGATTATTCAGAGAGACAACGTCATTCTCCTGCAGCGCCAGACGCAGGCGCTCAACATAAGCGGAGGCACTTTCGAGCGCCATCTGCTCAGTCTTAGCTTTGATAACACGGTTGATCATTTCCTCATTGATAGTCAGGAGACCGTTCTCATCTTTGAGGTATCCCATGTATTCGACGCCAAGTTTGGATATTTCTTGGAAGGTATCAACGGAGATAAAACCCCCATTTGTCGAATATTCCTCGGCGGCCTTCTTGAATGTGTCGAGCACGTCCTGAATCGTATCAACGGAATCGCTCGCCGCATCAACGATATTGGAGAGGTAGTCGATAACTTTCTGCTTGACATCCTTAACAGCGTCTTCGTACTCCCACCACTGGTCGGAGAGGTCGGCCACTTCATCGCTGAGGTCGGAATATCCCATACTGCGATAATACTGCGCTTCCTTGTGCAGGTTCGCTTGTGCTTCGCGGTAATGGTCAATAATGCCGTTGAGTGTAGACTCAATCGCATCGCCATCGATAGACGAGAAGATAGTGTCAACTGTCTTGGTTTCGAAACTGTCTGCTACACCGCTGAAGATGCCAGCCAGAGGATTGCCCTTCTTGGCGACGCCGTTCAGAATATTCTGCGACAGTTTTGCCGAGTTGAAAATCTTACGCTGAGCACGAGTGAAGGAACGTTCGAGCTTGTCAGTGTCGAGCAGGCGGTCGAGGCTTCGCTCGGCCAGTTTGATAGCATTTTCATGTTCCGACGTGATCTTGTCGTACATGTCCTTCATCGTGTCGATGATGCTGTCATGCGCTTCCCAATATGTCTTCTGGACGCTCCTAATATATTCAGAAGAATCTTTTTGCCCTTGAGCTCGGTAACGCTCGGCGGCTTTATGAGCTTCATCCTGAATCTGCTTATAGTATGCAACAATCTGCATCGGGTCGCCACGCTGCTTTTCGACGAGGTAGATCTTGTGCTCAATCTGGTCGATGACGTCCTCGACTTCTTCTTTGATCTTGTCGAGGGCTTCCTTCGCGGCATCTGAAAGCTGAGAGGTGTCAGCAGAGACTTTGACGGTAGCGTTGGACTTTTTAGAGGAGTTGGAAGATGTCCAGTTTCTGAATTTACCGTCCGTACCATAGTTCAAATTACTCAAAGGGTTACTTGCGCTAACGCCGCCCCAAGTATTATATGCTTGATGGGGAATACCACCGTGCATCAGACCAGCAGTCAGATTGGCAGGAACAATCGCGTCACCGGGCTTAGTGTCGATGACTTCCATTCCATGTAGGCCAACAAATTTACTACGCTTACCGTCTCGAGAAATCCACTGTTCAGGGCCAAGCTCGCCGACAAGCGTCTTACCGCCGACAGCGTTTCCGCCAGATGCGTATTGGGTCATCTTACCAACGTGTCCGGCAAAGTCTTGCTTTTTGTTGCCTTCACGACGACTGCGAATGTCAGCTTCGGTCTGAGCTTCAGTTCTGGTTGTCTGGACTGTGTTTACGCGAATGGTTACACTCTTATCGTGAATACCACTCATAAGTCCAACTGTGTATAGAATCTTACTGTTGGCTTCTGAAGTATTTACATTGACGTGTCGTTCTTTCTCGATAGGTTTAAGTGCTTCATCCACCGCATTGACTTTTGCGGCAGCTTCTACAGTATTCCCTTCAATAGTAAGCTGTACCGGATTTCCAGCCTCATCTTGAATCTGCGCCATCGTGTTCAACACAATTTGCGCTTGTTCTTTCGTAACACCAAGACTGCTTGCAAAAGCATCCAAGTTGCTCACATTGATAGACCAGCCACCATCATCAAGACGTTCAACACTAGCAGCAGCTTCTCCCGAAGCGGTTTTCACGCTTTCAAGAGATGCTTTCAGACCATCAAAAGTCGGAGTCTCTCCGCCGATGCTTGCCTTGAACTTATTCATGGCAGTCATAAGCGTGTCGAGCTCATCTACGGATATTTCTTTAACATCAATATCTGTGCCCTCAGTCAGAGACTCGAGTGCAATTTTCGCACTTTTACTCATGTGCTCCCATGCTTTAGTAGATGACCGATCAGCCGCAGAAACAGATTGTTTAATACGATAAGTGTCATCGTTCAGCGTCTGGATACTTGACGTAACCGAGCTAACTGTTTTCGGAACATAATCCGAATATGTGGAGATTAAATCTAGTGCTTGCTGCAGAGAAGCCGCCGAAATTCCAAAAGCGTCAGCCAATGCTACAACATCATGTTGTGCGACTTGAATAGAACCAGTATCCCAGTCTACATCCATGAGTCCATCGACAATCTTTTTCTTGTCAGCGCTGAGCTCGTTATACTTCTTATGAAGTGTATTAAAAGTTCCGGTCAGATCTTGGCCGACATTATCCTCGTCTGTACCTGTTAAGAAGAGGCCCTCGTTGTCCTTAATCCACTGCTTTGCTTCCTTCAGGCTGACAACCTTGCCGATGAGAAGCTCCATTTGGTTGCGAGCTTCCTCTGTGTTAATTTGCCCTTTATTTACTGATTCTGCAAAATCATCGTAGATTGAAACCATACTCTCATGATCTTGTACATGGTCAGTAATCCCTTCCATAGAGGTTTCATAATTTGCAAGAGCATCAGAAACCGTATTAAGAGAGTCAGTTTGTTTGCTCAGAGAATTTGAAATCGCATCCAGAGCTTCAGGCAAAGCACCGACTTGAGCAAGGGCGGCCAATCGAGCGGCAAACTCCGAAGCATGATCACCAGTGTCAATCAGAGCAGAATTGAGTGCGGAAAGTTGATTCTTTGACAATTTCTCGAGATTAAAATCCTTGAGAAGCTCGTCTACGGAAGAACCTTCGATATCTGCGCCGCTTAAAGCCTCTTTGAAATTAGTCCGAATAGCCTCTCGCATTTGTTTCATATCTTCCTCAAATTGAGTAAGCCCGAAAATTTTCGAGAGGTCAATGCTTGCCATCTCATCGTCAGTCAAATAGTTAGAAAGCTGAGTGCGGATAACATCGAAAAGCTGAGTTGCCTGGCCTTCAAATTGGTCGAACGGCATACTATCGCGTTTATCGAGCAATTTGTAATAAGAATCGATAGCGTTCTTGCCAGCATCAGTTTCGGTTACGACCTTCATCATCGCATTCGCATAATTCAACGCAGCTTTCTCGCCCTTGCCATCCAAAGCGGATGTGTCAATGCCAGAGACGTAGTCAGAAAGAAATGCCTGTTGCGATTGAGAGAGATCGTAGTATTGCGAGTTTGCTTCCAATGCTGCCTGCATAATCTGTTTCAATGAGCCACTTGCGTCATCGTAAGTGTCCTTCGCAGCTGACCATGTGCGTTCTACATTAACGCCTTCAGAAGCAAGATCTTTGGAAAGTAAATTTGCGTCGTTCAAACGATTGATAATGTCTTGGATATTATCTCCAAACTTGTCGCTGTTCCCGAGAATAAATCCATCCATCTCAACCTTTTTTGAACCTTTAGCTTTCCAGTAATCGGCATATTCGTCGAACGTCTGACCAGCAGCAGACTCTAATATACTTTTGAATCTGGATGCCTCATTTGTTCCAGCTTCAGCAGCTTCTTTGTATGCCTTTTGGAGGAAAGATGTTATGCCGCCCTTGGCATTATCCAGTTCTTGATTTGCCTGATCAATCTGGCCTTCCATATCAATATAAGCAGCTTCATAGTTTTGTTTATGACCATCGTTTGTCGAAGAACCGCCATAAACCGTTTCGTTCGCTTCCTGAATACGCTGTTGCTTGAGCAGATCAATCGTCTGTTGGATCGCTTCATTCTTATTGATGATAGCTTGCTGTTCATCGTTGTATCCCTGAATAAGAGCTGGGTTGATCGACACAAGTTGGGATACCATATCCTGATATTCCTGATATTGCTCTGTGGAAAGAGAGACATTTTTTCCGCTGTCGGTTACACCTTTCGATAACTCCTCGAACCGCTCGCGCATATTGTCCACAGACGAAAGATTATTATCAATTTCGGACGTAGCCTTAGAGTAGTTACTCAGCACATTTTCGGTTACTTCCGAGGCTTCTTTTGCGGACATAATCGCTTTATCAATAGCAGTTGCAATTCCAGTTATTGCAGCTTGAATAGCCATAACTGCCACCATCGAAACGGCCATGCTTGCAATAGCAGATCCGATTCCCTTAAAAGTCGATGTAATCTTGGTTCCGAGCGTTCCTACTTTTTCTTGCTTTGCAATAAAGTTATCGATTTTACCGCTAACAATTTCCCATCCATCTCCAACAGTATCAAGGGATTTAGCGAACTCACGGCTTTGAATAGTTGCGCCAGAAAGAGCTTTTTCAAAATCAGCACCGCTGAGTTTTTGCTTCATCTGAGCATAACTAGTCAGAATATCCTTTTGATCCTGCCAATAGTCGTGATTTTTTGTGTTATAATTTTTAAGCCAACTGAACAAACCACTTCCGTCCAAAGTGTTTTCTCCAGATTCTCCTTTTCCTCCGATAATGCTTTTCCCGTTCATTGATAAAAGCAGGGAAGCTACAGGGGCGAGAAGCCCCGGAAGAACACCAGCTTTATCAATCAGAGCGTTGAAGAACCCGAGAATACCAGAACCGGCGTCGATAGTTCCTTTCACAAGACCAGAATCAAGAACACTCGTGCTTGCAGACTGGAATTGTGCTTGGAACTGTGCAAGTTTACCTTGAATAGAATCAAGATATTTTGCGTTCTCGGCATCAGCCGAGCCAGTTGCGTTTTTAGTCGACTCGATGACGTCTTCAACGGTCGACCAGTTCTGGATGAGCGCTGAAGTTGTATTCGCCAATCTCTTGCCAGAAATGGTTTTGAGCAAAGCGGCTTGATCTATGTCGCTAAGACTGTCATAAACACCTGCAATTTCACGCATAATTTGCGTGGTGCTCTTAAATTTCGTTCCAGCCTCGTCAGACATAATGTCCACTTTGTCGTGAGTTAAAGTTTTGATGGTTTCGCGAAGCTCGCTCACAGAGTTCGCCATACCATCCGTTTCGATTCCGGCCTCTTCAGCATCAGCTTTAGCGGCGCGGAGGTACATGCTAAGGGTTTTAGCCCATGTCAATCTGTTACTTTCGGCGAGTCGCCTACTGACCACTTTTGTGGCGGCAAGGTCGTTAAACCTTGCTCTCGCGTTTCGTTGTTAGATTATAGCGCGAGTTCGGACTGTATCTTCACCCCGGAACGGGGGAATGGCGAAGCCCCGCTTGTTACCAAGCGGGGCTTTACAGTCTCTACGGATTTTGAATTAGCTTAAAGGAATATAGATAGGCTCATTGAGTTCACAAGACTCATGGTCATCATCAAAATATTTTGTTATAGCAAACGCCGCAATTTTGTCTCGCTTGTCCCACATATCAAAAGTATCGTCTATATAAACAGCTGTACTGAACTTACGATTTGGCTCAACTGTAGAACCACATGGAGCACCTAATGTAGTCAATGTGCGTCCTTTTTTATCAAGTAAATCAACTAAAAACCCAGCATTCTCTAAGGTATCCTGAGAAATATTTTCTCCGGTAAACCAATATTCAATAGAACCATCGTATGGAGATTTCTGCGAATCAAATTCTATTTTTAGAGGGAAATAACAGTCAGCATTAGCGTCACCGCTACCACTTCCGGGTTTAATTCTACTGGAACAACCACATAATACTCCCAACAACATAACGATGAGAGCAATAATACTAATATTCCTTTTCATATTCATTCACTCCTTTATCTCAATTATACATTAAGATAGAAGAGAATGGAAGCTAAAATTCAATCTTTCCTCGGTCTGAACCGTCTCCGGCCTTTAACCGATATAGCCATTTGCTTGCTCGCATATTACTATGCGGCTGGGCGCATGAATTCACCCACTGTATCAGGATCTTGTCGTTTCTGTTACTTGTTAGCGCTGATATACCGCTAATCTGACCGCAAAAGCGGCGGCAAGGTCTTTCGGCCTTACTCTCACGTTTCCTTTCATTATTGCGTGAGTCCGGACTGTATATTACACCCTTCCCAGAGGAGTGGGGTGGATTGGTTCAGCTCTGGTGTTACCATCAGAACCCCGCAGTCTCTACGGATATTGCTACCCACGGTCTCTGCTGTCACCAGCCTTTGACCGTTTTACCAATCTGCTTGCGAACGTATTACTACGCCGCGTGGCAAAGATCTACCACTTCGTTTGCTGCTGTTACGAGGCCCAAACTCTCATCGAGAGAGTTGCCGCCTGCGTACAGAGCTGCTGCTGATCTTTTGAGGGCTTCGCCAAGCCCTTCTGCGTACCTTTAGCGCGGGTCGTTACTCCGCACCGACATAAAGTCCTCTGTCTTTCAACAGAGCCGAGATCATATCTTCACCCCATAGGGTGCCTACCACTTTCAGAGCACTTACTCCTACTTTGATCGTTGAACCTTCCTCTGTTCGAGGCTTGGCTGCTGATTATCCATTGTCACGGCGTTTAGGATTTAACCTTGCGCCATCTCTCATTTTTTTCTGCTTTCGCCGCATTCACGTTTGCGCCTGTTCGGCACTGCGTTGTAGCATGAGAGTTTTAGGACGTCCCAGCAATTCAATAGGTTATTTTGCGAACACATTTCTGTGAACGAAGTCCAATGATTAAACTTATCGCGTAGTTGTTTCCGCTATTTGTTACTTTTTCGTCTTAAAAACGAAAAGAACAGGTCATTTCTGCCTGCTTCTGCAATTTCATTATTCGATTATATTTGCAGACCCGACTATATCTTCACCTCCAGAAAAGGAGGGGATGGCATGACCTCACACGTTACCGCATGAAATCGGTTAGTCTGTACGGATTCTTGTGGTCAAACACAAGTCTTTCCTCGGTATTGCCCATCTCTGGGTGTTCACCGATATAGCCATCTTTTACGCTGCACATCGCTGTGCAGGGAGGCCGGTCAAAACCTCATTGAAACGGTCTACAACGCTTCCAACATCATCAGCAGCAAGATGGAAGCCCTGCAGAGTAGAAACAAGCGACTGTGCCGCGTCCTCAATGTTCGTGTACTCCGACACGTTCATATATTTGGTCGCCCAGTCGCCAAGATTGGAGGCATCCTCCAAATTAAATCCGAGTCGGCTAAACTCAGATGTTGCTCCAATTACATCCGTAATCGAAGCGCCGAGGCTCTTCGCGCGTTCACCAGCGCTGTCAAGATAATTAGCGTAATCCTGACTTGAGCCTTCCGAAACCTTTTTCAGGTCGGTCATCGCCGTGTCAACGTCGATAACATTCTGGAGCGTCTGCTGTAAGCCGTTCTGCAATAAGTGCAGTCCTGCCATCGCAATAGCCGTGTTAAAGTGATCCTTGAACAGACGAGTCAGCTTCTGCCCGACAGTTTCAGACGTAAACCCGAGTTCTTCCATACTGGAGCGAACTGCCGCGAGGTCTCTTTGAAGTCCCTCAACGCTGTCACCTTCACCCGGGTTTCTCGCGCGGCTCATAATGTTCTGCAGTTCGCCTTGTAAATAAGAACCCGCCGCTTTTGGATTATTTTTAAGCTTTTCGCTGGCCTGCCGATAAATGTTCGCCAAATGTTCCTGCGATCTCTGAGAACGAACGGTCGCAGTTTGCTTAGCATTAAACAGATCAGCCTGCGCACTCGCATCAGCCCAAGCGGAACGGAGCCCATTCAGACCTTGTTCCAACTCATAAGTACCGGCCGCCGCGTTCTGAAAAACGGATTTTGCATTCTCAAATGCAGTCCAGTCATAATTCTGCAACGTTCCCTTGTCTTTCAGAGCCTGAAGCTGCGTTATATATTTTTGGCCGGAAGCCAGAGCAGTATCAGCCACCGACTGTGAGTTCTGTCTGGACACCGTAGTCCACATCTTCTTGATGCTTTTCTCAAGCGCATACTTCTCTGGCGTGAAATCTGCCATGCTCTTGTACTGCTTGAGCATCTTATCAAGACTGTCTACATTCTCCTTACCGAAAAGGTTGCCTTGATTGAGCTTTCCAAACTTAGAGCGAATCTGTTGAACGTCCAGCATAGACCGCTCGGCTTTTTCCACAGCCTTCAAATTGTTACGAGAGAACGCAATATTGGTCGCCTGCTGTGCCTCTTTCAGCGCGTTAACGCTTTCTACAGTTCCCTTGGTCGTTGACTCAAACTTCTTCATCGCGGTTTCAGCCGCCGAGATAGCCTTTGAATCGATAGGACTCGACATGTTCTTCAGATAAGACATCATCTGTCTCAAGCCGGTCGCCTGACGCTCCATTGTGCGCAACTGCCGTTCCGCAGCCTTCTCTGCATCTGTTTTGCCCGATGGGGAGCTCTTAGACGAGCTGCTCTTTGTGGTAGAGGAGCGGGTCGAAGCCGCAGAAGACTTAGCTTTGCCGGAGCCAGTCGTTCCAGTTCCAGCCGCCGAGATGGCCTTTTTAACCTGAGCAGTGATATTTGCAGTATCAACGTTTACTTTCAGCTTGGTTGAGGAAGCGTTTTTGATTGCTGAACTGATACTTTTCTGCAGAGCTGCAGCATCAACCTGAATCGGAAAATCCTTGTAGTTACTGAGGGCGCTTTCGAGTTTGTCAAAATTAGGGATAAGTTCGACAGTAACGCCTAAATCAGCCATAAATTCACCTTCCTTATAGCAAAAAGCCGCGGAAAGGCGCGGCTAAAATAAAAGAAGCACCACATTTATGTGGTGCTTCAGACTCGTATTAAATTTTAGAACTGTTCTTTGGATATTTGATTTCAGCCCGCGAAATCTTCGTGGTGTCTAATACAATTTTTCGTGTATTATCTTCTTTGTAGTCAAACAACGGTTCATCTGTATGCGATTCATTACCGACAAATTTTTTATAGTTAGTCAAGACAATCCAACGATGTCCATCCTCACTCTTATGATCTTCGGTGAAATATCCTTGGTAAGAAATATCTGAATCGTCAAGATATACTCGCAAAGTTGTACCTTTTTTGAAATCAGAAATCGCATACCATACATCTTCATCTAACGACTTGTAGAAAACTTTATCGAGCAGAAAAGCAACAAATCCGGAGTTGCGGACAATTCCGCCAAAGAACCCTAAAGCAAACGACACCGCTATGATAATCGGTATGCTGATATTAGGCCAAAACCAACGCAATCCAACCGTTAAAACATAACTCCAGATAACAGTATTTGCAGAGAAAAGTTCTCTGGGAGCTGAATATCGAGCCGTCAAACGATAGGCAACCATAAAAACAGTCGCCGGGATGAAATAAATCATTATCTGGTCGAGATTATTGATAAGATATTCGATGTTCATAAACACTCCTGATTATTCGTCGGTAGGCTTGCGCCTTTTCCCGCTTCTGTCTGAATATAATAGCGGGATAGCCAATCGAGAATGACTGCCAACGATTATTTTTCTTCGATTAAAACGATTAACTCGTCTGCGATTATTCTTACTGTTAGCCATTTCGACTTTCGTATTTTGTTGATACATAATATCTCCGCCATTCTTTATTTCTGGAGACATTATACATCTTTCCGTTTCGCCTGTCTACTTTATTTGAACAGCTCAGCGAACAGTTTACTTGCGCTGCTTCTTACATCCTCATCAAGGTAAATGCACCCGAAAGACTTCTCGCCGCGCAGTTCATTACACATCTTTACCAGTGGATTGTTCGCAGTTCTGTCCACCAGTGACTGACCATAATCGCCGCTCAAGAAGATACGGCTGTTCTGGCCGAGACGGGTTCCTACAAGTCGAATCTGTGCTTCAGACAAGTCTTCCGCCTCGTCCACAAGCATAATCGTGTCGTTGTAGGTCGTGCCCTTCATATAATAGGGGATATTCGTATCAAGCTGGCCGCGCTGACGAAGAGCTTCAAGCTCAAATTCGCCGCCCTTCAGCTGTTGCTCAATCGGCAGAAAGAAGTTGCGCGTCTTGTCTTCAAGCGTGCCCTTCAAATAGCCGACCGGAGCGCCTTCACCGGCAGGCTCACGGATTCCCAACAGTTTGCTCTGGTTGCCCTTTTCGAGCACATGATACAACCCCATCTGGGTGGTCAAGAAAGACTTACCGCTGCCGTAAGTGCCGAGAATTGCCACAATGTCAATATCACGGTTCATCAGCAGATCAAGAGCACAACGCTGAAGCGAGTTCTTTCCCTTCAGATAGCTGGAATGCGGCAAGCGCAGTTCAACAAACTTCTCGCCGTCGAATCGCATTTCGCTCGTCTTGCCGGTCTCCGTATCCGTCAGCAGAAGATACTGATTTGGGAACATGACAGCAGTGTCGAGCTGTTCCATGTACTGGTTGATCTCATCAGAAGTACCCGCGAACTGAATATATCCGGTGTAGATATCATCCTCTACATCAGAGGACGCCACTTCCATGTGATACAGTTCCCGCGCAATACAGCGACAGGAGAGATCATCTGTCACGAATATAATCGGTTCAGCTGCACGAGTCTGCATCGCGTCATAGCAGATGAGATAGTCCGGCGCACCATCATGTAGTGCGCCGGAAGGGCTCGGGATCACGGTAGCGTAGTTTGCCACCGTGTACATCTCTGGGTGACTATCTAACAGGCGCGTCACTTTTCGAGCCTTGTGCTTAACTTCGGCATCCTTGTTGCGGCTGGTCTTGATATTCTCCAGTTCACGCAGCGTTACCATAGAGATGTAAAAAGGCTCCGCGAACGCACGTTCACCGGCGTTCAGCAGGGCACAAGTGTCATAGAATTTCTTCATGCGCCAATTACCTCATCCACAAGACCGTACTTAAGCATATCATCCGAGTCCATGTACCACTCGTAGCGTTCCATGCGTTCGTATTCATCCTCCGTGATCTTGGAATGAGAGAGTGTGTAGTCGCGAAGACGCTGTTCAAAGCGTTCCGTAAACTTAAACGTATCCTTCACCGATGAGCTCGTGCCTTCCATATAACTGGAGCCACCGTGCAGCAGGGCAGTAGAGTGCTTGAAGCACTTCTTGGTTACGTTCGGGTTGCTGTATCCGGCCATCAGAAAATAGCCGCCCATCGAATAGGCGTGGCCGGTCACCAAAATGGTTGTCGGAGTCTTGAGATTGTCAATAATATCACAAAGAGGCATGCCGTCAAACAGAGAGCCACCGCAGGTGTTCAGTACAATCGTAATTGGCTTGCCACTGCCGTCGTTGTCCATCTCCAGTAAGGGAAGCATGACGCTCTCGACAATACGGTCGTCAACCTCATCATTGAATACGATGCGGCGATCCTGCAAACCCTTAAAATACTGATAGGTGGTCGGGTCCATTGCGTCTTTTGCAATATTCTCCAGAAAAAGTTCCATTTATGGTCTCCTTAAATTTTGAAAGATTTTTTGAGCGAATGCTCATTTGAATGAGGTTACCCTCAAATATTGGCTAAAAAGCCGGCGCGAGCAACAGAAATAAGTTCTCCCGAACCCTCAAGCTCTGCTACCGCGTGATCGTAGAACGGACGCTCGTGCATCCATACATAGTCCTTATGATTAAAGACATTCGGCGCACCGGTGTCATTTAACATCTGAGCAAAATATCCCGGAGGGGGAGGAGTTCCTCTTCTCTGCGGTGTATTTGCTGGTGCCATATCGTATATGTTGATTTGATAAGCACCCGTCGGATTCACTACAAGATTCGTTCCGAGATCGTATCTACGCCAATACATAACGGGAAGATAACTTCCGTAGATATCTATCGACTCTCGTTCTTGAATCTTTTTCTTGACCAGATTTGCAACTTGATTATTGAGCGTCTTTTTGGCTGATTTTTGCGCTGCCGCCTTTAATTCGGCAATGCTATTGAAGGTTTTCATGTGGACACCTCCAAATTACTCCGCCTCGTTTTCTGCTTCAGCTGCGCGTTTGTTCTCAAAGAACTTGCTCAGTCGTTCGCTGGCCGGCACATCGTTATAAACCTGTACCATCGCGCTATTCGCCCAGCCGACTACATCGGTAATATCACTCTCGGACATACCGTCGCGCACCAGATTGGACACAAAAAGATGCCGCATCGAGTGCCAGTAGAACGGCTTAACCGTGAATCGGTCAATCGTCTGTGCCCAGCTGTTCAAAGTCTCGGCCGAAGCCTGCTCATAACCCTTATCTGTCTTGGTCACGAACAGCCACTCGCTGTTAATGCTGAGGTCTTTACGCTGCTGTAACCAGCGTTTCAGGTACGGGTCAAATCCTGATTTTATAACGTAGCAGTCGATCATTTTCGCACCCTTGGTCAAAACCTTCTCAGGAGTGCAGTAAAAATAGTCAAAAACCACGTTTTCAGGCTTAAACCAGTCTACTTTGAAACGAGTCAGCTCAGCCTTGCGGCGGCCGCTGTAGACCGCCAGAGCGAGAGCACAGGCAATCTGAAACTTACCCGCCTCGGTCAGCTTCTGCAGAATAACCTCCATCTCCTCAGTAGAGAAGACACTCTTCTCACGGACGGGCGTATTCTGCGGGTTCTCAATCTTGCGGATGATCGGACGGAAATCCTCGTATTCATCGTCAAGAATGTTCTCGATGTAATTCGAGAGGGAAGATAGCGCCGCCTTTACACGGCGCACACGGGCAGGGGAGTTACCGTTCTCATTGATGAGCCAGTTTTGAAGAGATACGATCTCTCTCTTTTTAAGCTCGGTGAACGATTTGTTCCCGCAGTTCTGAAGCACATAGGTGAATACAATCAGCAGGTCGCTCTTGTATCCTTTAATCGTGCCCTCACTGCGTTTCAGAGAACGAAGATACTCCAGAAAATCATTCATCAGCTGAATGTTCTCCGGATTTATCTGCTTCGTCAGCTCCGGAGAGGTCAGCTTGTTCATCTGTGTCTGGCGTCCCATCTTCACCCTCCTTTCCGAAAAGGCCGTAGACGAGATTGTCCGCTGCGGAATCATCCAGCGAGCCGGACAGCAGTGCCTTTGCAGTATCAACGTCAATGCCGGTAATCACATTCTTCAGACCGCTCATCAGGTCGGTCGCCGCGTCTGCAATGCGGTCAAACGGGTTGGACTGGGTCATCGCCTGCATCAGTACCAGTTCGGTATCGATTGCGGCGTTAATCTGCTTGTAACAGGACTCTTCCAGCTCAGCCAGTCTATCCTCACCGATAACCTCTGCAATCAGGGCGTAAATATCGGTCTTGTAGAGCAGGGCAGCCTCAAAGCCGCCATCCAGTGAGATATGCAGGTCAGTGCAAACCTTCACGACAGCAGAGCGGAAAGCCCAGTCAACCAGACCAAAATTGCGGCCGTCACCGTCATCAATATGCTGGCCGACCTCATTTACAATAGTCGCACGCATCTTCGGGGTAATCAGCGGCTTAATCTTCAGCTGAATGGTGGTCTCTCCGATTACGAGATCCTTGGTTACGGACTCTACAAACGGAGTGAGAGCCGCCATAATATCAGTCTTCTTGGACATTCTTTTGTTCCTCCAAAATTTTAAGATACGCCAGCGCGATGCAAAGCGCGTCGGCTTCGTCCGTCTCCACGGACAGGTTATAGGTTTCGCGAATCAGGTCAATAGCCTGTTGTTTCAGATTTTCGCGAGTGACGCGCCCTTGCTTAAAGCCGAGCACCTTGCGCCACTGGGTAGGCAGGTAAATCGTTACGGGAACCTGAAAAATGTGACAGTATCCCAGAATGACACCCTGCAGTCGGGCAAGAACAATAAGTGCCTGCGCCGACTTCATGTACATAACATCCTCGACAACCACTTGGTCGGGCTTGTATTTTGTGATGACATCACGGATAGCAAGACACATCTCCGTAAAGCGTATACTGCCGTCTTTCTGGCTGTGCAGGTCAATCATTCCGTGACGGACGTATTCACCGTCATCGAAAACAGCCCAGCCGGTTATCAAGGTTGATTGGTCAAAACTTAATACGCGCATCGGAGTCACTCAACCTTATCCAATACACGCGCAATGACTGCCGCGAGTTCCTCTCGAGTTACAGCGGCCTTCGGTCGGAACTTTCCGTTCGCGTCTCCCTGCATAATGCCGGATACAATCATCTTCTCAACATAGGGTCGTGCCCAGTTTGCAATTTCATTCTGGTCGGACAGTTCCGCGAGTGGGTCTTCCTTCAGATACACACAGAACACATTATCCACCGGTCGATTTTCAATCGGCGTATTCATAACCTTGTTCTCGTGCATCTTGCGAACAGAACCGCCGCCGTCAAGGTTCATCGCATACCGTGCCTCGTATTTTAAGAAGAGTTCTGTCATTTCAGCAAACTTCATACCCGGTTTGTCTACTGTCAGAATCAGAAGCGTTCCATCCTCACGAACACCCACGGCCGAGCGTAAGGTCAAATAATTGAGATTGGAAGCATTGCCGTAGGCGATGTTTACCTTGCCGTTAATGACGAGCATCGGGTAAGCAGTCATGAAATACTTCCACTTCTGTGTCTTATCAGAACCGTATACCAACTTTGCCGGGTCGTCGCCAAGCACACCCATACCTGTAAAGCCATTCTGGTAGTTCTGCTCCTTGCCGTCGCAGACAAAGGACATAACGTTGTGCCCAGTGGACATATTGAAAAGGCCGCCGTTAATCATGATCTGCGGCTTCTTTTCCTTACGGGAATAGTAACTGCCGAGTGTCTCTTTCGGGTCGGCACATTTTTCAAAAGCTACAGACTCAATCGAGCTGTGCGGTACAATGTCAAGCTGTGTGTAGCTGTTGATCTTTACCGTCTGAAATGGTTTGTAATCGGTTAAAGCCATTCGCGTTCGCCTCCATTCAAAAAATTTTCGTTTTATTTGCGAAATGTAAAGAAACCGAGGACAAAAACGGTCATTCCTCGGTTGCTACACTTACATCCGCGTCATATACATCCTCAGCAGGACGCGAATCCTCATAGGTGATGGCCGGAGTCTCCTCGACAACGGGAGTTTCTACGACCGGTTCCTTCGCCGCAGCTTCAGCGGCTTTGCGTGCGCGAACAGTGTCTACCCAGATATTCCAGCATTCAGGCGAGCATGCTACAGCACGCCAACTGCCGATCTGTTCACACTTTTCGCAATGGTGATACTTTTTACCGCAGACTTTGCAGACTGCGTTCAGATATTCAGCCATAATAGTTTCCTTTCTTATTTAATGTGGCAGAGATGGTTGGATTCAAACCAACGAAATGTCGCCTTCAAAGGGCGATGCCTTATTCGCTTGGCTACACCTCTATATAAAAGGGAGGCTCGAAAGCCTCCCGATGAATCAGATAACTTAGGCTACCAGATAGATGTTCCAGAGGGTCTTGTCCTTGGAGCATACGTCGGTCAGAGTCTTAGCGCTGAACGCATGAACAGCCGGCTCGTCACCGATGTCCAGAGTGTAGTTGCCATCGATCTTAGCCTTCGGAATCTCGAGGATTGCATGGTGCTTGATGTTCTCGTCGCACTTCTCTGCAACGGTGCAGTCAACCAGAATGCGAGCATTCTTAGAGAAGTTGTCTGCAATGTTGGAAATCTTGCGGCCCTCGGTGATCTCGTGGTCATAAGCAACGTAGATCTCGGAACCCTTCTTCAGGTCATCAGCTGCGAAGGTGATGGTCTTCTCTGCAGCGTTTACGGTGAAGGACTTGCCCTTAACCGGGGTATCAGCAACAACAGTGTACTCAGCACCCTGCGTGCCATCGCTTGCAACCAGCCAGATGCGCTTAACCTCAGCGCCCTCAACGCCTACCGGAACGTAGGACAGCTTAGCGGTGGTGTCGGTATCCAGCTCAACGCGCTCGAAGTTCGGAACCTGAATCTTGTTGTCCTCAGATGCCTCTTCAATGTCAGTACCAGCCTGAGCAGCCAGCAGACCAGCTACGAGGAATGCGTTGTTCCAAGTAATCGTTGCAGCCTTGTTACGGTCGAGGGAAGCCAGAAGCATACCCATCTTACCGGTAACATCGCTGGAATCAACGGTGTTCTCCAGAGAACCATCCTTAATCTGGTCGCACAGTGCGTACAGCTCACCGGTGGTGATGTCGTAAATAGACGCCAGATCGAAGGACTCCAGAAGGAAATTCTCCATATTCATAGTGTGTCTCTTCCTTTCTTTAGTGTAAGTTAGTAAAGGAAACCTTAGCTCAGGTTTCCTAACCAGTTCAGAGCGTCATCGCTGATGCTCTTTTTATCCAACGTG
>ERZ1026870.700-NODE-700-length-18001-cov-88.662822_pt1 | contig 18001 bp, 16 predicted proteins | sample MGYA00380165_ERZ1026870 | MGnify/ENA primary metagenome ERZ1026870 (study PRJEB33269, sample SAMEA4719801) | human gut metagenome | biome: human-associated habitat; feature: organic feature; material: feces | place: Cameroon | collected 2013-10 ...
TCAAGGGAATGAGAAGCCTTGCCGACCAGGTTCTGAAGGTGATAAAGAAATAAAAATAGCAAGCCACTTTCAAAAACGCCCTTCACCCACCCTTCACCCGGAGCCGCTTACCAAAAATCTGCGTCATCTGCGAAATCTGCGTGACTTTCTTCTAAGACCGAACAGGTCGAGTTTCCGTTTAATTTTCGTGCGTAATCCGAAGGTGAAGGGTGGTGAAGGGTCAGCGCAACCCTTCACCTCTCGCCCCCCAGTGTTTATCGGAGTTTCAGCCGATTTGGTGAAGGGTAAAGGGTAAAAAAGAGAGTGGTTGTTTTACCAGCTCCCGACGTATCGTTTTGTGCCTGGCAATGGCAGGTTATTGCCCTGGTAAGGGGCAATGTTGTGCCATAGTGAGGCAATAAGCGCTACAAGCAGCTTTACGCCTCGTCAGTACTATCATGGCGACCTCTCAGTAACGTCTTTGCACCGTGTAAGTACTATCGCTGTTGCTTGCAAGTACTATCATTGTTGCTTGTAAATACTATCATTGTTGCATCGGTTTTACGTAAAAAGTCTTCGGAGTAACCTTTACTTGTTATCGGAAGAATTAATGTTATAAGCCGGAGAAGCCTATATCTTCAGCCGCACAACAGCTGTTGTGCGCTTGCATAACAGCTGATATGCGCTCACCCAACACCTGTTGTGCAAGCGGAAATCAGCTGGTGGGCGATGAGTTGTTGGATATAAGTTCTGTGTATATATATGAACGAGCCGTAAAGAGCTTCAAGCTATTAAACCAGTCGCAATTTGCAACCAGATCAATCATTTTACTATAAACGAACCAAAACTCTCAAACAAGTGAGTTAATATTGGAAAATAGAACTGGACACCCTAGTTATTTCTTTACCTATTGCATTGCGAGCCTTTACCGTCTGCCGCTCATATTCATCGAAAGATGACATGAACTTATCGAGGTCGCTTGGGTCATACTCGTCAATAGAAGGGATATTCTCTACGACTTTCTTGGTTATAACTTTACCATCAGGGGGGGGGTAATTGTTGCTGTAAATTCTATCTTAGTCTTTTCCATTGAAATCATTCTCTTTTATTATAGAACGGAAATATATAGAATTTATTATATGAGGATTTTCAACCGTACAGGTCGAAACTTTTTTGCCTTTTTCTTGTAACTTTCAGATTTTATATGTATCTTTGCAAAAACATTTATGCACTAATATGCACTAAGCTATAAAAGAAAATGGAAAAAAAGACACAAGTTTATATTAAACAAATCGCCTTGAAGGACTACAAGTGCTTCAAAGGAGAAAATGTGTTCTCATTTGTACATAATACCGATAATGGGAAATTCCAAGCTTACCAATGGACAGTACTCTTAGGCAACAATGGTACAGGAAAGACCAACCTGCTTAAAGCTATAGCCAACATGGAACCGGTAAAAGCAGATTATACCAATCAGCCGGATATAAAAAATCTATTTGTTGACATGGCTGTCGGCCTAGGTGACAAAATTATCTCCAAGGACTTATCCAAAGAGGAAAAGTACCAGCCTAAAGTTATTGAAAGATATAAGGGAAATGCTGATTATAGGGTTGAGTGCAGCTTTATCTATACAGAATATGGAAAAGATAATATTACAAAAACGTCATTTCATAATCTGCTCAGAAAAGTCACTTATGACACTGTAAATCATTATAAAATAGAAAGTCCAACTAGTCTATCTTATAGTTCGAATGCAAATCAGGTTGATCCTACAAAAGAGTTAGACCTGCTGAAGATTTATGCTTACGGAGTATCTCGTGTTGCAGACAAATCGGGACTTAACACCACGCTTAAGGATTCTTCAGCCTCTCTATTTTCAGACGATGTTTCCTTACTGAACTTCGAAGACTGGTTGCTACAACTCGAACTAGCCAAAGCGCAAAACAAAGTGGGAGCCAGCAAAAGATTAAAACAGCTGGAAAACATATTTAAGCGTTCCACGCTGTTTCCTGAGCTAAACGGTTTCAAGCTTGTTACGGATAAGGATTTCAACAACCATATTGAGTTTGAGTACTCTGATGGAAGTTACCGCTTTGAAGAGTTAGGCTATGGATACCAATGTATGCTAGCCTGGATATTCGATTTCAGTAAAAGAATGTTTGACAGATATCCGCATAGCGACAATCCTCTGAAAGAAGCAGCTGTTGTCATCATAGATGAAATAGATCTCCATCTACATCCAAAATGGCAGCGTTCCCTGTTGCATGATTTATCGGAATTCTTTCCAAATACCCAATTCATCGTGTCAACCCACAGCCCACTCATCGTACAATCAATAGAGGGAATAAACCTCTATGTATTGAAACGTGACAAAGATACCAATGGTATTATCGCTGAGCGTAAAGAAAATACCAATTGGGAAGGTTGGCAAATGGAGGAAATCCTGGGAGAAATCATGGATGTGGATAACTGCTACACATCAGAACAACTGAAAAAGGAAATGGATGAATTTGATGAAGCAGTATCAGACGACAAGGTTGAGCGAGCAGAAGCTATATACAAAAAGCTTATCAATGCAGTGAATCCAAATGGAACTATTGCACAGATGCTAAATGCCCAAATTAGAGAATTAAGAAATTATCATGAGGCATATTAAACTATCAACCAAGCCCGTAGAACTATCTGAAGAAGTTCAGGAGGACTTGACGAGAACATTTCTCGACGATCACAGCAAGCGGGTATGGAACCAGCCATACATCAAGACTGCTCTTCTTGAGATGACACACCATAAGTGTGCCTATTCAGAAGTTGTGCTTGGCGAGAATAGCTCCTACATGGAAATAGACCATTTCTATCCCAAAAGTCTGTATCCGGACAAAGTGGTAGAATGGGGAAATCTTATTCCATGCTGCAAAACCAGCAATATCAAAAAGGGCAATACTGATCCTGTAAAAATCAGTTTGATAAATCCCTTCATAGATGAACCAGCAAAGCATATTGCTTATCAAGGAGCACTCTGCAGAGGACTAGACGAAAAAGGGAAAAACAGCGTCTTTTATTACGACTTGAACAACCTACAGTTCAAGAAGCCAAGATTTGATGCGATACTTCGAAATCAAAAAGGGCTTGAAATGTTATCAGAGGAATGTACTCCAGCAGAACTCGTGAATAACAAATTAAGAAGATTCTACGCTCGTTTAGAAACCATCCTGCAAAGTGGTCAGCCAACGGAACCTTATTCTGTTTGCATAGCAACAGGAATTAAGAATAATCCAGACTATATCAAGATTAAAACAACACTTGGTAATCTTGGGCTTTGGAATGACAAGCTAGCCAGGCTTCATCATGGGTTAGATGAATAATCAAGATCTCTAAAGCATCATATTGATTGGTTGTTCGGAAATTCCGAACAACCAATCTTCCTCCTCTAATTATCCATCGTTTTGCTATTGCTTATTCCTTAACTCTTCTATCAAGTCATTTACAATATATGTATCACTCATCAGATGCAAGCCAAGTTCTTTGTCATGTAACATACGGCAAACATCAGAGTCATAGAATATCTGTAATGCTCTGTCGGTTGATATATGTAACGTATCGGCTAATTGCTTTATGATACGAGCGATTTTATTCCATAATAAAAAGTCCAACATAATTATACCCTTTCGTATGATTTGAACTGCTTTTCCATTATTCTTTTCTTTCCCAATTTTTAAGAGCTTCGACCACATCATTTGCTACAGCTTCCCGGCTCTCGGTATGTAGAGTGTCATAGCAATCTTGAATGAGACTCTTGATTAGCCCCACCTTATCCAATCGCTTTCTCATTTCAGACGGCGATATACCCATTTTTTGTGCCGAAGCCTCGATAGCCAACACCGTAAAGGCGAGGCGTTCGAACTCTGGAGCACTTTTCTGTAATAGTTCTCTATCTTCCATTCTTTGCAAAATATTGTATTTAAATGCAAATTTAAAGATTTTCTCTGATATTCCACTCAATTTCGGAGTTAAATAAAGAAAAATAGCCCGATTTTGCTAATTTCCTTACTGATAATGGAAGAAAAATCATCTGCTACGGAATTGGCAAACAATTCTTCAAGACTGATTTCATTTACCTATCACGTCATGGTTGACAAGCACAACTATAGCGTGCCATACCAGTATGTCGGGCAAAAGAATGCTCCAAATTCTAGAAGATATACGAGAGAAAGTCCGTCATTATCGCCTCACAGCTTCCCATTGCCAAATGGTATGATTACATAGGTGATCCTACCTTGGCAGATGCCATTATGGACCGTTTGGTAGCAAATGCAAGTAAAATAGAGTTAAAAGGTGATTCTATGCGCCAGAAATTGAAAAAATAGATTACCTTTGCAAATCGAAAAGCAGAACTAAAATCTTGGTACCGTTTGCAACGATACAAGCGGTACCGATTGCAGTGATAGCATGGTACCGATTACAACGCTACGTGTGGTACCGATACAGCGCTATCGTCAGCTAGTGGTCGGACGCAGTTTTCAATCGGTTTATTGTCTTTCATATACCGACCATCTTTTGTGTAGGCTGTCAGCTTGCTTGATTCTCGTAATGAGATCATTCTTTCTTGCGTCAACTCTACCAAAGAATCCTCAATCCGTTGCCATGCCTTCTTGTGGGCCAAGACGGGACGGCGTGACAGATGCTTCGGAATATGGATAACCCACATCGTTTTATGAGTGTCATCCGTAACGAATTATTCTATGGACAGCCCTTCTGACGACAGATAAGTGCATTGTTCTGTAAGTTTGAACGTAGCCGACTGCGTATTGGCAGGCTGTCCATTGAATGTAAGCCTTGAAATATCCGTCCCAACTATTTCAAGTGTTTTGTCCTTTACACCAATCACCAAGTGTCCACCCTCCATATTGGCAATGGTAGACACATACGAGATGACATCAACTTTCTCGTCACCGAAGAAAGAGTTCTTCAACTTCTTAAACCCTTTTCGTTCACATCGTGCATTCTCCTGCGGATATTCACGTAGGAGATATTGTTGTAGTTCGTGTTCGAGGATAATGTCCTTGCTCTATATGATATCATGAAAAAGTCTATTAAGAGCCATCAAAACAGTTCTCGTTGCATATTACCTTTCAATTTGTAATAAATTCTATTTTTTATCTTCTTTTTTTCCACTTGAGACATTTTCTCAAGATAGCGTTTCATTTTGTCATCTTTCCAATCTATGTGTAATCTGCTGATTATTTCTTTTGCGGAAATCATTTCTGCATTTTTTAGTACCGAAATTATATTTGAATCCAGTGCGTCTTTTTCTAACTGTTCTGGAGTTTTTTGATCATTATGGCTAAGGGTTAAAACCTTGCCAAATATATCCACAGCAGATGCTCCCCTTTGAATAATGAGTCGATTTGCATTTTTCTCTTTGCCGTCGGGATATCTGACATAGATGGGACGGTTCTTTCTTAGACCAGCAAGCACACCAGCCCAAGTACCTCCTTTATCGTCACTCTGAGCAACAAAAATCTCAGATGCCATACCATATATAATAGGATTACGCGCCATGGCAAATTCTACCGACCATGGTGCCTTAGGGGCAAAAGTGCTCATTACCAGTATGCGTCCTTGAATAATATATTTTAGATATTGTTTGAACCCAGAATTAAAAGTCATGATACCCTGTGGAAGTACGATAATACTCTTTCCATTTGCATTAACTGCAGCATCTAAAGCTTGCCGATCCACTCCTTTTGCAAAACCGCTAACAACAACCTTGTCCTCATCCACGGCTTTCCTTGCTATATTTTCTGTGAAAGCTAAAGATTTCTCACTGGCACTTCGTGAGCCTACAATAGCAATAGTCTCTTCCTTCAACAGCGATTTGTTTCCCTTTGTATAAATGACAGTAGGAGCATTAAACTTTAGATTTTTTTTCAGCAGTTTAGGATACTCCTCGTGAGTTACAGGCAATATGTCATACCCTTGAGACATCAGGTCTTCCACAAGGAAGGAATTATTTGCCAATTGAAGCCTCGCTTCTTCAAACTGAATTTTCTCAGTTTCATTCAGTCCAACAATGTCCCAATTTGAAGAATCTTCAAACAAATCTATTATAGATATTTGTGGAACGTGTTGAAAACAGTTTACATATATCTCATTTTTACGCTTTGTCCACATCTTAGGAATCAATGCAAGCGTTATCCAATAAGTCAATTCTTGTTTGTTCATAATGTACCTCCTACAGTTTTTGCAATAACAATAGGAACAATATATTTTGCTCCTTTTTGTGTTAATATACTTCCTACTTCTTTTAATGTTGCGCCACTATCGTATATATCATCTATCAAAAGTATTGTTTTACCTTTGACTATATCATCTTCTATGTCAAATGCGCCCAATACATTTTCATGTTTGCTATATGAATTTTCAAACATTTTCTGTTCTTGTGTTACACGCACCTTTTTCAGAGCATGACTTATAGGCACATTTATTACACGTGCAAACTTTATTGTAAAGTTTTTTACAAGATCTCCAGATTTTGTTGGGGGCAAGTATAACACTAAATCGAATTTAATATCTCTGAATTTCTTTCCAAACATAGACAAAGTCTTATTTAATAGGAAATCAGGAAAATCTCCTCCATTTTCATATTTACTTCGATGTATAGCTGCTCCTATATTAGAAGTTCCATAATAAGATGCTGCATAACCATTCACCATACGTGATGCTTTTCTTAGATGCTCTTTTATTATTTCTACTTCTTCACTGGTATAATCAGATGTTCTAATACTATTTTTATATTCATTCACATATCGTTTTATAATCCCATTATTTGTGTCCTTTATCGTTTTCTCTATCAATATCTCGTAAGGAGAAGTAATACAGACCCTAAAACCGCATTTTTTCATAGTCCACGAAGCAAGTTCCAAAATTGGGAAAAATGTATTTCTAAAATCCTCAAGTTTCTTCGTTAGCTCTGGTGACATAACTACGTGAATTTTCTCTAAATTTGTATTGTCGCAATTTTTATAATCCGTTTGCTCGTTACTATCCAGAAATTTGCATAGGTATTTCATTCTTGGCATATCAGTATATATATACTGTTCCATAGAACGAAGTTCCTTCAGCTTTGCTTCTCTTTGCTCCTCAAAGTATTCCGTATTTAGAACGGGCGCATTATATTGGTATTCATATTTCTTTGTTTTGCCATAAACAACCTCCTTGATGATTCCTTGTTCTATCAAATCTGCCTTAATCACTCTTGCTTGAGTTTGCTTGAGATTAGTCATTTTTAAGATTTCTCTCTCAGACAGTGGTTCTTCTTTTAATAATTCTATGACCTTTTGATATTTTTTTATTGACGGACGAGCACCATCTATGAATGAATTAGGAAGAATCATGTCTGTAGGCACATTTCGTCTATTATCTTTACTTTCATTGTAAAACAATATTATACGTGTAGGTTTTCCGTCACGTCCAGCACGCCCTATCTCTTGATAGTAGTGAATAGGTGATATTGGTATTTGAGTATATATGATAAAACGAATGTCAGGCTTATCTATTCCCATACCTAAAGCATTGGTTGATACCACACACTTCCATTTGTTATGCATTAGACCATTTTCTATGGACTTTCTTGTATCTGCATCAAGACCTGCATTATAATCTATAGCTTTGACTCCGATGAATTGAAGCCATTTTGCATAATTTTCAGTATCTACACGTGTACCTGTATATATCAAACCTGTACCATCTAATTTGTCTATGTTCTGAGCCAGCCATATCATTTTTTCATCTTCAGACAGCACTTTTATTACTTGCAGTGCAAAGTTCGGTCGCACAAGGCTTCCTCTTATTGTTGTCAACTGCCCTCCTATCTGCTGTTCAATGTCATGCTGAACCCTTTCAGTTGCGGTAGCAGTAGTAGCAAGGACCGGCAAATTCTTCGGAAGAACCTGTACCAGGTTAATAATCCTACGGAACGATGGTCTAAAATCATGTCCCCAAACAGAAATAGTGTGTGCCTCATCAATTACAATCATTGAAAGTTTTATGTGGCGAGTTGCTTCTATCCATTCATCATCCTCCTGCCTTTCAGGGGCTATATATAAAATCTTTATTTCATTGTTTTTAGCCCGTCGAATAGTTTCTTGATTTTCCTTATGTGACTGTTCAGAATTAATATAAGCTGCTGGAATGCCTTTTTTCACCAATCCTCTGACTTGGTCACGCATTAGAGCTATCAGAGGAGAAAATATAACCGTAACCCCATCAAATACAGTGGCAGGGAACTGATAACACAAAGATTTACCGAATCCTGTACGTTCTATCATTAGGATTCGTTCTCCTCGAAGAATTCGCTCGACAGCCTTCCACTGTTCATCATAGAAATGCTCTATGTCAAATATTTTCTTCAGTTTTGCTTCTGCATCTTTTCTTGTAATAATCATCTGCATAATTGTTTTATTTTAGATATATTTACATCACAAAAATCCTCTCTTCTCTGACATTATCAGAAATGAAAGACATTCAAGACTATGTCTATAGGCTGCCCATTATACAATGAAGCATCAGCCGTTATTGGCTGTGTGATGTTATCTTCCAATGTCATTGTTCAGAGGTTAGATGAATACCAATAGACATTCTTTGGTAAGAACTGTCATATTTTGACCACAAAGATAACGAAACTTACTGAGACAAAAGAAGAAAGCACTGTAAATCTTTGATTTGCGACCGCTTTTTAACATTTGAGAGATGATTGGTAACTACTCAGCCCCCCAGAGCATGAGTAGTTACTTCTATAGGGGTGCTGAGAAGTTACACAGGAAGAACAAGAAGATTTAAGGAAAGAAGGGATTACACCTTATTATATATAGGTATTCCTAGGGAAAGTTGGTAGGCATAACGTTATTGAATATCATCTATCTCATTCTATCTTGCTTCAGCAACACCAATATTTGCGAACACGACAGAATACGTATTTTTCTTTGGATACTCATTTTATTATAACACCTTTTTTTTCTTTTTCCCCACTAAATGCCTTTATCTCATCAGCAAGGACTTTCTGTAATTTCTCTTTCGGTACTATCAGCTGATAGTCTGCCACTCCGATAGGTTTTCCCATATCTTCAAGTGCAAGTTCCACCTCTACACGGTCTTTCTCCGCACAAAGTATGATTCCTATGGAACGGTTCTCGTCAGCACCACGTTCAAGGCGGTCAAGCAGAGACAGATAATAGTTCATCTTACCTGCATACTCTGGTTTGAAAGCCCCTATTTTTAAGTCAACAGCAACAAGGCAGCGCAGTCCACGATGGAAAAACAACATATCTACCTTACTTTCTTTACCATTGTATTCCAATACATGCTGGTTGCCAATGAAAGTGAAGCCATTACCAAGTTCCATAAGGAAACGGGTGATAGCTTTTACAAGGCGGTCTTCAAGTTCAAGCTCCAGAATGGGACTTGTTACTCCCAAGAAACCAAGATTGTAGCTGCTGTTAAACACCTCGTTGGCATACTGCGCTTGTTCGGCAGGAAGAGTGCGGTCGAAATTGTTGTCTACTCGTGCCAATGCCTGTGTCTCATACATATTGAGTTTGATGGCATTGAGCAACAAGTCGCGGTTCCACCCTTTGGCGCATGTCTCTTGTGCATAGAAAAGCATTGCTGCATCGTCATTACCAACTTTCTGAAGAAGACGCAATATATGTCCCCCAAGGCAAAAGTGCGACAGCTTGTCGCACTTTTATATCTGAGTGACAAAAGCGTTCGTAGAATTTCTTCATATCCCACAGATTTCGTGGTGAAACACCCAATTTCGGATAGCGCTCTTTCAAATCCATCGACAACCGTCTGACTACACGGTCGCCATATCCGCTTTCAATCTTACGTTCATGAAGCATTTGACCAATCTCCCAATAGGCGGTAGATACATAACCATTGACATGTCGGGCTATTTCTGTCCGTGCATGTTCAATTACTGCGACAGCGTGTCGCAGTATCTCGTCATAATTGCTACTCTCTATTGAAAGCTCGTTATTTATATTGTCCGTTGTCATTTTATCAATCTATAAGCTATTATTTGCCATATTCAGATGCGAATTTGAATGCAAAGTTAATTATACTACATAACAATTCCGTATAAACACTGTGATTTTTACGTTTATTTAGCAACTTGATGAAGACAATTTGTTCATTATTATTCTGCTTCATATCTAACACTATTAAAAATTCGTATTTCCTTGTTCGAGTATCACCCAAACACCGGCATTATCCTTACCTTCGTGCCTTATGACACCCGCTTTTTACATTACCGCCAAATCTCTTTTTACCACCCTTGATGTCTCCGACATTTACATCGGCATTACCGCCACATTACCGCCAAAACAATATTTGCACCGACATTTTGCACCGACATTTACACCGACAAAACAGTATCAACCTTCAGCGTTCACAGACCAACTGCAAATTGATTACTTTCCCCAAATTATCCCCAAAGAAAGAAGAAGGAGATTACAGTAAAAAAACGGTTTACACCTTATTATATAAAGATAACACCTTGACCGTACAAAACATACAGTCAAGGTGCTAGAGTATAAAGATTTAGATTAATCTTTCAGACAACCAATTGGCACAACGTACACACCATCAGGTCTGCGAACTGCATAACGAGATGTACCTGTTAGAACCATAAGGAAAGATGGGGATTTCATTTTCGTATCATCGATTTTAGAAGCCAAGAGCTTTAGATTCTTTGCTCCTTCTTCGATGTTCTTCTCACCACCCAATTTAATTTCTATCAGTCCATAATTTCCATTACGCAAATGAACTACGGCATCACACTCCAAACCATTACCATCACGATAATGATACACTGTTCCATCAATAGCATCGGCATAAACACGCAAGTCTCTGATACACATTGATTCAAAGAACAAGCCCATCGTACTGAGGTCATTCACCAAATCATTTGGACCTATACCTAAAGCCGCAACACCAATAGAAGGATCTGAAAAATATCGGGTATCCGAAGTGCGAATAGCCGTTTTACTTCGCAAATTTGGATTCCATGCCAAGGAATCTTCCAACACGAAGATTTTCTTCAAAGCCTCTATATAGGAAGCCACCGTATTGCGATTAGTGGCTACAACATCATTATTCTTCAAATCAGCACAGATAGTATTTACCGTTACCTGAGCACATTGGTTTCTTGCAAGAGAACGCAATATTCTTTTTGCTCTTTCCGGATCACGGTTTACATTATCTACACGAGAAATGTCAGAGTGAACCACGGCTTCATAATATCTATATGCCATATCAAGTGCTACCTTCTTACTAACCATCGTTGCCTTTGGCCAACCACCCCGACATATCAACCATGCCAAAGAATCAATATTGAGAGGATTAGTTGCCAAAACTTCTGCTACGGGATTAGCAAACAATTCCTCAAGACTGACTTCATTTGTAGAATCGCCAGATTCTGAAAGACTCATTGTCCTCATTGTCAGCCATGCAAACCGACCAGTACCTGAATGATGAATTTTACTTGTATCAACAGGGACTGCAGAACCAGTAAAGATGAATTGTCCTAGCTCATCCCTATGATCTACCTCAAAACGAGCAGCATCCCAAAGTTGCGGGGCTAATTGCCATTCATCAATAAGACGAGGCACTTCTCCTGAAAGCAACTTTTTGGGAGAAAGATTTGCAAGTTCCACATTCTGCTCCATGTATTCAGGATCATCCATATACACAACGCTCTTTGCTTGCTGTTCTGCAGTTGTCGTCTTTCCACACCACTTGGGGCCTTGTATCAAAACGGCACCACTCCCCAAAAGTCTCCGACTTAACATTTTATCTGCTATTCTTGCCTTATATTTCTTCATAATCATATTTTTTAAACACCGCTGCAAAGATAATCAAAAATTACTGAATACTAGCATTTTAAACATTAAATTATGCAAGTTGAGGCAATTTCATTGTGCAAGTTGAGGCAATTTCATTGTGCAAGTTGTGGCAATTCTATTATGCAAGTTGTGGCAATTTCATTGTGCAAGTTGAGGATCTTACTTTCCTATCTTCTTCATTCTATCAACCTGTGTCTTAATTACATCAAGCGTTGATTTATCAGAAGAAAAGACGGAATTCAGACCTTGGGCTTCCTGGGCTGGATCGCCGGTATAATCATCTCCTACCTGCCACTGCTCGTGCTTCGGCTGGGCAAAACCACCCCAGCCCCAGAAGTTGCAACCGGCAAAATAACCACCAGAGGCGGCATTGTCGCCAACAAGACTGAAGACATACTTATAATAACCATCACGACCTTCTGTAGTAGAAGAAGGAGAGAAGGAGAAACCGTCACGAGGATAACCGAACTCCTCCATCACCAACGGCTTACGGATGCGACCGCAAACAGCAAGATGCTCATCGATATACTCCTTGGTGTTCTTGCAGGATACGCCTAAATCTTCCAGCAAATGGTCTTTTCTTGCCCAACTCCAGTTGTAAGGCCACAAATGGATATTGCAATAATCTACATTCCGGTCGGCACAAATGCGTTCCCAGCAATCCAACTCGTTTTCACAACCCCACTTGCCTTCGCTTCCGATGGAGATGAGATGATTCTTGTCGAGCGAACGGATCAGACGGCTTGCTTCGCCCAGCCATTTCTCGAATGCAGGCAACTGCCCCTTGCTGAAGGCTCTTGGCTCATTGCCTATCTGCCATGACATAATGGCTGGATCGTCCTTATATTTTTTCTTTGTATATCTATTGGTTCTAGTAAGAATGAAACGCAAGTAATCATAGAAGAGCTGGTGAGCCTTATCACAGGAAGCATACTGAGCCACGAAATTCATGAATGCCGGATAGCCATCCTCATCAGGACGTGGCGCCTTACCCAAACCTGCCTGCTCCAGATAATAGCCGTAACCGCCGCTCCATTCCCAGGAATTGTTGAGATAGAGCACAGCCACCATCTTGCGTTTGCCCATCTCCATCAGGAGATAATCGAGACCGGCAAGTATGGTATCATTATAAACGCCCGGTGCTTCCTGCAAGGTAGGTTCCACCTTGGTCTTCACTCCACGTTTGCCATCGGAACCCACCAGGATGCGCAGGTTGTCGATGCCCATCTCCTTCATCTTGTCAAGTTCACGGCAGAGTCGTTCCCGGTTGCCGCCCTGTCCCTCTGAGCCCAGGATAGCGCCATACCAGAAGTTGGTGCCTACATAATAATAAGGTTTACCATCACGAACGAAATGTCCGTCCTTTACCTGTACGAAGTCTGACTTTGCAAAGAGATTGCATGTAGCCAATGCCATCGCCAATAAAACAAATAATTTCTTCATCTATGATTCTGTTTATGATTAAGTTTGAAGTTTATGTAAATATCGGGTGCAAAGATAATAAATATGGGCAAGAAAATATGATACTTTCTTGCCCATTCTACATACAAATCCTTATAAATGTCTTTTAGTTGCTATAAGCACTCTCACCATGCTCGTAGATGTCGAGACCTTCCTCCTCTACTCGCTTGTCAACACGTACACCTACACTCTTATCTACTACCTTGAAGATAATATAGGTAACTACGATGCTGTAGATGATGCTTACCACGGTGGCTACCACCTGAATCCAAAGCTGATGCCAGTCGCCATAGAGAGCACCTTCAACGCCATCGGCACCAGTTGCATATCTTGTGGCAAAGACACCGGTGAGGATAGAACCCAGGATACCGCCCATACCATGCACGCCGAAAGCATCAAGGGCATCATCATACTTGAACTTCTCCTTCACTACCGCTACCATGAAGAAGCAGACGATGGTGGAAATGATACCGATGCAGAAGGCACCTAAAATATCCGTACTACCGGCCGCAGGAGTGATGGCTACCAATCCGGCTACGGCACCGGTACAAGCACCCACCGTGGTTGGCTTCTTGTTGACAATCCAGTCGATGAGCATCCAGGTGGTGGCTGCTGCAGCTGTTGCGATATGAGTTACCAGGAAGGCATTGGCTGCCAGACCATCAGCAGCCAGACCGCTACCGGCATTGAAACCGAACCATCCCAACCAGAGGAATGACATACCCATGAACACGAAGGTGATGTTGTGAGGTGTGATAGGATGACCCGCACGGTAATCATCACGCTTGCCTACACAGAGTGCCATGACCAGAGCGGCTACACCGGCATTGATATGAACCACGGTACCACCCGCAAAGTCGATGGCTCCCATCTCCTGCAGGAAACCGCCGCCCCATACCCAGTGGGCCATTGGAAGATAGGCGATGATAACCCAGAGAATGGTGAAAAGTACATAACCGCTGAACTTGACACGCTCGGCGAATGCACCGAGAATCAAGGCTGGAGTGATGAGGGCAAACATGCACTGGAACATCACGAAAGTGAGCTCTGGAATACCCGTTGGCATGATGGCATCCAAGCCGATGCCGTGAAGGAAACACTTATCGAAACCTCCGATGATGCAAGCCAAAGGGTTGCCGCTATCCGCATATTCTGTAGAGAAAGCCCAGGAATATCCGAAGACCACCCATATCAAACTGACTACTGCCACGATGAATACCGTCTGCATCAGGATGCTGAGGATATTCTTCTGGCGCACCAAACCACCGTAAAAAAGTGCAATACCTGGGATTGACATCAAGAGCACCAAGATGGTTGCCATGATCATCCACGCTGTGTTACCCGTATCGAGTGTTGTCAATAATAAACTGCTCATAAATATCTTATAGTTAAATTTGAATACAATATTATAACAATGTCTTTCTATCAAAAACTTCTATACTAATCATAAAGTTCAATGTTCAAACCTCAAAGTTCAAAGTATCTTTATTCCTCTTTCTCTGCATTATAGAGAGCAATGTCGCCTCGCTCGCCGGTTCTGATTCGAACGGTATCCAATACTGGAATCACGAAGATTCGACCATCTCCAACTTCACCGGTCTGTGCTGCACCCTGGATGGCTGCGATGGTTGGTTCCACATTCTTGTCACGAACCACAATGTTCAGGAGCACACGCTCGATGCTGCTGGTATCGTACATCACACCACGGTAAATGCGAGCCTGGCGCATTTTTCCCTCTCCTCTTACATTATAATAAGAGAACCACTCAATGTCGGCTGCTAAAAGCGCCTTCTTGACATCTTCGAATCTAGACTTACGGATAATTGCCTCAATCTTCTTCATAATCCTTTAATAATTAATAATGTGTTAATACCTTTATTGATTGTCTCTACTGAAAACTGATTTTCATTGGTTGTTATTACTTTTTATCTATTTCTTAACACAATGTTCGTTTTCGGCTGCAAAATTAATACATTTTGTTAGTATTTTAAAGGAATTCGATACATTTCGTTTCTATTTTTCTCCCGAAATTTTAAATTTATCCAACCTAACTGTTTTCTTCTTACATATTGTAATCTGCAAACGGTTATTGCATTACAAATTGTAAGAAAGCAAAAAATACACACTATTTAATGTATGTTTTTTCTTGCATATTTCAACAAATAGTCGTACCTTTGCAACCGAAATCAAACAAATAGTCATCGAAAGTATCGATTGATTAGCAAAAAGTCAAATCTCAACAAGAGACAAGACGTGAGAGATAAAAGAAGAAATTCAAACTTAAAGGACAACGCAATATGAAAGAAACAGTTCATTTCACCAAGATGCAGGGAGCGGGTAATGACTACATTTATGTAGACACCGAACAGTACAACATCCCTGACCCAGAGAAGGCAGCCATTGCCTGGAGTGCTTATCACACGGGCATCGGAAGCGATGGACTGGTTCTCATCGGTAAACCGCATGACGCCAGACGAGCCGACTACTCCATGCGCATCTTCAATGCCGATGGTTCAGAAGCGATGATGTGCGGCAATGCAAGCCGATGCATCGGAAAATATCTCTACGAAAAGGGATTGACGAGAAAAGACACCATCCGACTGGAAACCCTTTCGGGTGTCAAGATATTGAGATTGCACATTCAGGAAAACACGAAAACCGTGGAATCGGTGACTGTGGACATGCAGAAACCGATATTGGAAAATCCTGAGCAATTCATCGGTCCTTCAACGCTGGAAGCTGACGGAAGGACATTTGAAGGAACTTACGTATGTATGGGAAATCCACATTTTGTAACCTTTGTGGAGGACATCGACACCATCGACATCGCCCATTACGGTAAGATTCTGGAAAGAGACAAGGCTTTTCCTCAGCGCTGCAACATCGAATTCGCACAAGTGACAGATACAGACGTCATAAGAACTAGAGTTTGGGAAAGGGGAAGCGGAATTACAATGGCTTGCGGAACAGGAGCCTGCGCCACTGCCGTAGCCGCAGCCCTGACCAAACGTGCTTCGAGAAAGAGCAGTATCGTGATGGATGGCGGAACTCTCCAGATAGAACACAGTGAGGCTGACGACCATGTCTACATGACGGGACCTGCAGCCTTCTCATTCGAAGGAGAAATTGAATTATAAATAAGAGCAAACTTAAATAATAATAAGGTCGATAAAAAGACCGCAATAAAAGGAGAAACAAAATATGGCATTAGTTAATGAACATTTCCTGAAGTTGGCCAACAACTACTTGTTTGCCGACATCGCAAAGAAGGTGAACGCCTACAAGATTGCACATCCAAAGCAGCGTGTAATCAGTCTGGGCATCGGTGACGTAACCCAGCCTCTCTGCCCTGCCGTCATCAAGGCGATGCACAAGGCTGTAGACGAGATGGCTGAGCAGGCTTCTTTCAGAGGCTACGGTCCGGAGCGAGGCTACGACTTCCTCCGCGAGGCTATCATCAAGAACGACTTTCTGCCACGTGGCATTCATCTCGACGCCAACGAGGTATTCGTAAACGATGGAGCCAAGAGCGATACGGGAAATATCCAGGAGATTTTGAGATGGGATAACAACATCGGTGTCACCGACCCGATTTATCCTGTATATATAGACTCTAACGTGATGATTGGCAGAGCGGGAGTCTTTGAGAACGGCAAGTGGAGCAACGTAACCTACATGCCATGTGATGAGAGCGACGACTTCATCCCTCAGATTCCAGACCACCGTGTGGATATGATTTATCTCTGCTATCCAAACAACCCAACAGGTACGGTCATCTCGAAGGAGGAACTCAGAAAATGGGTAAACTATGCTATCAAGAACGAGAGCATCATCCTCTATGATGCAGCCTACGAGGCATATATCACCGACCCATCAATCCCTCATTCTATCTACGAGATTCGTGGAGCCAGAAAGGTAGCGATAGAATTCCACAGTTATTCGAAGACTGCCGGATTCACCGGTGTGCGTTGTGGTTACACCATCGTTCCTAAGGAGTTGAAGGCAAAGACATTGGCAGGTGAGGAAGTGGCATTGAATCCTATCTGGGACCGCCGCCAGTGCACCAAGTTTAATGGTACAAGCTATATCAGCCAGCGTGCTGCCGAAGCCATCTACACCCCAGAGGGTAAGGAACAGGTGAAGGCAACCATCAATTACTATATGGAGAATGCCCACTTCATGAGAGCAGAACTCCAGAAACTCGGCTTGAGAGTATATGGCGGTGAGAATGCACCTTATCTCTGGGTGAAGACGCCAAACAACACGCCAAGCTGGAAATTCTTCGAAGAGATGCTTTATGGTGCCAGCGTAGTCTGCACTCCAGGTGTCGGCTTCGGTCCATCGGGCGAAGGCTACATCCGACTCACCGCCTTCGGCGAGCATGAGGACTGCAAGGAAGCCATGGAGAGAATTGCCAAATGGCTGGGAAAATAGATTAAGTGAAGAACGAAGAGTGAAGAGTGAAGAATTCTATAGATTTCTTGCTTGAATCTCTCGTGACTCACATAAGACATAAAGATAAGAACAATATGTAAAACGAAGAAAAGAACAAGAGAGGCAAATGAATTCATCACTCTTCGTTCTTCACTCTTCACTAAAAATAATATAAGGTATGAGCAACTTAAGATTTGAAGCTGTTTCAGAGGCTTCCAAGAGAA
>ERZ1026870.702-NODE-702-length-17976-cov-148.957982_pt1 | contig 17976 bp, 14 predicted proteins | sample MGYA00380165_ERZ1026870 | MGnify/ENA primary metagenome ERZ1026870 (study PRJEB33269, sample SAMEA4719801) | human gut metagenome | biome: human-associated habitat; feature: organic feature; material: feces | place: Cameroon | collected 2013-10 ...
CGCAAGCTTTCACCTTCTTGGCAGGAATACCCGCCCAAATCTCATGTGCAGGAACCTTGGTGCCATGGGTAACCACAGCACCTGCTGCAATAATAGCCCCTTCGCCAATGTCTGCCTTGTCTAGCACGGTGGCATTCATGCCGATGAGAGCCCCTTTTCTGACTGTGGCTCCGTGGACGATGGCACCATGTCCCACAGATACATCATCCTCCAGAATGCAAGGCATCGTACCAGTCTGATGAATACAGGCGCAATCCTGCACATTCACTCTGTTTCCACATCTGATGGCATCCACATCAGAGCGCAATACCGCACTATACCAGATGCTACAGTCATCACCTAGAATACAGTCACCGGTCAGCACTGCGTTCTCAGCGATAAAACAATTCTTTCCCCATCGGGGAGTCTTTCCCTCTACTGTCTTTATGATAGCCATATTGAATATATATTTAAATTTGGGTGCAAAGGTAACAAAAAATATTGGAATCACCTTATACTATTTCAGATACTTCTTCAGCCACAAATCGAAGAACTTGTCATATACCACGTAGGCATCATCCTGCTGGGTGATGAAATCCTTCTCCAGCAATCCCTTCAGGGCGGAATTTACAGAGCTTGGCGACGGGAGATGATATTTCTTGGCGAAGGCTCCGCTCTTTACGCTTCTGGCTTCGCCCTCTGCAGAGATGGCGATGAAGACATTGCGCTGCTTTTCCGGCATCTGGCGCAGAAGGGTCTCGTAGGTGTCTGATGCCATGTTGAGATTGTAGTTAATGGCATCATCTACCATGTCCACCGTGCAGGTACCTTGCTCGGGAGTCTTGAGGAAGAGAACATTCATTACCCGCTGGATGTATGAGGTGACACCACCGAAACGAGCGAAGAGTTCTCCGATAATGGCAGTATCTAGATGTTTGTTTCGCTCCTCGAACTTGGCAGTGGCAAACTCCTTGTATTTCTCGATATCCAGTGGCTTCAGGTTCATCAGCGTTACGCTCTGATAGAAAGGGCGGGCAGGGGATGTGAACATCTCTGCCATCAGATGGCGGTGAGAACCCGAGAAGATGAAGTGGGCATTGGTGCATCGCTGTATGTAGGTGCGGAGCAAAGCCTCTATGCGATTGTCGGCATAGTTGGTGATTTGCTGAAACTCATCGATGGCAACAAGACATGGCTTGTCGGCTTGGTTGAGATAAGCGAATATCTCATCAAGCGTAATTTCCGGATTCACCATGTTGCCGATGCCTATTCCCCAAACTGGAGCCCCATTGATATCGAAAGAGATTTCTGAACGGAGAGAAGAGAGTGCCATCAGGAATTTCTCCCAAGCACTTCTGCCTTTAGGGCGAAGTGCGTCAATGATGGCTTTGCCGAACATATTGACCAAATCGCTGACGGAATTGGTTGAATAGACATCTATGATAAAAGTATAATAATCTTTTTGGATGGCTGGCTGGGCAAAGCAATGGTGAATCAGCTCTGTCTTTCCGATGCGTCGAGGGGAAATCAGAGCCATGTTATTCTCATTGGTCAGCATCTCTGTGATGTGCTGGGTTTCTTCCATACGGTCGCAGAAGTATTCCGGACCGGCGTAACCATTTGTGACAAAAGGATTCTTCATTACCATATTTATACCTTATTATATATTCTACGTTTGCAATTCTTTTGCAAAGATAATGCAAACGAGCGCAATGTAAGCTTGCTTACAAATTGCCGAGTGCAGCTTATCTTCTGCAAAGATACAACTTTTATTCCGATTATCATAAAGTGATTATCATAAAATGATAATGAAATAAGGAATTTTATCATTTGATGATTATCATAAATTGATAATTATGACATGGAGACTCCTCTACTGTCAATAGAAAAAGGGTTGCAATCCTCGAAAAGATGGATTGCAACCCTTTATACCTTAATTATATATAAGAGTTAAGATAACTCTATCATATATTCAAATGTGGAAGCTTATTACAGCTGAGCCAACTCTACAACCTTATCTACTGCAGCGCTCAAGCCGTCCTTGTTCTTACCGCCAGCCTGAGCATAGTGAGGCTGACCGCCACCGCCGCCCTGAATCAACTTGGCAGCTTCGCGAATCATCTTACCAGCGTTCAAACCGTGATCCTTAACCATATCATCGCTGAACATCACGCTGAGCATAGGCTTGTCGTTATAAACAGAACCTACTACGCAGATCATGTTCTCTGGCAATGCCTCGCGAACCTTGAATACCAAATCCTTGGCAGCTGCTGGCTCCATTGGCAATACGGCTGTAACAACCTTCACGCCGTTGATTTCTCTTGCATTCTCTACAAGCTTATCCTTGGCACGCTCCACAGCCTGAGCCTGGAACTTCTCAACATCCTTCTTCAAGGCATCGTGCTCGTCGATGTACTTTCTGATGACACCCTCGAGATCCTTGGCATTGTTGAACAAGCCCTTCAAGGCTACGATGGTATCCTGCAAACCGTAGATAGCCTCCTCGCAAGCCTTGCCTGTCAAAGCCTCGATACGGCGGATGCCGGCTGCTACGCTGCTCTCAGAGATAATCTTGAAGAAACCAATCTTACCGGTGCTCTTGGCGTGAATACCACCACAGAACTCGGCAGATGGACCGAAGCGAACCACACGAACCTTGTCGCCATACTTCTCGCCGAAGAGGGCGATAGCGCCAAGCTCCTTAGCCTCCTCAATAGGAGTATCGCGGTGCTCATCCAATGGATAGTCGGCACGGATCATCTCGTTTACCATGCGCTCTACCTTGCGGAGCTCCTCATCAGTTACCTTCTGGAAGTGAGAGAAGTCGAAACGCAATGTATCCTTATCTACATAAGAACCCTTCTGCTCTACGTGCTCGCCCAAAACCTGCTTCAGGCAGTAGTCGAGCAAGTGGGTAGCTGTATGGTTGGCAGCGCTTCCCTCGCGGCTCTCGATATCTACGCAAGCCATGAAATCAGCGTTTACATCCTTTGGCAACTCCTTTACGATGTGGATGCTCTGGTTGTTCTCGCGCTTGGTGTCGATAACCTGGATGGTCTCATCCTCGCTAACGAGTACACCCTTGTCGCCAACCTGTCCACCCATCTCACCATAGAATGGAGTGTTGTCGAGTACCAACTCATAGAAAGAGTTCTTCTTCTGAGTCACCTTGCGGTAGCGCAGGATGTGGCACTCATATTCTGTATAGTCGTAACCTACGAAGTTCTGGTCACCTTCCTTCAAAACCTCCCAGTCGCCGTTCTCTACGGCAGCAGCATTGCGGGCACGCTCTTTCTGCTTCTTCATCTCCTCGTCGAAGCCTGCAGCATCTACGGTGTAACCATTCTCACGGCAGATAAGCTCTGTCAGGTCGAGAGGGAAACCGTAGGTATCGAAGAGGCGGAATGCGCTCACGCCATCAAGCTGAGTCTCGCCATGAGCCTTGAGCTCGTCCATATCGCCATTGAGGAGGTTGATACCCTTCTCCAAGGTGCGGAGGAATGAATCCTCTTCCTCTTTCATCACGCGGGTGATGAGCTCCTGCTGAGCTGGCAACTCTGGGAAGGCTGCACCCATCTGCTCTACCAATACATTGACGAGCTTGTACATGAATGCCTGCTTCTGGCCGAGGAATGTGTAAGCGTAACGTACGGCACGGCGCAAGATACGGCGGATTACGTAACCAGCCTTGGCATTGCTTGGCAACTGGCCGTCGGCGATAGAGAAGGCTACGGCACGGAGGTGGTCGGCGCAAACACGCATAGCGATGTCGATCTTCTCCTGCTCATCCTTACCCTCGCCATTCTCACCTGTAGGAGTAGTGAAGCCATACTTCTTGCCAGAGATAGCCTCGATTTCCTTGATGATTGGCTGGAAGATATCTGTATCATAGTTAGAGTGCTTGTCCTGCAACATGCGAACCAAGCGCTCGAAGCCCATACCTGTATCGATAACGTGCATTGGGAGTGGTTCGAGAGAACCATCAGCCTTGCGGTTGTACTGCATGAACACGATGTTCCAGATTTCGATGACCTGAGGGTTATCCTTGTTTACCAACTCACGGCCTGGCACCTGAGCCTTCTCCTCTGGAGTACGAGAATCCACGTGAATCTCTGAGCAAGGACCGCAAGGACCTGTATCGCCCATCTCCCAGAAGTTGTCGTGCTTGTTACCATTGATGATGTGGTCGGCTGGCACGTGCTTAGCCCAGTAACCTGCAGCCTCGTTGTCGCGTTCCAGACCTTCCTCCTTGCTACCCTCGAATACGGTAACATAGAGGTCGGCAGGATTGAGCTTCAAGACTCCTGTCAGGTATTCCCAAGCCATATCGATGGCGCCCTCCTTGAAGTAGTCGCCAAAGCTCCAGTTACCGAGCATCTCGAACATGGTGTGGTGGTAAGTATCGTGACCCACCTCTTCGAGGTCGTTGTGCTTACCGCTTACACGGAGACATTTCTGAGTATCAACACGACGAACATCCTTGCCTGGGTCTTTTGTACCGAGGATGATGTCTTTCCACTGGTTCATACCAGCGTTTGTAAACATCAGCGTTGGGTCATCCTTGATAACCATAGGTGCTGATGGAACAATTTTGTGGCCCTTACCTTCGAAGAATTTCTTGAAGGATTCGCGCACTTCATTAGCTGTCATCATATTATCTTTTATATTAATCTTTTTTAATTCTCAAATGTTGTTTCAGAGGCTGTATTTCTCCTCTGTTTTGATTATTTTTTGCCCTTAAGGGCATTTTCTTCCGAAAAACTTTGCAAAGATAAGAAGAATTGCTTAATTTTGCAACAAAATTAATTATTTTTGAAATTAAAGTTTGGAAAAATGGCTTTAAATACAGATAAAAACGTAAAATTGTACTATTCCATCAAGGAAGTGGCTGAGGAAGTGGGTGTAACGGAGTCAACTCTCCGTTATTGGGAAAAGGAGTTTCCTTTCCTCAGACCTAAGGTGGGCGTGAACAAGGTGCGTCAATATTCTGACAAGGATATTGAGCAGGTGAAACTCATCTATAGCCTGATTAAGGTGAAGGGATTCAAGATTGCTGCGGCACGTAAGTATCTGAGTCAAAACAGAACGGGTGCCGAGAAATCGTCTGACGTTCTCGACACCCTCATTTCTGTAAGAGATCAGCTCAAGGAACTCAAGAAACAGCTAGACGGACTGGTTTAATACTTTGAACTTGGAACATTGAGCTTTGAACTTTATGATTAGTAAAGTGTAGGGGATTACCAGCATTCCATGAAGAGGGTCTTGGCGTATGGGCGCCAAGGACGACCCAAATATACCTTATCAACTCATTGTTTTGTTTGTTTTTGTTTTAATGATTGTAGTTTATTTGGCTTGATGAAATTCTGGAGCCGGAAGCAGTAGGCTTCCAGCTCCAGATTTCAAATGATATCATCTTTGTTCTTTTTTGATGATGATACCATCTCTGTTCTTTTCAGATTATAAGATTCTCTGCACTTCCTGCAGATCCTCAATCGTCTTGAGTTTATCCATGATGATCTTCACTTCATCACGGTCATGAATACGAAGTTCGATGGTTCCGTCGAAGATACCATTGTCGCTGCTGATGGTAAGCTTGTGGATGTTGATGCCCAGCTGGTCGCTGATGATCTTGCTCACATCGAGGAGCATACCCTTGCGGTCGATACCTTTGATCTCAATGGTAGCATCGAAGAGCAACTGCTTGTGCATATCCCATTTGGCATCCACGATGCGGTTGCCATAGCTTGATTTCAGCTTGGCTGCTACATTGCATGAACGCTTGTGAATCTCGATGCGGTTCTTGTTGTCGATGAATCCCATCACGTCGTCGCCCGGAATGGCGTGGCAGCAGGATGGGAAGATAAACTGATTGATGTTTTCTTCGGTCAGGATGAGCGGCTTCTTCTTGTTGAAGTCCTTGCTCACCACAAAGAGTTCCTGTGGTTTTACGATGCCGCCTGTTTCCTCTTTCTGCTTGTTCTTGCCCAGGAATGGGATGTAGTCGCGCCAGCTCGATGATTGCTTCTGCTTCTTGGTCTTGCCCTGCAGCTCATCGAGGTCTTTCTCTCCGAGCAGGATGCAGTGCTCGCCCAGCGACTGGAAGAAGTTGTCTCGCTTCTGGATATTGTGGAATTCGCAGAGCTTGTCCACTACCGAGTTGGTCATCTCCAAGTTGTTTTTCTGCAGCCATTCGGTGAGGATGCTCTCACCCTTCTTCTGCACTTCGCGGGAGTCTCGGCGCAATATCGCCATGATCTTGCTCTTAGCCTTGGCTGTGCTTACGAAGTTCACCCATGCAGGTTGTACGTGCTGACTCTTGGAGGTGAGGATTTCCACCTGGTCACCGCTGTTCAGCTTGTGGCTAAGAGGAACCAGCTTGTGGTTTACCTTGGCTCCGATGCAGTGGCTTCCTAAAAAGGTATGTATCTGGAAGGCGAAGTCGAGTGCAGTACATCCGGCAGGCATCGTGATGATTTCTCCCTTCGGGGTGAAGACGAAGATTTCGGATGCATAGAGGTTGAGCTTGATGGCATCAAGGAAGTCCATCGCATCAGGCTGTGGGTCGTCCAGAATCTCCTTGATGGTGCTCAGCCAGTCGTTCAACTCGTTCTCATCCTCTGTATATTCGCCACCCTCCTTGTATTTCCAGTGGGCAGCGAATCCCTTTTCTGCCACCTCGTCCATACGGTCGGAGCGAATCTGTACCTCTATCCAGCGTCCCTGCTTACTCATCAGGGTCACATGGAGAGCCTGGTATCCGTTAGCCTTCGGGTGGTTCAGCCAGTCGCGCAGACGGTCGGGATGGCTCTTGTAAATCTTGCTGATGGCTACATATACGTTGAAACATTCGTTCACCTCGTTAGCGCGCACCTTAGGTGTCACGATGATGCGAACAGCCAGGATGTCGTAGATTTCATCGAAGGAAACGTGCTTGTTCTGCATCTTGTTCCAAATGGAATAAGGGCTCTTGACACGTGCCTTGATCTTGTAATCCACGCCCAGCTTATCCAGTTCTTCACGGATAGGAGCGGTGAATTGTGCAAAGAGGGTGTCGCGCTGCGATTCGGTATCTGCAAGCTTATGCTCTATGTTGGCATACTCCTGCGGATGATCGTAGCGGAAGCTGAGGTTTTCCAGTTCGGTCTTGATTTTGTTAAGTCCGAGACGGTTGGCGAGTGGTGCATATATATATAAGGTCTCGCCGGCAATCTTGTACTGCTTGTTGGCTGGTTGCGATTCCAGGGTGCGCATGTTGTGCAGGCGGTCGCAGATTTTGATGAGTATTACTCGGATGTCATCGCTCATGGTGAGCAACAACTTCTTGAAGTTTTCAGCCTGTGCAGAAGCCTGGTCTCCAAAGATGCCACCACTGATTTTGGTGAGTCCATCCACGATCTGTGCCACCTTGGCACCGAAGATGTTGGAGATGTCTTCTACCGTATAGTCTGTATCTTCTACCACATCATGGAGCAGTGCTGCGCAGATGCTGGTAGAACCCAATCCCATTTCCTCACAGGCAATCTGTGCCACGGCGATAGGGTGCATGATATACGGTTCGCCTGACAATCGGCGCACGCCCTTGTGCGCCTGACGGGCGAAGTTGAAGGCTTTGGTCACGATATCTACCTTCTTGCGGTGTCGCGAGCTGAGGTAGGTGTCGAGTAAATGCTGAAAGGCATCACCGATCAGTTTGTTGTCGGCCTGCTCTCTTTCTAGGTCTTTCAAGTTCTGGTCATCCATAGCTGTACCCTCCTATTTATAATATGATTAATGATATATTACTGATGCCCACAATCCTGGGCGTGGGCATCAGTATATAGATTTTATTTTTTTATTTCACTTTGATCTTCTTTCCGGCACGAATACTGTTGCCCGAAATCTTGTTCAGCTTCTTGAGCTTCTTCACGGTTGTTCCGTTGCGAGCAGCAATCTCCGAGAGTGTATCTCCGCTCTTGATGGTTACGCTCTTGCTTCTGTCTCTCTTGCTCTTGCCCTTCTTGCCGCGGCTGTTGCGTGAAGACTTGCTTCGGCTGCTACGTGAAGATGATACGCTGCTGCGTGAACGGCTGCTGCGAGAGCGGCTGTAGCTTGGCTCATCGTCGTTGACATCTACCACATCACGCTTCTGCAGAAGCTCATCAGCACGGTAACTGAAGATGGAATCCCTGTTGTCGATGAAGGCTCCGATGAGTGATTCCGGCAGACGTACTGGCATTGGTCTGTGACTGCCGTTGATGATGTCGCGGCGATATTGTGGGTTCAGGTTGCGAAGATGCTCGGCATCGATGTTGAGAACCTTGGCAATCTGCTCGATATGAACATCCTGGTTCACTTCCACGGTGTCTGTCTTGGTTGGTAACTCGGTTACCATCGGACAGATGTTGTGGTCGCAGTAATAGTTCATAATATAGTTGGCTGCGATGAAAGCTGGTACATATCCACGTGTTTCCTTTGGAAGGTATGGATAGATTTTCCAGTAATCTGTCTCGCCCTTGGCACGATGGATAGCCTTGTTTACCTTGGCTGGTCCGCAGTTGTAGGCTGCAATAACGAGGTTCCAGTCGTCAAAGATCTTATAGAGATCGCGCAGGTAGTGGGCTGCGGCATAAGATGCCTTCACTGGGTCGCGGCGCTCATCGTAGAGGGTGTTCACCTCCAGACCATAGCGCTTGCCTGTGCTCAGCATGAACTGCCAGAGACCTGTGGCTCCTACGCGGGAAACTGCCTTGGGGTTGAGTGCCGACTCTATAACCGGCAGATATTTCAGCTCCAGTGGCAGGTTGTATGCTTCCAATGCCTCCTCGAAGATGGGCATGTAGAAGTTGCTGGCACCCAGCATGAAGCTTACTGAGCGACGAAGTTTGCCGCTGTAGCGGTCGATGAACTTCTGCACTACCTCATTGTATGGCATTTCAATGAGAGTAGGGAGTCGCTTCAGTCGGTCGATATATACCTGTGTTTCGAAAACCGGATTCACATCACGGTATTTGCAAGAGGTGTCGGCCATCATGTAAGCCTGTGTATTGTAGAGGTGAAGAAGGCTGTCGAGGTTGTCTTCCAAACCTTCTGGCACTTCGATTTCCTCCTGCTTACCGTCCTTGTCGGTCACGGTAATTACATCGTCATTGTCTTCTGCATTGTCGTTTTGGGCTTGAATGCCCTGCCAGCTAAACAGCATCGCTGCTGCCATGATGATTATTTTCTTCATTATCTAATTTCTATTGTTTTCTATTTTAATTATATGCTTCTTTCTCGTTTTGTTTTCTGATGGTTACTTTTAGAATGTGAGTGAGCATTGCAGTCCGAGTGCGCCTGAGCGCAGCGGGTTGTTGTATCTGCCGTTATTGAGCACGGCAGGCTCCACTCTGAGGCTGAGGTCGTCGGAGATGTCGAATTCTGAGAGCGATGCATCTACATACGCATCGATGACGGAGAAGGCATAGATGCCAATCATCACGAAGGTTCCCATATCTCTCCAGCGGCGGAATCTGTCTTTACGCTTGCGGAAGATTTCCTTGTAGCGTTCTATGTTAGAGGCATCGATGGTGGCTCCCAGGTGCAGAAACTGGTTGTAGCTCTGCGTGTTCGGGTCATCATCCATAATGTCGAGGTAGGCTTGCGAGTAGTCGTGATACATCTGGTTATTCCAGGTAATGGCGTAAGCGCAGCCTACGAAACCACCATATATAATAGGTAGTTTCCAGTATTTGCGGTTGTAGATCTGTCCTGCTCCGGGCAAAACCAGTGCAAGCCACATGGCGCGTTTGGCATCTGGTCTCCAGGTAGCCCAGTCGCGCTTCTTCTTCTGCATCGGCTTGAGCGAGCTGTTGAGCTTAGCCAGATTCATACTGTCCTTGGCTGTGATGGCAGAATCTACCGAAGTCTTTGCCGCTTCTGTCGCCATTCTTGCCGAGTCGGCAGCTGCAAAGTCAGGAACGGCCACTTCAGACTTCGCCTTCTGTTTCTGAGCCGAAACTTGGAGCGAGGTTGCCAGCAGCAAAGCCGAAATGCAAATATGTGATAATCTTAAATACACTTTTTCTATTTTTCTAAATCTTATCGGAACAGATAGTTCTGTTCCTGTTTATCTAAATAATCTGTCGCCTTCTATCGAAAACAGATTTATTCCTGTTTCAGTTTATCGAAAACATTCATGATGTGCTCCAGCTCCTCTTCACTGCTGAATGGGATGCTGATCTTTCCCTTGCCCTTGGCAGAGCAGGTGAACTGCACCTTGGTATTGAGGAATTTTGAGAGCTTTTCTCTGAGCAGGGTGAATTCCTCAGGCACCTGTGCCTTGGCTGCTATGGTTTTCTTGCCGCTTTCTACGTCTTCACCGCTCTTCAGGCGTTGTACCATCTCTTCTACCTTTCTCACAGAGTAACCGTTCTTCTGGATTTCCTTGAAGAGCTTGATCTGAAGCGACGGACTGTCGAGTGCGAGAAGCGCTCTGCAGTGTCCCATATCGATTTCCTTCTTCTGGAGTGCCATCTGCACCTGTGCTGGCAGCTTCAGAAGTCGGAGATAGTTGGCAATGGCAGCACGGCTTTTGCCCACTCGCTCGGAAATCTTTTCCTGAGTCATTCCCTCGTTTTCCAGGAGATGTTCGTATGCGAGTGCTATCTCTATGGCGTTGAGGTCCTGGCGCTGGATATTCTCCACGAGCGCCATCTCCATCACGTTTTCATCGCTGATGGTGCGGATGTAGGCAGGTATTGCCATGAGTCCAGCCAGCTGTGACGCTCTCCATCGTCTTTCTCCCGCAATAATCTGGAATCGGTTTTCCGAAATCTGTCGCAGGGTGATAGGCTGGATGATGCCGATGGCGCTGATGCTATCGGCGAGTTCACGCAGTGCCTCTTCGTCAAACTCCCGTCGGGGCTGGTTTGGGTTTGCCTCAATCTGGTCGAGAGGTATCTCGTTGATGGTGCTGCTGCCCTGTGTTCGCACTCCCTCTGTCGAGATGAGGGCATCGAGACCGCGGCCCAGGGCGTTGTTTCTTATGCCGTTATTGAATTTCTTATGTACTGCCATTTTTTACTTTGAACTTTGAATTTTGAACATTGAACTTTCCTGATGGGTTCAATTTCCAAATCTTATCTATTCTTGTTGATAATTTCCTTTGCCAGTGCCAGGTGGTTCTTGGCACCATTTGATTCTGCATCGTAGAGAATGACTGGGAGGCCGTGGCTCGGACTCTCGCTCAATTTCACGTTGCGCTGGATGACAGTCTTGAATACCAATTCCTGGAAGTGGCGCTTCACCTCGTCGTAAATCTGGTTGGCGAGTCGGAGGCGGCTGTCGTACATCGTCAGCAGGAAACCTTCTATTTCGAGCTTCGGATTCAGCTTGCTCTTGATGATCTTGATGGTGTTGAGCAGCTTGCTGATTCCTTCCAGTGCAAAGTATTCACACTGCACCGGGATGATTACGCTGTCGGCTGCTGTAAGCGAGTTCACTGTTATCAAACCCAGCGATGGGGAACAGTCGATGAGAATATAATCGTATTCTTCGCGGATGGGTTCGAGCAGTTTCTTGATCACTTTCTCGCGATTCTTAAGGTTGAGCATTTCTATCTCAGCTCCTACAAGGTCGATGTGGCTCGGCACAATGTCGAGTCCGTCGATGTCGGTAGTATAGATGGCATCACGCACATCTGCCTGGTTGATGATGCACTCATAGAGCGAACAATCTACCTCGCTGATGTCCACACCCAGACCGCTGGATGCGTTTGCCTGAGGGTCGGCATCGATGACGAGTACCGTTTTCTCCAGGGTAGCAAGCGATGCAGCCAGGTTGATAGTGGTTGTTGTCTTTCCGACGCCACCTTTCTGATTAGCTAATGCAATGATTTTTCCCATTTTTTAAGTCTATATAATAACCTGATGTGTGCGCCTGCGAGTCTGAAATGGCTTTTGCGCACAGAAATTTTCGGCAAAGATACAAAAAATATGCGAGAAATATGTTTCTTTAAAGGTTTTTTCGTACTTTTGCACCAAAAAGAAAGATATTTTTATGGAAAATAAGAGACCTTTAGTGTTAATTTCAAATGATGATGGCTATCATGCCAATGGTATCAAGACCCTCGTGCGCTTTCTGAAAGACTGGTGCGACGTGCTCGTAGTAGCTCCTGAAAGTGCCCGTTCCGGATTCGCCTGTGCCTTCTCGGCTACTACTCCGCTGCGACTGAAGCAACGCCATAATATGGGCGAGGATGTGGAGGTATGGTCGTGCAGCGGTACACCAGTGGATTGTGTCAAGCTGGCGCTCGACCAGTTTTACAAGGACCGTCGCCCTGATCTCGTAATCGGCGGCATCAACCATGGTGATAATTCCAGTGTGAACAATCACTATTCGGGTACGATGGGCGTAGCCAAGGAGGGATGTATGCAGCACATTCCTAGCATTGCCTTCAGCAGTTGCAACTATGATGAGAATGCCGATCTCTCACCTTTGCGCGATGGTGTAATCCGGGTGGTGAAGATGGTGCTGGAGAAGGGCTTGCCGAAATATACCTGCCTGAATGTCAACTTCCCGGCACAGCCTCCGTTCAAGGGCTTCAAGGCTTGCAGAATGGCACATGGTTCGTGGATCAATGAGGTGGAGCACCGCACGCACCCTCATGGATATGATTACTATTGGATGGTGGGCGATTATCGCAATGACGAACCGGATGCTGCGGATACTGATCAGTGGGCGGTGAATCATGGCTATATTGCCATCACGCCGACCAAGATTGATATCACGGATTATGATTGGATCAAGAACTTTGAATTATGAAGTATTATTTGATAGTAGGAGAGGCGAGTGGCGACCTGCATGCCAGCAGATTGATGCGCTCGCTAAAAAATATTGACGAGTTTGCGGAGTTTAGGTTCTTCGGAGGTGACTTGATGGCTGCCGAGGGTGGCACTCGTGTCAAGCATTATAAAGAGCTTGCCTATATGGGCTTTGTTCCTGTGCTGATGCATCTAGGTACCATCTTTTCCAATATGAAGAGATGTAAGGAAGATATAGTGAAATGGAAACCGGATGTGGTGATCCTTGTAGATTATCCAGGATTTAATCTGAATATCGCTAAGTTCTTGAAAAAGAAGACTAATATTCCAGCATATTATTACATCTCGCCTAAAATCTGGGCGTGGAAGGAATGGCGAATCCGTAGCATCAAGCGCGATATCGCCGAACTTTTCTCTATCCTGCCTTTCGAGGTACCTTTCTTCGAAAAAAAACACCGTTATCCTATCCATTATGTAGGTAATCCTACGGCAGAAGAGGTGAATGAGTTTCGGTCGGAATATCATCAGAACTTCGTGGAATTTTGTGAAGAGAATAATCTGGACAAGCATCGCCCGATTATTGCTTTGCTTGCCGGAAGCCGTTTGCAGGAGATTAAGGATAATCTGCCTGCCATGATTGAGGTGGCAGAACGGTTCGAGGATTACCAGATGGTGCTTGCCGGAGCTCCTTCTATCGAGGATTCTTATTATGAGAAGTTCCTGAAGGATACGCCTGTCAAGATGGTGCGCAATAAGACCTATCCGCTCCTGAGTCACAGTACGGCAGCTTTGGTAACGAGTGGTACGGCTACTTTGGAGACGGCGCTGTTCGAGGTTCCGCAGGTGGTTTGCTATGAAACTCCATTGCCACGTCTGGTTCGCCTTGCGTTTAAGCATGTGATGTCGTGCAAGTTTATTTCGCTGGTGAATCTGATTGCCGACAAGGAAGTGGTGCAGGAGATGTTTGCTGACCGTTTTCAGGTGGATGCCATCGCCGACCAGCTTTATCGGATTTTGCCTGGCAAGGAGGGCAGGGAGCGTATGCTTTCAGAATATCGTGAGGTGAGAGAGCGTCTGGGCAACCAGGTTGCTCCTGATGAGGCTGCTGCCATCATGTTCGATCTCTTGGTCAAGCGTCGTGAAATGCTGGTTAGACTTGCCAAGGAGAGAGCCGAAGCAGAAGCCAAGGCTGCTGCCGAAGCCGCCGAGCGTGCCCGATTGAAAGCCCTGGCTGAAGCCGAAGCGGCTAAAAAGAAGGCAGAACAGCAGGCTGAGGCTGCAAGAAGAAAAGCGGAAGAGGAAGCCGAAAAGGCAAGAAAGAAGGCAGAAGAGGCTAGAAGACTGGCTGATGAAGAAGCCGAAAGAGCCAGAAGGGCAGAAGAGCAGCTCAATGAGTCGCAGCAGGAGGAATTGAAATAGCTGCTCCATGAGTTGTAACTGTTATAAACATAAAAAATCCAAGCTAGAATGAATCTGGCTTGGATTTTTTCCTTATTATACTTTTCTTAAACGGAGGTCTATCCGAAAAGCTGGAGGGTGTAGAGATAAATCACGGCAGCTGGAATCGCCATGAGTGATGAATCGAAGCGGTCGAGCATTCCGCCATGACCCGGCAGAATATTACCGCTATCCTTCACTCCCAGGGTGCGCTTGAAAAGACTCTCAACTAAATCGCCCCAGGTTCCGAAAACAGCTACGACTATTCCTAAACCTACCCATCCGAGAATGCTGAGGCGGTGAGCCTCGCCATCGTTGGCAATGTAACCGATGATGATGGCTGCGATAATCACGAAGATGCCACCACCTATGCTACCTTCCCAACTCTTCGCCGGACTGATGCGAGGAAACAGCTTATGCTTGCCGAAAAGCGAACCGCTGCAATAAGCACCCGTATCATTGGTCCAGAGGAAGATGAATACGCTCAGAGGCAAGAGCATATCATAATGAATCTGACCGTCGAATGCCGAAGTCTCAAATGCCAACACGTTGATCATCGAGAATGGAAGGGCAATGTACATCTGCGAAAGCATGGTGTAAGCCCAGTCGTTGATGGCGTTCTTGTTGGCTGTATAGAGCCCTCCGATGAAGAGGTAGATGATGGTGAGCAAGTAAGGTACGAATACCACGAAGTTGCCCACGATACCTGTACGGAATCCTGCTACGGCAAGGAAGAAATATACTCCTGCCACGGTGGTGATGAATCGGTTGACGGTTACGTCGTCCTTTTGGTTCACCAGTCCGCAGTACTCCCAGATGCTTAGGCCTGTAATCAGGGCGAACAGGAATACCATCGCCCTAGGATTCAGGAAGCAAGATACCATACACACAACGAAGAGTACGCCTGTGATGGATCTAATTACTAGATTTTTTTGTTTCTCAGTCATGGTCTTGCTTTTTATTCGTTATTTTTCTCGTTTCCAGAAGTATTCTCTTCAGCCTCCTCCTTCGAAGCTTTCTTTGCCTCTTCATGCTCCTTGATGGCTGCCTGAACTTCAGGCATATCCTTTACGGCATCATCAATTTTAGGCTGTTCGTCTTCCATGATTTCCTGAGAACGGCTCAGCCAAGGACGCTTGCCGAAGATGTGCTCCACGTCTTCTGCCATGATCACCTCTTTCTGAATCAGCAGCTCAGCAAGGGCGTTGTGCCCCTCCTTGTGTTCCATCAGGATGTTCTTGGCGCGGGTATATTGCTCGTTCACCATCTGCAGAACCTCCTTGTCTATCTCGCGGGCTGTAGTCTCTGAGTATGGACGCTGGAACGAATACTCGTTCTGGTTGTAATAGCAGATATTTGGCAATGTCTTGCTCATACCCAGATAAGCCACCATTCCGTACGCACTCTTTGTCGCGCGCTCCAGGTCATTCATCGCACCGGAAGAAATATGACCGGTGAAGAGTTCCTCGGCTGCACGTCCACCCATCAGCGAGCACATCTCGTCGAGCATCTGCTCCTTGGTGGTAATCTGCCGCTCCTCTGGGAGATACCAGGCTGCTCCGAGTGCCTGACCACGAGGCACGATGGTAACCTTGATGAGCGGATTGGCATACTGGCAGAACCAGGAAATGGTTGCATGACCTGCCTCATGGAGTGCGATGCTTCGTTTCTCATCAGCAGTCATCACCTTGGTCTTCTTCTCCAGTCCGCCTACGATTCTATCTACGGCATCGAGGAAATCCTGCTTGCATACCGCCTTCTTGTCGTGGCGGGCAGCAATGAGGGCAGCCTCGTTACATACATTTGCAATATCGGCACCCGAGAAGCCCGGAGTCTGACGAGCCAGAAGATCCACGTCCACTGTGTCATCTATCTTGATAGGCTTGAGATGAACCAGGAAGATGGCCTTGCGCTCGTTCAAGCCTGGGAGATCTACGTGGATTTCTCGATCGAAACGGCCTGCACGGAGCAGGGCGCTGTCGAGCATATCTACACGGTTGGTAGCTGCCAGGATAATGACGCCACTGTTGGTTCCGAAGCCGTCCATCTCTGTAAGCAGGGCGTTGAGCGTGTTCTCTCGCTCATCGTTTCCGCCCATTGCCGGGTTCTTGCTGCGGGCACGGCCCACAGCATCGATCTCATCGATGAAGATGATGCAAGGAGCTTTCTCCTTTGCCTGGCGGAAGAGGTCGCGGACGCGCGATGCACCCACGCCGACGAACATCTCTACGAAGTCAGAACCGCTCATGGAGAAGAAAGGCACTCCTGCCTCGCCTGCTACCGCCTTTGCCAGGAGAGTCTTACCGGTTCCCGGAGGACCTACGAGCAATGCGCCCTTAGGAATTTTACCACCCAGGTCGGTATATTTCTGCGGATTCTTGAGAAATTCTACGATTTCCTCTACTTCCTGCTTGGCACCTTCCTGTCCGGCAACATCCTTGAAAGTAATTCCCAGGGAATTTCCCTTCTCGTACATCTTTGCCTTGCTCTTGCCTACATTGAAGATTCCACCGCCCATGTTGCTCATGCCGCTTCCCATTCTGCCCGACATCCAGTAGATGAAGAGGAAGAAGAGAAGGAGAGGGGCAACGCTCATTACGAGATTCCAAAAATCATTGCTCTTCTGGTTATCGTAACTGAAGGAACGGATCTTCTTCTCCTTCACCATTTCGTTGGCGTAGCGATCTACCTCGTCGATTGATCCGAACTGAACTTTGACGTAAGGATTCGGTCCCACGCTTTGGGCGCTCATCTTATAGACATCTCTCGTATATTTCGGGTTGATATATATCTTGAGAGTACTTTCCGTTTTGTTGGCTACTACGCTCAGTACGTATCCCTTGTCCACATATTGCTTGAATTCGGTATAGGTGGCTTCCTTGGCTGCGCTTCCGCCCAAGGCATCACCACCGCCACTGAAAAACAAAGCGATGAGGGCGATGAGGATAATGGTGTAGAGCCAATTCATGTTAAACCTAGGCATCTTCGGACCTTTTCCTCCGCCAGGATTATTGAAGTTGTTGCTTTGTTCCATTGTTATTGTTTATTTCTATTTTATGTATGCTCTTTTTTCTCTCTCGATGCGCTGTTTTAGTGCATCATCTTTCTTAATGCCGTTCTTGAAGCATCTGTAGAGTCTGCTGCCAAGTTCGGTATTCTTGGGAATTAGTCGAGATTCGGAATATGGGTGAGCTTGGCGTCAGCCCAGAGATGCTCCAGGTCGTAATAGGCGCGTACCTCAGGCAGGAAGATGTGAACGAGAACATCCACAAAGTCCATTGCCACCCACTGGTCGTTGCCCAGACCTGCCACATTCACCGGCTTTTCGCCAAGGTTCTTGCGGCACATGTCGCCCACTGATTCTGCGATGGCTTCTACCTGTGTAGGTGATCCACCCTGGCAGATGATGAAATATTTGGCGATGGTGCCATCCATTTCACTGAGGTCGGCGATAACGATGTCTTGACCTTTTTTCTCCTGTATTCCTTCCTTAATAGTCTCTACGAGTTGTTTAACTGTGTTCATTTAATCTTTCTTTATTTTTTTATTTTCTTTATTTACTACCTTATTATATGTAATTATGGTACAAAGATACGCTAAATACCCGAAAAAGCCATAGAAAACAGAAAAAATTGAGATTTTTTAGAAAAAAGTGCCGAAAAATTTTGGTGATTCAAAAAAATGTTGTACCTTTGCACCCGCAATTGAGAAACAATATGCTTGAGATTGCAATGATATTGGGATATGGTGTAATGGTAACACTACAGATTCTGGTCCTGTC
>ERZ1026870.707-NODE-707-length-17902-cov-21.088026_pt1 | contig 17902 bp, 15 predicted proteins | sample MGYA00380165_ERZ1026870 | MGnify/ENA primary metagenome ERZ1026870 (study PRJEB33269, sample SAMEA4719801) | human gut metagenome | biome: human-associated habitat; feature: organic feature; material: feces | place: Cameroon | collected 2013-10 ...
GTCTCGTGGGCTCGGAGATGTGTATAAGAGACAGAACTATTAATTAGTAAGATAAAATACTATAAAGTTTCAAATCGAAACTATTGAAACAACATTGTAACTTCTTTGACATGGAGTGACAATGTAAAATAAGGACTTTTGCTAACGAAAAGGAAAACGATATAAAAAGCGTAAAGGAAATATTCAAAAAATGAGCTATAATAAATTTTGTAAACGTTTACACACACCTATATTTCTTTTTCCTCCTCCCCCATTCCTATCCGTTTGATTTTTATTAGTAAATTCGCATCACCAAAACATCCTTAATCATAAAAATCAAACATTAAGCAATATGTACATCAAGAGTATCGCTGCTATGCTTGCGCTCATTCCTGCGTTTGCATCGGCACAAACCGTCAGCTCGCCCGACGGTAATGTGAGCCTCACTTTCTCGCTCACAGAGGGTGGCAAACCCACATACGAAATGTCTTACAAGGGAAAGAAAGTTGTTAACCCCTCGCATCTCGGACTCGAGCTTGCCAAGGACAAGCACGCATCAAAAGGCATGCAAGAGACCGACCTTATGGACGGATTCAAACAGACCAACTCTAAGACCACATCGTTCGACGAAACTTGGACACCTGTTTGGGGAGAAACAAAGACCATCCGAAACAATTACAACGAACTGGAGGTTGACCTTAACCAGCCATCTTCCAACCGCAACATAACACTGCGATTCCGCGTATACGATTACGGAATGGGCTTGCGCTATGAATTCCCACAGCAAAACGACCTTAACTATTTCGTGATAAAAGAGGAGCACACCCAGTTTGCCATGACCGGCAACCATACTGCCTACTGGATTCCTGGCGACTACGACACCCAGGAATATGAATATCAGATTACTCCACTTACCGGAATTCGTCCTGTTATAGCAAAGAACCGCGAGACATATAAAGCCAATTCGTCTACAACAGTATTCTCGGATACTGGTGTACAGACCTCACTTCAGCTTAAGACCAAGGACGGATTGTACATCAACATACACGAGGCTGCCTGTCTCGACTATCCTACAATGCACCTCAACCTCGACGAGAAGACTCTGACCTTTGAGTCGTGGCTTACACCCGATGCTGTAGGACGCAAGGGATTTATACAAACTCCTTTCAACACACCGTGGCGAACCATCCTCGTTAGCGATGATGCACGCGACATGCTCTCAAAGAAGCTTACACTCAACCTAAACGAGCCTTGCAAGATAGAGGATACATCATGGATTCACCCTACAAAATACTGTGGAGTATGGTGGAACATGATTGTAGGCACCAAGACATGGGCCTACACCAACGACCTGCCCTCGGTACGCTTGGGTCAGACCGACTATTCTAAGTGCAAGCCTAACGGAACACACGGCGCAACAACAGCCGAGGTTAAGCGTTATATCGACTTTGCAGCCAAGAACGGACTGCAAGAAGTGCTTGTAGAGGGTTGGAACGAAGGCTGGGAAGACTGGTTCGGACACCAGAAGCTCGACGTATTCGACTTCGTTACACCATATCCCGACTTCGACATCAAGTATCTCAACGAGTATGCCCACTCTAAAGGCGTGCGCTTGATGATGCACCACGAGACATCGTCAGCTGCACTCAACTACGAGCGCCACCTTGAAGACGCCTTCAACCTGATGAACAAATACGGCTACGATGCTGTAAAGACGGGCTACGTAGGCGACATTATCCCACGCGGCGAATACCACTACTCGCAACTTATGAACAACCACTACCAGCGCGTTATCGAGCAAGCAGCCAAACACCATATAATGGTAAATGCACACGAAGCTACACGTCCTACAGGCATTTGCCGCACATGGCCTAACCTCGTAGGCAACGAGTCGGCACGTGGAACCGAATACGAAGCCTTTGGCGGATCAGTTCCCTACCACACCGTAATGCTTCCGTTTACACGTCTGCAGGGCGGTCCGATGGACTACACACCGGGTATCTTCGAAACAAAATTATCGGAGTGGAGCGACAACAAGTCGTATGTACACAGCACATTATGCGGACAGCTGTCGCTATACCTCGTAATGTACTCGCCACTGCAAATGGCAGCCGACCTGCCCGAACATTACGAAAAGTACGATGATGCATTCCAGTTTATACGCGATGTAGCATGCGATTGGGACGACTCACGCTACCTTGAGGCAGAGCCAGCAGAATATATCACCGTGGCTCGCAAGGCAAAAGGCACCGACAATTGGTTTGTAGGAGGCAAGACAAACAACGCACGCCAGACAACAGTGAAGCTCGACTTCCTCGACAAGGGAGCTAAGTACAAGTGTGCTATCTATCAGGACGGCAAGGATGCCGACTACGAAACCAATCCTAAAGCATATACCATCATACATCGCACTGTAAAGAAGGGCGACGTGATAAAGGTAAAGCAGGCACGAGGTGGTGGCTTCGCCGTTTCGCTGATAAAGCAATAGAAATTGACTGTTGTATTGTTCACACAGGCAGGGCTTTAACAAAAAACTGACAAAACACCCTATTGTGGACAAAGTGCAGCAAGCTGCACTTTGCCCACAATAGGGCGATAAACATAAAAAACATTAGGCTGCAACTACCGGTAGGAGGTACGGTCTCCGAACCGTACCATGCAAGTAACGCTCTACCAAATGTTTTTTATGTTTATAGCCGTATATATTTTCCGGCACATCGTGCCACTGCTTTACATTCAGATAAAGCTGTCGAGAGCTTGCTCTCGTAAGGCTTTATCTGAAGGAAAAGCAAGTCGAAGACTCGGAAAATATATACGGGGGGGGTAATTGTTATTGTACAAGACCAGCAGCGACAGCTATTGTATAAATAAGTTAAAAATAAGTACCTAATTGTAGGTATTACATAGAAAATTGTTATCTTTGCATCGTTCGAAAGTAGGTAGCGAGCACTAAACCCCGTTGCTACTTAACGACATAGGAATTAACATTTATAACAAATAAAACTTATTTTAATTATGGCTTACGTAATTGGTGACGACTGCATCGCATGCGGTACATGTATTGGCGAGTGCCCAGTAGAGGCAATCTCAGAAGGCGAAAAGTATTCTATCAACCCTGATCTCTGCACAGAGTGCGGTACATGCGCAAGCGTATGTCCTCAGGAGGCTATCAGCCTTGCTGAGTAATAAGCATAATTCAAGGCTTAACGGCTGGGAGCGTTGCTCTCAGCCGTTTTTTTTTGGCGACATAAAGACAGGATTGGATGGAGGATATGGTTCTTTTGGGGGAAAGACAAGAGAACATGAGAACAGGTTGTTTTTGAAAAGACAGAAGAACATGAGAACATGTTGTTGTTTGAAAAGACAGAAGAACATGAGAACATGTTGTTGGGGAAAGACAGAAGAACAGAAGAACAGGTTTTTTAAAAACAGAAGAATGGGTATCTGTAGGAGGGTATGGCATCCCTGCCATACCCACACAGACATGAGTATACAAGCCGATTGAGTGGTGGCAATCACACTGACAATATGAGTGTACAGCCGATTGAGTGGGTATGGCAGGGATGCCATACCCTCCTACAATATCTGAACTTTTTACTTTTTTACTCTTAAATAGCCTTTTTACTCTTTTACTTTTTTACTCTTTTACTTTTAAATAGCTCTTTTACTTTTAATATGCGAGAATAACAGAAATCTCTATTCCGTGACACGGAATGGACGTTCGGTGACACGGAATGTGCATTCGGTGACACGGAACGGACGTTCGGTGACACGGAACAGAGATTTATATTAGGACAAAGATATAAAAGAAAGAATTAAAACATGAATTATCCATGAATTTTCTATTGTTCAATTCGTGGGTTAATTCGTGGATAATTTACGGTAGTTCGTATTCCTATAATGAATAATATTCTTACAGAATATGGAGCGATGGTATGGCTTGCGTGGTACGGTTCGGAGACCGTACCTCCTACTATATTAGTTATTTGAAGAGCGTAATCATAAAGAATCAACGAAAGATTTAAAGTTGTCTAAGTCAAGCGTTTCAAGTTCTTTTCCAGACCTTGCCTCCTCTATTGCCGCAATCGTTGTTACATTGGGTTCATAGTATAATGTTGCTGTTTCCATATCCGTAATTTGTATTAGTTTGTATGCTGATATACTTTAAGCAATTACGCCCTGAATCCGACTTAAGCCGAATTCAGGGCGTATCGCTACTTTATATTACATATATCCCAAGGCATTTCTTGCTTATGCAAGCGGCATAGCCGAGAAACCCTGGGCTAAATGATTCGATTATTCATCTTCCCATACGTCGAAGTATGCACCTGACTGTGCATTGGCTGGGTTACCTCCTTGTAGAGTGCTGCCATTGACATCCATTGTACCATCTTCGTTAACTGTGTTGCTTACTGAATTGAGCACAATGTCGCCCTGCAACTCAACAACATCGATATTAGGGGTTGTATATATTTTCTTATTCATTGCTATAATTGTTTTTAATTGTTATGTAAATAGATCTCGCGTATTATTTTACTACGAACTTCTTGCCTGCCTTAACGTAGATACCTGGTGTAAGGTTGTTGCCGTTTACACGCTGACCCTGAAGGTTGTATACTGGAGCATTGCTCTCTACTACCTCGCTGTCAATGTTCTTGATAGAAGTAGCTGTGCCGTCGATTACTACACGCAAAGCAGAAGCAGCTGCACCATTAGGAATAGCAAAGTAAGCACGGAAGCCCTTGGTCTTATTGCCACTACCATCTGTCTTGTAGATCTTGTTGCCAGCACCGAGGAAGGCAGCGTAGAATTCACCCATAAATATAGTTTTCTCTATACCAGTACTGATATCTGTCTTATTATAGATACCAACAAAGCCGAATGACGAATCGTCTGTCGAATCTTCCATTGGTACAATGGCACCTTTTTCAATGGTAACATCCTTAAAGACATAACCTTCTGCAGGATAATCAATAGATGGTTTAATCAAGCAAGGCTCAGAAGCCGGAATTCCCAAGATTGAAATATCTTCAAATGATATTGTTGTACCTGTGCTTTTTTTGTTCAGAGTTGCTATTTTGACACCTTCACCAAACGCATCCTTAGCCTGTTTTTCAGAAACCTCGAACGGCAAGCAGATTGTGTTCCACTCTCCTTTAACCATAGTACGCTTGAGAGTTACATTCACACCAGCCTTTGCCTCAATGGTGTTAGACTCTGAATTTTCGTCGAGGGTAATGGCTGTTGTCTCACCTGATTCAGACACATTCTTTACCATAACTTCGTCAAGGAAGAAACGGTTATTACCACCATTACCAGCAAATGTAATAGTAAATGTCTTAGCACCAGATATTTCAATATTATCAATATCAGTCCATGCTCCCCTATTTATATCAACAGTAATTGAGGAACCTGTTTTACCATTATATGTCAATGTTGCTCCATCAGAAACACTAACTGTTATATTGGTTTTATCATCTTTATTCTTCCAAGCAGCAGCCTTAAATGACAGAATGCTCTTGCCTGTTAATGTAATAGAAGGAGTTGTCGCAGAGCCTTTATAAGAACTTGTTCCAAATCGTACACATTTATTTGCAATATATCCTGTAGTAAATTTCCAACCAGAATTATCACCATATTCTGGTGACAAGGCTGGTTTAGTGGTTAAGGTTCCACTATATCTATTATCGTTACCACCAACACCATCACACTTGTCAAACGACTCATAGAACACTGCATCACCTACATCATGCTTATTCACCACAATATACGAGTCAGTAGACTCTGCGTATTTCTCTGTGTCATTAGGTGTGAACGTTGCAGTAATAGTCGCTGTGCCATAACCAGGGAATGTCAATGCGCCAGTTGAGGCATCAACAGATATAGCAGTTGCATTGCTGCTTGAATACGCAACAGTACCAGCAACACTAGTTGTTTCTGTAGCTGTAGGAGTTGTGAATGTGCCGTTAGTATATTCACCTTCTGTGAATGTGAAGGTCTTGCCTGAATTTTCACCGAAAGAAACTTTGGTGTCAGTCTTGGTACTTGACGAAGCTCCTTTCTTATATATCTGAATCTTAGTTATTTGAGCGTTAGCATCAAATACTTTAAGCACATAACGATTACCTGCTGATTGATAACCATCTTTTATCAAATAAGTGTTAGTTGCCTCAGAACCTATAGTTTCTGAACTTACAGCAACATTACCAACATAAATATTTTGTTTGGTTGAAGAGGAAGCACCTTTTTTTCCTGTAATTACTATTTTCTCGACATCAAAATTAAAAGTAGCAAAAGTTAATGTTCCTTTCTTTTTAAGCATTAAGCATTTATTATTAGTAAAATAATAATTACCACCAGTTAAAGAAACTGCACTATTTCCCTTACCATAGGTTCCTGACTTTGTGTTTTTAGATTCTGTTGGGAAATTCCAAGAAGTATTGTCTGTAAAATTCATCGTTACTTCTTGTGCCCAACCAGCCGACCAAATCATAGCCAGCAGCATAACAAATAGAAATCGTAAATGTTTTGTCATAATAATAAGTATTTAAAGATTGATTAGTATCCAGTTAGTGCAGTCTTTCGTTAGTTGACATACATCAAGTCTTTACAAATGCAAAAGTAGGATTTTTATATTACATAGGGATTACGTGGAGATTAAATAAAGTTAAAAAAGAAAAAAAAGAAGAAGCCCCACCTTCTCCCTCCCCCATAGGGAGGGGAGCAATATGCTGTATTGGGTACATTTAGGAGGTACGGTCTCCGAACCGTACCACGCAAATGGTTATAATAATGATATTGTATCAAACAATTCTTTTACTGTATATACTGGTAATGAAGAAGCACGGAAATCATTTTCGTCTTCTGGAACAGGCATAAGTATGAGTTCATATTTATCTTTATATATGAGTGGCAATCTGTAGGAGGGTATGGCATCCTTGTCATACCCACTCTGACATAATTGTTCAGCCGATTTAGTGGGTATGGCAGGGATGCCATACCCTCCTACTCTTTGCCTGACAATGTCTTCATACGAGCCAAGGAATGATGATTGATTGCTTCCTTACGTGCTTTTACAAATTCTTCTTGCACCCTTTTCTCCAGCTCTCTTTTACGCTGAATCATACGTCGCAAAGCTGTAACAGCCTCTTCACGACTATTGTACTTTACTGGTTCGTATTTCATAATCAATCCTTTCTTTATTCCTTGTTTGTGGCAAAAATACTACTTTTATCTGGTAGTTCCAAGAGATTTGGATTCTTTTTGGTGTACAATTGGTATCTACAAATATGTTCATAGTTTGTATTTTGCTTCAATCAATGCATTTAAATCATTTTCGTCTTCAGGAACAGGCATACCTCCTTTGCCTGACAATGTCTTCATACGTGCCAGGGCATGATTGATTGCTTCCTTACGTGCTTTTACAAATTCTTCTTGCATCCTTTTCTCCAACTCTCTTTTACGCTGAATCATACGTCGCAAAGCTGTTGATAAATTAGTTAAATGCACTTTTGAAAGTGCATATTTGATAAGAATGTGCACTTTTGAAAGTGCATATTTGATAAGAATGTGCACTTTTGAAAGTGCATATTTGGCGAAATATGCTACTTGAGTGGTACGGTTCGGAGACCGTACCTCCTACTGTATGGAAAATAAAAAAAGTATATAAACAAAAAAATCCCCGCAGCCTCTCCGAAGAGAAAGCCACGAGGAAACACCCCTGTGGGCGTTGACGGATTCGAACCGCCGACCCTCTGCTTGTAAGGCAGATGCTCTAAACCAGCTGAGCTAAACGCCCGATAAAACCTATCGGTATTGCTTTAGTAACATTGCTTAGTTCTTTAAAGCGAGTGCAAAGGTAAGGGTTTTATTTGAAACTGCCAAATGTTTTGGAAACTTTTTTTTGAAAAAAGTTGTTTTTAGACGGGAGAACAGGGGTTTTTAAGACAGGAGAACAGAAGAACATGTTTTTTTGTTAAAGACAAGAGAACAGAAGAACATGAGGTTTTTAAGACAGGAGAACAGAAGAACATGGGGGTTAGAAAGACAAGAGAACATATAACTCCCCTCCCTATGGGGGGAGGGGTTGGGGGTAGGGCTTTTATTTTACAATAAGTACAGTGGCGTATGCAGATATTCCCTCCATACGTCCAGTGAAGCCAAGCTTCTCGGTTGTGGTAGCCTTAATAGACACATTATCTACATCTGTCTGCATAACGTCGGCAAGACAACGCTGCATATCGGGGATATGCGGATTGAGCTTGGGACGCTCGGCACATACAGTGGCATCGATATTGCCAAGACGATAGCCTTTGGTTGCAATAAGCTCTATGGTCTTACGCAGCAAAATCTTGCTGTCTACATTGAGAGTCTCGGCAGCAGTATCGGGAAAATGATAGCCTATATCGCGCATATTGGCAGCTCCAAGCAAAGCATCGCAAATGGCGTGAATAAGCACATCGGCATCGCTATGGCCAAGCAAGCCAAGAGGATAGTCGAGACGTATGCCTCCGAGCCACAGTTCGCGGCCCTCTACAAGTTTATGGACGTCGTATCCAAATCCGGTACGAATATTCATGAGTTTTGAATTTTGAGTTTTGAATTCCATTTATCTCCTTTTGAACAAATCCTTCAGACCATCCATATCGAACGACAGCGAGAAGCGAAGGGTTTGGTCAAGCGGGTTTGACTTAGCTGTGGCTATAACATATCCGGCATCGAGCGAGAAGACATTCATCTTGAAACCAGCACCTACTGTGAAGTACTTGCGGTTGCCCTTATTCTCCGACTCATGATGATAACCGGCACGCAGCGAGAACTTGTCGTTGTATACATACTCGGCACCAACACTCCAGCGTATCTCTTGCATTTCCTCCTTGAAACCGCCAGGAGCATCGCCAAAGCTCTTGAATATACCGCTGATAGGCGATACGTCGTAGTAATCGTTCTGCTTGCGTGTGATGAAATCCTCGTCCGATTCGCCGTCCATCTTAACTGGCATAGTTGGCACAAGAGGCTTATTGGCATCGACAGCTATAGAGAAACGGTTGTACTCGTCAACTGGAACCATGAGCGAAGCACCAAGACGTAGGTTGGCAGGAAGAAACTCTGAGTTCTCGTCGCCACCAAAGTTTATCTTCGAACCTACGTTGGATATGTCGAGACCAATACCAAGCTGACACTCGCGTTGCCCTATATTTACGTAGTTCTGATAATATGCAGCAAGGTCCACCGCAAAAGCACTACCCGGCGATGAGGTGTCGGAGTAGTTATAAGTAAGGTCGGAGTATATCCAGCGCACACCAGCTGCGATAGAGAATTTCTCGCTAAGCATGATGGAGTAAGCCACATCAAACGACATTTCATACGGGTTGAGTGTCATCTGAGTATCGTCTGTATCGCCGTAGAACACCTCACCAAGTGAGAAGTAGCGCAACGAACCCGACACAGCCGAATAGTCACCTATGCGGTAGTAGCCCACAAGGTAGGCAAGGTCGATGTCGCTAACAAGCTGGCGCAGCCATGGTGTGTAGTTGAGCGACACACCAGCGCGCGATATTGTAAAAGGATACTTGGCAGGGTTCCAGAATTGAGATGCCACATCAGGGTCGGTAGCCGCACCCACATCACCCATACCACCAGCACGGGCATCGGGAGCTATCGACTGCGATGTTACAGAGTTCTTCTCAGGGTTGAACATATCCACCTTCTCCTGAGCAGTGGCTGTGAGCGGCGAGATGCCCATAAGGGTGAGAGCCGCAAGATATATCTTCTTCATTTATTATTATATTATCTTCTGAACTTTCGCAAGTTCAGAGAATTCAGTAGTTAAAGGAGTTAAGAAGTTAAGCCAAATGCTTTTAATGCTATAAATCAAGCAAAAAAACTAATGGCTTAACTCCTTAGCGACCGTAGGGCGCGATAACTCCTTAACTTCTTAACTCCTTTCGCTTGCGAAACTTAAATTATCTTTATAAAAAACGCAGCAATGTGCTATTTATTGCCTGCAATGATGAGTTTCTTGGCCTTGGATGTCTTTACGGCATTGTCGGCACCAAGCTTTACACGATAGAGATAGATGCCGCTGTCAAGGCTGGCACCTCCATCGGTAGTAAGATTCCACGTTACGGTGTAAGCCGAACCGTTGCCCACCCCACTCTCGTTATGCGACCATAAGCGTCGGCCACTAAGGTCGAACACCTCAACAGTGACATCGAGGTTGGAGCCCTGTCGGTCGTGAGATATTATAAATGTGGTAGACTCGCGAGCCGGATTGTCGGTGCAAGATATAGAGAACGTAGGCTTAAGACTCTTGGCTACACAGAAGCGCAGTTCGGATACAGTGGCGTTGTTCTGAATGTCCCACGCACGGAACCTTAGCGAATGCCATCCCTCGTCGAGTTGTGGCAGACTGTAATAGGTAGAGCCTGAGGTGTAGGAGCCGAAATCGAAGAGGAAGTTGTCGTTGAGCGAATAGGTCATATCGGCTCGTCCGTCAATACATAGTTGCATGTCGTGGCCAATGCCCGCGCCTGAGGCGTTGATGCCATCGCGGTCGGTTATCTCGGCAACAAAATATGGCGTACTGTTTACGGTGCCTCCATTCTGGAACGAGGGCGAATTGAGATAGCAGTATACCGAAGGACCAATAGAGTCGTTGGCAGCAAGCTGGCTCTCGCCTACCGTGAAACTCTCGCTATAGCCTTGGGCTATAATGCTGTGGTCGTCGGATACAGACCATGCCGTGATAAGACCAGTATCGTCAGAATAGTTGATGTCCTTGGGCACAGCAAATTCTACACTGAATTGTCCGTCAACAATACGGTTGCGTCCATTGTATATGGTCTTGGTGCGGTCGGTATAAGTAAAGGCCTTAGAAGCTTCTAGGGGCTGGTTGAGACGGCAGACAATAGTCTCGCGACTATCGCGCACGCAGAGAGAGAGATTGCCGTTGAACGCATCGGCACCCTCGATATGTCCTGCCACCTTAACAAGAGCCCCTGCCTTCATCTTAGGCATAGAGGCAGTCTGACTGACATTAACGCCACAGATAGAATCGATAACAATCTGTGCGGTAGGCAGATTAAGACGCATGGCAGGGTCGCCAAGCAGCGAGAACTGCAAGGAGTTGTTGGCATATCTCTCGGTATTGGCGGCGTTCTTGGCACGTCGCAGCGCCTCGCCTACAGCCATAGGCTTGCCGTCGTCGTCGGTAGAAAGCAGATAACGCATAAGAACCTTGTGCAGATAAGCATTATAGTTGGAGTAGACGGTACGTGTAGAACCTATGAGCGCAACTGCACCTCCATTGGGGTTGAGCACAGCCTTCATGCCGATGTTATCGGCAAGACGGTCGAAAGGCATAAATTCGCAACCAATCGTTATCCAAAGCGGAAGGTTGGTGTTGGTGAAGTTTTGGAAGTCGGCAATGCGCAATACATTCTCGTGGGAGAACTGCCACTCGGAACCATGACCCACATAGTCCATGATGAGAGCTCCCTGGCTTTGCTGCTTCTTTATGGCTGTGCCAACATCGGGATACGAATTGCCCGAAGCTGTGCTCTCCATGTTGTAGGCATCCCACATAACCTTCTTTACAATATATCCTGGGTGTGAGCTTATAACCTGGTCGGCAACAGTGTTGGCATCGGTCATATGCGTGTTCTGGTCACCGTCGTCGCCCATAAAGAACACCGTATTAAGCCAAGCGTCGCGATTGGCATTGTCGACATACGAAAGCAACTTGTCAACCATTGCCTTGGCATCAGAAGCATTGACAACCGGCATACGTCCAACGGCAACATCCACCTTGTCGCGGTAGAGAGGATTGGCTCCCTCGCCATCGTCCAACATACCGTAGAAGCCATCGTCAACATAACTATTGATAAGATCGAACGATTCCTCGCTCTCAAAAGCAAGCAGATAGTCGTCGGCATTGTACTGTCGGCAAAGCGAAGTTTTGAATCGGTTGTCCCATACACTGCCACCAAGCAGCAAGAGATACTTAGGCTGTTCGGCCTGCGAAGAGGCTCGGTCGTACAGCATCTTGAGATAGTGGCGATAGGCAGAGGCATCAGGTGTGCCACTTGAAAACTCATTGTACAGCTCGTCGGCAGGCACAATATTGACACTCATACCGTCTCGCTCCTCATGCATCTTCTTTATGCGCTGCGCCTGAGCAAGGAGTTTTTGGGATGTAGGTATAATTATAACCATGTCGGCTTGCGGGTCGGCATGATGGTTCTGGTTGGTTATGTTGTACACATACTCGGGTGCGGGAAATGCGGTAGCTGAAAGAGAAGGAACGGATTGCGGAGAACCCCAAGAGAGCGACACATAATCGAGACGTGTGTATCCGCTCATGACACGCAACACAATGCGCTCGCGACCAGACGCACTGCGCATTTGCAACTGTGAGAATGTTACGGTTTGACTCTGCGCCTTGATAGATCCCGATGCCGAGCTGTATATAGAGGCATACGACGGAAAGGTGTAGCCGTTGTGAGTGACAGACATAAGAGCTGGCGCATCAGACACAATGCTTACTGTGAGAGCAGAGCTTGATGAAGAAAAACGCAGAGAACTGTCGAACTCGACAACAAGCGAATCGCCTGCATAAAGTAGCTTGGAGCCACATAAGTTGCGACCCAACTGTGCATAGGCATAATCGTCGACCTCGTAGAGATCGTGGCACAAATCGGCTTGAGGAATAGTGGCGACAAACTGTATAGAGTCTGCATAGTATGTGGGATCGGCATCGCTCTCGGTAAGAAAATAGTAGCCGTAATCGGAGTATGGATTGCGTATACGCACATGATTGTTGGTACCGGCCGACCAAGACACCGGTCCACGACCGTAGAACAGTCGGCGTCCGTCTGCAGTATTGTATGTTGGAAGTTCGCGAAGGTCGTCGCAACTGATAAGATCGTCGGCATGGAGCACCTCGTTTTGCAGGTTTCCACCATATCCATAAACCTTAACCTTGGCAAGATTGCTGAATCCAGCCTTGCGCACAACGGCATCGGTAAGCTGGTAGATGCCAGAAGAAGGTACACGAATCTTAGCCCACTTGCCACTGCGCAATACGCTCTTCTTGGCGTATCTATCGGCTGGAGCAACATTTTCGGCCAACTGAGACGACTGCATAGGCGAGTTGACCCGAGCAAGGCGCGTCGTAATAGAAGCAGCCTTGGCTTGGGCTACACGGCGAAGCATAAAACTTGCGAGCACCTGATATTTGCCATTACGCATAACGACAGGACAGAACTCGGCATGGAGCATAGGCAGCTTGCGGTCGAACGACACGTAGCTGCGTACCTGTGGCAATGCAGGAGGCAAAGCTGTAGCAAGACGACTATAGGCGACAATATCGGCAGAGGGCATATCTACAAACTCGGGATATACAATCTCGAACGTGTATGTGGAGTCGCGATAGGCAGCAGGCAGGCTCTCGGTATGGGCAAAGAGAGGCAAAACAGAGTCGACCTTCACTTCCTGCGAAGTAAGGTTGTAGAACTTCTGCGCTATAGCCGACACAGACGTCATGCACAGACACATTATTATATATATGGCTCGCAAGTTTATTTTCATAATTAGTTACATTGTTAGTATTTTGTTTTAGGGGTGACAGTCAGTGGCGTGACTATTTGCAGTTGAACTCAAGCACCTTGCGGTCCTCAATATATCCCTCGAAATGGTCGTCGATATTAACGGGTCCTACGCCAGCCGGAGTTCCGGTATAGAGAATATCGCCAGTCTTAAGAGTGAAGTACTGCGAGATGTAAGCAATAAGCTCGTCGACCTTGTAGAGCATATCTGAGGAGCATCCCTCCTGAACGGTATTGCCATTGATGTCGAGATGGAAATGAATGGCTTGTATATCGCGGAATTTGTCAATAGACACCCACTCGCCCAAAGCAGCCGAACCGTCGAAGCCCTTGCACAAGTCCCAAGGCTTGCCCTCGGCACGTAGTTTAGACTGTAGTTCGCGGGCAGTGAAGTCGATACCTACGGTTACAGCATCGTAATAGCGATGAGCAAAACGCTGTGGAATAGTCTTGCCTAATCGGCAGATGCGCACAACAAGCTCGGTTTCATAGTCGATACGTCCGAGGTGATCGGGGATGAAGAAAGGCTTGTGATCCTTAAGCAAGGCAGTGTCGGCCTTAGTGAAAATCACAGGACTCTCTGGTTTATATAACGAGCCATGAAGCTCTTTATTGTGTTCGAGGTAGTTCATACCTACAGCAAATATCTTCATAATGCAATGATATATGGTGGCAAAAACAAAAAAGGAGTTGCGAAAGAGCTTTCACTCCTCGCAACTCCCAATATAATAATATGCGTAATTGATTGCTCTAATTACTCAGCAGCAAGAGTGAAGCGCTTGTAAGCAACAATCTTCAGATCCTTGTCCTGCTTCTTGAGGTAGTCGGCAACGCTCTGCTTGTCGCCATCGCCGAACTGGAACTCCTGGCAAACGAGGCAGTTCTCCTTAAGGAACTTGCCAACACGACCCTTAGCAATGTTCTGGATCATGTTCTCGTTGAGGTTAGCAGCCTTCTCAGCAGAAACGGTCTCCTTGATCTCGCGGAACTTAACAACGTCCTCAGCTGTGATCCATCCCTTGCCCTGGTTAGACTCGATGTGGTCCTCAGAGTCGAAGTGATTAGGATTGAGACCAGCCTTCTTAAGGGCAACCTCAACAGCCTTCTCAATCTGCTCTTCCTTAGTCTTCTGAACAGCAACCTTGTGCTCTTCCTCCTTAACAGCCTCAGGTACAGAAGCCTCGTCGAGAGCGATAGGCTTCATAGCAGCAACCTGCATAGCGATCTTATGACCTGCCTCCTCGTTGTTCTGGTTGAGCTGAACCATAGTACAGAGAGTATGCTTCTTCATGTGGTCATAAACCTCGATGTTCTCACCCTCGAGAACGTTGTAGCCATCAAGCTCCATCTTCTCGCCAGTGATACCCGAACGCTGTGTAACAGCAGCCTGAACGTCAGCCTCGCCAAGCTTAAGAGCCTTAACCTCGTCAAGAGTCTGAGCCTTAGCTGCGATAGCAGCGTCGAGGATATCCTGTGTCAACTTGATGAAGTCGGCACCATTAGCAACGAAGTCGGTCTCGCACTTAAGAGCGATCATAGCAGCAAAATTGCCTTCCTTCTTAACAAGAACACAACCGTTAGAAGTCTCACGGTCAGAACGCTTAGCAGCAATAGCGAGTCCACGCTCACGGAGCAACTCCTTTGCCTTATCGAAATCGCCTTCAGCCTCAGTGAGAGCCTTCTTAACGTCAGCAAGACCAGCACCTGTCATGGCGCGAAGCTTCTTGATATCTTCAATTGAAATAGCCATTGTTTTTTATTTATTAGTTATTAATTAATAATGTTCTTAATAAACGCTTATGCCATTAACCCAAAAATCGGAAATTCTCCATTCCTGATAAAGAATTTCCGATTTTGTATAATAGTCTATTGATTACTCGGCAGCGGCCTCTTCCTTGCGAGCCTTACGGGGAGCCTTGCCCTCCTTCTGCTCAGCAGCAGCCTTCTCATCAGCCTTCTCTACCTTGCGCTCCTCAAGACCCTCTGCGATAGCACCGCAGCAAGCTGAGAGAACTACGTCGATAGAATCCTTAGCATCGTCGTTAGCAGGGATGATGTAGTCGATATCGCGTGGGTCAGAGTTAGTATCTACCATAGCGAATACAGGAATACCAAGGCGGTTAGCCTCTTTCACTGCAATATTCTCCTTCATTACATCGATAACGAACAAAGCGCTAGGAAGGCGAGTCAAGTCGGCAATAGAACCGAGGTTCTTCTCCAGCTTAGCACGCTGACGTGTCACCTGCAGAAGCTCACGCTTAGAGAGCTTAGAGAATGTTCCGTCGTTCATGAGCTTGTCGATGTTCGCCATTTTCTTCACAGCCTTGCGGATTGTCGGGAAGTTGGTGAGCATACCGCCCGGCCAACGCTCGATAACGTAAGGCATGTTTACGCTCGCTGCTTTCTCAGCAACTACGTCCTTAGCTTGTTTTTTAGTAGCGACGAACAGGATCTTCTTGCCTGACTTTGCGATCTGCTTGAGAGCCTCTGCAGCCTCGTCAACCTTAGCTACGGTCTTGTGCAAATCGATGATATGAATACCATTGCGCTCCATGAAGATATAAGGAGCCATTGCCGGATTCCACTTACGACGGAGGTGGCCAAAGTGACAGCCTGCCTCTAACAACTGGTCAAAATTAGTTCTTGACATTTCTTTGTTTTGTTAAATTGTTTACTTTCCTTTGAGTTGAATTGAACCAGCCCACGAGTAACGATTGTTGAATTAGGAATTAAGAATTAAGAATTAGGAGTTATAATTAGTAACTCGTCATTCGTAACTCGTCATTCCATTTCGGTCTCGCGAGTTTGGATGCTAAACTTTGGAGATAGCTAAGCCACACATATCGTGCACGGTGTGCTATATATATAATAAGGTGTCTCAGCCAGAGTCCAAATATTAACGCTTGCTGAACTGGAAGCGACGACGTGCCTTAGGCTGACCTGGCTTCTTACGCTCAACCTCACGAGCATCGCGAGTGAGGAAGCCCTGTACCTTAAGTGTCTTCTTGTCCTCAGCGTCTACCTTAACGAGAGCGCGGGCAATAGCAAGGCGAAGAGCCTGGCTCTGGCCTGTAAAGCCGCCACCGTCGAGGTTGCACTTAATATCGTATTTTTCCTCTACACCGAGCAACTGCAGCGGCTGCTTAACCACGTACTGCAGAATTGCTGATGGGAAGTACTTAGCGAGTTCTACTTTGTTGATAGTGATCTTACCGGTGCCCTCTGTGAGATATACACGAGCTACGGCACTCTTACGGCGACCAATTGCATTAATCATTTCCATGTCTTATGCTTTATTTATACTGGTTAATATCGATAGCCTTCGGCTGCTGTGCCTCGTGCTTGTGCTCTGTACCGTCATAGATATAGAGGTTGTCGAGAAGACGACGACCGAGCGGACCCTTCGGGAGCATACCCTTCACAGCGTGACGGATAATCTTGTCCATACCGTCCGGACGCTTGCGGAGCTCTGCCGGAGTGTTGAAGCGCTGTCCACCAGGATAGCCAGTATAACGTGTGTAGACTTTGTCAGTTTCTTTCTTACCTGTGAAAACTGCCTTAGCAGCGTTGATGATGATAACGTTGTCACCGCAGTCTACGTGCGGAGTGAAAGTTGGCTTGTACTTTCCGCGGATGAGCTTTGCTACCTTAGAGCAGAGACGACCTACTACCTGGTCTGTGGCATCGATAACCACCCACTCCTTCTTAGCTGTTTCCTTGTTTACGGAAATAGTCTTGTAACTTAAAGTGTTCATTGTTTAAATTAAAATATTACTACTAAAAAACATTCATTTTTTGCACGAGCGATTCACTAACCACGCCGCTTGGCCTATTCTTTAGCGCACGCTATTAACACTCTCATGCAGGGGACTCTAAGTGTATCCCCGATTAATCGGTCTGCAAAATTACTCATTTTTTATGACATGAAGAATAGAGATGTATAGAGGGATAAGAGTTTTATATTTATTTAACAAATTAAGACGTATACTATACTATTCAAATGTTCATCCGATATTTGGAGTGATACAAGCTGGAGTTTATCGTGGAAGTTGGCGTCTTGATGTTCGTATAATGGACGTACAATTTTACTTGTAGTTCTTTTGTATGCAGTTCCCACAGAATGCACAGACTACACAGAAGCCTACGGGCTTAAGCTTTTGGAATCCACAGAATGGCCTACGCTTCGCGATGCAAGAATCCACAGAAATGATTGCTTGCGCCGCCATAGGCGGCGAACCATGCTTAACCTCAACGACACTATACAAGCAATCAATTCTGCTTTCTATGTTAAAATCCAAATGTTTTGACCATTATTT
>ERZ1026870.710-NODE-710-length-17891-cov-50.648744_pt1 | contig 17891 bp, 15 predicted proteins | sample MGYA00380165_ERZ1026870 | MGnify/ENA primary metagenome ERZ1026870 (study PRJEB33269, sample SAMEA4719801) | human gut metagenome | biome: human-associated habitat; feature: organic feature; material: feces | place: Cameroon | collected 2013-10 ...
GTGACTCCGGCAGGATTCAAACCTGCAACCTTCTGATCCGTAGTCAGATGCTCTATTCAGTTGAGCTACGGAGCCATTGTTTAAAGCTTTAAGCGTTGTTCCTTAAAAGCGAGTGCAAAGGTAGTGGTTTCTGATGAAACTGCCAAATGTTTTTGTGACTTTTTTGAAGAAAATGTTGAAAAAGTTGATTTCTTTACTTTAAATTCTCTTCTGTAGGCGAATTATATAATAAATTCGTATCTTTACACACCATTTGATGGTAACGTAGCTATTCGTATGAATAGTGCTACATACATGCTATTAACGTAAATCGGTATAATAAGAATGTATAATCTATATAAATAATAAATTATGATAAGTTTTCTTTTATCTATTGTGGTGAGTATTGCGTCATTTGGTGCAGTGGGCAACAATGAGTCGGTGAACAATGCTGAGGCGATAAACCGCGCCATAGAGCATTGCGCCGAGCAGGGTGGTGGACGCGTGGTTGTACCATGTGGTGAATATTACACGGGGTCGATATATCTGAAGTCGGGTGTTATGCTCTTTCTTGAGCAGGGTGCTGTGCTGAAGGGGGTGCAGGACATAGATGCTTATGCTTCCTTGAAGACCACGCTTGACCTCTCGCGCTACGAGAGTGGGCAAGGTACGGTGAATTATAACTCTGCCACCGATCCGCAGTGGTCTAAGGCGATGGTGTTTGCTGTCGGTGTGAGTAATGCTGGCATTGAGGGTAAGGGATGCATTGACGGAGCTGATGTGCGCAATCCGCTTGGTGAGGAACACATGCGCGGTCCGCATACCGTGCTGATGGCTGGTTGCAAGCATATGAAGTTTGAAGGTATCAGTGTGAAGCGCTCCGCCAACTATGCTTTTCTGGGCTACCAGATAGAAAAGTCGCAGTTTCATAATCTATATATAGAAGGCGGATGGGACGGCATACACATCCGTGGGGCGAAGCGTGTGGAGATTGCGCACTGCGAGATGCACACTGGCGACGACGCTATTGCGGGCGGCTACTGGGAGCGCATGAGCATCAGTCACAACGTGCTAAACTCTTCGTGCAACGGCATACGTATGATCATGCCATCGATAGGCTTGGACATTACTGATAACGAGATATATGGTCCTGGAAAGTTTGAGCACATCACCTCGCACCGCACACGTTCTGAGGCAGCTGTAAATCTTGAGCCTGGCGGATGGGGTAAGGCTCCGGGACGCATGGATAAGATTCGTATTCTGCGCAACAAGGTGAGCTATGTCCTAACGCCACTCTGCGTTACGCTTAGCGATGACAATACGATGGGGCGTTTATTGGTGGAAGACCTTGAGGCTCGTGGCATCACACGTATGGCATTATCGGTGAAGAGTTGGGGTAATGCGCCTACCGATTGTGTGGTGATGCGCCGTTGCGATATGGAGTTTGATGGCATCGATGATCCTGCATTGCCGGCATGGTTCGAGAACCGTCCTACTGACCAGTGGCCCGTTTTTCCAGTTTGGGGCATGTATTTCCGCAATGTTAAGAAGGTGGATGTGCAGGATGTGAAGCTTTCTGTAAAAGGAAAGGAGTACCGTAAGGCGTGGATGGTGGACAATGTGAAGAAGCATAACCTGAATGTGGTTGATGTTCGTTAAAAAAAATTGAGGGCAGCCAATAAACTGCCCTCAACCAACACAAAAACTAAACTAGACTTAACTAAGTTAATTCAAGACTTTCACAAGTCCTCAATTACTGGTTGCAAATATAATGAATATTTCTGTTATATGCACAATATTGTTGCTAAAAATATCTTAACAAGAATAAAAAACTTCATAAAATTTATATTTTCTATGAATTTGTAGCTTTATTGAGCATAATATAATCCAAGATTACCATTGAAGCCATAGCTTCTACGATAGGTACTGCACGTGGTAGCACGCATGGGTCGTGGCGTCCTTTTGCGTGTAGAGTGGCAGAATTGCCTACATTATCTACAGTTGTCTGCTCTTGAAGAATGGTTGCAGTTGGTTTAAACGCTGTGCGGAAGTAGATATCTTCACCGTTGCTTATGCCTCCTTGTATGCCCCCACTATGATTTGTAACGGTGCGTATGCTTCTATCTTCTGTTATGAATGCGTCGTTCAGTTCGCTGCCGCGTGCAGTAGCGCAGTTGAAACCTTCGCCATATTCGAATCCTTTTGCAGCGTTGATGCTGAGCATTGCAGCACCGAGCATTGCGTGAAGCTTACCAAATTCGGGTTCACCGATACCCTTAGGACAGCCTTTCACTACGCACGTCACCACACCACCGATGGTGTCGCCCACGGCTTTCATCTCGCCGATAAGTTGCTCCATGCGTTTTGCTGCGATGGGGTCGGGGCAACGTACGGGGTTGTGCTCTATCTCTGCGAAATCGTACTTAGTGTAGTCGCGGTCGAGGATGATATTACCGACCTGTGATGTGTAGGCAGTGATGCTTACGCCCATTTGTCGTAATGCGAGTTTTGCGAGTGCTCCTCCCACACAACGACTTATGGTGATGCGTGCCGACGAACGTCCGCCACCACGATGGTCGCGTATGCCGTATTTGCAGGTGTATGTGAAGTCGGCGTGTGAAGGCCGGAAGAGACTACGCAAGTCGTCGTAGTCGGCAGAATGTTGGTTTGTGTTGCGCACAATAAATCCTATGGGGCAGCCCGTTGACTTCCCTTCGAACACCCCACTGAGCAGTTCCACTTGGTCTTGCTCGTTGCGTTGTGTCGTTATATGGCTTTGACCAGGGCGACGACGGCGGAGCTCACTTTGTATGAACTCCATGTCGATCAGAATGCCTGCCGGCATTCCGTCGACCACGCCACCGATAGCTTCGCCATGACTCTCACCGAATGTGGTGAGAGTGAATAGTGTTCCGAATGTATTGTGCATATTTGCTTTTTAGTTTGTTCTTCAATCTGCATTAATCTGCAGGAACGTTTTAGTGATGGTGTCCGCAGCAACCTCCCTTATGCTCGTGATGTCCGCAGCATCCGTCTTCGTGGTCGTGGTGTCCGCATCCACCCTCATGGTGTCCGCATCCACCCTCGCAACCACCGCAGTCGCCTCCGCAACCGCCACCGTTCATGTGGCTGAGCATAGTTTTAATCTCATCCTTTGTAGCCTCGCGGTTTTCGATGATATAGCCTTTGAAGTTAAGTTTCTTGCCTGCGAGTGGGTGGTTGAGGTCTACCTTAACAGCAGCATCACCAATTTCGAGCACTGTGCCGATGAAGAAGTTGCCGTCCTCGTTCTTCAGAGGAATCTGTGCTCCCTTGAATATATTCTTGCTGTCGAATTGTCCGTCGACAATGAACATCTCCTTGTTGAGTTCGATGACACGTGATGTCTCATACTCACCGAATGCCTTCTCCTTGTCGAGTTCAAAATCGAATTTATCACCACGATTCAAGTTTTCAAGATGCTCCTCAAGAGCATCTAAAGCTGCATCGAAGCCAGTGATGAATACGAAAGGCTGTTCCTTTGTGGTTTCCTCTACGAGTGTGCGCTCTCCGTTCTCGCTGATTGTGAATAGCTGATACTGTGCAGCGATGAGCTTGTTTGTCTTATTTTCCATTATTTTGTTTGTTATATTTGTTTCGTAATATGTGTGATGTAAGTGCAAAGTTAGTGCAAATTAAGCGCATTGCAAAATAAAGTCTGCTTTTTGTTGCAATGGAGTCAGTGGCGTTATTCGTTGTAGATAGCCACTTTGATAACACTATCCTCCCTGTTTTCGAACAGTTGATAAGCCTCTTCTATTCTGCTGAGCGGGAAGCGATGTGTTATGAGTGGTGTGGTGTCAATCTTTCCTTGTTCGATGAGTTGCAGCACCTCCTCACAGTCGCAGCCGTCTACACCGCCAGTCTTGAACGTGAGGTTCTTGCCGTACATGTCGGGCAGGGGCAAAGTCTGTGCCTCGTCGTATAGGGCTACGATTGTTACGATGGCATTGGGACGTGCACACTGCCAAGCCAGCTGGAACGTGTCCTTGCCTCCGGCTACCTCCAACACTCTGTCGGCACCGCCGTGATCGCTGTTGGCTTTTACGAAGTTGTCGCACTCCTTTGGTGTTGTAATCAGAACATCCGGGTAGTGTGCTCTAATGAAGTTGCGACGTTCTTCCGACTGTTCGCAGACGATGATGCGCTTCGGTTGTTTGAGCATTACACTGAGCAGTGTGCAGATGCCCGTAGGACCTGCTCCGATGATGAGCACAGTATCCTCTTCGGTTATCTCGCTGATGCGTGCAGCCCAATAACCAGTAGCAAGCACGTCGCCCACGAACAGGGCCTGCTCGTCTGTAACGCTGTCGGGTATGCGGTTCAGTCCTTGCTCTGCCAATGGTACACGTACATACTCGGTTTGTCCGCCGTCAATGCGACAACCTAAAGCCCATCCTCCGTGCGGCGAAGTGCAGTTGTTCACGTATCCGTGTTTACAGTAGAAGCACTCGCCGCAGAATGTTTCGACGTTTACCGTCACGCGATCGCCAACTTTGAAGCCTTTCACGTCGGTTCCGAGTTGCTCTACGACGCCCACCATCTCGTGCCCTACGGTGATGCCAGGCACTGCTCTTGGTACGCTTCCGTGCTTGATGTGCAAGTCGCTTGAGCAGATGCTTCCTAATGTGACGTGTACGATGGCATCTGTAGGTTCGATAATTGCAGGCTTTTGTTTGTCAACTAAGGCAAACTCACCTTTCTTTATATATGTATATGCTTTCATTATGTTTGTATGTTATACGTGCAAAGGTACAAATAATATAATAAAGGTAGATGCTTTTTTCACTATATGCAATAAAAAACGCAGAAATCTCTTTAGTGTTTCGCCGTTTTTGTGTAATTTTACCAAAAATAAAAAACAAAAGCTTATGATTGATTATCTTGCACAAAATCTTTGGACTCTTTGGGCAGTACTTGTAATGGTGTGTCTTGTCTTGGAATTGTCGTCTGGCGATTTCTACATCACCTGTTTTGGTATTGGTGCGGTGTGTGCGCTTGTCGCCTCCTTGTTAGCTCTGCCGTTTTGGGCACAGGTGGTAATATTTGCCGTATTCTCCGTGTTGTCTATATATTGCATCCGGCCACATCTTGTACATATGCTTGATGCCGAGGGCGGTCAGCGCAAGAGCAATGCCGATGCCATCATCGGTAGAGTGGGCAAGGTGACGGAGACCATTAAGGCTGGCGATTACGGCCGTATGAAGCTCGATGGCGACGACTGGAAGGCGGAGTCTGACGAGACGGAGGATCTGCCGGTGGGTACGAAGGTGCGCATCATTGGTAGAGAGAGCATCATTGTGAAAGTTGAAAAAGCGTAAGCTGAGTATTTAAATGTTAGCAATAAACAACTAAATATAAACGACTAAATATTAACAACTAAAAATCAAACACTATGGAGTTTATGACAATCTTTCTTATTGCACTTGTAGTGCTTGCTGTTGTCTTTGTAAAGATGGCAGTCGTCATCATCCCTCAAAGCGAGACAAAAATCATCGAACGTCTTGGTAAGTATTATGCAACGCTTAGTCCGGGCGTAAACATTATCATACCTTTCATTGACCGTGCAAAGACCATCGTTGTCAGTGTGCGTGGACGCTATGGCTATTCAACCACTATTGACCTCCGCGAGCAGGTGTACGACTTTGATAAGCAGAACGTAATCACGAAGGACAACATCCAGATGCAGATTAATGCGCTGCTTTATTTTCAGATAGTTGATCCGTTCAAGGCTGTCTACGAAATTGACAACCTTCCGAACGCTATTGAGAAGCTCACACAGACAACGCTGCGTAACATCATCGGCGAGTTGGAGCTCGACCAGACCCTTACCTCTCGCGATACCATCAATACTAAGCTTCGCGCCGTTCTCGATGATGCTACCGACAAGTGGGGTATCAAGGTGAACCGCGTAGAGTTGCAGGATATCATTCCGCCGTCAAGCGTGCTTCAGGCAATGGAGAAGCAGATGCAGGCAGAGCGCAACAAGCGTGCGGCAATCCTTACATCAGAAGGCGAGAAGCAGTCGCAGATTCTGCAGTCGGAGGGCGAGAAGGCTTCTACCATCAATCGTGCTGAGGCTGCTAAGCAACAGGAAATCTTGCGTGCAGAAGGCGAGGCGCAGGCCCGCATCCGCAAGGCAGAGGCTGAAGCAATCGCTATAGAGAAGATTACGGAGGCTGTGGGCAAGAGCACCAACCCTGCCAACTATCTGCTCGCTCAGAAGTACATCCAGATGATGGAGGAACTTGCTCAGGGCGACAAGACAAAGACCGTATTCCTGCCGTTTGAGGCTACGAACATGTTGGGCAGCCTTGGTGGAATAAAGGAATTGTTTAAGGAAACTGGAGATAAGTAAAAGAATTTAAGAAAACATAAATGAACATGAACATTTGTATCTTTGTTGGCGCACGTCCCAACTTCATAAAGATAGCCCCAATCGTTCGCGCCGTTGTCAAAGCTAAGGCTGAGGGCAAAAGCGTAAGTCACAGTCTCGTGTATGCTGGTCGTGAGGACGACCCTACACTCGAACCATCGCTCTTCGACGACCTCCAGATTGGTCGTCCTGACGTATGCTTAGGCGTAGAGTGTGAGAACCTCAACGAACTGACTGGTCAGGTGATGTCTGCCTTTGAATGCTACCTTCAGGAGCATAAGACGGATGTGGTGATTGTGGTTGACGACCTCGCGTCTACAATGGCTGCTGCCATCGTTGCGAAGAAGCAGGGCATTCGTCTGGCGCATCTTGTGGCAGGCACACGCTCTTTCGACATCTCTATGCCGAAAGAGATAAATCGTCTCGTTATCGACGGACTTTCCGACTTGCTCTTCACGGCAGGCATCGGCGGCAACAGTGCTGCAACACGCGAGGGTGCCGAGTCGTCAAAGATATATATGGTTGGCAATATCCTCATGGACACGCTGCGCTTCAACCATCAGCGTTTCGCTCGTCCTGCAGTGATGGACAGTCTTGGTCTGACCGAGAAGAGATACATAGTGTTCACACTCAACCGCAAGGCTATCATCGGCAACGATGACGAACTGCGTGCGCTACTTGTGAGTATGATGTCGCACACGGGCGACATCCCCGTTGTTGCTCCGCTGCGCCAATTGGCTGCTGATGCCGTGCAGCGCATCGTCAACGAGAATCCGCTGCTCTTCGAGAACCTGCACATCGTTGAGCCGCTCGACTATCTCCACTTCGGCTATCTCACAGCCAATGCGCTTGGTGTAGTAACCGACTCCGGCAATGTGGCTGAAGAGGCTACGTTCAACACCGTGCCTTGTATCACGCTCAATAGCTACACCGAGCACATTGAGACCGTAAAGGTTGGTTCTAATGTGCTTGTAGGTGAAGACCCAGTGCTGCTTGGTGAGGAGATGGCACGCATGGTGGACGGCAAATGGAAACATTGTGGCATACCTGAGCGTTGGGATGGCCGCTCGGCAGAGCGTATCGTGCAGACACTTTTGGAGTGCGCAGCAAAGTAAAGACAATGCGCACCGACCGATGCGGACGTCTGCACCGACCGATGCGGATGTCTGCGTCGACCGATACGGATGTCTGCGTCGACCGATGCGGATGTCTGCGTCGACCGATGCGGATGTCTGCGTCGACCGATGCAAGTGGTAGAAACTTAATACATGAGTCTTCTGTGTTTTGAAATAGTATCTTGTATAACCAAATAACCCCTGAATATGAACAGTTACAAATCTATCTGGTGCGCAGCACTCATTGCACTTAGCATCGTTACCCTTGGTTTTAATATCAAGGGTGGTATTGACAATTTCGCCAACAAAGACCGCAAGGTGTCCGTAAAGGGATTGGCAGAAAAAGAGGTGGATGCCGACAAGGTGACATGGCCTATTGTGTCGAAAGAACTTGGCAACGATTTGCCAGAGCTCTATAAGCGACTGGGTGATACGCAGTCGAAGATAAAGCACTTCCTTACTGCCAATGGTGTGAAGCCTGAGGAGATAAGCGTAAATGCGCCGAGCGTCATCGACCTCAATGCCGACCAGTACAGCAACAATCAGCGCACATACCGCTACAATATCACATCGGTCATCACTGTCACATCACGCAACGTGAAGCTTGTACGCTCCATCATCGCTCGCCAGGGCGAACTGCTGAAAGAGGGCGTAGCCATCGTTGATGGAGGTTACGAAAACCAAGTGAAGTACGAGTACGTATCGTTCAAGGAGATGAAACCGAAAATGATGGAGGAGGCTATCGCCAATGCGGAGAAGACGGCTGCGCAGTTTGCGAAGAACTCAAAGAGCCAACTCAACAAGATTGTCTCAGCCGACCAAGGACAGTTCTCCATTGAAGACCGCGATCAGAGCACACCTTATATCAAGAAGGTTCGCGTTGTGACCACAATTGTTTATTCGTTGAAAGATTAGATTCAGTGCAGACTTTAATCTGCATATTTAATAATGTAAAAGTGTTGGAAAGCAAGGAAAAGGAAATAGGAACCCCATCGCTATGGGGGCGAAAGTCGGGGGAGGGGCTTTACCGCTTCCTCACCCAAGCCCCTGTCTATCGTGTTATACTGACGATGGCGGTGCCTACGATAATCTCCATGCTTGTAACCTGCCTTTACAACATCGTCGACACCTACTTCGTCGGACAGATTGACACACAATCTACGGCGGCAGTAGGTGTCGTTTTTTCATTAATGTGCCTCATTCAGGCACTTGGAGCATTCTTCGGACAGGGCAGCGGCAGCTATATGTCGCGCGAGTTGGGTGCCAGACGGCGCGACAATGCTTCCGTCATGGCTGCCACCGGTCTCGTCTATGCTTTGCTTGTAGGCATAGTGGTCTGCGTCGGCGGACTCCTCTTGCTGCGTCCTCTGTCGCTGTGGCTTGGCAGTACTCCCACCATTCTTCCTTACACCGAGCAATACATGGCTATCATCCTGCTTGGTGCTCCTTTTCAGATAGCCGCCTTCGCACTCAATAGTCAGCTGCGTATGCAGGGCAATGCGCGCCACGCCATGTGGGGCATCATTGCCGGTGCGCTGCTGAACGTGGTGCTCGACCCCGTGCTTATCTTCGTTTGTTCGCTCGGACTGCGTGGTGCGGCACTTGCTACAGTTGTCGGACAGATTGTAAGCTTCCTTATATTATATATAATGTGTAGTCGTAGCTCCGCTTCTGCGGTGCTTCTGCAGTTGCGTCGTTTCTCACCGCGCCCCCATTTGGTGAAGGAGATAGTGTACGGTGGTTCACCATCGTTGTCGCGCCAAGGGTTGGCAAGCATAGCAGTTGTGCTCTTGAACCTCGCGGCAGCCGATTATGGAGATGCAGCAATTGCGGCAATGTCCATAGTCAGTCGTGTCACGATGTTCGTTATGTGCGTCATTGTGGGGCTTGGTCAGGGCTTCCAACCGTTCTGTGGCTATTGCTACGGAGCGCAACTCTATAAGCGTATGCACCAAGGCTTTTGGTTCACGGTAGTGACAGGCACGGTCTTTCTTGTCATAGTGTCGGGCGTTGTGTTCTACTTCGCCGAGGCGACTGTACGCCTCTTCCGCGATGACCCCATCGTGATAGCCGTCGGTGTTACTACGCTGCGCTGGCAGTTGGCTGCTTATCCACTCAACGCCTTCATAATGACTGGTAACATGATGCTGCAGACCACTCGCCGCCCGTTCCGCGCCAATGTGCTTGCATCGGCGCGCAAGGGACTGCTCTTCATTCCGTTCATACTCATCCTTCCGCATTTGTTTGGACTGATGGGTATCGCTATGTGCCAGGCTGTGTGCGATGTCGTTACGTTCCTAATAGCAATTCCGATTGTTCGCAGTGCGTTTAAAAGTAAAAAAGTAAAAGAGTAAAAAAGTAGGAGGTATGGGCATCTTGCCCATACCACGCTGCCACAAAGCTTTTAAGAGTAAAAGAGTAAAAAGTAGGAGGTATGGGCATCTTGCCCGTACCACGACCCTAACCATCTGCTTAATCCGAAATCTGTGGGAGAATATGCACTGTTTGCTTGGTTGGTGCAGCAGAGACGCTGCACCCCCTACCTTAGAACGGGAAAATGAGTGGCAGCACACCGATCATCACCAGTCCCATTATTATCTGTAACGGCAATCCCACCTTTATGTAATCGATGAAACTATATCCGCCAGCCTGCATCACGAGGGCGTTAGGCGGTGTGGAGAATGGCGATGCGAAGCACATGCTTGCGCCGAGCGTAACGGCAAAGAGCATGGGGTAGGGACTAACGCCTACTGCCACTGCCGAAGTGAGTGCTATGGGCGACATGAGCACCGCTGTAGCGGTGTTGCTGATGAACATTGTGAGACATGATGTGGTGAAGTAAACACCGGCAAGCAGAGCGTACGGACTCGCCTCGCCGAGGTTGTCTGCAAGCAGGCGTGCCACCATGTTCGATGCTCCGGTCTTCTCCAACGCTACCGACATGGGTAGCATTGCCGCAATCAGCACTATACTCTCCCAGTTGATTGTTTTGTAGGCTGCTTCTACGCTGCGCAGACATCCGGTGATGACCATAAGCAGTCCGGCAATCATCACCGCCGTTACCGGTGCCACGGGTATGAAGTCGAACACCATCATCGCTATCATCAGCAGCATGATAGCCGCTGCAAGCGGAGCTTTGTAGTCGAGCGTTACGTGAGCTGCCTCCTCCAGAGGCTGACCAATCACCACGATACCATCCGCCTCGTTAGCTATGCGTGCAATATTCTTCCAGCGACCCTGTATGAGGAGAGTGTCACCCTCGCGCAGTTTCAGGTCTGCAAGGTTCTCTGTGATGTAGTCGCCACCGCGCTGTACGCCTAACACATTCACGTTGTACATACGTCTTACGCCCGAGTCTTTTATCGACTTACCGCATAGACGCGCCGAGTGCATCAGCACCACCTCCGCGATGCCGATGTCGTAGATGGTGAGGTTCTGTGATGAAGCAGCGGTCAGTTTCAAATCGGTAGCGAGACGTGTTGCTGTCTCCTTGTTACCGCTGAGATATATAATGTCGCCAGCAGTGAGCAGTGTGTCTGGACCAGCCAGTTTTTGTTCTACATCTTTCATGATGCGCGTGTGTGACTTCTTTATGCGTCTTACCTCGAGCACGGTAAGTCCATAGCGGTGGTGGATATTCAGTTCGGCGAGTGTCTTTCCGGCAGCCAATGAGTCGTTCGCAACGGTGAAGACAGAAAGGTTCTCAGCCAACTGATATTCTTCCATCAGTCTGCTCAATGTTTTTCTTCTGCTCTTTTTGTCGTTCTCTTTCTTCTCGTTGCCCGATAGGAAACGCTTGCTCAGTGGCAGCAGTACTACGATACCTATGATTATACAGGCGATGCCTACGGGCAGAAAACTGAAGAACTTCAGTGGCTCATAGCCTGCTTCGGTCAGTGCCTCTTGTATCACAAGGTTAGGCGGTGTACCGATAAGCGTGAGCATACCGCCCATGCTGCTTGCAAAGGCGAGAGGCATAAGCAGTCGGCTTGCTTTGATGCCGCCTTTTTGTGCCAAACTCACCACGATGGGCATCATCAGTGCCACTGTGCCCGTGTTGCTCACGAATGCTCCGATGAGAGCCGTTACAATCATCAGTAGGAGGAAGAGTCGCAACTCGTTGCCGTCAGCCAGAGTCATCAGTTTGCCACTTGCTTTCTTAGCCAGTCCGGTCTGCACGATGGCTCCTCCTACGACGAAGAGTCCGACCATCATAATGACTACGGGATTGGCGAAACCGGATAATGCTTCTTGAGGTGTTAGTATTCCGGTGAGGAGTAGTGCGACGAGTGCGCATAGCGCAACGAGATCAGAGCGTACTTTTCCCATGGCGAAGAATACTGCTGCTACGGCAAGGATTGCGATAGTTGTAATCATGCGATTTGTTGTGTTTGTTTTTTAGATGATGAATGAATTTGTTTTCTTAAAAAAGTTTATCCAAAGTTACAAAAAAGTATTGAAATAACCAATAAGTTGTATTATGTATTACGATTTGATTTAAATTATTTTGAAAAAGTAACAAAAAGTTCAAAAAATATTGCATTATTCAACAAAAAGTGTTATCTTCGCAATGTATTAGTACGGAGGGTGCAGCCTCTCGTCCCTCTGATTAGATTATTAAAGGCTGTTTAGAGGCATCAGCCAGAATAGGAGGTTTTATGAACAAGTTGTTGAAGAAATCTTATGATTTTGAGTCGTTTGAACTTGACAACGTTTATAACGAAGATGAGCGTTACCCACGTGATAACACCTCCATTTGGTACAATTAGTTAAGTTGTGCGAACATCCCTCTTTGGGGGATGCTGGTATAATAATGGAGAGTTAGTACATTACAATTTTAAAAAACAAATAGCAAAGCCTTGACCTTTTTTTCGGGTCAAGGCTTCGCTATTATTATATAGCTTGGTTCTTGTTTGCCAAGCACTTATTATTCAACATAAACTTTTATAGAATATAGAATAGAAATAGGTGGATTCCAGAGCTTATAATATATTGAGCCCATTTGAAAAAGTCCAGATTATATTTGGTCTTTGTAACTTATAACAATCAATAGGACGTTTTCGTAAAATGACTTATTCAAATGGGCTTATGCATGGATTTTTGTTTTCACATACACAAAAGTGTAGTTTTTTAGCCACCCATCTCTGAAATACACTTTTGTGTCAAAGGCTTTTTTCATTCAGATTATACTTTTGCAGCAGAAAAATAAATGAAGCAAGCAAAAAGTAGCAATATGAAGGAAAAGGTATTTTTTACTACAGCGTTGTGCCTCTCGGCTATGACGCAGATGATGGCGCAGAAAATCACAGGTAAGGTGATGAATACTAAGGGCGAGCCTTTGGCGTTTGCCAATGTAGTATTATTGAATAGAACAGACTCGGCTTTCGTCAAGGGCGCAGTGAGTGGAGAGGATGGCAGCTTTGTCATCGACTCTTCCTGCAACGGCGGAATCATCAAGGTGACATCCGTAGGCTATAAGACCGTCTGCAAGGATTGTGAGGACGAGAATGTGGGCATCATCAAGATGGAAGAAGACAGCAATATGCTCGGCGAAGTAGTCGTGAAATCATCCCAGCCTAAGACTATCCTGAAGCATGGCGGAATGACAACAATCGTTGCCGGATCCGTACTTGAGAAGGCAGGAACTATGGAGCACCTGCTCGACCGCATACCTAAAGTGTCTGCCCAGAATGGCAGTATCAAGGTTTTCGGACGCGGTGAGCCTGTTATCTATATCAATGGACGACAGATGAGAAACCGAAGCGAGCTGGACCGTTTGCAGTCCGATAATATCAAATCTGTAGAAGTAATCACTAACCCTGGTGCCCGTTATGCAGCCAGCACCAGGGCGGTCATCCGTATCACAACGAAGAAGATACTGGGCGATGGCTTCGGGTTTGATGCCTCAACCACAGGTGAATATGATGAGAAGAAAAACTTCGGTGGATTTGGTCAATTGAATATGAACTATCGCAAGAATGGCTTGGATTTGGGCGTATACGCCTTTGGAGCAAAGCAGTACCAGCCATACAATCAAGACTTACGGCAGAAGACTTATCTTGACAAGACATGGAACCAGAAAAGTGAAAACAGACAAGTAGGTATGGTAGAAGCCATGAACTTCCGCCTGGATGCCAGCTACCAGTTGGATGCCAATAATTCTATCGGTGCCAACTTTGGCTTTTTGAGAAATCCGAAACAGACCTGCGATGCCAATATGACTACTGCTATATGGCAAGACGAAGATCAGACAGAAAGCTCTGACAGCCACGCTAATTTCTTCGAGCAGAAGAGCACGCTTTCAAGCAATGTTTACTATGTCGGAAAGATTGGCAAACTCGGCATCGACTTCAATGCCGACTGGCTTTGGTCGAAGAATAACGAGGACGTTGTTACCAAAGAGCAATATCAGGAGGTTGGGATGGACGCGCAAAGCCAGACGGTTCATAGCCTTACTGACAAGAAATATCGTTTGTTGGCTTCCAAGTTGGTGCTTTCCTACCCGTTGTTGGGTGGCGAATTGTCTTTGGGCGGTGAATATTCCAACACGCATCGCACATCCAAGTATAAGGTTGTGCCAACCAACTTCGTGTCGGATGATGACAGTCGTATTACAGAAAGCATGGCATCTTCATTCCTGGCATATTCAAGGGATTTCGGAAACGTGAGCATGGAGGCAGGACTGAGATACGAGTACATCGACTTCAACTACTATGAATATGGCAAGTATGTGCCTGGGCAAAGCAAGTCGTATGGCAATTGGTTCCCATCCATCAGCTTGTCGATGCCTGTAGGCAAGGTACAGATGCAGCTGAGCTATGCTACCGACATCGACCGCCCTTCCTATCATTACTTGCGCAGCGGCATACAGTATGACAACCGCTACACGTATGAAACAGGAAATCCATTCTTAGTGTCTGAGATAAGCAAAAATCTCAACTACGAGTTGGCCTACAAGTGGTTGACTTTCGATATGACCTACAGCCATACTTCGCATACGATGATGTCGAATGTGGAGACTTACAAAGACAATCCTGCAATAGGACTGCTTAAGCCTGTGAATGGAAAGGCATATAATCATGTAGATGCTTCCGTCAACTTACGCCCTTCGTTTGGCATTTGGTATCCTTCGTTTACGGCATCTTTGGTAAAACAGTGGCTTGATATGGATGCACATGATGGCAAAATATCCAACAAACCTATGGCAGTATTCAACTTTAATAACACCTTCAACACCAAGTTGGCAATGTTAACGTGGATGATGTCGTATATCACAAAAGGATATGAAAGAAATATATATTCGTATAAGCCAAGATTTTGTACAAATGTATCTGTATATAAGTCTTTCTTGAAAGACCGTTTGTCGTTCCAGATCTTTGTCTATGATTTGTTTGGAACAGACGACATCCACATGAGTGCGCATTATGGCAAAATGAAGGAGCTGATTAGTGATATACAGTCAACCAGCAAAGTGTCGCTTACTGTACGGTATAAGTTCAACACTACAAGAAGCAAATATAAGGGTACGGGTGCTGGAGAAAGTCAGAAGAACAGAATGTAATCTGTCTGCAGCATCCGGTAATGGTGTAATGACAATAAATCTCTCTATAAATGAACAACCCAATAAAATTGTTGATTAGTGGCGCAGACATGGGAAGCTTGATAGCTTCCTGTGCCTTGCGCCATGACTTCCATGAAAGCCCTCGGCAGGAAGATAGATTTCATATCTATCGCATAGAAAAGGATACGCTGACGATGGAAGATGTGGATGCATGCGACTTGTCGGGCATCCGGTATGCGGTGAATGCAACCTTGCATGACAACGAAGCCTCGTTTGCTTTCGATGAGAAATGTAAGGAGCAGGGCATCACCGTTATCCATGCCGTCAATCTTGGCAAGGCTGCCTTTCTCGCTGTAGAGAAACCGAAAGGCTATCCATTCAGCGAAGTAGTGAAAAAAGGAACGGATGATTTCCGTTGCTCACTGGGCAAGTATATCTCGCAGTACGGTATGTTCTGGCAGATGCCTGTGCCTTGGATAGATGAAGCCATCAGGCATTATTCCAATGAGTCTTTCCCGCAACTGGGCATCGGGGCATATATTGCCGCCGGCTATTGTGCCAACATTCTCGCAAACCTTGCGGAAGGCAAGGAGGTGAAATACTTCCCCAAGTTCTATCTCTCGCCATTGTTGGAAGAGATATGATTCTGATTATATCATCTGATAGTTCGTGGCATGAAACAGTGCCTCGGCAATGTTCTTCACGCCTATCTTGGCGAAAAGGTTGCGCTTGCAAGCCTTTATCGTATCCACCGACTTGCATAGTCGGTCGGCAATATCATTCATCGTGTAACCTTGGGCAGACAATCTCAAAACATCTCTCTCTGTCTCGCTCAAGGTTATGCCTTCTTTCTTTTCCCACTTGTGGCGCAATGTGGAATATTCAAAATAGCTACGCTCACCATTCTTCTGCATGATGATATGTCCCGGTTCATCGGTTGCTGCCAACGATACGGTGCAAAGAGCAAGCCATATTCTTCCGTCATCAGAAAGGAGGATAGGGGTGAGGTGATGATGAATCAATCGACTATGATTGCCATTGGTAAGATGAAAATCATACGAGATGGTATAGTCCAGACGGTCGCCTACGGGCAATTCATTGAAAAAGTCAAAACCCTTCTTGTTCACTTCGAGCAGCATCTGCAGGTCGGCATCCGGCACGTGGTCTATATACATCTGATAGCCAGCCTCCATCAACTGTTCGGGTTCCAATCCGCAGAGATAAGCGAGATTGTCTGATGCATAGATGAAGTCCTGATGAAAATAGTCGATGATATAGACGCACTGGTAGGTGCTGCGGGCAAAAGCCTTTGTCGCATTCACCAACAGTTCTATCTTGTCGTAATCCTCCTTGCTGATGTGGTTCACCTCATTGGAATGGAGGAAGAAGTCGTGTTTTTCCTTATTCATTAGCTACTCTGAATATTTAGCTACAAAAATACGTCTTTTTCTGCAATTACGATTCTGCCACATTATATAATTACAGAAAATTAACCGTGGCAGTTGAGGTGAAAAGTTCGTAAATAACTCATTTTAAGTTATTCGGCAGATTTTAGCGTAATTTTTATTTTAAAAAACTTAAAATCAATAGTATTATTGCGGTGATTGCACTTTTATTAATCGCTTAACTCGTGTACTTCACAAAGTCATCTATCCACTTGGTAAGTGTCATGCGTGACTTCTTCACCTTGTCCCAATCCACAAGACCCTCTCTCTGGATGTCAAGAATGCGCTGCGCCTTGATTTGCTCTGCCAACATTACATCACCTTGCTATCCTTTCATTTCCGATGGTTAGACCCGCTTGGGATAATTGGTGGGTGGTATAAGAACGAAAGTGTAACTTTGCCATATAACATTGGTTAAGCAACTGAAGTTTCTATCGTAAGCTTTTCTCACCGTCACCCGAACGCAATCCGATCGGATTCCGTCCGCCGCCCAATCAGATTGTGTTCGCCACCCAATCAGATTGCGTTCGGCGTTCAATCGGATTGCGTTCGGTGTCCGATGTTGGGTAAAGACCAAGCAACTATTTTGGTTTGATTTTGATACCATTTTTGTTTCGTATAAGTAATAAAAACGATAGTTCTTTTGTTTTTATTACTTATACGAAACATGTCGGATACGCTTATATAAGTATGTGTAATGCTTGTCTTGTTGGGCGTTGCGGAGGCCGGAGACCTCCGCTACGGATGGTTTACAGCAGAACTTCTTCCAGGTCGTCGGGCACAACGATGCGGCCCTTGAAGTGCTGCGCTGCCTCGCGTGTGTATGTCTCGCGGCGTGTGGCGAGTGTTTTCTCCTCGGTGTGATAGAGCAGCAGGTTCTTCACGCCGAGTTCGGTGGCGAGCTTGCCGGCGTCGAGCGCCGTGCTATGCGACTTCTCGTAGGGCTTGAACTCCTCGCGGTCGGCGTAGAGGCAGAATGCCTCGCAGAGGAGCCAGTCGGCGTGTTCTACCATGAGACGGTTCTGCTGGTTGTACGGTTCGTCGCCGAGACAGACAACGGTAGTTCCGGGCAGTTCGGCACGGAAACCATACTGCTTCTCCTTCGTGGAGTGGATGTCGAAGCACTGCATACCGATGTCGCCCACCTCGAACTTGTCGCCATCGTGCAGTTCGTGGAAGACCACACGCTCTGCCACCTTTGCCAGCTGTTTCTTGGCGAGAATCATGTCGATGATTGTGCGTATCACGAGCTGCACCTTGTCGTTGCCATACACATGGAGCTGACCCTCGTAGCCCTTGCACTGCGCCACCATGCGTATCAGCCATATCACGCCGAGGATGTGGTCGGTGTGGGCGTGGGTTACGAAGAGATGATG